>RCND010000009.1_pt1 | contig 100449 bp, 92 predicted proteins | sample 2041351 | NCBI WGS metagenome assembly RCND01 (sample SAMN09708230, study PRJNA481090) | Marine sediment metagenome, whole genome shotgun sequencing project. | biome: marine sediment; feature: ocean; material: sediment; isolation source: Sewage treatment plant 12B marine sediment (STP12B) ... | reverse complement strand
TACGAAACCGTAAAAATCAACTACGGGGTACGCCCAGATGGCTCCTATGATTTTGTTATGCTTCCCGATGATTATGATAGCAAAAATTTTAAAGCGCATTATCAATTTTGGAAAGACAGGTCGGTACCCAGTTCTTGGATTAAATTCAAGGATATTGCGCTGTATTGGCTAGATATGGGGGTCGACGGTTTCCGATATGATATGGCCGAAATGGTGCCTGTTGAATTTTGGAGCTACATGAATTCCCACATCAAGATAAAAAATGAAGATGCCTTTCTAATGGCTGAAGTGTATAATCCCGATGAGTACCGAAATTACATCCGAAAAGGAAAAATGGATTATCTCTACGACAAAGTCGAGATGTACGACTCCTTAAAACATATCATGCAAGGCCGTGGATGGACCGATCATATTCCAGTAGTTAAAAAGCGTACCCAAGATATCGAACACCATCTTCTCCATTTTTTGGAAAACCACGACGAGCAGCGTATCGCGAGCCCTGATTTTGCCGGTGATGCCCAGAAAGGAAAGCCTGCAATGGTTGTTTCGGCAACCATGACGACCGCTCCGGTAATGATCTATTTTGGTCAAGAAGTCGGCGAACCTGCAACCGAACGCGCCGGTTTTGGTAGTCCGACCCGTACGTCGATTTTTGACTACATCGGCGTGCCGCATCATCAGCGTTGGATGAACGGCAAAAAATTCGATGGTGGGCAACTTTCTGACGAAGAGTCAGCCTTGCGCGATTTCTATAAACGGTTGCTAAATTTTACCATCACAAGCGATGCCCTGATGGGCGAATATCAGGATATACACTTTTATAATAGAGAGCATACGGAATACTATAACCATCATGTACTTTCGTATGTGCGATGGTCAGATTCAGAAAAGTTAATTGTCGTTTCTAATTTCGATGCGAACGACTGGTTCGGGTTCGAACTGAAAATCCCTGGGGAGGTCATCAAAAAATGGCAGTTATCCGAAGGAAAGCATGCGATAACCGACGTTTTATTCGGAAGTGATAAAATACTGAATGTAGAAAACGGTATCGGAACATTTCGGGTCGATATTAATCCGTTGGAATCTTATATTTTTAGACTAAACTAGTTTTTTATGGGAAGGGTGTCAATATTAATTATTTTATCAATACTACTAACATCAAGTTGTATGGAAGGAAAAAAACCATTGGTCATAGGTCACCGTGGTGCCATGGGCCATGAAACCGAAAACACGTTGATATCTGTTCAAAAGGCCATGGATATGGGTGTTGACATGATTGAAATCGACGTTTTTAAAATCAAAAGCGGTGAAATCGTAGTTTTTCATGATGATACCGTAGAACGACTGACCGATGGAGAAGGTAATATCGAATCCTATTCCCTTTCCGATTTGAAAAAACTGACCGTCGAAGGTGGACATAAAATTCCGACCTTAAAAGAGGTGCTTGATGTTATGGAAGCGAAGACCTTTTTAAATATTGAGCTTAAAGGAGCGAACACCGCCAAAGATGTCAATACGATCGTTAATGAATATGCAAAAGACAAGGGATGGAAGTTGACCGATTTTATCATTTCCAGTTTCAAATGGGACGAACTGCGCGAGATGCGAAAGTTTAACGATTCCATTCCTCTTGCGATTTTGACAGGTGAGGATCCCTTAGACGCAATTCCTATAGCTAACGAATTGAATGCGGAAGCTATCAACCCCAGTTTTAAGAACCTTACGGCAGCCAATAGTCTTGCCTTAAAAGAGGCCGGATTTAAAATTTACCCGTGGACGGTCAACGAACCTCAAGATATTTTGATAATGAAAAAATTCGAAGTTGACGGTATCATAACCAACTACCCAGAACGTGTAAAATAATGTTCGACGTAATCATTATCGGTGGGGGTGCGGCAGGCTTTTATACGGCCATTCATATCGCTGAAGCCAGACCCGACCTCAAGATAGCGATTTTGGAACGTGGAAAAGAAGTGCTGGGTAAAGTCAAGGTTTCAGGTGGTGGTCGTTGTAACGTTACCCACGCGGAGTTCGACCCGAAAGAACTTGTTAAGAACTACCCCAGAGGTGAAAAGGAGCTTTTAGGTCCGTTTTACACGCACTGCAGCGGTGATACGGTAGCTTTTTTTGAGAAAAGGGGAATTACATTGAAAATCGAGGCGGATGGACGTATGTTTCCCGTCTCCAATTCTTCACAGACCATTATCGATTGCTTTTTGAACGAAGCCGATAGACTAGGTGTCAAAGTATTTAGGCATAGTACGGTAACGAGTATTGAACCTTTTGAACTTGAACATGAGGAGAACGGGTGGCAGATAACTTCAATTAAGAATACGTACCGCTGTAAAAAAATAGTAGTTGCAACGGGAAGCAATCCAAAAATCTGGAAGATCTTACAAAAGCTAGGACATAACCTCGAACCTGCCATACCTTCTTTATTCACATTTAATTGTAAGGATATACGTATTGCTGGTATTCCGGGGGTGAGTACTTCTGCGAGAGTCGATGTGCTTGAACAACGACCTAATGATGCAAAAATCAGCATACTACTAAAAAGCAAAAATCAGAGACCACCTTTGATGACCTCCGAGGGGCCGGTACTTATAACCCATTGGGGTATAAGTGGTCCCGCAATTTTAAAATTATCGGCTTGGGGCGCTAAACTATTGAACGGTATGGGCTACCGTTTCAAGATAAGGGTCAATTGGCTGCCGGATTATAGTTTTGAAGGCGTTTTAGGCTTATTCATGGAAATCAAGACCATTGAGGCCAAAAAAACAGTGTTTCGCACGAAAGCAGTAGATTTGCCCAGACGTCTATGGACGAAATTGGTACGGGCGTCAGGTATTGCAGAAACCGATAAATGGGCCGATGTAACAAAAATACAATTAGAAAAATTGGTTGGCCAACTAACCAAGTGCGAACTGCAAATTGAGGGTAAAAGTACTTTTAAAGAAGAATTTGTGACCGCCGGAGGCATTGTTCTAAAGGAAATCAATTTTAAGACCTTCGAAAGTAAAAAGCTTAAAAACATGTACTTTGCCGGAGAGGTGATTGATGTGGACGCCATTACCGGGGGATTCAATTTTCAAAATGCATGGACGGGTGGCTATATAGTGGCCCAGGCTATTACGAGTTCATAGTGATGAAAAACTTTATTGCGTTACTTAGGGGTGTCAATGTAAGCGGACAGAAGGCAATGCCCATGGCCGAGCTTAGGGCTTTGCTTGAAAAATTAAAGTTTCAAAATGTGATGACCTATATCCAAAGTGGTAACATCGCCTTTGGCGCTACTGAAACGGATAAGGGTATTTTAGAGAAAAGAATCAAAACCGGTATTCAAGACGTATTTGGTTTTGACGTTCCGGTGCTGGTAAAATCTAAAAGAGATTTTGAAAGCATATTGGAACAAAACCCATATACTGATTCGGAAGCTCTCGAACGCAAGGAAGTCTATTTTGTTTTACTAAAAAATACCCCTCGAGGAGAACTAGTTGATGCGTTTCAGCAGCTAACCTTCGAAAACGAACATTTTTTTATAACTAAAGACTGTGTCTATCTTCTTTGCCAAAATGGTTATGGTAAAGCCAAACTCAATAACAACCTTATTGAAAGAAAACTAATGGTTGAGGCAACCACACGCAATTATAGAACGATGATGAAGTTGCTGGAAATATCAAAATAATAGTTTCGAGTTTCAAGTCGGTATCGAACCTGAAACAAGAAACCCCTTAAACCTAATTCATCTCCCATATTTTATAATTCAGCGCCGTCGCAAAACATACCCATAAAAGATAGGGCAACAACAAGAGGGCGGCGACCTTGCTGACCACCTTGAACCAATGGATAGTTAGTACAAGCAGAATCAGCAAAGAAATAATGACTATAAGAGCCCAAAAGGGTTCTTTGAGGCCAAAGAAAACAATGCTCCAGGCCGCATTTAGAAGCAATTGAAACCCAAAATGGTACAAGGCCGTCTTGACCAATAAATGATGTAGCCCTTTGCCCCAGACAATGCCGGCGGCAATACCCATCAGAATGTAAAGAAGAGCCCAGACTGGTGCGAAAATCCAGTTGGGTGGGTTGAAGCTAGGTTTATTAAGGGTAAGGTACCAGTCGTTTACCGAACTTTGAGTGGCAAAACTTGTTAGAAAACCGATAACTACACAAATGCAGACCGCATAGGCAATATATTTAAGTTTTTTTTTCAATTTGGCTGGTGTATTTCTTCCTAAAATAGTGATTTATTTGATCGGAGCGTATCACAATCTGCTTAAAAACTATCTTTGCACAAAATAGATTTTGCAATGACCGAAAAAGACTTTATTCCTTCATCATACGCTGAACTTAAAGCTTCCGGAAAAACGACATGGAAATCGCCCAGCAATATTGCATTGGTCAAGTATTGGGGGAAAAGAGAAAATCAAGTTCCGGCTAATCCTTCTGTAAGTTTCACATTAGACGTATGCACTACGACCACTTCACTTTCCTATGCAAAACTGGAAAAAAAGGCACATGATTTTTCATTCGAATTGTTTTTTGAAGGAGAGATTAAGGAAGGTTTTCGGCCCAAGGTCGAGACCTTTTTTAAACGTATCGAAAAGTATATTCCCTTTTTAAAGAGCTATCATTTTATTATTGAGACTTCCAATTCGTTTCCCCATAGCAGTGGCATAGCGTCTTCGGCTAGCGGCATGTCGGCAATTGCCCTTTGTTTGATGGATTTGGAAAAGGAGCTTATCCCAGAAATGGATACTATGTTTTTCAAAAAGAAGGCGTCTTTTTTGGCCCGTCTTGGTTCAGGTAGTGCCTGCCGCAGTATTGAGGGCGATATAGCGCAATGGGGCCATCATGAAAATACTCCGGGCAGTTCTAATCTTTACGCAATTAAGTACCCTTATAAAGTACATAATGTATTTAAAAACTACCAAGATACCATCCTGCTAGTCGACAAGGGTCAAAAGCAGGTGAGCAGTACTATTGGTCACGATTTAATGTACAATCATCCGTTCGCAAATCAGCGATTCGATCAGGCGCATGAAAATCTGACAAAACTTAAAACGATTTTTACCGGAGGAAATTTAAACGAATTTGTGAAAATCGTCGAAAGTGAGGCATTGACCTTGCACGCTATGATGATGACCAGTCAGCCTTATTTTATATTGATGAAACCGAATACGCTTGAAATCATAAATAAAATATGGGCTTTTCGAAAAATTTCAAAGACCAATGTTTGCTTTACCCTAGATGCCGGTGCAAATGTTCATGTGCTTTATCCCGAGAACGAAAAGGATGAGGTTTATAAATTCATCAAAACCGAACTGCTTGGGTATTGTGAAAACGGACAACATATCTGCGACCAATTAGGTATTGGGGCGAAGAAACGCTGATACATGGCTTATTGGCGGTGGTACAGACCACATAGTCGTTTTTTCAAATCAAAAATTCGTATCTTTGCAATGTAAAATAATGCAATTACCATATGAAAGGACCCTTGTTTTATTCGAAAATTCTTCTTTTCGGAGAATACGGAATCATCAAAGATTCCAAAGGACTCTCCATTCCATATAACTTTTTTAAGGGTGCTTTGAAGACCGATGAAAATCCATCTGAATCGGCCAAAAAATCGAATCAAAGCTTAAGGGAATTCGAAGGATATCTAGAGATGTTACAAAAGAACAGCCCTAAACTCGTTTCTTTTGATTTCGATACTTTAAAGACCGATATTGCCTCGGGCATGTATTTTGACAGTTCCATTCCGCAGGGTTATGGTGTTGGTAGTAGCGGTGCACTCGTCGCCGCTATCTATGACAAATACGCCCATGATAAAGTAACGGTGCTCGAAAATCTGACCCGTGAAAAATTACTCAAATTAAAACTTATTTTTGGTAAAATGGAATCTTTTTTCCATGGCAAATCATCTGGTTTAGATCCATTGAACAGCTATTTAAGCCTTCCGATCCTTATTAATTCAAAAAACAATATCGAATCTACGAGTATTCCGTCCCAGAACACCGAAGGCAAGGGTGCGGTATTCTTGCTAGACAGTGGTTCGACCGGCGAAACCGCGCCGATGGTACAGCTTTTTATGGAAAAAATGAAGCAAGAAGGTTTCCGGAATATGTTGAAGAACCAGTTTATCAAACATACTGATGCCTGTGTCGAAGATTTTGTGAACGGAGACGTAAAATCACTTTTCGGAAATTTGAAACAACTTTCGCATGTGGTGCTCGATAATTTCAAGCCGATGATTCCTGCAAAATTCCATGAACTTTGGAAACGAGGAATAGATACCAACGAGTACTATCTAAAACTCTGTGGTTCTGGTGGGGGCGGTTATATTCTGGGCTTTACCCAAGATTTTGAAAAGGCCCAAAATGCTTTGAACGGCTACAAGTTAGAAGTCGTTTATAACTTCTAGTACAATTTTCTAAAACATGTTGAGCAGAAAAAACAAACTCTTGCTTTTAAAGTTATTGAGTCTGTTTTCTGTGGTGCGAGGCTATAATATTTTAATGGTTGCCTTGGCGCAGTATTTGGCTTCCATTTACATATTGTCCCCTAATTTTCCGTTACGTAAAGTAATCCTAGATCTCAATCTTTTTTTGATTGTAGTGGCCTCGGGTCTTGTTATCGCAAGTGGCTATATCATCAATAATTTTTACGATGCCGAGAAAGACTTGATCAATAAACCTAGAAAGAGTATGTTAGATCGATTGGTTAGTCAACGTTTTAAACTGACCACCTATTTTATGCTCAATTTTTTGGCAGTCTTTGCGGCCAGCTACGTTTCTTTTAAAGCGGTGCTTTTTTTTTCGGCCTATATTTTTGGTATTTGGTTTTATTCGCACAAGTTGAAGAAAGTACCTTTTGTGGGCAATTTCGTTTCCGCTACTTTGGCGATTGCCCCTTTCTTTGCGGTGTTCGTTTACTATAAAAATTTCGAGACGGTAATTTTCGTACATGCGATTTTTCTTTTCCTGTTGATATTGGCCAGAGAAATGATAAAGGACTTGGAAAATATTGCCGGTGATATGGCACAGAACTACAAGACTGTTCCTGTATTGTATGGTGCGCGATTTTCTAAAATTTGTATTTGTATTCTAGTGTTGTTGACCTTGATTCCTGCTTTACTATTGATCAACTATTTTGATGTAGGTTATATGTATATTTATTTTTTAGGATGCATCGTATTGCTTCTTTTGTTTACCATAATGCTATGGAAATCGAGAACCAAACTACATTACGTAGGGCTTCATAACATTATCAAACTCATCATTGTTATAGGTGTTTTCAGTATTTTGTTAATCGATGTTGACCTTGTTCTCAACCGTATACTATGAGCAAAAGCATGTTAAAAGTAGCCATAGCACAAATATCCCCGATTTGGTCGAATAAGATTTCCACCCTAAAAAAATCGAAAATACAATTTGGAAAGCTGCCAATAAAAAAGTGGAACTCATCGTTTTTGGGGAAGCATTCTTGCCTAGTTACACTTTTTGGTTAGCATTGACCGATGGTGCCGCATGGGATTCAAAAGTAAATAAGGAGATTCATGCCCATTATGTACGAAATGCAGTTCAAATCGAAGTTGGGGAATTGCTACGTGTTCAAGAACTTGCCAAAAAGCACAACATAGCTATATATTTGGGTATTATCGAACGCGCTAAGAATAGGGGAGAGCACAGTCTCTATTGTTCTTTGGTCCATATTAATACGAATGGAGAAATCAAATCGGTACATCGAAAACTACAACCGACCTACGATGAGCGTCTGACCTGGGCGCCAGGCGACGGAAACGGATTACAAGTGCACCCGCTGAAAGAATTTACCGTTGGCGGACTCAATTGTTGGGAAAATTGGATGCCTTTACCATGAACAGCACTCTACGGTCAAGGTGAAAATTCAAACATCGCGGTTTGGCCCGGAAGCGATCATAACACTAAAAATATAACCCGGTTCATAGCTCGTGAATCGTGAAGTTTTTTGACTTCAGTCTCTTCGCTGATGAAAAAGGAAGACTTTCCGAATACCCCCCCCCACATTGATAAAATACTTGAATAGGCACCCAAGGTATTGGCCAAAGGTGGATCTTGAATTGCAGGTTCCGATGGGGAATGGATTATTGAACCTGTTCTACATAAAGAAGGTCTTATTTATAACACTTTAGATTTCAATCGCGTCTACGAAGAACGTCAGAACTTTGATCCAGTTGGGCATTACTCACGCCCTGATGTTATTAAGTTGACAATAAATCGGGTAAGGCAGTCTAGCGTGGAGTTTGAGGATTGAATTGTTTCTTAGCTTATTCCAGTTGAATATTCGGTGCGTACTTCAGGTTATTGTCCTCGGTATCGGTTTTATGAAATGATATTTTTAAGGCACTATGATGATTTTTTTTTAGTTGGTAAAGCGCTACCGCCATTTTCCACCCGTACTGAATTTATTTCAGTATGCTTTTACTAGTTTCATCAAGTAATCTTTTATGAAACCGATTAACGGCTTCGATTGCCGCCACATCCAAAACCCTTTGCTACCTTTGCAAAAAATAGGGGTGATATGAGTAGATCGGAGTCTAGTAAAGGGAAGAAGTCATCAAGTAGAGCAAATTCCGATGGCGATCGAAGGGCATCGGGCAGAGAAGGCGGAACGTTTCGCAGAAATAGCAAATCTAAGGGAAATGCCCCAATAAAAAATAGTGGAAATACCCAAAAGTCAAGTGACCCCAATCTGATCCGGTTGAACAAATATGTAGCCAACTCAGGTGTTTGCTCGCGTCGTGAGGCCGATATCTATATTACTGCCGGTAATGTTACCGTGAACGGGAAGCCTATTACTGAAATGGGGTATAAGGTGAAATTGAGCGATGAGGTAAAATTCGACGGTCGTTTGCTGAATCCCATAAAAAGGGAATATGTGCTTTTAAACAAACCCAAAGATTTTACTACTGCCGGCCGTGACGAAAGGGGTAGGCGTACCGCTATAGGTCTGATATCAAAAGCCTCTAAGACCGAATTGAAACCTCTGGGTAAATTAGACAAGAATACCACCGGGCTTTTGTTGTTCACGAACGATGGTGAATTAACCAAGCGTCTTAACAGCCCAAAAAACGGACTTCGTAAAATATTCCATATCGAGCTCAGCAAACCGCTTAGAAGTGCAGACCTTAAAAAAATTCAAGAAGGGTTGGTCGTTGACGAGAAGGTTGTTAAAGTGCAAGATGTCAGTTTTGTCGATAACGCGCCAAAAACCCAAGTGGGCATGGAAATCTTTAGTACCCGAAGCAATATTGTGGCGAATATCTTCAAGACGTTGGAATATGAAATCGTCAAACTCGACCGCGTCGTTTATGCAGGTCTTACCAAAAAAGACCTACCCCGTGGTCATTGGCGCTACCTGACCGATCAGGAGGTGGTGAATTTGGGAATGATAAAGTGATTTCGGTCATTCTAAGCGAAGCCGTTTACAAAGACGCAACTCATTGGTCCGTGTGTATTCCCCAAGAAAAAACATTTTAAAACCATTTTGTAATGGTAGATTAAACGGAAGTGCGATGAATTCAATTCATCATGTTATGCCTTTCTTTCTAAGAATTCGGTAAAGAAAACACCGCCAAGAATCGGCTCGGTTTCGGCATTTAGATATCTTTACTTCCGGTCATTGAGGAACAGGTTGGCTAAAACCATCGCGATTTCGGTTTCTGACAGACCTGCAGGCATCTGCGAATGGTATAATATGCGGATTATATCTTCTTCGACAGCTAAAAAATGATTATTGGCGCTAATTTGAGAACATCGAAAGCTATTCTCATCTTCACATTTATTGGAATGTCCAAAACCAAGGGCGTGGCCCAGTTCGTGTTTAAATAGCGCCTCTATCGGATTGGAAATCCATATACGGGTAGAGGTCAAAATAGAATTTGCCGATGGGGTCATCGCAAAGCCGTCGTAGTTGCGGCCTTTGATTTCTTCGTACATATCGGGCCAAAAATTCTCCACATCTTCTTTTGTGCCAAAAAACAGGGTTGCATTGGCATCGAATGAATTTTCGACCAATGAGATACTAAAATCGCCATCAACGGTCAGTGCATTATATTGTGCAATTACACTTTCTACGGTAGCCCTGAATTCTTCAGAAATGGCTCCATCGAGATACAGCTTCATGGCGCTTCCCCATTTTTGGCTGAGTTTCACGGAGCTATTGCTGGCTCCCTTCCAAAAAAGCAGGTGTTGAAAATAGGTGATAAGTTATTTTTGGTCTTCAGTTAATATAGAGGTTTCATCTACGTCTTGAACGGTTATGTTGATTTCTTTGTCAGTAATGGTTTTTCCATCGAAGGCAGAAATTATAAATTCTAGATTTTGGGCAGCTTCAAACTCGAGCTTAAGATTGGTGCCGACTTTTAGCTCACCTGTATTTTCATCTAGGGTAACGTCTCCATCAGATGCTATGGTATACGTGATTTCGTCGCCATCGACGTCGGAAGCCTTAATAAAGCCAATGGAGATACCTTCTTTTGAATGTTCTGCAATCGAAAAGGCTTGCGAATTTATAATAGGAGCCTTGTTTGCAGTTGCATCAAGTAATTTTTGTTTGGGAGTTTCTTCGGAAAATTCGTCCACCGTTATGTCTTCCATGTCGGAACTACAGGCAATAACCAAACAAGATAAGACTGGGGTAATTATTTTTCTCATGATTTGGGCGCAGTGAAATTTATAATTGTAGGTTGACCAAAAATAGAAGTCGCATATAGAGGAGAAAAATTTTTGCTGTGAATGCTGCAATGATTGGTGTGAACCAACACGGATTAATGGTAGAATCTTTAAACAGCCCAGTTTTATAAAAGAAATTTCCTGGATTGATAAATAAACAGTTTTCAGAATTTAGAGTAAAGTTGGTACAATCAAAATTCTGATTTGTGTGATTTTTAACCCTGCATTCAAATTGATAATAGCTGAATTTTAAGAAAGTTAATTTTCATCATTTGAAGTGCTAATGGACACCACATTTCAAAGAGGCTTTCCCTTTGGTATTATCAGAATGGAAAATTACATCAGGCGGTAGATTTGGAGAAGGCATTGTAATTTAAGTCTACCGCATCAGGTTGCAGGATTTGCTTCGTTCAGTACCAAGGAAATAGGCAAATGATCACTAAATCCATCTGGGTGGTAATCTTTATTTTTAGGTCTTCCGAATTTGACTGGTGTATTATAGCTTCCCTTAACAATTTCTGGATATTTGATTATATCAACGGTGCTGATATCAAAGGGAACTCCAGCTACCTCCGAAAGAATGCTCTTCGACACGATAAACTGGTCCAGAATATTCAGGTTTGTATTGAATACGTATGTTCCTATTTGGTCATCTAAAAATCGGTGCATTAAATTGTACATGTACTTTTTGGTAGTTCTGCTACTTTTCACCAGTGCCCTATTATTAACGGCCATTAGGTAATCAACCAAGGAGCGGTTATACGGGTTGTCGTTAAAATCGCCCATAAGCAGTATAGAAGCATCGGAATCTTGTAGTGGATCTTGTTCCTCATGAATCCGTTCAATCCAATAAGCAAGGTTTTCGGCAACCATGATACGGTATGGCTCACTATATTGTTCGCCTCCCGAGCGTGAAGGCCAATGATTAAGTATTATGATTAGTCTATTTCCCGCTAACGTGTTGAGGTGCACTTGAAATAAGTCTCTTGTCGAATTTCGTTTTATTATCCTAAGACTGAACGTCTCCCCGACCGGGTCATATTTATCTTTGTCGAAAATCAAGGCTGTGTCTATTCCCCTTTTATCGGTATCTTCTGAAATCAAAAAATCGTAGGTCCTGCCCAAAGAAATATTGATTTTCTCAATAAGTAATTCGATGACAAAATCGTTTTCAATTTCGCATACACCGAAGATATCAGGCCCATTATTACTGTTGAATTTTGAGATTATGGAGACTAGGTTATCTATTTTTTTATTTAGAACTTCTCTTGTCCATCCTACCAATTCACTTTTTAATTTTTTGTTTAAAAATTCGCTCCGTCTGGGAGAGTTCTCGATATCAAAAAGGTTTTCAAGGTTCCACCAGTAAATATGATGCTTCGTCATAACGCTCGATTTAAAGGTTGTCCTTAAAGTTACTATAAAAAGAAAGAATATTCTTTAAGAATATCGATAATTAGGATGTGATTTATAAATTTAAAGACTAAATCTCAATCGAAAAAACACGTATATAATCATGCAGCTTTTCTAAAAAAAAGAACAGCAAAGTGATATATTTAACGATTTTCTACCAAGTTTTGGGTTTTAGCCTTGTCTACTAGGTATCAATTCTACGGTAAATGGACAGATGTTAATAGTTTTAGGAGTAGTTGCTCACCCTACTTTTTATCCTCGAACAAAAGCCATAGGTTTGGGTCTAAAGTAACCCTTTCTGGTCGAGATGCGGCCTCCATTTCAACGGTTTTAGATTGTTCATCTATTTCTATCGTTTTTAAGATGGTCTTGCCATCTACAATAATACCAATTTCTAAAGGGAATTGAAATAGGCGGTCTTGTTGCTGTTCTAGTACGATTTCCACTCTACCTTTTTTATAGCTCCAGCTCCACTTGATTTCAGGATGCCCTTTAGCAAACAACCATTGTTCAAAAAAAGCTTCCAAATCTTCACCAGAAACCGCTTCCATGACCTTGCGAAAATCGGCAGTCATGGCATTGGAGTTTTGGAAAGTTTTGTAGTAGGTGCGTATGCCCTTCCAAAAAGTTTCATCACCCAGTTTGTGGCGCAGCATATTTAATACCCAACCCCCTTTTTGGTAGGTGTATACGCTTAATACTTTCATTGGATCGGTAATGGTAGGGTCTACAACAGGCGCGGGTTTCCTTTTATAATATTCCATTATCTGTTTTCGGTCAAGGGCCAATTCTTCCTTTCGTCTTTCATCACCGTAGGCACTTTCTTGATATAAAATAGCAAAATAGGTAGCGAAACCTTCGCTGAGCCAAACATGGTTCCAGTCGTTTTCACTGGCCGAATTACCGAACCATTGGTGTGCTATTTCATGGGCAATCAGGCCTTCGACCTCGTTTTTTCCGTTAACGGAATTTTCGAAATATGAGATGGTTCCCGCATTCTCAAGACCGCCCCACTGTGTCTTGGCTTGCATATTGGCTAGTTTCGCATAGGAATATGGGCCAACATTGTCGATAAAATACTTTAGTACATTAGTCGCTACGCTGTAATCTGAAAATCCATCTAACCGATTTTCAGGATAGACCCAAGCCGTAACGGGAATATCATAAACCTCATCTAACAAGATGCTGGCGAATTTGGTTACCCCGATGGTAACCACCTTCATTGCAACGGGAGCCGGTTCTTTATAAGTGGTCAGTTTCAGGCTGTTACCCAGACTACTCTCTTCTATTTTTTCTCCGGTAGCGACTACATCGTAATGGTCGGGTGCCGTAATGCGAAATTCTATAGTGGCCTTGTCATAGGGGTGGTCTACAGAAGGGAGCCAGTGCCGCGCCAAATTGGGCCAATTATCTCCAAAGAAAGAGCGCTGCCCGAATTTTGTAGTATCGATGACCAAACCCCGTTCTGCAACTCCGCTGTATTCGATTTTAAAAGTTCTGGTTTTGACTTCTGAAGCAGTCGGTACGATTCTAATTTTATTTTGTTCGAAGGTATAATTGGCCGAGCTTTCGCCTTCAAAAATGTTGGTCACTTCCATACCATAAGTTTCGGATTTACCGACAAGGTCAAGGGCAAATTCATTTACTTCGTTTTTAAAGTCTACAGTGATCTGGGCTTCCCCTTTGATTTGATTGTTGTTGTCGTTAAGTGTCAGGTTAAAAATATAGCCCTGCACATCGGCTGAGGGATTTCTTTGGTACTGGTCTTGGGCAATTATAAAATTACCCAATGGAAAAAGGATTGTTAATAAGAGGGCGAAATACCTTGTTGATTGATTTTGCATTGGATGGTTTGAAACAACGTTACTAAAGGTTCGAAATTAGTAACTTTAACCATATGAACCATTACAGGAAAAGAATAATTCAAGTCGTTTGGAATAAGAAAATATCATTAAAAATGAATACTGACAAATTATTTGGCCTTGTTATTCTACTGACCTTGGTCTGTGGGTGTAAACCATCGTCCAGCCAAAAAGAAGCGGAGAAGGAAGCCTTATCGAAAAGTACCCCCCCAAAAACCATAATGGCCATTTTTGCGCATCCTGATGATGAGACTACTATTGGCCCAGCCTTGGCCAAATACGCTTTGATTTCAGATGTACATTTGGTTGTGGCGACCGATGGCCGATATGGGGTCACTGACCATGCGGGTCTACCGGCCGGAGATTCCCTAATAGCAGTGAGAAAGCTTGAAACGGAATGCGCATGTGCAGCATTGGGTATCAATCCGCCTCATTTTTTAGAAGCCAAAGACGGCCTCGGTCTGAACGGTAACCATAATTTTTATGAAGAAGTGGCCCAACTGAAAGAACGAATTGCCGAAAAAATTTCAGAGCTTCAGCCTGAAGTCATTTTGACTTTTGGCCCGGATGGAGATACGGGACATCCTGACCATCGAATGGTGGGGTTGTTGACTACAGAAATTTTGTTACGCGAAAATTTGGTCGATAAAATCGACCTCTACCATTTCGCATGGACAAGGGAACAGACCAAGAAATTTCCTGCAGCTTGGGGCCTCGGTTGGGCACACCCCGATTTGTTGCATACTAAGATTGAGTTCAGTGCTGAGGATGAGGAGCTCGCCTTTACTTCCTTTAAGTGCCATCAAAGCCAATTTACAACGCAAGACATGGGCGATTGGATTCAGGCTGAAAGAAACGATACGACAAACGTATTATATTTTAGAAAATTTGCAGTTGACACTACGATACGAGATGGTTTTTAAGCCCTCTTAGAAAAGCCTTTCCATCTTCTCCCGAATCTGCTCCAAACATAAATTGCCCAAACTACCCTCATGGGTATGGTGAATATCACGTTTTGGGGTAAAGGTACCTTCCTGAATTTCTTGCCCCATTCTTTTATAGGCATCTCTAAAGGGCAGGCCGTTTTGAACGAATTCGTTTAAGGTGTCAACACTAAAGAGGTAATCGTATTTAGGGTCGTCCAAAATGGTTGTATTTACTCGGATTTCCTTTAAACTAAAGGTCAATATCTCCAAACAGGCCTTCATGTCTTGAATAGCAGGCACGATAATTTCTTTTACTAGCTGTAGATCGCGGTGGTATCCGCTCGGCAAGTTATTGATGACCAAGGTCAATTGATTGGGCACCGCTTGAAGCTTATTACACTTCGCCCTTACGAGTTCAAACACATCAGGGTTCTTTTTATGCGGCATAATACTGCTCCCCGTTGTCAGTTCGTCTGGGAACGAGATAAAATTAAAATTCTGACTCATATACAGACAAATGTCCATCGCCAACTTTGATAAGGTGGCCGCAATACTTGCCATGCCAAAGGCAGTCGCTTTTTCTACCTTACCCCGACCCATTTGAGCAGCGACTACATTGTATTTCATTGTTTCAAAACCCATTTCGTCTGTAGTAAAGGTTCTGTCAATCGGAAAGGAACTACCATAACCGGCAGCACTCCCTAACGGATTTTGGTCTGCCACTTTATAAGCCGCATCAATAAAATACAAATCATCGATAAGGCTCTCTGCATAGGCGGAAAGCCATAGTCCGAAAGAAGAGGGCATCGCAATCTGTAAATGGGTATAGCCTGGCAACAATACGTCCTTATGCGTTTCGGCCAAATCTAATAACAAATCGAATAAGGTCTTCGTCTGCGATTTGATTTCCGTCAGTTCATCTTTTAAATATAAATGCATGGCGACTAAAACCTGATCGTTCCGTGACCGGGCGGTATGTATTTTCTTTCCGGTATCGCCCAATTTATCGGTAAGTAGGAATTCGATTTTTGAATGCATATCCTCAAAAGAATCCCCAATGATAAAGGTCCCCTTTTCGATAGATGTCGCTATATTATCCAATTCGGCAACCAAAGCATTCGTTTCATTGGCGGTCAACAATCCGATTTTGCCCAGCATTTTCGCATGTGCCTTTGAGGCGATTACGTCGTATTGCGCCAAGTATAGATCTAGTTCTCGGTCATTGCCCACGGTGAAGTGGTCTATTTTTTTATCGGTACTAAAACCTTTGTCCCAGAGTTTCATAAAAATAAATGTTTTTGTCTTCCACGCATAGGCGGGGAACTGTTTAATGTCGGCGTATGTCTCTTTAAGCTTGGGCTTAACACCCCTAAAGTTGTGCATTCCTCTCGCTCCAGAATCGCTCGTCGGATGCAAGAAGGGGACAATCTTAATTTTTGATATTAATTTTTCAAAAATCCCTCAAGAAGTTGAATATACAGATCAACCCCATCTTCGATTTCCTTTACATAAATATACTCATCTGCCGAATGTGATCGTGTACTATCCCCGGGCCCTAATTTTAAAGACTGACAGGTTAAAGCTGCCTGATCCGAAAGGGTGGGGGAACCATAAGTTTTTCTTCCTATTGCTATTCCCGATTGTACCAGCGGATGATCTTTGGCGATGGCCGATGAATTCAACCGTAATGAACGTTCTTGCAATTCGCAGGGCGCTTCTGTCTTTAAAATCTCGGCGATTTCGGCATTGGTATATTTATCGTTCACGCGAACATCGATAACCAAATCGACCTGCGCGGGAACCACATTATGTTGACTTCCCGCTTTGATTTGAGTAACGGTCAATTTGACTTCTCCCAAAGCCTCGGACACTTTTTCGAATTTATAATTCTTAAACCATTCCAGCACTTTGATGGAGTTGTATATAGAATTATCGGTATTCGGATGAGCGGCATGTGAAGGCGTTCCCTTTATACCACCATCAAAGACGACCAAGCCTTTTTCAGCTATCGCAAGATCCAACAAAGTGGGTTCGCCCACGATGGCCACATCAATTTTTGGAAGGCTCGGTAACAATCCTCTTAGACTGTTCGGTCCTGCGTTTTCCTCTTCCATCGAGGCCACCATTAAAATATTGTGGTTTAGATTTTTCGATGCATAAAAGTGCGTAAAGGTCGCCAACAACGAAACCAATGCGCCACCTGCGTCATTACTGCCCAAACCGAATAGCTTCCCATCTTCAGTATGTGGATGAAATGGATCTTTAGTGTAGGCCGAGTTTGGCTTTACCGTGTCATGGTGTGAATTAAGTAAAAGAGTTGGTTTGCTTTCATCAAAATACTTGTTGAAGGCAAAGACGTTATTCATTTTGCGTTGAAACGGAATATCAAAGGCCTTGAACCAATTCTCGATAGCATCGGCAGTCTTATCCTCTTCGGAAGAAAAAGAGGGAATGGAAATCAGTTCCTTTAGTAATTCTATTGCCTTTTCGGTCAACACTGCTTGTTCTGTTTTCATAAGGTAAGGGTCGTAAATAAAGTCGATTTTGGGTCGAGCATGGTGATGTCACCTATACATACCTGATATACATTTTTGTTCAACGCATGAAAACAATTTTCCATCTTGGGAAGCATGCCGTCTGCAATGACTTTTGCTTCCAATAGTTTTTCGTAGGATACGGAATCGATATGTTTTACTACTGATTCATCGTCTTCTATATTCATCAAAACGCCCTTCTTTTCAAAACAATAATATAGGGTTGTTTTGTAGCTATCGCTCATTCCGATAGCCAGTTCGGAGGCTATGGTGTCAGCGTTCGTGTTGAACAGTTGTCCGTTGCCATCATGGGTCATAGCACAGAAAACAGATGTTAGGCCGGCGTTCAATAGTTGAGTTATAGTTTTGGAATTGACACCGTCAACATCGCCTGCGAAGCCATAATCGATATCCTTTACGGGCCGTTTATGTGCCTGAATCGTATCACCATCTGCGCCGCTCAGACCGATTGCATTACAATTCAGGGATTGTAGTTCTGCGACAATATTCTTATTGACCAAACCACCATACACCATAGTAATCAATTCTAAACTTTGGGCGTCTGTAATTCGCCGTCCACCAATTAATTTCGATTCGATACCTAATTTTTTGCCGAGTTCCGTTGCTAGCTTTCCCCCGCCGTGCACCAATATTTTAGGGTCATTCAGTTGAGAAAAAGCCAACAAGAACTTTGAGAGTTCTGTTTTGTTCTCAATGACGTTACCGCCGATTTTTACGATGGATAAGTTTAATTTCATATTAGGTATTCAGTATTCCTCCATCAATGGTCATTGCCGTTCCGGTAATCCAAGAGGAGTCTTCAGAAACTAGAAACAAAGCTAATTTTGCTATATCATCTGGAGTGCCCAAACGTTGCATTAATGTCGCTTTTCCGGCATTTTGTACAGCCGCTTCAGGATTTTCAAAAGCTTTGGCAGAATCCCATATCAAAGGCGTATCTACGGGACCGGGACAAATAGCATTGACTCTTATTTTTGGCGCATATTCTACGGCCATTTGCTTCATTAAGGCCACCGATGCCGCTTTAGAAGCGCAGTAGGCTGGGTGGTTTGGAAAACTTTTGTAGGCTGCAATCGATGCATTGATTAAAATGGTTCCACTATCTTTTTGTAAATGTGGAATCGCGTATTTTGATAGATAGAAAATTGAACTAAGATTCGTGTTTATTGTTGTATTCCATAAGGTTTCTGGAAGATCGACTACGTTGCCCAAACCCAGAATTCCTGCATTGATGGAAAGCACATCTAGTCTGTTAAAATTTTTTATGGCCGAGTTTACCAATTTTTCGTTGTACAAGGGTTCGCTGACATCTCCCGAGATAAATACGGCATCCTCTAATTTTTGGGCTAGGGCGTTTCCTCTTTCTACATTGCGCCCAGAAAGAATTAATTTCGCCCCTTCTTTTGAAAAGGTTTCGGCAATTGCCTTTCCCATTCCGCTGGTTGCACCGGTAATAATGCAAACTTTACCCTTTAGTTTTTTTGTCATATTTAAATGTTAAAGACTTTCCAAGATTTTTTTTAATATGACTTGCGCCGAGTAGGTTCGATTATTCGCTTCCTCAATAACTAGGGATTGTTCGCCATCAAGAATCGCATCTTCCACAACCACATTCCTTCGAACGGGTAGACAATGCATGAATTTGGCACTGCCCAATTTCTCTTTGGTCATCATCCAACTTTTATCTTGATTCAGTATTTTTCCGTATTCAGAATAACTACTCCAGTTTTTCACATAAATAAAATCGGCATTTTCACAAGCTTTATCTTGATCGTATTCGATTTTTGTTCCCTTTGTTATCTCAGTATTTAGCTCATAGCCCTTGGGATGGGTAATTACGAAATCGGCATCCTGCAACTGCACCATTTCTACGAATGAATTCGCTACGGCATGCGGCAAGGCCTTAGGGTGTGGTGCCCATGAAAGTACCACTTTGGGTCTTGGTTTTGTGTTTTGCTCGGCCAAGGTAATCGCATCGGCTAAAGCCTGCAACGGATGCGCGACCGAACTTTCCATGTTTATAATGGGCACGGATGCGTACGTTTTAAATCCGTTTAAAACTAGTTCTGCCTCATCTTTCGCTTTGTTCTTTAGCCCGGCAAAAGCTCGTATAGCGATGACATCACAATATTGAGAAACTACTTGCGCCGCTTCTTTAATGTGTTCGGAAGTACCTTGGTTCATGATGGTACCATCTGCATATTCCAGGGCCCAACCTTCGCTGCCAAAGTTCATAACGATGACTTCCATACCTAGATTCATAGCCGCTTTTTGGGTGCTCAGACGGGTTCTTAGGCTATTGTTGAAGAATAATAATCCAATAGTCTTGTCTTTTCCCAAGTTTTTGAATTCCCTAGGGCTTTTCTTCAGCTGCAGGGCTTCCGCCACCCAATCAGTTAGCGAATCGATATCTTTTACGGACAGGTAGTGCTTCATTACTTTATTTTGGTGTGGTTACTGATGCCGGTCAAGGCATCCGAAATAAAATTATCTTTTAAACCATTGATGATCCAAGTTTCTATACCTGCTTGCTGTGCAATGGTGGCCGCTTCGATTTTTGATGACATTCCACCTGTACCGTGTGACGATTTTAATGTGCTTATTTCTTGCTGCAAACCTTTTAGTCCAGACACTTCCGGAATGGTTTTGGGTTGTCCGTTTTCTAAAGACGCTTTTGTGTAAATGCCATTGGTATTGGTCGCTATCAATAGGAGGTCTACTTTAAGCAATGCAGCCGTAAGAGCGGCCAATTTATCGTTATCTCCAAACTGTATTTCGTCGGCCGCCACCGTATCGTTTTCATTGATGATGGGAATAAAGTTATTGGCCACCAATATATCTATGGTGTTCTTAATGTTCGCTTTCGATTTGGGATTTTCAAAATCGGAATACGACAACAGACATTGGGCGGCAAAAAGCCCCAACTCTCTGAAATTCTCTTGAAACATACGCATCAAATGAGGTTGGCCGATAGCTGCCAATGCTTGTTTTACATTAATTTCTCCCCCGTTATGCTCCAATTTGACGAATTGTTTGGCTGCGGCAATAGCGCCCGAGCTAACGATAATAAATTCGTATTCGCCCTTCAGTGAGGCCACTTGCCGCCCGATATCCTCGATTTTTCCTCGGGAAATCTGATTGGTCTCCTTGGTCAGGGTGTTCGAGCCTATTTTTAGTAAAATTCGTTTTTTCATTGTAACATTTTATACTAATTCAGCATTCTGCAAGAACACCTCTAAAGTTTTGCTTTCCTCTCGTTCCTTTGGTCACTCGTCGGAAGCAGGAAGGGAACAATCTCCTAGTTCAACTTTGAACCCTGAACTTTTTTCTTTCAACTGTATAATTTTTTTACTTCGTATCTCGTAATTCTAACCCCGTATCTGCCCATTCCCCTTCACATACCATTTATTTGTTACCAAATGCTGTAACCCGATAGGCCCGCGTTGGTGTAATTTATCGGTGCTGATGGCGAGTTCTCCGCCAAGGCCAAACTGACCTCCATCTGTGAATCGGGTTGAGGCATTGTGATATACTGCTGCGCAGTCAACATTATTCATAAAATAGGTCGCTGTATCGTTATTTTGAGTCAATATAGCTGCTGAATGTCCTCCTCCATAGGTGTTTATTTTGGTAATGGCATCTTCTAAATCGGCGGCCTGGCCCATAACAATTGTATAGTCCAGAAACTCTTCGTACCATATTTGATTATCTTCGATGGGCTTCGTGCCCTCCATACTCGCTATGGCACTATCGGCAAAAATTTCGACATTGCTCTTTTCCAGTTCTTGAATCAAAAGCTGTAGAAACTGCCCTTTTCTAGGTAGGTCAGATGCTATCAGCACCTTGTCCAAGGCATTACATGCAGATATTTTGGTAGTCTTAGCATTGACAATAATATCGATGGCCATCTGCAGATCAGCTTCCCCATCTACATAAACAAAATTGTTTCCCCTACCGCTTACAATTACCGGGCAAGTGGCGTGTTGTTTTACGAAGGCAATCAGCTTTTCACCGCCTCTAGGAACGATGAGGTCTACTTTTTGGGTAGGCTTTTCCAAAAAAGCTTGGGTCTCGGCTCTGTTGAATTGTAAATAGGTTACCCAATCGATGGAAGTTTGGTTATCCTCCAACGCTTTGTGCCATAAATACAGTAAGACTACATTGCTGTTCAAAGATTCTTTGCCTCCTTTTAATAGAATTTTATTTCCTGATTTAAAGGCAATGCCCGCCGCCTCAATGGTGACATCAGGCCTCGATTCGTAAATAATTAGTACCGTGCCGAACGGAGCAGTTTTGTTACTCACCTGCATACCATTTTCGTGTGTGAACTGAAATCGTTCTACGCCCAATGGGTCATCTTGCGCTGCCAATTGCTGTAAAGACAGTATCATCCCGTCTATTTTAGCATGGTCGACCTTTAGGCGATCCCGCATAGCAATGTCATCGCCTGAATAGTTTTCCATGTCGATTTTGTTGGCGGCGAGAATTGCCTCTCGCTCTTGTTCTAAAAGTTGTGCCATGGTCGAAAGAACAGCATTGCGTTGTTGTATATCTAATAACGAACTCATGATAATTCTGCTTTTAGGGCTTCAAAAAATGTATCGAGATGTGCTTCGGTAATGTTCAGTGCAGGAAGGACTCTGAGAACGAATTTATCCTTTGCACCACCCGTAAACAGATGTTGGTTATGAATTAATCGTTTTCTTAGGTCGGCGATTTCAAAATCAAATTCGAGACCGAGCATTAACCCCCTGCCTTTAACTCTTTTGATTTCTTGGATTTCTGAAGCTTTTGACCTAAAATAGGTTTCCAACCGGGTTGCGTTTTCTAACAATTCCTCATTTTCCAGTACTTCTAAGACAGCCATCGTAGCTGCACAAGCCAGATGATTACCTCCGAAAGTTGTACCTAACAATCCGTAGGAGGCTTTAATATCCTCATGAATGAGGACTCCACCAACGGGGAAGCCGTTACCCATGCCTTTGGCAATGGAAATGATATCCGGGGTAATGCCATGATGTTGAAACCCGAAGAACTTTCCACTCCGCCCAAAACCGGACTGTACTTCGTCGGCAATCAAAATGACTTCGTTCGATTTACAAAGCGCAGCGACGCTTTGGTAGAATTCAGTCGAAGGTTCATCCAATCCTCCAACACCTTGAATAGCTTCTAAAATAACTGCACAAACATCTCCTTTTTCAATTTCCTTTTGAAAAGCTTCCAAATCGTTAAAAGGAAGAAAGGTCACTTTTTGTTGTTGGTTGATCGGAGCATTGATTTTAGGATTGTCCGTTGCTGCCACCGCAGCTGAGGTTCGCCCATGAAAACCATTATTAAAGGCGATGACTCGAGATTTCCCGGTATGGAAAGAGGCCATTTTTAAGGCGTTTTCATTTGCCTCGGCCCCCGAATTGCAGAGAAACAGGTTATAATCTTCACAACCGGAAAGTTGTCCCAATTTGGTGGCCAGTTCTTCCTGTAGCGGATTTTTGACCGAGTTACTATAAAATCCGATTTTGTCCAATTGGGCCTTTAGCCTTTTCACATAATGTGGATGCGAATGTCCAATGGAAATCACAGCGTGGCCCCCATAAAAATCGAGATAGGTTTGGCCCTTTTCATCGGTTACTACAATTCCCTCTGCGGAAACCGGAGTTACATCGTAAAGCGGGTATACATCGAATAGGTTCATGAATAATCTCTTTTATTGTAATTCCTACGAAGGCGGGAATCTGTTTATCGTTTTCTTAGATGTTGTTCTAGGTTTTTGATTATGTTTTGGTTTTAGGCCTATGGCTCGGGATGTACAACCCTAAAGTCCCTTCAAGTGGACAATCTATATTCTCAACATCAAAACTTGAACCTTGAACTTTTTCCACTCCGTACCTCGTATTTCGTACCTCTAACTTCTACAATTGTCCTTCCTTAATTCTACTGATTTTCTCGAATGAAGCCACTATTCCTTGAATCAATGAGGAGCTTAATCCTTGATGTTCCATTTCATTGAGGCCCTGAATGGTACATCCTTTGGGGGTCGTTACTTTATCGATTTCCGCTTCGGGATGGCTTCCAGTATCGATGAGCAAACTTGCCGCCCCGCTACAGGTATGCATGGCCAGTTCTTGCGCCTCCTTGGCGTCGAACCCCAATTGAATAGCACCTTGCGTAGTCGCACGGATGAGGCGCATCCAGAAAGCGATGCCACTGGCGCAAATGACCGTTGCGGCCTGCATCTGCGGTTCGGGAATTTCCATAGAATGGCCCATACGGTTGAAAATGGCCTTCGCCAGTTCTATTTTCTTTTGGCCTTTTTCGTTACTGCAAATACAGGTCATCGATTGGCCGACCGAAATCGCGGTATTTGGCATACTTCGAATGATGTTATGCTCTGCACCGATAATAGCTTCCATTTTGGTAATACTGAAACCGGTTATGGTCGAGATAACAACGTGGTTTTCGTTCAATAAATCTTTGATGTCGTTTAGAATCGCCTCCAGTTGGCTAGGCTGGACGGCTAAAATCAAGATGTCGGAATTTTTAACGGCTTCCCGATTATCCGAGGTTATGGTGACATTACCATACTTTTCGAAATCCTTGATTTCCGAGATGTTCCTTTTCGTTAGGTACATAGTCGTCGCTCCGTTGGAGTTTAAAATTCCTTTGGCGATGGATAGTCCTAAGTTTCCCGCTCCGATTATGGCTATTTTCATATTAAACTATTTTATTGTCATTCCCGCCCTTCGGCTCCGCTCAGGATAAACTACGGCGGGAATCTGTTTGTTGTTTCTTAAGTTTTAATTTTGCGGCTATTTACGATGGCTCGGGATTTATCCCTCTTAAGTTGTGCTTTCCTCTCGTTCCTTTGGTCACTCGTCGGAAGCAAGAAGGGGCCAATCCAAAATTCAACGTTTTGCCTTTTTTACTTCCTTAAAATACTCCCGCTTTCAAATTCAACCCTTCACTTTCTCTAAATCCGAACATCAAATTCATATTCTGTACCGCCTGCCCTGATGCACCTTTTAAAAGGTTGTCTATGGCCGAGGTTATAAGTAATGTATCGTTATGTTTGTGCAAATGGATATGACATTGATTGGTGTTCACTATTTGTTTTAGGTGGATGGGCTCGTCTGCCACATGTGTAAAAACGGCATCTGCATAAAATTCTTTATAACTTTGGATAGCCTCAGCTTCACTACCGTCAAATTTGGTATAGGCCGTTGCCAGAATCCCTCTGGTAAAATTTCCCCGGTTGGGAATGAAAAAAAGAGCGCCCGAGTCGGATTGTAGTGATTTCAAGCTCTCGTTGATTTCCCCCAAATGCTGATGTGTAAAGGGTTTGTACCAGCTCACGTTGTTATTTCGCCAGCTAAAATGAGAGGTCGCCGACGGACTTACACCTGCACCCGTGCTACCTGTTACTGCATTTATATGCACCTCTTGACCTAATAACCCAGCTTTTGCCAGAGGCAATAGCCCGAGTTGAATTGTCGTTGCAAAACACCCGGGATTAGCAATATAGTTGGCTTTCTGAATTTCCGATTTCTTTAATTCCGGAAGTCCGTAGACGAATTCTTTTCCCTCAAAAACGGCATCCTTTTCTAATCTGAAATCGTTGCTCAGGTCGATGATTTTCGTATCCTTCGAAAAATGGTTTGCCTTCAGGAATTTCGAAGAATTTCCATGCCCCAAACATAAGAACACCACATCGACATCGGGATTGATGTTTCCTGTAAATTCTAGTTCTGTAGTTCCTAATAAATCTGTATGCGCACTAGAAACTTTTTTTCCAACTCTTGTGGTGCTATACACAAAATCGATTTCCACCTCAGAATGGTGCAACAGAATCCGTACGAGTTCTCCACCCGTATAACCTGAACCGCCAATGATACCTGCCTTAGTCATGAGTATGGTTTACATGGTTATAAATCTTTCCGGAGTTGGAAAGTATTTTAATAAAGCCTTTGGCATCGTCGGCCGACCAACCTTTGTTTATTTCGCCGTAGCTGCCGAACGAAGCGTTCATGAGATCGTGTTCCGAAGAAATTCCGTTTAATCGAAATTGGAATGGGTACAACCCGACAAACACATCTCCCGAAACCGTTTTCTGGGTATCGGTCAAGAAAGCCTCAATATTTCGCATCACTGCATCTAGATAATTACCCTCATGCAATAACATTCCGTAGAAATTACCCTGTTGCTCTTTCTGAAATTGCTGCCATTTGGTCAAGGTATGTTTCTCTAATAAATGGTGCGCTTTGATGATAATGAGCGAGGCTGGGGCTTCAAAACCGACGCGGCCTTTTATACCAATAATCGTATCGCCTACATGAATATCTCTACCGATGGCGTACTTAGATGCAAGGGCGTCTAGCTTTGTAATGTTATTGACCGGAGTGTCTTTTTGCCCGTTTAGGGCAATAAGTTGCCCTTTTTCGAAAGTCAGTTTTACTTCCGAAGGTTCTTTTTCTTGCAGTTGACTGGGGTATGCTGAATCGGGTAAAGGCTTTTCGGAAGTCAAAGTTTCTTCGCCGCCGACCGAGGTGCCCCAAAGACCTCGGTTAATGGAGTATTTGGCTTTTTCCCAAGGATAATCGACACCGTTCTGTTTGAGGTATTCGATTTCGGTTTCCCTTGAAAGTTTATTGTCCCGAATCGGGGTTATGATCTCTATTTCAGGAGCAATGATCTGAAAGATCATATCGAACCGTACTTGGTCGTTACCGGCACCTGTACTTCCGTGGGCGATATATTCGGCTCCTATTTTTTTTGCGTGATTTACGATTTCAATAGCCTGTACAATCCGTTCGGCACTTACAGATAGGGGGTAGGTGTTGTTTTTTAGAACGTTACCAAAGATGAGGTATTTGACCACTTTTTCGTAAAAGGTCTGGACCGCGTCTATGGAAGTGTACGAACTCGCACCCAATTGTATGGCCTTCTGTTCGATGTTCGCGATTTCTTCTTTGGAAAATCCGCCCGTATTTACACTTACGGCATGAACATCAAATCCTTTTTCCTTTGATAAATATTTAGCGCAATATGAGGTGTCTAATCCTCCACTATATGCTAGTACTAGTTTTTTCATTATGCTATGCTCTTTGACTTCGTTAAGAGTTGTGAGTTCAGGATTATGAGCGCCGGACTCTTTACTTTTTATTATTTAGTTTTCTTCTTTAGGAATAAACTTTCCTTTATGCTTTTCAATCTTTTAAAAGCTTTGTTGTCGTGCTTTTTCTTTTCTTCTGTTTTTGTTTTTGCATTCGGATCGTAAAGCATTCCTGTGCACAGGCACATTTTTCGTTCGGTGCGCGTCAAGACATCAAAATTTTTACAGGTTTGGCAACCTTTCCAAAATTCGGGGTCTTCGGTCAATTCGGAAAAAGTAACCGGTTTGTAACCCAGCTCGTAGTTCATTTTCATAACGGGCAGGCCAGTGGTAATTCCGAATATTTTGGCATTGGGAAATTTTTCTTTGGACAGCTCGAATATTTTCTTTTTTATTCTTTTTGCCAGTCCCTGATTTCGGTAATCGGGATGGACGATTAGACCTGAATTAGCAACGAACTTATCGTGCCCCCAAACTTCGATATAACAGAAACCCGCAAATGTGTCTCCATCCAAAGCAATTACCGCATTACCGTTCTGTAATCTTTTTTGGACGTATTCAGGAGTTCTTTTAGCAATGCCGGTTCCCCGTACTTTGGCAGATTCCGTAATGGTATCGCTGATGAATTGGGCGTATTTGAAATGCGTTTCGTTAGCAATAACTATTTTCATTGCCAATGGTGTTTAAACAGTAAGAAATAATGGATTTTGATTTTTGCGCGGAAATGGACTCACCTATTTCCATAGAATATGAACACCCTTACGGGCGGCGGCGTGTAGAAAACGGACGAACCGGAGCAAAGATGCCCTTTGTTGTGAATATGTGATTTTGTCCTTTCATTGGAAATCAAATGTACAAGATTACATTGAAACTACAACATTTGAGGTTTAAATTTTACGAAAAATTGGTTTTTGTGCCTTTGGGTTGAAGATTTCGTAAAGCAAAATTACATATACTACAATATATTCAGCTGTGAGTAACCAATAGTTTTCTTTGAACTCGGCGTCTGAATAGGCAAAATAACTGAGTATGGCTACTGCGGACCAGGCCAGGGCAAAGCGATAATCGGTAAAGATTCCGAGCAACACCAAGAAAATAATGTACCAGGGGTGGACCGTAGCCGACATGAGGTAGTAGAGTGTCAGTACCCACAACATCGACGTAATCAGAACCTGTAATTTTTGATTTTTTCTTAAGAAGGTGAAAAGAAGAACCGCTAATATGGTTGCTATCTGGGTTATTTTCCCATAAGTCTTTATAAGCTCCCAAGGTTTGCTATCGAACTGGAGGGCAATATGCTTAATAGCGTTATAAAGACCAGCGTTGAATTCGAAATTTGAGAACCACAGCCCAACTGTTTTCGAATAATTCTCTACGAATTCAGAAGAATAGAAGGGAAGGAATAATAAGAGGCATATGGCACCTACGGTAACATAGAAAACAACACTCTTTTTGAAACCTAAGTGTTTTAGAAAAAGCGGAAGAAATAATAAGGGCACCAGCTTAACGCAAATAGACAATGCGTAAGGTATGGCGGCCACCAAATATTTTTTAATCGATAATAGGTAAAGTGACCAAACGAAAAAGAAAAGCATTACGCCCTCGAAATGGAGATTACCTGTTAATTCGATAATAACCAATGGATTCAAAAAATACCAAAAGATAAGATGGGGCGAGCGGTTGAGGTTTTTGAGTAGTTTTCTCCCAAAATAGATAATTCCAATATCAGTCAGAATAATCATTATGCGCATTACGATTACGGATCCCATGATACTCTTCGCTCCTAAGACGGCAGCTATGGCAAAAAACAATTGGTTCAATGCAGGGTAGTTGCTAAAATGCCTTGCACTCAAACCGCCCATACCATTATAGAGTTCTTGTGCATTCGCAATGACCAAATCTTTTTGTCCGATAAGGTTGTCCGGTACTTCCAAATAGGGGTTGATAAAATTCCCGACTAGATGGCCGTCCCAAATAAAGCGATAAAAATCTTGCGAAAGGTTGGGGTCGGCAAATAGAAAGACCACACGGAAAAGAATTCCAATGACCAACAGAAATTTTGGGTTCCACTTCTCGAATTGAATCAGCCGAAGACACAAATAAAATAAAGCTGCGAATAGCCCAAATAATTTCATAAAGTCACCACGATCAAGATGGTAGGCGAAAGTGTAGTAGAGCCCTAAGCATAGCAATGCCAAAATAATGGGGACTTTATGCAGCTTCAAATATGTGGTGAGTTGGTTGGGCATTTTTTAGTCAGGTTGTACAAAAGGACTAATTTAATGTATTTAGGGAGATTTATGGTTTATTTAAAACCTAGTGGATAATTAGTATTCCCAACTTACTGTTCCTTGGGGAACATGTTTGCCCGTTGCGTTGAAAATCTTGTCCAACATTATTCGGCTATCTTAAAGTTTATGAGTTTAGAAAAGAAAAATAATTGATTTGATGAACCCCCTAATACTAAGATGCTTGTTAAATGGATAATACATCCCAAGCTACAACCTTCTTTTATCTTTGATATAGGCGGCTATTTCCCCTACGGGGGCTACCCATATTTTGTTTGCGGGGTCCATTAAGTACGGCAAAAGTCTTTTAAGCATCATTACTTCTGTGGTCTGCTTATCTTTCTTGCCGATATCATGGCCAGCCAAGACGAGCCACAAGCCATTTTTCCTTGACGTCTCGATAATGGTTTTGATTTCATCAAAGTCCTTTCCGTCCATCTCCATACCGGTGATTTGAGCGAGGTCGCAATAGGTCGGGTCGTTTGGGGTTTCATCCAACCAGGTCCTTCCAGATGAAAATCGATTTGAGATAACGGGAACATAACTTTGCGTATCTGCTCCCCGGCCTACGAAAGTTTGGCCACAGGGGTAGGCAAATTCCGTGGGTGTTACGTTTAGCAATTGCTGAACTTTTTCGTTGGCGTTCGCCAGTTCCTCATCCATCTGTGGCAGGGTATATTCTTCAAGTGCTTTGTCGCGTGCCCATAAAAAGTTTCCTGAACAAGGGTGTAATTGTGAATGGTTGCCGATTTCATGTCCGTTCTCTACGGCCAGTTGCCAATCTTCCAATGCCTTTTCGACGGCTGACGGAACAACATAAAAGGTGGCTTTTACGCCATATTTATCAAGTAGGGGAGTGCCTATTTCTACTTGGCTTTTTCTGCCATCGTCCCATGTGAGGCTTACCGCAGTAGTTTTCCCTTCAGGCCATTGGAAGGTTTCTGTGCTTTGGGCGAAAACGACGATGGAAGAAAACGCAAATAGTATGGAAAGTATGGTTCTTGGAGCGATTTTCATAATGGATTTCATGTTGGATATTTTTAGCGATTCGGCAATTGTGCAATTATTGTAAACTGCTTGGGAGTGTAAATCCTGTTTTTGGTCTATGGAGGGAAAACCATATATGTTATTTATTGCACCAATATAAGGGATTAATCCCAAATTTTGAGGTAGTTGAAAAGAAGCGATCCAGAAAAGCTGAAAAGGAATTTAATCTTGTAGAAAAAAAGAATTTTAAGCAACCTTAATTCAAGCCCGCGCCGTCAAAGACTTCGTAAAAACGAACCCAAAGCCTATGAACAACATCAAATGAAAAGGGAAGAGCCCAAAATCATTTAAAGGAATGGCACTGTACATGCCAAAAAGAAAGTAGACAATCAGTATGGCCTCCAAAATCATGTTCGGCGAAAGCTTCTTGGCGAGGTACTTGTTGCCCTTCCAAGAGTCAGTAAGATTGTTTAGGTTGAATTTCGGCGTTCGCACAAATTCGCTGCGCTTACCCATATGGCCCTCAAGAACCGCTATGGAGTTATGCAAAGAAAAACCTAAAGCCACCGAAAAGAAGGTAAAAAAGAGTTTGATATAATCGACAAAATTATCAAAGCTGCTGCCCTGAATACTCTTGTAGGTAAACCAATAGCAAACGAACAAGATAATGGTACTCGAAACAAAGAAACTGAGTAAGGTAAAGACTAAATCAAATTGAGGGAATAGGGCCTTGATATACATCGCCGGAATACTCAATAAAGAGACCAAAAAAACACATAGGAACATCGAGCTGTTCAACAAGTGCATCACGCCATGAAATTTCGTTTTGAACGAAATGTTCCTAGCAGAAATTAAGTTCCATACCGTTTTTTTAAAGTTTTCAGCACCACCCTTGTTCCAACGAAACTGCTGCGAACGCGCTGCACTGATGACCACGGGAAGTTCAGCTGGAGTCTCCACGTCCTCCAAATACTTGAATTTCCAGTTTTTGAGTTGCGCTCTATAGCTGAGGTCAAGGTCTTCCGTGAGGGTGTCACCTTCCCAATTACCTGCATCGAAGATACATTCTTTGCGCCAAATCCCTGCCGTACCGTTAAAGTTGATGAAATGGCCTTTTGCATTTCTTCCGACCTGTTCCAACGTAAAATGGGCGTCTAAGGCAAAAGCCTGTATACGCGTCAAAGTAGAATAATCTCGATTGATGTGCCCCCAACGGGTCTGTACTACACCGATTTCGGGGTCTTTAAAATAAACGACCGTTTTTTTCAACCAATCACTATCCGGTAAAAAGTCGGCATCAAAAATCGCTACGAATTCGCCTTTGGCGATTTCAAGTCCATCTTTTAAAGCACCTGCCTTATAACCTTGGCGATTTTCTCGACGAATATGTTGTATGTCAAGTCCTGTTTTTTGTAATTCTTGAACCCACTTTGCGGTATCCACAACTGAATCATCGGTAGAGTCATCTAAGACCTGAATTTCGAGTTTGCTTTTCGGATATTCGATTTTGGCGATGTTTTCCAACAAGCGTTCCATCACATATTCTTCATTATATACGGGAAGCTGAATGGTAACAAGCGGGATTTCCCTTGGGTCAAGAAGATTGAATTTAGGTGCGGTCTGGTTTCGCCTTTTATAGCCCAAGTAGTTGACCAAAAGGTTCAATTGTGCCAAACTATAAAAGAATATCAATAATAGCGCGATACTGTATATTGAGAGGATGATATAAGCGATCAGTAATCCCATATTATTTTATGCTGTATTTGAAAATCCAAGTCAATATTTTTACGCCTGCAAATATACTACCTTTTACAGTTCCCGATACCTTTGAAATACCAATTCTTTTCTTGTAACGCACTGGTACTTCGGTGTATGCTAATTTATTTTTTAAGGCTTTTAGCTGCATTTCCACTGTCCAGCCGTAGGTCTTGTCTTCCATTTCAAGTGTTAACAACTTGTTATAGGCTATAGCCCTAAACGGCCCAAGGTCAGTAAATGTTGCCCTAAACAACAATTTCATCAAAAAGGTAGCGAGCCAATTACCGAATATTTGTTGGGGGGTCATACTACCTTCCTCTCTTAGTCGCTTTACCCGCGCACCGATTACAAAATCATAACCTTTATTTAAAATAGGGGCTACAACCTTATCGAGTTCTTCGGGGTAATCGGAGTAGTCTCCATCAATAAATACGATGATATCGGGTACTTTGGACTGCTGGGCGACGTAATCCATGCCTTTTAAACAGGCATAGCCGTACCCTTTTCTTTCTTCGGTCAATACTGTTGCACCTGCGGCATGGGCATTTTCTGCGGTTCTGTCGGAAGAATTATTGTTGACCACAATAACTTCGGAAACCGAATCGGGAATCTCTTTAATAACGTCGGCAATGGAATCTGCCTCATTGAACGCGGGAATGATAACCTTGATTGTTGAACTCATTTAAATCTTTTCAATTGGCTGCAAATTTGGTCATTTACACAGTTATTTTGCCTTTTTTTATTTCCGTAGCCCTGCTATGCATATCTAAAAAGCCTTCATATCTGCACAAAAACCTTAATTTTCGCTTCAATTCAAAAATATTAAATTAATTCACTGGCATTATCTTAAGTCGGATAAGCTGTTCTCTTTTTTAAAACTACTAAAACTGTACCATTCTTTAATTTTTTTTCCGTCGCTATATTTTTCCGCTGAAGAAAGTTTTTCGTCTATATATTTCAAACAATAGCCATTTTTCTTTCCATTGTTCAACTGGCATTTATGGTTGACTTTTCCATTGGTATCATAGAACAGCCACCAGCTCGCTTTTTTACCATTTTTATAATGCCCCTCTTGCAGTGGCCTACCTTTCGGGTCATAAAAATGCCAATATGCAACACGCTGTCCTTTTCTGTAATGTCCTTGTTCTGAGTATTTTCCGTTAGGGTGGTAGAATTTCCAGTAGTCTGTTTTTGCGCTGTTTTTTAACCAGCCCTCGGCTTTAATCTTTCCGGTTTGGTAATATTCTTTATGGTATACGCTTTTTTCTTCGGATGGATTTCCAAAGAGCACAAACACAAAGGTCATAAAAACCAATTTAGGAAACATGTCTCGTTTATTATTTTAATTTTTGTCGGAGTAATGAGTAAGAACTATCACTATGTCGTGGTTTTCGTCGCGTATGTAAGACCTTTGTGGTCTTGGTCACGACCGATTTATTCTTTATTTACCAATTTCATCAAGTCCACATCATTACCGAGCAATATTTCGGTGGGGTTGATACGCCCTTCCAATGGTCCGTTTTCCAATTTCAAGACCCCACGCGGGCAAACCGCAGAACATATACCGCAGCCTACACAACTGGAGCGAACTATATTCTCGCCTTTTTGGGCGTATGCACGAACATCGATACCCTGTTCACAATAGGTAGAGCAATTACCGCAAGAGATACATTGCCCTCCATTGGTGGTTATTCTGAAACGAGATTTAAACCGCTGAACAAAACCCAAATAGGCTGCTAACGGGCAACCGAAACGACACCAAACGCGGTTACCAAAAATTGGGTAGAAGCCTGTTCCTATGACACCCGCGAATACAGAGCCAATTGCCAAACTATAGGTATTTTGAACGCTCTGGGTCTTAATGCCCAATACTGTTCCAGATTCAGCGAAAAAGCTATATAGCGTCATTCCGGTCATGACAACGGCGAAAAGTAGAACGCCATGTATGAGCCAACGCTCAATTTTCCAGGCAAACAATGATTTATCGGAATGTTGGCGATAGGGGTCTCCTAAAGTTTCGGCCAGACCACCGCATCCGCAGACCCAAGAGCAGTACCATCTTTTTCCGAAAAAGTAGACCATCACGGGTACGACGATAAGTGTAAGGGCAATGCCCCAAACCAAAATAAAAAGTCCGATACCACCACTGTTCAATAGTTCCTTCAAGTTCCAACTAAAAAAGAAATCGTAATCCAACGGAAAGGCATTCTTAAAATCGTAATAGGGCATTTGCAATCGCACCATGATTTCGGGAATCAAAAATGCAAATACGATTTGAAAAAACAATACCGAAGTCGTGCGGACCATCTGGTAAACGTTGTGGCGATACTTAATGTACATGCGAACGGCCATTACGGTCATCACAGTACAATACATAAAGCCGTATACGAACCAATGCCCAGCGGGATTTCCGCTTAGACTTTCACTTATCGGATCTACGAGATACGTCCAATTCACCGCAAATTGAGGGGCGAAATAGAGTACTAGATAAAAGGAGACTAGGAAAATAAAGACTAACCAAGCGATCCACCCGCGATTCGTGGAGCTTTTATGATAGATTCCGTCATTTTTAATCCCTTTTTTGCCCAAAAGGATAACGTTGGGCAGAATGAACATCAAGGCCCCTATGATGCCCAAACCAAAGGTCAAAAACCACATAAGCCCTTTGTTGTTTTCTATAAATCCATTTCCGGATTTTTTTCCGATCAAGGCCGCCATGTCCTTACTTGAAGTATAGATTACTTTCTTGTACTCTTTGTTTTGCCTATGTTGGGCGTTGGCTTTGTTCAGGGCATCTTTGATTTGAGTGGATAGCCCCAACATACCGTTAAAGTCTTTACCAACCACATTTTTATTCATCCCATCGATAAAAATATCGCTTTTAAGGCCTTTGTCCTTAACAATTTCGTCGAAAGAGCTCTGGTTTAATTTATAGGTCCCAATTATGGGGAGGACGGTAAAAATGGCTAATCCTATGAGGAAGATAACCAGACCACTGTTTTTTATTGCATTCATAAATATGACTTACTGATACTCGCGTGGTCACTTAGCGCAGCCGAAGTGAACGGGGTATCTTTTTTTACTTTAATTAGAAGTTCTTTTTCCCATACAAACCTATTTGGTCGAGGTTAAGCTTTAGCAAAAATACGTTTCCAACTTTTTTTCTTCGGGTGGATATTCGTTCCGAATTCCGAATTATACTTTGAAACAATTTCCGACTCGTATTGTGAATAGAATTCTGGATCGAAATTGGCATCTTTTAGATATTCCATCACATAATCCATATCACGTTCTTCAGTAAGCCACCGGTCAAAAATCTCATGCCGCATGCGGATGCCGAAGGAGTTAATACCTAAAAATTTATTAGTAGCTGCATGGAAAGCTGCGGTAATACATATGTTTTCGGTAGCATGTCGCCAATGAAAATGCTTTTCGTATTCTTTTTTGCCCTTGTCGCTAAAAACCCATCCGTAGGTTTGATATTCGATATCAAGAAATTTGGCAGAATTGAACCAATGCCCAGGATTGTACGCTCGTTTGTTACCACAAATGGTATGTGCCAGAGCTTCGCCCATCATTCTACCCGTATACCATACCGCTTCTATAGGTCTGCGATTGTCAATGGCTTCATGCTGCTCGGCGCAGTCACCTATGGCGTAGATATCTTCAATGTTGGTTTCCAGATAGCGGTTGACTTTTACACCTCTACCTAATTCGATTCCCGAATCTTTTAGAAAATCGATATTTGGGGTAACGCCCGCAGTTAGGCCGACCACAGTGCATGCGATTTCTTCTCCGGTTTCTTGTATGGTTATCGCACGGGCATGGCCGTTCTCATCCGCAAGTATTTCGCCGAGGTTCTTTCCGAGACGCAAATCGATGTGATGTTCTAAAATATGCTCATTAAGCAGTTGCGATTCGCCATTGGGTAGCACCCCGTTCCAAAAGCTATCTTCACGAACTAAAAAAGTAACCGGAATATCCCTGCTGCTTAGCATTTCTGCCAATTCGATCCCTATCAGACCCCCACCAACGATGACCGCACGTTTACATACTTCTTTATTCGGCGCATTGGCTTCTAACTGGTCGAGATCTTGCTTTGAATATAGGCCTTGAACGCCTTTTAAATCTTGCCCTGGCCACCCGAATTTGTTCGATTTAGAACCTGTGGCGATAATCAATTTATCGTAGGCCAGCTCTTTTCCATCCTGTAAAACCAACTTTTTGTTTTGGTAATCAACGCTGGTCACATATCCTTTAAGAAGGTCTATTCTGTTTTTCTTCCAAAACCAATTTTCGTAAGGCTGCGTATGCTCAAATTTCATATGACCCATATAGACATACATTAAAGCGGTACGTGAGAAAAAATAATCGGTTTCGGTTGAAACTATGGTGATTTTCTTGTCTGAAAGTTTTCTAATGTGCCTTGCAGCCGAAACACCGGCAATTCCATTACCGATAATGACAATATGTTCCATATAAAATTCGTGGTAGTTGTGCGTTCTGTCGCATTTAAAGGTAAGAACTTAATCGAGGTAGGCAATTTAGAACGATTTTAAATATTTGTTTATGGTGTAAGGTTTGTATGTGAATATCGTACTTGTAACCTGTTGATTTTCGAAATCTTAAATAAATCATAAAATGTATGCATCTTTGTAGGGTTGTGAACATCATCTCGACAGAAGCGTCAACAAATACTAATAAAACGATTATAATGAAAAAATCAGTTTTAGCTCTAGGGATTCTTTTTTTATGCTTTACTTTTTCAATAAATGCCCAAAGTACTTCAGCGTTCTTTTCGAAAACAGATGCATTTCTAAGTGAGCATGTAACGAATGGTCGGGTCGATTATGCAAAGATTAAATCGAACCCCGTTGAATTGGATGCATTGGTCGAAATGGCAAAGGGAATTTCGGTTTCAAAGGATAACGCTAAGGAATATCAAGCATTTTGGATCAATGGATACAACCTTTCGGTTATTAAAGGAATAGTAGAAAATTACCCCTTGAAATCACCTTTAGATGTTAGTGGGTTTTTCGATAAGACCAAATATGACATCGGCGGGAAAAGCATTACCCTTAACGATATGGAACATCAATTGTTGCGGGATAATTTTTCAAAAGACCCGCGTTTTCACTTTGTACTTGTTTGTGCCGGCCTAGGATGCCCGCCTATAATAGACGAAGCCTATACGCCCGATAGACTGAAGTCGCAATTGAATCGGCAGACGAAAAAGGCCCTGAACGACCCGAATTTTATCCAGGTCATTAAGAATAAGGTAGAAATCTCCCAGATTTTTGAGTGGTACAAAGGTGATTTTACCCAAAACGGACAGAGCTTGGTCGATTTTATCAACAAATACAAAACCGAAAAACTTCCTGAAAAAACCAAGGTGTCTTACTATCCTTATGATTGGACCTTGAACGAAACGAAATAAAATAACAACACCAATTCAAAAAGAACTGTCAATTATGAAATTTATTAAAAGAAATATATTTCTGTCAGGGCTCCTTTTGGCTACTTTGCCTGGATTTTCGCAAGAAGATACCGATGAACAAGACAAGCCGCAGCAAACAAGTAATGTGCAAACCTACACCCCATCAAAACTGCTAAACAAAGGGCAGTGGGATATTAAGTTTTTCAATGGCCTTTATACACAGACCAAGCAGACCGATGGCGGAAGTACACCACAAGATATTCCGAGGCAAACATTTTTTACGAATACCACCGAGATTTATACAGGGGTAAGTGAAAGTTCTAGAATCAATATTGGATTGGTCTTTCAGATAAGGGCGAATACCTACGGTGGGGCAGATGCTTTAAGCGCCTTTAGTTTTGAAGATAATGAGACCGATGCCCGTAGCGGATTTACGACTATTGCCCCGTCAATTCGGGTACAGCCCTTTGCAAACATTGGTAACTTCTCGTTCACTAGTTCGCTGTTCTTCCCAGTTTTTAAAGATGTGCCAAATGCACCTTACCTTGATAAAAGAAGTATTTTTTGGGAAACTAAGTTTTTCTATGACAAGACTTTTGGTAACAATAACTGGCAAGTTTTTACGGAGGCCGACCTTGGGTTCAATTTTGGTGAGAAAAGGGCCGATGCCGACCCGGTGACCGAGAATATAGGCGAGCGTTTTGCGAACAATAGTTTAGTAGTACCCTTGAGTATTTTTCTTAGCTATTTTCCTTCTTCAAAGTCGACTATTTTCATAAATGGGCAACAGTCTTTTTTTATCGGATATGATAATCCTGATGCCAGTGGCAATAATTTTTCACAAGATTATACAGCGCTTGGTTTTGGTGGAAAATATCAATTGACCGATGCTTTGAACATAGAGCTTTCATACAATAATTTTGTAAGGGGGAGCAGTTTTCAAGGTCTCGGACAAACGTTTAGTTTGGGCTTGCGCGCCATATTTTAAGCGCATAATCATAAATACTGTATTTTAGGAGTCTTAATAAACGATATATGCGAGCATTAAGACTCTTCTTTTTATGCTTACTTCAGTTCTCTTGCTCCAGTCAGGTACAGGAAAAAATCAATGGGGTTAGCTTTGTGGCCTCTCGCGAAGAGGTGGCCCAAGAGCATGTAGAAGAAGTTGTACAAGTACACGCAAACCATGCTGCGGTAATGCCTTTTGGTTTTATTCGCGATATCGGTTCACCCGAGATAATTTTTGATACGGAAAGGCAATGGTTCGGGGAGACCAAAAAAGGATCCGTGCAATACATTGAACTCTTACATAAAAATGGGATCAAAACCATGGTTAAACCCCAGATCTGGATATGGAAGGGGCAATTTACGGGAACCTTAGAAATGAATTCCGAGGAAGATTGGAAAGCTTTAGAAGCTTCTTACGAGAAATTTATATTGGCTTATGCCAAGATGGCTCAAGAAACGAATTCAGAATTATTTTGTATTGGCACCGAATTGGAGAAATTCGTCAGCAATCGACCTGAGTACTGGAAAAATCTGATTTCGAAAATCCGCGTAATATATAAAGGAAAACTGACCTATGCGGCGAATTGGGACGAGTACCCGCGCGTTCCCTTTTGGAAAGATTTGGACTTTATCGGTATTGATGCCTATTTTCCTTTATCCGAAGAAAAAACTCCCTCGGTAAAGCAACTAAAGACGGGTTGGCAACGCTGGAAGAAAGATATAGCCACCATTTCAAATAAAACGGATAGGCCTGTGTTATTTACCGAATTCGGGTATCGTAGTATGGACTTTTCGGCCAAAAAACCTTGGTTGGTCGACCGAAACGAAGAAAAAGTAAACCTTGTGGCCCAGGTGAATTGTAAAAAAGCCATTTTTGAAGAATTTTGGGGCGAAGATTGGTTTGCCGGTGGCTATGTGTGGAAATGGTTCATTAACCATTCGAAATCCGGTGGGGCCGATGATAATCGTTTTACACCACAAAATAAGCCTGCGCAAGAGGTAATCAAAGCGTTTTATCAAAAACACTGATATGAATAGAATTTGTTCCCTTATTATAGTTTTTATGGGTATCGGTTGCTCGACCGATAAAGAGCAAGATCTGGTTTTCAATTTAGAGAATTCCCTCTCCGGAAAACAAGTCGAACGTGACAATGTTATCGCATGTGCGGCCAGTAATGAAAACGATGATTTGGTGAGTGTTTTCTTTTATCCTAGGGATGGGGTAACCAATATCCGCTATTACGAAACTGAAAACAGCAAGGTCGACAAAAATGACTTTGAGAATTATTATCCTGTAGAGGCTGCTCAGGTTGATGTTTTTAATGGATATCTTAAAAAATTCGAAGTGGCTGTATCCGAAGAAAAATGGGTCATTGTATCGTTCGATGAAAACGGTAAGACACATTTATCCAATCCTATCCGATTAAAACAAGATACGAAACCCACGGAATATGTATCCCAAAATGTTTCCTTTGACGCCAATACTGCAATGCCAATTTTTTCATGGAAAGATGGTAAGTATAGCGATACCAAAATTTATTTTCAGGTAGTTTCGGACGCCGATGATAATTTGCTGTCCGGCACCTATACTTATGAAAAAATGTTTCAATATTATAATATCGAAAATGTGGTCTTGAACATCACGAAAGGTAATCCGAAAACTTTAAAAGAGGATACCTCATATGGTTTTACGCTGATGGCCGTTAGCGAAGACAATTGGGTAAATCTTTTTTCGGAAATCGATTTTGAAGTGAATTGAGCGCTTCATAAAAGTGAACTCGTCTCGAGTTGTTGTTTGGAGCCGAGAATGAAGGCTTTTGTGCTCTGATGAAGTCATTTTTCGATTGCATAGTCATAGCTGCGAAAGCTAAAAATGACAAAATGGGGTGCAAAATGCGAAATCCGTAAGTAAAAGAATAATTCAAGACGAGTTCATTGCTTCCGTGATACCTATGTTATACCTATACCTTACTTTTGTGGTTTGAGATTGCGGTCTATGATAGCTAAATCATGCATTCCCTTTTTTTTACTCTTATTCTTTGCCTTCGGAAATGCACAGGAAGATATTGTTCTCGAATTAAAAATTCTAGGCACCAAACGAACAAAACCCTCTTTTTTAAAGAACTTGGTCGAGCTCAAATCGGGTATGACTTTGGATTCCGTTTTAATGGAGAAAGACATCACCCGTTTAAAACGCCTTCCTTCTATCTCGAACGCCCACTATCAGGTATTTTCATCTGATGAAGGTGAGCACAATGTTTTCTACAATGTGGAGGAAAATTTTACGCTGATTCCCTTTGCGAACCTTTTTTCTTCCTCTAATGATGCTTTTGCATTCCGTATAGGTTTACAGGAATTTAACCTATTCGGGCGTAATATAACACTCGGGGGTTTTTATCAGCACGACATCTTCAATTCATACGGTATAGCTTTAAGGGCGCCATATCTGTTCAGTAATAAGGTAGGTCTATCGGTGAGTTATAACGATTTTACGACCCAAGAGCCCGTTTTTTTTGATAATACCACCGCCGATTATAGGTACAAAAATCATGGTGTTGAGGTTATGGGCCTTTACGAATTCGATTTCAAGAACCGTATCGAACTTGGAGGAAGTCTGTTTACCGAAGAGTATCAATACCTATCGGGAGCTACCAGTCCCGACGTACCGCAAGACTTGAAAGTAGACAAACATTTGCTAAAGCTTATCTACAATTTCGATAACATTAAATATTACTATCAGTATTTAGATGGATTTCGAAGTACATTGAACTTTCAATACGTGGGTAGTTCAGATCCCAGTCTGCCTGACTTTTTGATAGGCTTCAATGATTTTGTGTATTTTCATCGTGTAGGAGAACGTGGCAACTGGGCGAACCGATTACGTTTGGGGCTGGCGAGCAACATAGATACGCCTTTTGCACCTTTTACCGTTGATAATAATCTGAATATTCGTGGGGTTGGCAATAGGATCGATAGGGGTACGGGGGCTATTGTCATTAATACCGAATACCGCCATACTTTAATCGATAAAAACTGGTTTGTATTGCAAAGCAACGTTTTCATAGATGGAGGCTCTTGGAGAAATCCTGGTGGTGGTTTGGGTGATTTTGCGGAAAGTCAAAATATTCGGATTTACCCTGGTGTTGGTCTACGGTTGATACATAAACGTATTTTCAACGCCATTTTCCGTATCGATTACGGTTATGGTATTACAAAAAATGCTTCTCACGGTATCGTTTTTGGTATTGGACAGTATTTTTAAAATATTCTCCTGGTGGGGAAACTAGTTTTTTAAAATGAAGCAATTCGAAAACTTAAAAAAAATCGACGCCCATGTTCATTTCAACATGGTTCGTGACCCGCTTTTTGGTTACGGAAGCGAGCACAATTTCCGTTTTGTTTCCATTAATACCGATATGCCTTTTTTTCCGTCATTGGAAGAACAAAAAAAAACCAATTTAGCTTTGATCGAAAGGCATGGGAAGCTATTGAATTTTATTACCTCGTTTTCGTGCGATAGTTGGCATAGTAACAATTGGCAGAAAGGTGTCATTGAAAAAATCGGCAAAGGTATCGACCAAGGAGCGCGAGGCGTAAAGGTTTGGAAAAATATTGGCATGTCTTTAAAAGATGGTGCGGGTAAGTTTGTAACGATCAATCACCCGCGTTTTGATCCAATATTTAGTTTTTTGGAGGAAAACGATATTGTGCTGCTGGCCCATATCGGGGAGCCAAAGAACTGTTGGTTGCCCCTTGATGAAATGACCGTAACTTCTGATCGCAATTATTTTTCCCAACATCCGGAATATCATATGCATTTACATCCGGAATTTTTACGGTATGAAGCGCAATTGAAGGCGCGTGACGCGATGCTCAAGAAACATCCCCGACTTCGTTACGTGGGGCTCCACTTGGCCAGTGAAGAATGGAATACTGATGAAGTAGCCCGATTTTTGGACGATTTCCCCAACGCTATGGTTGACCTCGCGGAGCGAATCTGTCATCTACAGCATCAGGCCGTTACCGATTGGCAGAAGATTTATAATTTTCTCATCCAATACCAAGACAGGATTATCTATGGTACCGACTGTGTAGACGACAACAGCCTTACCGATGAGGAACTACTAGGCCATATGGACAATAGGTATCGAATGCACTGGAAATTTTTTACGGGTACCGAATTGATGTCCGCACCCAAGGTAAGGGGGCGGTTTATAAGTATGGGGCTGCCTTTTGGTGTCGTCGAGAAAATATACGGTAAGAATGCAATGAGAACTTATGGAATTTGAATTTCAAAAAAGACGAGATTTGACAGGTTTTATAGTTAAATTGGTCTTAGACGCACCAATACTTTTCAAATTCTTCTTCAAACGTGAGGGTTTCCATCGAATCCATTCGATCTATTAGTAAAATACCGTTGAGGTGGTCAAGTTCGTGCTGTGCAACGATGGCTGCGAACCCGTTCAATTCCGTCTCGAATCGGTGGCCATTTCTGTCTAGACCATTGATTTTGATGTGCTTGTAACGCTTTAACATCCCACGTATTCCTGGAATGGACAGGCACCCTTCCCAACTAGCGGTTTTTTCCTCGGATAAAAATTCGATTTCCGGATTGATGACGATTGACAAGGGAAAAGTTTCTTTCTCGGGATATCTAGGGTTGTCTTTCATTTCCATAGCGAATAATCTGATTAGGGCACCGACTTGTGGTGCCGCAATTCCAGCTCCGTTTTCAGCTTGCATAGTGTCGATCAAATCGTCGATAAATTGTTGAAAATCTTTAGAGACAATTTTTTTAACATCAACAATTTCCGATGTTTCCCGCAACAACGGATTCCCCATTTTAATGACTTCAAGAACCGCCATGTGAATCGTGTTTTATTATCTAGTTAAAGGTTAAAACCCTGTAATTTATTGCAGTTACTTTAGCTTCTATAAACATTTTAGCCTGCAATGTTATTAGTTATTGATTACTACTGGGTTCTAACCGGGTAATCCAATTACCAAAATAACACAACAGTTGTTGGCAATTTTATTGCCTTTGAAAAACTATGGATTTTTAATCCATAGTGGTTTATTTTCTCATATTTAATACGTCTTCCATTTCGATACGAGAGAGTTCTTTAAGCTCATCTTTTTCATAAAGTGCAGGTATATCCTTTAAGGGGGTGCCCTTTGGAACCTTATAATTGATATAATCTTGAAACTGGACACCATCAATAGTTCTGGGGTTATAGGCCGTTCGAAAACGTACCCCTCCAACGTTCGTTTCGTAACTGTATGCCAAATAATCTATGGTCTTGCTATCACTATTAATCCAGTACATAAATTTATCATTGTAATCAATGCCGCCTCCTTCCTTATCAAAAGCCACGGCTATCACATCATAGTTTTGCCCTTTGATGGCAGTGCTGTGCTCGTATGTTTTATTGACCGCCTTGTCATTCAACTTATTGGGTAAGGTAGCGAAGTACACCACCGAGTTGACATCTTCGGTATACTTGGCGATGTCTTTTGTCGACAGTTCTGTCTCCGCTCCGTTTTTAGTGTGCGTAAACTTTCCGTTTTTGAGCATATATTTGAGTTCATCACCATTTTCTGTCCTTGACATCGTGTAGGTATAGCTTCGGTTGCTGTTTTCAAAGGTGTAGTATTTACCTCGGAAGGTGAATCCGTAAGACGCGTTTTCGTAGAGTTCGCCGCCGTGTGCCTTGATGGTTTCGGCAATCAAGGTGTCTGCTATGTTCATTTCTTTTGGCGCTATGGCTCCTTCCGATTTATCAATAGCTTCGGTAACGATAGTGTCCTTTTTATTTTCCGTTTTACAACTGGCCATACTCAGAACAGCCGCTAGGTATAAAAATCCAATACTTTTCTTCATAACAATCTAAATTTCAATAGTGCCCTTAGGGCATTTTAGTAAAGCTTTTAAAACAATTTTCTTCGCTTTTTCGATATGGAATTCCAATCCCAGTTTTTCGAAGGTTTCTCCAAATTGGTCGGGGTCTGGGTGTGTTCCATACAGTTCGACCAATTTACAACCCATATTTGGTAATTCATTATGTGGGTGGGTTTCGGTTTGGGTCCAATCGATCATAAATGGCATGATCTCAACTTCGGGAATTGGTAAGGGCAGAACAAGTTGCCATTTCAACAAAGAACCCTTTGCGGTAGTTCTATTTCCGCTCGAGATGCTTCCCATTTTTGGGTCATACGTTTTTAAAATGGTACTGTCCGTATCAAGTTGTTCCGATTTTAAGGCCCATCGCGTAATTTGGTTTTTCGTTAGTACATCTGTTCCCATCCACCTTGGAGGTTTAACCTCGGTATTGGTGCCATCGGCTGCTAAGAGTTCTAGGTATATTCCTCTGTCTAGACTGATTAGTGCATTTTTGGTACCGAAGGTTTTATGATATCCTCCAAAAATAGGCCGTACCCCCAACTTCTTCTCAAAATCGGAAATGGCACTATCCAAATCAAAAACAGTATAAACGATATGATCTATCTGTCTTTTGTTCGTTTCTCTCATTTATAACACAAAGGTATTCGAAAGATAGATCGGCCAATAGTACTTTTGAGAAAATAAAACGTGTTTATTGAAAAGGTATTTCCTGAAATTACCAGTCATTTTCGCTTTCTGGCTACAATGGCGTTCATCGCCGAGATACTTTTGTGTTATATCTATAAAACAATTTAAAAATCATATCATGAGTAAAAGAGCATTGGTTATTGGAGGTAGTAGCGGAATAGGAAAAGCAACTGCCGAAAACCTTTTAAGAGATGCTATTGAAGTGCATGTTGTAGACACCAATAAGGACAAATTAGAAGTTTTCAAAAATTCTTCTTCCGGAAATTTGACCGTTCACAAGGTTGATATTACCAATGAAAGCGAAATGAGTGCCTTGAACAATACCATCAACGATTGGGACGGGCTAGACTATCTGGTAAACGCATCGGGTATTTTCGGACCTAAGCCTTTTTTAGAACATAGCATCGCCGATTACGATTCGTACATGAACTTAAACCGAGCGTTCTTTTTTATTACTCAAACGGCTGCCAAGAAAATGGCGGCTAACGATGGCGGTGCTATTGTAAACGTAGGTTCGATGTGGGCCAAGCAAGTGATCAAGGCAACGCCTTCTTCCGCATATTCTATGCAAAAAGCAGGCCTGCATTCGTTGACCCAGCATTTGGCGATGCAGCTTGCCGACCATAAAATTCGAGTAAACGCAGTTTCTCCGGCAGTCGTTGAAACTCCTGTTTACGATAGTGTTTTTGGTGGAAAAGATCAAGCTCATAAAGCTTTGCAAGGCTTCCATGGTTTTCATCCGATAGGCCGCTACGGAAAACCAGAAGATGTAGCCGATGTCATTTAGGATACCGATGGCGGTGTAATGGCAGGGAGGAATTAGACGTAATTGAATAATGTCACCCTGAGCGCAGTTGAAGGGCATAAGAACGCCAATAGTCTTCGACTGCGCTCAGACTGAAATATCACCAAATTCAAAAGATTGCTTCGTCGTTAGTTTGTTTTTGGTAAATATGCTTTTCGCAACTACGTATTTCAAAAAGCAGTAATTTCACTTAGAACTATGATGCAAAATCAACACACAAAATATATAATCGTAGGTGCCGGGTTATCTGGGCTTACTTCCGCTTACCAATTGCAAAAATCAGGGGAGACTGAATTCGTTATTCTGGAGTCTAGAGAACGTATTGGCGGTCGCATACTGACAAATGAGAGTGTCGATTTGGGAGCGACTTGGTTTCAGGCCCATCATGAAAATGTTTTGGATTTACTGGATGAACTGCGAATCGATAAATTCTACCAATATAGCAGAGGCCGAAGCGTTCTGGTCTACAGCACCATGGCACCCGAACATTATTTTGAGAACGACCCCAATGCGCCATCGGCCTATCGTATAGCAGGAGGTTCCAAGGCCATAATACAGGCTTTGGCCGAAAAATTTGTCGATAAAATTAAAACCGATACGGTTGTTAGGGCCATCAATTCAACGAATGATACACTTAGGATTGAAACCGATGGAGGCATATTTACCGCTGAAAAGGTGATTGTCACCATTCCACCAAAAATCGCCACACGAATTGATTTTTCTCCTGAACTTCCGAAAGCTGTCGCCCAAGCCATGGAGAAGACCCATACATGGATGAGCAATGCCATGAAAGTGGGACTGACTTTCAAAAAAGCATTTTGGAGGGATAAAGATCTCTCAGGTACGGTCATCGGGCAGGTTGGCGCGGTTACCGAATTGTATGACCATTCAGACGTTAAAGATGAGCAATATGCACTGATGGGCTTTATCAACGAAGGGCTTCGGGAAGTTTCCGCAGATGTACGAAAACGGCGAATATTGGATTATCTATCAAAATATTTAGGAAGAGAAATATTGGATCATCTAACCTATACCGAAAAAGACTGGTCGCAAGACCGAAATACTTCGTGCGAGACCATTAAGTCAATCTATATGAGTCCGTCTTACGGTAATCCCGTTTTCGGGGAAGCTTATATGGCTGGTAGGCTGCTATTCTCTGGCGCGGAAACTTCGCCGGTATATGGCGGTTATATGGATGGTGCCATATTTAGTGGTATCAAGGCTGCCGAGAAAGTCTTAGGAAGAAAACCCGACTAAGTTGGTAATGACAAGCCAATGAAGAAAAAGGATACGAAAATAGGGCATTATCACCTTCACAAAGCACATCCTGAAAAATTACAGTTTGAACTATATGATTTGAACTCGTATCGGAAGAAGAGTGGCGAGCAAGCAGCAAAAGCCCATTCACACAGTTATTACCAGATTATTTGGTTCTTTGATGACGGGGGCAGGCATACTGTGGATTTCAAAACTTTCGATATTTGTAAAAATACCATCTTATTTATCGCCAAAGACCAGATACATGCCTTCGACGCTAATTTTGAAGTCAATGGCTGGCTGATTCATTTTAACGAAAGCTTTTTTATGCATTCGGATGTCGATATTTTCTTGAAATATAACATCTTCAACTCATTACAGAACCCCAGTTACGTCATCAACGCAGAAACCGCGAAAATAGGTATTTCCTATCTCTCTCTGATAGCAAAGGAACTTGCCCAAAAACATCATTTCGGTTATGAGGAAATCATTCGTTTTTTGTTAAAATCGTTCCTTATCAACCTGGAACGTATCCACCAAAAAAATACTAAAAAAAGTCTCGAAATCAATAGCCTATATGAACTGCAATTTTACAAATTCAAGGAACTCGTCGAGGATAATTACTCAAAGGCATTTTCAGTAAAGAGCTATGCCAATCTTTTAAACATCTCCACAAAGACATTGACGACAATAACGAAATCTATTGTAAGCAAATCACCTTCACGATTGATTTCTGAACGCGTAGTGCTTGAGGCCAAACGACTCTTGACGTTTACGACACTGCAAGTAGGGGAAGTAGCTTACAAAACTGGGTTTGATGATGCCTCTTATTTCGTGAAATATTTCAAAAGACATGTGGGTAGCTCTCCAACTAGCTATCGCAATGGACAATCTCAGTAATTCACAATGATAATTTAACGTGAATAATGGAAAAACGTCTGAGGCCGGATTTTTCTGTTCTCGGACCCTGAAGGGTGGAAAAATCCTTAATAGTTAGAAAATTATTGCCTTTTAAGGTTTGGAACGATAATTTTCGAATTAAAATGACCTTGCCATTATTTAAGTCGATTTGCCTGCGAAGCGATTGTTGAATAAATCGTTAACTAAATTTTTAGAACCCTAGCTAATTTGAGCAAGGGTTCTTTAATTTTGTAGGGATGCAGAATTTGTTTTAGGCATTGTTTTTGATTTTTGTTAGCGGATAACTTGTATAAATGAATCGTATTTTTCAATTCCATATTCAGATATTACCCCTTTTTGTAGTGTTGATAGGGATATCTCTTTCTTCCTTCTCCCAAGATTCTTTGCAAGTTGTCGTTGCGGAAAAAGGCGACGGCATTCTTTCTTTGTTGAGAAAGCAAGGTGTAAACCCCTATGATCATTATGATGATTTCATTGCCATGAATATGGATAACCTTCGCGATAGCGTGCATTTGTACGCCGGACGAGAATATCGTATTCCAACAATGAAGTTGGGTACGGTCGCTATCATAGATTCCATACAAAAGAAGACTACTGAAATAAAAAAAATAGAGGGTAAGGACTTTACTATTTTCGGGAAAGACCATGCAACTGTGCTAACGAAAAGTGAGCAACTGAAGAATACCGTCTACTATTTGGTTTCCGGTCACGGGGGCCCTGACCCAGGCGCCATGGCCAAGTATGCGGGAAAGTCGATTGCCGAAGACGAGTACGCATACGATATTACATTGCGGTTGGCCAAAGAGCTTATTTCCCATGGGGCATTGGTGTATATCATAATCCGCGATAAGAACGATGGCATTCGTGATGATCGTGTTTTGAAGATTGATCATGATGAGGTGGCCTATCCGAATAAGGTTATTCCACTGAATCAAGTGGCGCGTTTAAAACAACGGGTCGAAATCGTAAATGAACTGTACAAAAAGAACCGTGGCAAATATCAGCGCCTGATCGTAACCCATGTAGATAGCCGCAGCAAGGGGCAAAATATCGATGTTTTTTTTTACCATCATGAAAAAAGTAAGAACGGTAAGAAATTGGCGGAGAGTATTCACAAGACCTTCCAGAGAAACTATAAAAAATACCAGCCCAATCGCATCTATTCAGGTACTTTTGAGGACAGAACTTCATTGTACCTCGTAAAGAAAACCTACCCTGCGATGACCTTTATCGAGGTGGGCAACATTCGTAACAAAAAAGACCAACAGCGCATCTTGGATCCTGATAACCGGCAAGCCCTGGCAAAATGGATTTCAGAGGGGGTTTTGTTAGACTATGACAGCGGAGAAATAGGACCGATACGCTAAACGACTATTTTTCTATAGAAATGTTTTCGATCAATTAACCACCCGTTTTTATCAAATCTGCTATGGCGTTCGCTTGTTCTTCAAAGCGTTAAAAATCTTCCGGTAAGACCCGCTACGTTTTAATGACTTTAGCTTTGATTGCACATAACTCTTTGATCTTATGATATACTTTCTGGGGGTCTTCAATTTGGAAGCTTTTCAAATTCCCTTGTTCTCGGTGTTTCCTTCCTTTTTCCGAGGTGCGAAAACAGTTTTTTCGTGAATCTAATACGAATCTACTCCGACCATTTTTTATGCTGTAAGACTTCGGGTAGCGCAGGTCCCAAAAGAAATCGCAGGACATTTTTCCATTCAAAGATAAAAAATGGAATTTCCCGTATTATCTTTATAATAAATGGGAAATAGGAAAAGTACTATTGATATATTACTGCTAATTGAAGAGGCTATAAAAGACCGAGTCGTGCTTTCGCTTGCGTACCGTTCTACCGCCAATGGAAATAGATCGGAACGTGATATCGAACCCTTGGCACTATACTTTACCCAAGACCGATGGATGATGGTTGCCTATTGCAGAATGCGAAAAGCGTGGCGGGCATTTCGACTGGATGCCATTATTGGAATTGAAAAGACACTGGAAGCCTTCCCTCCAAATCAGTTCGAACTTTCCGATTATTTTGAAAAACGATAAAAGAAAAAAGGAATCCAAGATGCTTTATGGGTACTGAGAAAGTTGTCCAATTTCAACTGGTATAAATTGGCCCCTTCTTGCTTCCGACGAGTGACCATAGGAACGAGAGGAAAGAAAAACTTTAGGGGTGTCCATCGGAATGCAGCTTTCATGTACAATGGATTACAAGTGGGATAACGGGTAATTAAAAGAAAATCAAGAAGCTATTTTTCGTCTATAATATTCGTAGAGGGTATCCGGCCCGGCCCCCATAAGATTTTTAAGATGTATAACCCCAAAATGAAATTGTAATTTTACGGTACCCCGCTGTTTATATTTTCGGGCCGAAGTAATTACCCTTTGGCTCAGTACTAAGAAATTTGTCTTTTTGTAAAGTCGGCCGATGAACTCACTATCTTCATAAATGATATAATTTTCATTAAATCCCTTTGTCTTTCGGAACAACCTTTGGGTTACATAGAGCGATTGATCACCGCCACGGCATATTTTATGGTTGATTCTAGAGAACCAAGAAAAAAAGGATAGAAACTTGTTCGAAGAGTCGAACTGCATTCTAAAACAGCCTGCCTCTGTCCCTTTAGCGGCCGCATTTAGAATATGTTTGTCGAAATTCTTAGGGGGAAAGGTATCTGCATGCAAAAAATAAAGAATTTTTCCTTTCGCACGCCAAGCACCATAGTTCATCTGTTTTGCACGCCCCTTTTTTGAGTGTAACACGATGGCACCAAAATCAGAGGCTATTTCTGTTGTACCGTCAGTACTTCCTCCATCGACTACAAGAATCTCCGAAATATTTTTTGTCAAGCTATTTTCTTGTAAATAGCGCAAAAGTTCACCAATATATTTCGCCTCGTTCAAAACAGGAATGATAATACTAATCTTGAAGCTATTTTTTATCATAGGAATTGCAGTCGTAATCTGTTTCGGGTTCGCTGTGGAATTAGTATGATAGAACTTTTAAACCTTACATTTTATGGAAAAGTTTAGTTGCTACCGTAAAAATTTCCAAGTAGTTTAAGGTTTTTTAGAAGTTTGTGAGTTTATAAAGATTGTTTTTTTCGGTAATCCGTAAATCATAATGTTTTAATCAATTCCCTAAAGAGTTTTACCATCTTTGGCTCGGTATTTTCGGCGATTTCAATGATATCCTGAATATTGACCGGTTTCAGATTATCGGGATCGCACTCATCTGTCAAGACGGAGATCGCGACAATAGGTAGTCGCAAATGGTTGGCCACAATAACTTCGGGTACAGTACTCATACCCACGGCATCGGCACCGATAATTTTCAGCATCCGATATTCGGCCTTGGTTTCCAGTTGTGGACCTACTACTGAGGCATAGACACCTTGGCGTAAAGTGATGCCTTCTTTCTTGGCAATTTTTATCAGTTTCTCACGCATCTCAATATCATAAGGTTCGGCCATATCGGTATAACGGTCGCCGAATTGACTCACGTTCTTAAACGCCAAAGGAGAACCGCCTTGAAGGTTGATGTGGTCTTCAATCAACATCATATCACCTTTTTTATAATTGAGATTGATGGCCCCTGCCGCATTGGAAATGAAAAGCTTCTGGATGCCCAATTGGCGCATGACTCTTATTGGGTAGGTAATATCCAAGAAATCGTACCCTTCATACAGGTGGAAACGCCCTTGCATCACCACGGTTTTTTTTCCTTCTAGCTTACCGTAGATCAATTTGCCCGAATGAAACTCGACGGTCGCCAAAGGAAAAAAGGGAATTTGGTTGTAATGTGCCTCGATAGGGTTTTCTATCTCGTCGGCCAATTTGCCTAGGCCTGTACCTAAAACAATACCGATTTCAGGGGTGTCAAATCCCTTGCTTTGTAAATACGTGGTTGATTCATCGAGTTGTTTCTGTCTCATTTTTCGAGCTGTTTTAAGAAAGGTCGGAACGCTTCGACATCTTTAATATCTTCATAAAGATCCACGTCGTTGCGCTCATCTAGAATATTAAGGTTTTCGTTTTTTAAATCTTTTAGGCTGTCCTTTAGAACGGTTTCATTGCCCCAATCTTTATGCTGAAAAAGTTCGGGCTTAAAGGTTTTCATGCCTAAAAGGTAGTAGCCGCCATCCTTCGCGGGGCCGATTACAAAATCGTTTTCCTTTAATTCTGAAAATGCATCTTGCAGATTCTTTTCACTGAGATCGTACATATCGCTTCCTATAATAATGATTCGTTCGAAGCCAGATGCGAAACCCTCTTGAAAGGCGTTGGCCATACGTATGCCAAGATGTTCGCCTTGTTGTAGTTTTTTATCGTAAAAGCTGGGATCCCAGATATCATCTTCCCAAATCTCTTCCGAATACCAAACTTGCTTGGCCGCATTTAGGTTTTTTGTGATGGAAACGGTGTGGTCAAGCAAAAATCTATAAATATCCAGTGCTGTTTCATTTCCTACTGTAGCTGCAAGGCGCGTTTTACACTTTCCCAATTGGGGGTTGCGTGTAAATATTAGAAGCAGGCTTTTAGAAGCGACGTTATGGTAATTCACGGTAGGGGCTCCTTTTTGTTTTTCTTTGGGAAGGATTATGCTCAAGGGTTATCTAAATTCAGGGTTAGCGGTTAACAGTTCAAGTGTCAAGCTCAAACAAGGTTTATGAGTTTATGGAAAAGATTCAAATATCAAATACAAACGCAAAAAGATACTTTTGATTACTGATTACTGTAGACCTTCTCTCCATTCGTTAATAACTTGCCCCAATGTTTGTTAAAGGCATGTACGTTCTCGGTTTCATTTCCTTCGGAATCATATACGAGATACCCGTTGTTCTTCCACTCAAATATGCCTCCGTAAAGGTTTTTGACGTTGGTGTAGCCCGCTTTCAGCAGTTTATCGCCAATATTTTCCGACCGCACGCCAATAGAACAGTAGACTACTATTTCACGGTCTTTGTTTTCAATTTTAGGGGTCACTGAATCTAATGCGAATTCCTTATAACCCACCCAGATAGCATCTTTTAGGTGGCTTACGGTGAACTCTTCTTTTTTTCGGGTGTCCAGAAGTAAAGGTTTTTGCATTTCCTTAAGTTCCTCCACTTGAATATAGGGTACACTTTCTTTATTGAACTTTTTTAGCGTTTTGTCCAATTTATTTTGCGAAAAAACGCTTAAGGAAAAAGCCAAAAACAAGGTTATGCTAAAAATAAATCTCATATGCATGGTCAAATAATAGCCGTAAAGATACTATTTTAGGGCTCATTCAATTTATAAATCAGGCTATGCGGTTCATTGGAAAATTTACGTTGCTTCTTTTCGCTGTAGTAGTTTTGTCGTCATGTAAAAATAAAGATGATAAAAAAGAGCCCATGGCAGAAAACGCAAAAGCGGAATATTATTTGGAGCCATATCGCTCCCAATTCCATTTTACTCCTAAAAAAATGTGGATGAACGACCCCAACGGTATGGTCTACAGCGATGATAACTATCATCTTTTCTATCAATATTATCCCGAAGATATTGTTTGGGGGCCGATGCATTGGGGGCATGCCACCAGCAAAGATTTGATACATTGGGAGCATAGACCGATTGCCCTTTACCCTGATAAGCTCGGCTATATTTTCTCGGGTAGTGCGGTGCTCGACAAAGAAAATACCTCGGGTTTCGGAACGGAGGATAATCCGCCACTTGTGGCCATTTTCACTTACCATGATGCTGAAATGAAAAAGTCCGGCAAGAACAACTTCGAGACACAGGGTATTGCGTACAGTCTTGATAATGCCGATACTTGGACGAAATATGAAGGTAACCCTGTAATCAGCGATGAGAATTCGACCGATTTTAGAGACCCCAAGGTAATGTGGCACGAACCTTCACAAAAATGGATTTTGACATTGGTAGCGAGTGACCATGCCCAGTTTTACAGTTCCGAGAACCTTAAGGAATGGAAACTATTGAGCGAATTTGGTAAGAATAGAGGCGCCCATGGCGGGGTATGGGAATGCCCCGATCTTTTTAAGCTCAAAGTTGAGGGAACCGATGAAGAGAAATGGATACTATTGATAAGTATTAATCCCGGGGGACCTAACGGGGGTAGTGGTACCCAATATTTTATTGGAGATTTTAATGGAAATACATTTACTGCTGATCAAAACGATATTCGTTGGGTCGACTGGGGTACCGATAATTATGCAGGAGTCACATATAGTAATGTGCCAAATGACGAAAAGATTTTTATTGGGTGGATGAGCAACTGGCAGTATGCCAATAAAACCCCGACCGAGAAATGGCGGAGCGCAATGACATTACCTAGAAAGCTTTCAATTAAGAAGATAGGAGAAACCTATGAGCTGATAAATTACCCTATTAAAAATCTGGAAACGATAATCAATGGGCAGCCGCAAAAAAAAATCAAACTTGTGGAGGGGGCTAGGGAAAGCATTGACTTTGACCATTTCAACCAGTCGGAAGTACGATTTGCCACTGCGGTAAAAAACTTTGTATTGAGGTTTAAAAATGAAAAGAACGAAGAACTCGTCTTGACCTTGGACGGCGAAAAAGATTTATTTTTGTTGGACAGAACGCAATCGGGCCAGACCGATTTTCAAAAAGACTTCGCAAGCGTTGCGAAAATGCCAGTTGACAATTTGCCGGAAGGCGAATATGAAGTACGTATTTTGATGGATCGTTCCTCTGTTGAGGTATTTATCAATCAAGGCCAATATGTGATGACTGCCCAGCTTTTTCCGAATAAGGACTACCGTACTTTAGAAATTGAAAATACTTCAGGGCACCTTTTGAAATTTAACGATTTTGAGGTCAATAGGGTAGGGCGTATCTGGTAGTTTACAATTCTTGATTTACTAACTCTCTAGCTAAAGCCTCCAAATCAATCCCCACATTTTCTTTGTTTACCCGAAGTACTTCGGTGCGTAATTCAACTGGTAAATTTGAGTAACCATCCTTGGCGCCTAATATCATTCCCGCCACGGCGGCTACAGTATCATTGTCGCGGCCATAGTTTACGATAAATTGCATCGTCTTCTCAAAATTGCCTTTCCCAAATTCAAGAGCAGTAATGAGAATCTGCCATATTTCCCCGGCGTGAAAGGCAATGGCCTTTTTGTCTTTTTCCAAAAATTGGTAGACCTTTTCCTGTCGGATCCAATCTTTTTGAGTTCCTGAAAAACCTTGGGGCATTTTGAAAAGTATCAAATCTTTCGGACTCAATGAGTCTGTCAATACCAAATCCTTTATTGCAAGTACGCTTTTGACCGATACGTCAGCAACGGAGTACGAAATTCGCCCCACCAAACGGCTATCTTGGTAGCCAATCGGGTCTATAAATGTTGCCGTATTGATGATGGAATCAATATTTTGGGTACGCAAGGCCATATTGGTCATTGCCGAGACCAATGCCGAAATATCTTTCGCATATCCCAAATCGAACAAGGTATGACCATATGCCAGTTTATAGGCATTTTCTGGGTTAGTGGAAACCAAACCGAACATTGGTGTGTACAATTGCCCTGCGCATGACATCTCTCCGCCATAAAATCGGTTCAGGGCCTTTTGATATTCTTCACTACTTTTTTGATAGGCCATCGCTACCCGTGCCCACTCCTTTATCCAGTCTATTTTTTCGATTTGAATATCAAGAAAATCAGGATTGGGGATTTCAGTGCCGTCGGAAAGCGATCGGGTCAGAGAGGCATAATATTCAATGATAAAATCAGCGAAATTTTCACCATTCCACTTGTCTTGATGTTTTGTCAGGTATTTGACTATGGTAAACTTCCAGCGGGTATCATCGGTAGTAGCACCGGCTAGAAGGTTATGGTCCCAAGTGCCTTCGGGAGATTGTTCGCGTACTGCCGGTGTGAGACCAGTGATGTATCCATATTTGAGTTGAATGTTCTTTCGGTGCCACATTTCGGTAGAGGCACCCATAGCATCGCCAATGGCTGAACCTACCAGTGCGCCCAAGACTTTGTCATAATACGCCTCTTCACTAAGATTCAATGTATCGCTGGCGTAAACCGATTTTTTCGGGGAAGGAATATCCACATTCGACACGGACTTTTTACAGGAAGAAAATGTAAGTAGTAGTATCGTTAGTATAAAAAGTTGCTTCATCGCGCCAAAATTAGTTTGCGTGCCTTTCTTAAAAGTTTGCCTTTCTCTTTAAGCGAACGTTCTATTGGCAATTGCGCAAGACCGATTAAACGTCGCACTATTTCGATACCCGCTACTTGAGAGATCAATTGTTTGTCTGCTTCGCCCTGATATTTTTCGTAAATCCTGTTCAAAAAACCTTTTTTGCCTGTAGCCATGATAATATGAGCCGCCATAACACCCAAATCGAATTCAGGGAAACCCACAAAACCGAATTCAGGATCGATGATGTAGAGATTTTCGGCTTCCGTCATCCAACTGCCGGGATAATAATCACCATGTATTAGGGTGTTTCCAGGGGATAGATATTTTTCACCTACTTTTTTGACAATAGATTTTATCACAGTATCGTTTTTAAAGGGCAGCGAAAGTTCTTGTAATCCGATCTGTACGTCATCCAACTGAAATCCGTTATCCTCCAGAAAAGGAAGCACAAAAATATGTTGGTGGTTGAGTTGGCGCATTTCGAGATTCTCAGGAAAATCACTAGAAACACTTTTACGATGTATAAGGCCGAGAATGAACACCAATCTATCTAGTTGCTTGGGCGATATGGCCCCATTCCGATATATAACCGTCATTTCTTCGCAATGACCCAAGTCTTCAAGTAACAGCAGGTGCTCGGCCGCATCATAACCCAAAATTTTGGGAACATGAACGTTTACGGCATTATCGCGTACCGCTTGGTAAAACTTTTTTTCTACGGCAATCCGTTCTAGCGGGGCCTCGATATGTTGATATTTTGCTACGTAAGGTCGCGATTGCTTTAGAATAAATGAACGTTCATCGGTAGTTACTCGTAGCACCACATTCATATTGCCTTCGCCCGGTTTTTCAACAGACAGAATACTTTCCTGGGGTTCGAGCCATTCATTGGCAAGTAGGTAATCTTGCAGCTCTGATACTGGCGTTAAAATATCTATAGCATTCACAACAAATGTTTTATGCAAGATACTTCCAAAAACAAAAAGATCCTTACAAGAAGTAAGGATTTTTTGTGGTGCCTCCAGGAATCGAACCAGGGACACATGGATTTTCAGTCCATTGCTCTACCAACTGAGCTAAGGCACCATCCCTTTAAGGGGCTGCAAATATAATTTCAAATTTACGATATGCAAACTATTTGCATAAAAAAGGTGTTTGTTTTTATTTGTTTTTTGATCTTTACAGTATGAACTTAGTAATAGATGCGGGAAACACCTCTGTAAAGTTAGCGGTTTTTGATAAGGGAAAGCTCATATTCCATCAAAATGCCGAGATGAAGCATTTGGCCAGACAAGTAAAGGAAACCTGTGATCAGTACCCAAAGGTTACGCACGGTATTGTATCTTCTGTTGGTAATCTTGACAGAAAGGTTCTTGCCGTATTGGCCGTTTTCTGTAATGTTCACGAGTTGAGCCCATCTTCTGAAACACCCTTTAAAAACTCGTACGCAACACCCCAGACTTTGGGTGTAGATCGCATAGCACTTGCTACTGCTGCGTTTTACCATAATCCTAACGGGAATACTTTGGTTATCGATGCAGGTACTTGCGTTACATACGATATGGTAAACGATTATGGTGAATATTTGGGCGGAGCGATATCCCCAGGGCTCAACATGCGGTATAAATCCTTGCACCAACAGACCTCCAAATTACCATTTCTTAAGCCCAAAGAGGTTCTTGATTTTATTGGAAATTCTACTCCGACCAGCATTCATAGCGGTATTGTTAACGGCATCTGCCAAGAAATTGATGGGGTAATTGAACAGTACAAATCACGTTTTACAGATTTAACAGTTATTTTAACAGGCGGTGACGCCCTATTTTTGTCAAAACGGTTAAAAAATACCATCTTTGCGAATTCCAAATTTCTCCTTGAAGGATTAAATTATCTGTTGGAATACAACAAGCACTAAATGATCAGAAAAATAGGTTTTGTAATAGTGTGCCTTGTCGCATCGGGCATTTGCGCTCAAGACGATACCGTTTCCCCTTATTCATATTTTGGTTTAGGTGATGTAAGGGCAGGGACTACGGTCGAAAACCAGATGATGGGCGGCATTGGCATGTATGCCGATAGCATTCATGTACACCTTAGAAATCCGGCCGCATACAGTAAGCTTGGCGTACAAGGCCCCAGCACTTTTGGTATCACTACGTACACGGCAGGTGTTTCTCATCAACAAACACGACTAAAGAGTTTTACTGAAGAACAAAGCAGTGCCGTCACAAACATTGATTACCTCTCTTTGGGTTTCAGCTTGAAAAAAGGCCTCGGAGTAGGTTTTGGTTTTGTAGCCACTACTTCTGTTGGCTATAACTTTGTTGACCAACAAGGTGAAGAAGGCTCCAGGGTTGTGAACGAATATTCCGGTACTGGTGGGCTAAGCAAGGTATATATGTCGGTCGGCTATGAATTCGCCAAAAACTTCAGTCTAGGAGTGACGGCTAATTACAATTTTGGAACATTGGAAAGTCTTCGAATTCAAAGTGTTGAGAATGTGCAGTTTGGAGTGAAAGATGAAAGATCTTCCAGAGTTCAGGGTTATGATTTGAATTATGCCCTTAATTACATACCGAAAATCGATGAAAAACATACACTTTATACATCACTGCGCATAAATACACAAGCCAACCTTTCATCGAGGAATACGAAGCGAATCGGTTCGTTTTCTTTAATTTCACAACAAGATATCGAGGCCATCGACGTGGACCTTGCCGCGCAGGGCCTTGAAGAAACAGGAGTAAAGATACCTACAACAACAACCTTTGGGGTTGGGTATGGTGAGAATATGAAATGGTTTTTGGGTATGGAATATAGCTTTCAAAAGCTAAGTGATTATTCAAACGAATTTTCAGAGATTGAAAATTTGGTATATCAGAATGCGAACACATTCGCTTTAGGGGGCTTTTATACACCGGACCGTAACTCGTTCGATAAGTACCTTAGGAGGGTTACATATCGGGCAGGTATTCGACTTAACAATACAGGAATGGTCGTAAACGATAAAGACATCAATGACTTTGGCATAACTTTTGGTTTAGGTCTTCCGTTAGGAAACAACTTGTCGAACCTTAATGTTGGTTTTGAGTTGGGGAGAATGGGTACCACTGCGGCCAATTTGATAGAGGAAAGTTATTTCAAGGTGAACGTGGGCATATCTTTAAACGATCAATGGTTTCGAAAAAGAAAGATTAATTAAAGCGTAGGCAGAATTGGATTTTTATCAAAAAAAAGCTTTAAAATTTTGTGATGAACGAAATCACGTACAAAAAAAATGCAAATAAGCAATTTCTAAATTTCCAATCGTTCCCTTACCAAAAAATTAGTACATTAACGACCTCAAAAACGGAACTAAAAATTACAATACGCCAGTACAAAGTTTTAAGGTTCTTGAGACTTTTGATGGCAACCTGATAATTAACTGGGACATTAGACCTTTGAAAACAAATAAAATTGAACAAATGAAAACTAAAATTTACTTCACGGCGATTATGCTTTTAGGGTTTATGGGTGTAAGCTATGCCCAGGCACAAAATCAAGAATGTATGACCAACCTTTCAATTTATGCGGAGCACGCTAAAGTGAAAAATTACGAGGCTGCTTACACCCCTTGGAAAATGGTCTATGAAAACTGCCCGGATATCAATAAGGCTAATTTCTCCTTAGGCGAAAGAATCTTGGCCGACAAAATCAAAAAGTCTTCGGGAGCGGAAAAAGAAGGTTATATACAAGATATGATGGCCCTCTATGACAATAGCGCCAAATATTTTCCCAAAAGATATACGCCTTCCGTTGTGGCCATTGACAAGTCGTTGCTGATGTATGAAAACAAGATGGGTTCCGATGCCGAGATATACGAAATGCTTGATGTAGCTTTTAAAAAAGATCCAGCAAATTTCAAAAATCCAAGGGCCTTATATCTTTACTTCTCCAGCTTGGTCGATTTGCATAAAGCTGGTAGCAAAGACCTACAGGAGGTTTTTAATGCGTATGACAATGTAGGTGATAAAATTGAGGAGGAAAACAAAAAATTAACAGAAATAATTGCGACGTTGCTTCCGAAAGATTCTACCGGAACGATTACTTCAAAAGAGAAGAGAAGTTTGAAAGTTGCTACTACGAATTCAGAATCGTACGGTAAAATTGCCGGTAGTGTAGATTCAAAATTGGGTGCATTGGCCGATTGTGAAAACTTGATTCCTCTTTACCAGAAGGAGTTTGAAGAGAAAAAGAGTGATGTCATTTGGGTGAAAAGAGCGGTAGGTAGAATGTTCAACAAAGAATGTACCGATGACCCTCTATTTCAAAAACTGTTCGAGGCCCAATTGGCTCTAGATCCTTCGGCAGATGCCTATGTTTATGGTGGTACCTTGAAAATGAAGAATGGTGATTCAAAAGGTGCATTGGTAGATTTTGATAAGGCCATGAGTCTGGAAACAGATTCGTACAAAAAATCTAATATTGCTTATAAAGTTGCGGTAATTAACAAAAGAAAGGGAAGTAAGTCTACGGCGAGAAAATATGCACAACTGGCAATTAACGCCAATAAGGCAAACGGTAGGGCCTATTTATTGATTGCTAACTTATATGCGACCAGTGCCAACGATTGTGGTAGTACACCGTTCGAAAAGCGTGCAATGTATTGGAAAGCGGCCGATATGGCCCGCCAAGCAGGTCGGGTAGATCCTTCTTTAAGTTCGAACGCAAGCCAATCCGCAAAGAGTTATGGGGCAAAAGCCCCTTCAACAACCGATATATTCAACTCTGGCATGGCTGGTAAAACGGTAACCTTCAGCTGTTGGGTCGGTGGTAGTGTAAAAGTACCTAATCTATAAGATGAAACCATTTTTGGGAAAAAACTTCAAAAGTATTGCCGTGGTGCTGACCATGGCAATACTTTTTTTTTCATGTAAGGACAATTACAAAAGAGCCGGCCAAGAAAAGATTCCTTTGGTCTACCCCATAGGCATTGCCGAAGATTTTACGGCTAAGTATACCGAAGCTACACAAAAAGTGGAAACTGAAGATTCGGTAGGTACAAGGGTAGTCGCAATTTTAAAGAGTCCGTTGTTAAAAGATTATACGAATCTAGAGTTTCCTTATCAAACTCTCCCTAATAGCCTCTTAATCGATGTTTTCAACGAAAACGGACAAAAGAGTATTATAAAAGCCGATTATGGTATTATTTATTCCGCCACAAATGTGATAGATTTACAGGGTAATGTTGTTATTGAAAGCCATGACGGCAAGAAACTCGAGGCGCCCCAGTTGTATTGGGATCAAGATACCGATTGGGTCTTCACCCAAGAAAAATTCAAGTTCACTAACCCCGAAGATGGCACTGTAATGGACGGAGAAGGAATGGATTTCAAAAAAGACCTTAGCTTTTTCAAAGCACACAAAACCTATGGTTTGATGACCATAAAAGAAGAACCGAATGATTAAGATATTAAGATATACCGAATACCTCTATTTAGCCGTCTGTTTTTTCTCTTTATACCGAATTTACACAGATTGGAACAGCGATAGACAAGGTGCCTATCTTTTTGTTTTCTTTTCCGTAGTGTCTATAGGCATGTTCCTTTTCCGTAGAAATTACCGAAAAAAATTCGAACAGCGCAAACGCGATAATCAGCAGTAATCTTGGAAACGACAATTCTGATTATCGTTCTTTCCTTGTTATTTTCCGCCTTCTTTTCCGGTATGGAAATTGCTTTTATTTCCGCTAATAAGATACATATTGAAATCGAAAAGAAGCAAGAAGGTTTTCTGGCAAAGGTGCTGACCCGTTTGACCAAAAAACCTTCGAAGTTTATTGCCACAATGCTAATAGGCAACAATATTGCCTTGGTAATCTATGGCTTTTTCATGGGTGATTTGCTAATGCAGTGGTTTCAAGGAATGTTGCCGGTATCGAACCACTTTTTGAATTTGGTTTTGACCGATTTTAGCTTGTTGACCCAAACAGTTATATCAACACTAATTATCTTGTTTACAGCAGAATTTTTGCCCAAGGTGCTGTTCCAGATCTATTCGAACACGCTGTTAAAGTTTTTGGCACTTCCGTCTTACCTATTTTATTTGATATTTTCGGTTATTTCGGAATTTGTGATATGGGTCTCGGACTTTGTCTTAAAAACATTTTTTAAGACCGATGGTGATGAGGTACAACTTTCTTTTAGCAAGATAGAATTGGGCGATTATATTACGGAACAAATGGGTGCTTTACAAGAAGAAGACGAAGTGGATTCTGAAATTCAAATTTTTCAGAATGCTTTAGAATTTGCAGCCGTAAAAGCTCGTGAGGTTATGGTGCCAAGAACGGAAATTACTGCAGTAGAACTTCATGAAACTCCAAAGAGTATCGCAAAACTTTTCACCGAAACCGGATTTTCAAAAATTTTAGTCTACAAGGATACTATCGATAACGTCATCGGTTATATTCATTCTTATGAACTTTTCAAGAAACCGAAGACGATTAAAAGCATTTTGTTGCCTGTGGAATTTGTACCTGAAACAATGCTCATCCAAGATATTCTAAATGTTTTGACCAAAAAACACAAAAGTATTGCGGTTGTTTTAGATGAGTATGGAGGTACTTCTGGGCTAATGACCGTAGAAGATATTGTTGAAGAACTTTTTGGTGAAATCGAAGATGAGCACGATAGTACCGATTTGATCGAAGAACAAGTGGACGATGAAAACTATAAGTTTTCGGCGCGGCTGGAGGTTGATTACCTCAATGAAGTCTACAAATTGGAACTACCGAAAAGTGAGGAGTACGAAACGCTGGGCGGTCTGATTGTAAACGAAACGGGTGAAATACCGGAACAAGATGCAGAAATCAAGATTGAAAATTTTCTATTTAAAATGTTGGAAGTTTCCAGTACAAAAATTGATTTAGTAGCCCTTCAAATCATTAAAAAAGAATAGTTCGGCTAGGCGCTAGATGTGAGGTGCAAACGCATTCGAAAAATATCTTTGGCAATAGTGAAGATATGCATCTAATTGCTGTAGTTTTTATTTTAAAAAACAATCGACACCCAGCACTATGCTAAAGGAACTCAAAATTTCCACCCATCTGTTTTGACTTCTCGTTCTAACCTAGCTTCCAAGTGATCGGGAAGTCCTTCAAAAAAATCAATTCCCGTTTTCTTTTCGATTTCATCGACTGAAACGGTAAATTGCCGCAGAGGTTTGATGCTTTCTTTTCCTAAAAGGAGAAACGCCAATATTTTAGGGTTTTTAGGGTTGCCACGTGCAACTATCTTGTAATAATAGCGGGGCACATTAACATCTTCCTCGCCTATCTCCTCTAATCCATTTTCTAGAATACCGCCAGTCACGACAAAAAGCTCATTATGATCTTTGGCCCATCGGCGCACCTGCATTTCCAGCCGGTTCCAGACTCCGGCATTGAAATTGCGGTCTTGCGGACTTATATTGCTCGTGTAAAACGTCTCGTTATAGGCCTGTTCTGAAAATCGGCGATCACCTGCCGGGCAAAGATGTCCCCTATCATAACCCGAACCTTTATAGTTGCGCCAATCGGCCGACTTGGTTTTTATCTTGGGGTCTTCAATAAAATAGGGCCGTTTGCGGTCGTCGTACGTCAAGTGTTGCTTTTTTAAAGTGTAGGCCACCCATTCCGCCTGTTCGAAGGGTTCATTGTAAGACAGTGTAAAATGGTTGTGCTCGACAATGGAACCCGTTGTGGAATTGGGCAGAAAGTCTATAGGAATCTTGGTTTGCAACCCTTGCGTATTCGAACTGGAATAGGTGTCCGGCGTATAAAAATTCTCGAAAAGCCAAAAGCCGACGACGCAGCTGATTAACAAAATAGAGTATATTGCCCTGTTTCTTTTTCTACTATGCATCTTTCAAATTTACGGCAAATTAGTAGGATTGAAATAAACGAGTTTTGTAAGAAAGCCACCAAAAGTTTGACAAAAATCATGATTGCCTGCAATAGTTTATGGCTAACTTGTATTGGAGGTTTTATGTTCTTCTGCAAGGTTTTAAACGTAAAGGAAAATAGGTATGCTTATATGGAAAGATGTCATTAGTTTTAATGTAAAAGGAAACCCCAAACCCGACCGAAGGGTTGAAAAGACCGAGACCGAATGGCGAGAAATCTTAACTCCCAAACAATTCAGGATTACCAGGGAAAAAGGCTCGGAAGTGTTGTAATCAGGAACGCTCTGTAGTGCCCGCGATGCAGGAAAATACAACTGTGTTTGTTGTGACACGACTTTGTTCGATTCTATTATCAAGTTCGAATCCGATATCGGCTGGCCTAGTTTTACCCAGCCTATTAATTAAAATGCCATCAAATATAAAAAAAGACACTGCTTTGACATGGTTAGCGTTGAAGTCATGTGCAATACCTGTGACGGTCATTTAGGACATGTATCTCCTGATGGCCCCGCCCCCCGAGTGGACTGCGTTACCGTATGAATTTGGAATCAATGCAATTACAGAAGGAAAGCAGCGGTGAGAAAATAGTAAATAGTGAAGGAAATATAGAGTATTAGTGCGTAGAATTATTGCTTTATAAACTTCTTTTTGAACTTGAACTTTTTAAGAATAGATTCTTGTCTTTGCGGAAATGACATTATAACTAGAATTAAAGAAAGATAGAAGTTTACATACGACAACCATTGGTTACGAATGTTTTTGGTGTATCGAGGCTGTTCTACAAGAACTAAGAAGTGTCGAAAATGTGATGTCCGGCTATACAGATGGTAACGCTCCTTGCAAACCCGCCTATAGAGAAATATGTTCTGGCTTAACGGGCAATGCCAAAGAATTAGGAGATTAAAATTTTATTAGCCTTAACTATTTGTTACTCAAAAACGTAAAAACCTCAAGACCTCGAAAGAGTAGTTTTCCGATTACGCTTTAAGGATTTTCAAAAAACCGTTTTACTAAAATTACAGCGCCTACTTAAGAAATTCAAAAAGTACGTAGATACCAAAAGGTTAAATGCAAACTGTATAGAAATGAAAAAGCCCTGACAGGAATATCAGAGCTTTTGGTATACATATAAGTTTTTTTATCCTTTAACGGCCAACTTCCCGTTTTTGATAGTGTTGATTTTCAAATCTTGTAGAACATTAACGGCCTCTTCGACATAAACATCCTTGGCCAAGCTTTTGTGCCACCGGTCGCGCTTCTCGCGTAGTACCGAATCTTTGGTAAACAACTCTTCTTCATACTTCAAAGATTCAAAAGATAGTTTCGAATCGTAATCTGTAATGGCCTTGAAGTAATCAGACTTTTTCTTATCCTTATCTTCTTCGCTTCTATACTTCTTATAGTTAAGTGAAATTACTGTTTCGTCTTGCTGTGACTTCAACCATTTGGCGTTTTCTTCGATCAACTTAATTTGTGTATTGTTGGCCATTCTTTTGGTACTGTTCTTAATAGTCTGCTCGTAATCGATATAACCAGTCCAAGGCTTGTAATCCGCCGGAGAGATTTTATCCCATTTGAGGGGGTTTGACTGGTCTCTTTCCCCTAAGTCGATATAGCTATACTTGTCCGGCACCACAACATCGCTCTTAACGCCTTCCAATTGGGTCGAGCCGCCGTTGATGCGATAGAATTTTTGGGTGGTCAATTTGATGGCACCTAAATCGCCGTGTTCGTTGCTACGCACGATATTATCTAATGGGATAACGTTCTGAACCGTACCCTTACCAAATGTCTGCTTGCTACCGATTACGATACCTCTCTTGTAATCTTGCATCGCCGCTGCCAATATCTCGGAAGCCGAAGCGGAAAGCTCGTTCACCAAGATAACCAACGGGCCGTCCCACTGAATACGTTCGTCTTTATCGTCATAGACATCTTTGCCTTTACCGGAAGAACGCACCTGTACGATAGGACCGTCTTTAATGAACAATCCTGCCATTTCAACGACGGTTTTTAAAGATCCACCACCATTATCACGAAGATCCAGAATCAGACCTTCGGCGCCTTCTTGCTTCAAACGTTCTACCTCTTTGGCAACATCGGAAGCCGCATTCCTTTCTGAGTAATCATCAAAATCAACATAAAACTTCGGAAGATCAATCAAACCAAATTTCTGATTGTCCTTTATTATATTTGCCGATTTCGCAAAAGATTCTTCAAGTTCTACCACATCGCGCATCAAAGCTACTGTTTCCGTCGAACCATCTATTTTTCGGACAGTGAGCTCTACTTGAGTGCCTTTTGGGCCTTTTATTAACTTAATAGCGTCATCTAACCGCATACCTACAATATTAATAGGGTCTTCACCTTCTTGGCCGACCTTTAGTATTTGGTCACCAACCTCAAGCTGGCCATCTCGCCAAACTGGACCACCGGAAATGATATCCACTATTTTGGCGCCTTCCGGCTTTTTCTGTAAACGTGCTCCTATGCCTTCGAACTTACCCGACATGCTCATGTCGAATTTCTCCTTATCGTCGGGGGCGAAATAAAATGTATGTGGATCGAACTCATCAACAATAGTATTGATATATTGTACAAACCAATCTTTTCGCTCTAAATCGTTTACGAAATCGAAGAAATCGTCCAATGTTTTGAGCGTAGATTCCCGTGCAGATTTTTCCACCTCTTCAGGAGTCATAGGCTTTTCGAGAATATCATCCGTTTCTTTTTCAAGGAGAGTTTCGCTGACCTCGCCATTTTCTATGGTTTTCTTGACCTCAGTAGTTTTTTCAATTCTTCTCATCTTGGAATCGTACGTGCCTAAAGTTGCGTATTTAAGCTGTTGTCTCCACCTTTCCCTTAGTTCCTTTTTACTGGCCGCAAAAGGCATTTCCTCATACATGATGTTGATACTTTCGTTTTGCGAATAGTCAAAGGGGTTGTCAAGAACCTCTTTATAGATACTCTTGGCATCGCCCATTCTCAGCATTAATCTATCATAGACTAAATTGAAAAATGAGATGTCAGTACTCTTGATCTGATCGTCTAACTGGAATTTATACTGCTCGAATTCCTTGATATCCTCTTCTAAAAAATAGCGTTTGGTAGGGTCGATTACGTCGATGAAATCTTCGAAAACACTGACTGAAAAATCATCGTCGATATTTTTGGGCTCGTAATGGCCCTTTTGCAGAACATAGGTAATAAGGTCCAATAATAATTTATCTCTATCGTCATTTTCAAAAGACTTATTAGTAAAACCACAAGAGGCAACGGAGATGAGTATTACACCAAGAACGTAGGCGAGATTTCGTTTCATATAAAATTAAATTTCGAAGTTTTTAAGTGCCGAACATTTTAACGTGTCGGGTTTCTGTACTTAAATGTATTGAGTTCCCTAAGATACTGAAAAAACCATGCCACTCTTGAGCAATGACATTAATATTTTGTTAAACGAACGTAGGCCGATATGTTCTGTAAAACGTATTTTTGTGGTAGAAAGTATCTCTCATGAAAAAACCTTTGATTTTGGTAACCAACGATGATGGCATTACAGCTCCTGGACTTCGCGCCTTGATTCGTTACATGAAAGAATTGGGCGATGTTGTAGTCGTTGCGCCCGATAGCCCGCAATCGGGGAAAGGCCATGCTATTACCCTTGACAACACTTTGTTTTCCGCAAAACTGGTTGTCGATAAAGAAAATGGAGCGGACGAGGAATATAGTTGTAGTGGTACGCCAGCGGATTGTGTAAAATTGGCGCTTCAAGAACTTCTGAAAAGGAAACCCGATCTTTGTGTAAGTGGTATCAATCATGGATCGAATTCATCGATTAACGTGATTTACTCGGGTACCATGAGTGCAGCCATTGAAGCCGGCATTGAAGGGATACCTTCCATCGGATTTTCATTATGCGATTATTCTTGGAAAGCTGATTTCGAACCTGCCGGCGACGCCATTAAGACGATTGTGAAAAAAGCATTGGAAAACGGTATTCCCAAAGGCGTAGTATTCAATGTCAACATCCCCAAAGCTTCTAAAACGGAGTTAAAGGGAATTAAGATTTGCCGACAGGCACGTGCAAATTGGAAGGAGAAATTCGACAAACGGAAGAGCCCTGCGGGCAAAGATTATTATTGGCTCACCGGTGAATTCGAATTATTGGACAAAGGGGAGGACACCGATGAATGGGCCTTGGCACATAATTACATTTCGATAGTGCCTACGCAGTTCGACTTGACGGCACACTACGCTATTCAGGGGTTGAACGGCTGGGAGCTTTAAAGTACAAGTACAAGTTAAAAAAAGTAAACAGTGAACTAAGCAAGAAATAACCGATAAACTTTTTGAACTTGAACTTGAAAATGAATACCAAAAAAGAGCTTTTAATTGGATTTGCAGTAGGCATCATTGCCAATATTATCGGTACATTACTATACATTTTACTGTTCTCTGATTTTGGTATTGTAGAAACTTTCGAAGCATCGGTGCAGCAAGGTCATGTAGGAAGTCTTTTGGCCCTTGGTGCAATATTGAACTTGATTGCTTTTTTTGCATTTCTAAAAATCCGCCGGGATCAACGTGCAAAAGGGGTCTTAATTGCCACGATTTTGACAGCGATGGTTATCCTATATTACAAGGTCTTTTAAAGTAATGCGCAAGTACAGGTTCAAACCCAAAACTTATTTCGTTAAAGGAGAAAAGTATGATTTACAAGATAGCTTGGTAGAATTTGACGCAAATTCAGCATTACTTTGCAAAGACTTACCGAATGATATGATTGGCGTATATTATGCAAATCAACTACTACGGTCAGGTGTCAGTTCTGCATTAAATTTCGGCGAAGCATAAGGCACAAATTAAGATAGAGATCACGTAAATAAAGCGGGCATAAAGCCTAAAGGAACTAAAAACTCTAGGGTCAACCTCAAAACACTGAGAAAGGTAAATTATAGCGATAAATCGAAAATTTCCGAACTATTGGGTGAGGTAGAACAACGCATAAAAATAATTGCAACAATTATCAAAAATAAAAAGTAGCGATACATTAAATCTACCTATTGACAGGATAGACAATTTTGAGCTTGTAATTGCGCTTGAACTTTAAAGATGAAATATTACATCATTGCCGGCGAAGCCTCTGGAGACCTACACGGATCCAATCTTATCAAAGCCCTTAAGGCCAAAGATGAACATGCCGACATTCGATGCTGGGGCGGCGACCTAATGGAGCAAGCCGGAGGAAACTTAGCGAAACATTATAAGGAAATGGCCTTTATGGGCTTTTTAGAAGTCTTATTGAACCTCCATACAATTTCAAAAGCCATTAAGTTCTGCAAAATCGATATTCAAAAATTCAATCCTGATGTTATTGTTTTTATCGATTATTCCGGCTTTAATCTTCGAATTGCCAAATGGGCCAAAGAAAAGAGCTTTACGACCAATTATTACATTTCTCCGCAAATCTGGGCTTCACGGGAAGGCCGCATAAAAGATATCAAGCGTGATATCGATGCGATGTACGTTATTCTTCCTTTCGAAAAGGAATTTTATAAAAAAAACCATGGGTTTACGGTGCATTTTGTAGGTCATCCGTTAATCGATGCCATTGGCAACAAAACGCCTATAAACGAAAAAATATTTCGTGAAGAAAACCAGCTTGATTTCGAAAAACCTATTATTGCCTTATTGCCAGGCAGCCGAAAACAAGAGGTGCAAAAAATGCTTACGCTCATGCTTTCGGTAATCACCGATTTTCCGGAATATGTGTTCGTAATTGCCGGTGCACCCAGTCTTGAACGTGATTTTTATACTTCATTTCTTGATAATCCGAACGTGGGGTTTGTCTCAAACAAGACCTATGATCTCTTGAGTATGTCTTGCGCAGCTCTGGTCACCAGTGGTACTGCAACATTGGAGGCGGCTATCTTCAAGGTGCCCCAAGTCGTTTGTTATCGAGCCAATTGGTTATCGTATCAAATTGCCAAACGCATTATAACGTTACAATACATTTCATTGGTCAACCTAATAATGGGCAAAGAGGTTGTAAAGGAATTGATACAGGGAGATTTGACTACTAAAAACCTAAAAACAGAGCTTCTCAAAATACTTGATGGACCCATTCGCAAAGCTCAATTCGAAAGCTATTACGAACTTGAAAAAAAGCTGGGGGGTAAGGGGGCCAGTGAGAACGCGGCCGCACGTATCGTAGAAAATGCTTAATTTTGATATACAAGTGGACTAATTATTCCTTGGGTTATGCGTAAAACCTTCTATTTCTTACTAGTGTTTTTGGTTGCGAGTTGTGGTGTTTCAAAGAAGAAAACTACCTACAGCAAAACGCGAAAAGTAACCGTTTTGGCTAAAAAGAGCGATAATCCTAAAAAAGAAACTACTTCTGTTAAAAAAGTTCGCACCTCAAAGCGAACTAAAGCCGACGACATTATTCATTCTGCCTTACAGTTTTCAGGGGTGCGCTATAAATTTGGCGGTACCACAAAAAGGGGTATGGACTGTTCGGGTCTGCTTTACATAGCTTTTGGTGAAAACGATGTGAAACTGCCCAGAACATCGTATCACATGGCAGAAGAAGGCAAACGTGTGCGTATTGGTGATGTAACCAAAGGGGATCTGCTTTTTTTTAGGACCAGTAGGCGCAGCAAGCGGATCAACCACGTAGGCATGGTAGTAGCCGTTGAAAATAACGAGATAAAATTCGTTCATGCCTCATCTTCGCGAGGCGTTATCGTTTCTTCTTTACGCGAAGGGTATTGGAACAGTGCCTTTATAAGGGCCACTAGGATACTTTGAAATGAAACTCCTACGCTTTATTCCCATAAAACTGACCTTTTTATTGGTTTTAGGAATTTTAATAGGCAATTATTTAGATACAGGTATCACATTTCCCTTAGCACTCACCGTGGTATTTCTTATTTTCTTCGGATTTCTCTTTTACAAGGATAAAAATAGAACCTCCCCCAGATTCGGAATCGTCTTTGCCCTAACTACCCTGAGTATTGGCATTCTGGCAGTTGCATTGGCAAGCCCTAAAAATCACCCCGATCACTATTCGAATCAAGAATTTACAGGAAGTATTGTTTGCCAATTGAAAATTAGAGAGGTGCTTAAGACAACTGCATTTTCAGACAGATATGTCGCCCATATGGAATCGCTGGAAAACAAAGGTGCATCCGGTAAGGTTTTGCTTAGTTTTTCTTTGGACTCAACGACTCGAAAATTTAAAGTTGATGATGAACTTATAGTCTTTGGGAAGCTAGATGTTATACCCCCCTTTAAATCCACATCAATTTGACTATAAAAGCTATTTGAAGGGTTTGGGTATTTCTCATCAATTACGGTTAAATACAAACAATTTTTTCCTGAAGGAGAATCCTTCACCAACACTATTTGGAATTTCAGCTTCAGTTCGTAACAAGATAATTGATAAATTAAAACAGGCCAGTTTTGGCAAGGAAGAACTGGGAATAATTCAGGCCCTTCTATTGGGCCAGCGCAACGACATTTCGGCGGAAACATACAATAACTACAAAAATGCAGGAGCAGTTCATATTTTGGCCGTTTCCGGTTTGCATATTGGCATCTTGCTGCTACTACTTCAATTTTTATTACGACCCTTGGAAAGGCTTCCAAAAGGAAAGACCTTAAAACTAATTGCCATTGTCGCACTACTGTGGTGCTTTGCCCTACTTGCGGGTCTATCTCCATCTGTGGGAAGTGCTTTAAAATACTCTATGAATTAAATCGATAAGGCATAGTTCTACCAAGAAAATTGAAATTTATACCCGTGAAGCGTCCGGTCCTTTATGGACATAATAGATTTCTTATCTTAGTACACATAGGTAGGGTATCATCAATGATGATCTCCCATTGTTAGTGGCTATTAAAAATCAAAACGATGGAAAAAGCATATAAAAATTTAGGATATTTCTTGATACTATTAATTCCATTTACATTTTTGGGATTCTATAAGACCTATTTCAATCAATTTCCAACATTCCAAGATACCAGTACATATATCCATATTCACGCCGCAATTGCTTCAATTTGGGTTTTATTACTAGTAGCTCAACCATTATTAATAAGAAAAAAGAAATATAAATTACACAAGCAGATAGGGAAAATTTCATACTTGATCTTTCCATTGCTTATTCTATCTTTTATTCCAGGGATGATTAGAATTTTTAATTCGGATAGCCCAACAATTTTATTTTTTCCCTTGTCAGATATCATCATGTTAATTATTTTCTATTTCTTGGCAATTTATCATAGAAAGAATACGTCAAAACATATGCGATACATGATTGGTGTCGCATTGGTGTTTCTTGATCCTACTTTAGGGAGAATTGGAGTTTTGCTGCTAGGGCTTTCGGATAAAGTAAATCAGAATGTACTATGTTTAACAATATATCTTATTCTGATTGGATTAATACTTCTCGATAGAAAAAATGGTAAGAATTATAGGCCTTATTTGTTAATTTTCTCAATATGGATAATCCATCAAATCACATTCAATTTGATTTTTTAAGAATGAGAGAGTAAAATGATTAAACATACACTCTTTGATTTTTATCATTTTCTTCAATTACAAATCTAAAGGGGTTTTGAAATTATATTTACAGAGATATAGAACTCACCATGTATTGCGTAATATCCACAAAATAAATAGGTTACACATAGTTACGTATTAGACCGTACTACATCTGTCGTTCGTGCGGTGACCATGTTCTCGTTCGTCGCCTATGCGCTACACCTGAACCGACCGAGCGATACCTTTAATACTTTAGCCTTATCGATGTTTTTTATTCTACTGGTCATTGACCCGAACCTTCTATTTCATGTGGGTTTTCAAATGAGCTATGCGGCCGTGCTAGCTATTGTTTGGGTGTATCCGCTTTTGCAGAAGTTATGGTATCCAAAAAATAAAATTCTACGATATTTCTGGCAACTAATTTCAGTGAGCATCGCGGCGCAATTGGGAGTATTATCAATTAGCCTATTCTATTTTCACCAATTTCCAGGACTGTTCTTCATCTCCAACCTTGTAATCATTCCTGCCTTAGGGTTGATTTTGGGGATGGGCATAGTAGTCATCCTTCTTGCGCTCTTGAACCTACTGCCCGATTTTTTGGTATCGCTCTATGATACGTTGATTCATTGGATGAATTCCATAATAGGTTGGGTCGCAGAGCAGGAAGCTTTTTGTATTTCGAAATATTTCTTTTGATGAGATTCAACTACTATTGGCGTATGGTATCTTAATCTTTTTAGTACTTTTTCTTAGCAAACCGAACTTTAAAAAAGCGGTCTCCTTGGTTGTTGTAATTATCGGTTTTCAATTATGGTTGCTCTACACGACCCATCGGACGGAACAAAAAAACACCTTGTTCTTAGCGCATCAGATTCGAAACTCCGTTTTGATGCACCAAAATGGGAGAAACTTAATTGTCACTGCCCAAGATAACGATCGCATACAAAGAATGGTTACAGATTATCAAGTCGCTCAACGAATTACATCCGTAGACTACGGGCCTATTCAGAATAGTTATCAATGGCACGATGAAAATATTCTGATAATCGATAGTCTTGGCATTTATCCTGAGAAAACAGTAAACTTAGATTATTTGGTGCTGACCCAATCCCCAAAACTAAATCTTGAACGATTAATCAATGAGACTGCTCCCAAAGTCATTATTGCTGATGGTAGCAACTATAGAAGTTATATAAACCGATGGGCAGCTACCTGCAAGAAAAGAAAACTCCCTTTTCACTATACGGGTGAAAAGGGAGCTTTTTATTTTAATTTAGATTGATATTTATTGTATTCCGCCTCTTTCTAGAGTATCGCCACTTGTCATTTCTCTCTCGTCATCTTCGGCCCCATGGGTCAAGGCCTTTAGTTTTTTGAAAAATAACCCGATCAAAAGACTAAATAAAATACAGAAAATCGCAATACCGGTAAACACTTTATATTCACCAAATTGTGATGCAGACTCGCCCAAAAGACCCGCTAATTTATTCCCAAGTCCGGTAGTCGCAAAATATAGTCCCATCATCAACGAGGCGTATTTTGCCGGAGCTAATTTGGTAACAAATGAAAGTGATACTGGCGACAAGCTAAGTTCACCGACGGTATGGAACAAATAAGCCAAAACCAGCCAATACATGGCAGATGATCCTGTACTTTGATATTGTGCCGTTGCGGCTGTCATAAACAAAAACCCAGTACCCATAATAATAAGGCCCATAATCATTTTAAACAATGAGGACGCTTGCTTGCCTTTCAATTTTCGCTTGGCCCAATAGCCCGCAACTGCAGTTCCGAGGGTAATAATAAAGAATGCATTAGCAGCCTGAAACCATGAGGCCGGTACTTCCCATCCCATGAACATTCTGTTCGTATAGTCCTTGGCATATAAATTCATTAAGCCCCCGGCTTGTTCGAAGGCCCCAAAAAATACGATTACCATTAAGAAAGAGATAATCAGTACGATAACCCTATCCTTTTCAATTTTGGTTAGAGGTCTATTCAAGGATTCCCGATCTTCAACATTTTCCGATTTACCCAAATAATCGCCGATGCCATGAAGGTATTTTTGACCAAGAACAAATTGAATAAGGCCAAAAAGCATACAAATGCCTGCAAGCCCGAATCCATAGTGCCAGCCATAAACTTCACCCACGTATCCAACTATCAAGCTCGAAAGAAACGCACCTACATTGATTCCTATATAAAAAATCGTAAATCCTTTATCTCTTCTTATATCACCTTTTTTGTACAAGCCCCCGACCATTGTCGAAATATTGGGTTTCAGCATACCAACACCTGAAATGATGAATCCGAGACCCGTATAAAATGCCCACATTTGCTCGATGGCCAAAATACTATGACCAATGACGAGAAGAATTGCACCCACAATTACAGCCTTCTTTTGTCCCAGAATTCTGTCAGCTATAATTCCGCCCGGTATAGAGGCCACATAAACCAACATGGTATACCAACCGTAAAGCGCCAGAGCCTCGTTATTTGTCCAGCCAAGACCGGGATTCGTCTCAGTGGTCTTGGTTACCAGATACAAAACCAGTATAGCCCGCATTCCGTAATACGAAAAACGTTCCCACATTTCCGTAAAAAAGAGAATATATAATCCAACAGGATGGCCAAAAAGTTCTTTTTGATGCGCTGCTTTGATTGTTTCTGCCATAATTAATTCAATTAGTTTGTGTTTGGTTATTTTCTATTTTGGGGTATGGTGATGAAATCCATTAACCCTTTATTTTTTGGGCATCCGTTGCAGGTTGATCAGTTCCTCTCTTTGGCTTTTCCTCTTTTTTGTCCCTTAAACTTTCGTTTGCAAAATCGGTCATCTTATTATAAAGATGCACTCGTGTATTACCGCCGTAAATACCATGGTTCTTATCAGGATAGATGGCCCAATCGAACTGTTTGTTGGCCTGTACCAAAGCTTCAATCATGCGCATCGAATGCTGCGCGTGAACATTATCATCACCCGAACCATGAACCAGCAAATAATCGCCCTGTAAAAGTTCAGGGTAGTTTAAGGGAGAGTTCTCATCATATCCCCCGGGGTTCTCTTGTGGCGTACGCATAAAACGTTCCGTGTATATGGTGTCGTAAAAACGCCAAGAAGTCACCGGTGCAACGGCAATAGCCATTTCAAAAACGTCACTGCCCTTTAAAAGACAATTTGTAGCCATATGCCCGCCAAAGCTCCAGCCCCAGATACCAGTTCGATTCTCATCTATATAGGGCAATTCGCTTAATTTTTCGGCAGCAGCTATTTGGTCTTCGGTCTCGTATTTGACTAAATTCAAATAGGTCGATTTTTTGAAGTCGGCACCTTTAAATCCGGTTCCCCGACCATCTACACAGACAATAATGTAACCTTCGTAAGCCAATTGCTGGTGCCAATAGTCGCGGTCGCCCATCCATCGATTAACGACGCTTTGAGAACCTGGGCCGCTATACTGATACATTAACAAAGGGTATTTTTTAGAAGGGTCAAAGTTTTTTGGTTTAATCATGTACATATTCAAATCATTACCATTGATTGAAATAGTCGAAAATTCCCTCGGACTCAATGCATATCCTTTCAATTTTGTGATCAAGGCAGAATTATTCTTTATCTCCTTAATCTTTTTGCCACTGAGCGCCTTGTGCAACATATAAGACGGGGGTGTTGTAGCATTGGAATACGTATGTATAAAATAAGTGAAGTCTTCGCTGAAATCAGCGGAATTGGTGCCTTCTTCAGCTACCAAGGCCTTTTTGTTCTTACCACTACTTTCGATGCTATAGACGCCCCGATTTATGGACCCGTTTTGGGTAGACTGGTAATACACCTTATCCTCATTTTGGTCATAGCCGTAATACTTGGTTACTACCCATGGCCCTTTTGTAATCTGGTTTATCAAGTTGCCATCATGGTCGCGTAGGTAGATGTGGTTATAGCCGTCTTTTTCGCTTGTCCAAATAAAACTATCGTCCGCTAAAAAAGTGAGGTTATCTGTAATGTTTACATAGGCATCATCTTTTTCTTCAAGTAAAACAGCAACCGTATTATTTTTCGCATTTACCGCATGTAGCTTTAGGTCATTTTGGTGACGATTTAATGTCTGTACGCTCAATTGGTTCGGACTGTTCATCCATTTTATACGGGGCATATAATAGGGGTCTCCCAAGTCGACATTTGATATGCTTCCCGATTTCAAATCGAATAGATGTAAAGTGACTACAGCATTATCTTGTCCAGCTTTAGGATACTTAAACGTTTCTTTAGTGGGATAAAGTTCCTTCCCGTAAACATCCATAGAAAATTGGGGAACGTTTGTCTCATCGAAGCGCAGGAAGGCGATTTTAGTTCCATCGGAATTCCATGCGAATGCCCGTACAAATGCAAATTCCTCTTCATAGACCCAATCGGTCACCCCATTGATAATTTTATTCTTTTCACCATCGACAGTGACCTTACTAGTTTCTTTTGTCGCGATATCAAAAAGATAGAGATTGTTATCCCGCACATAAGCGACCTGCTTTCCGTCAGGGGATAATGCGGGTTCTTGAATTTTAGCCTCTGAAACCTTGGTCAGCGCCTTTGTCTTAATATCGTATACATAAAAAATACCTAGGGTAGAATGTCTGAATATGGCTTCGAGATCAGTAGCTAATAGCAATTTTGATTCATCGTCACTGAACGTATAGGAAGAGAATTTTTGGATTTCTGATAGATTGGCAGTATTCACGATTGTTTCAACCTTCTCTAAAGTGGCATAATCATATTTATCGATTGAACTTACATTGCCTGCAGCAGTCGTATTGAGAATAGTATACTGCTTACCGTTTTTCATAGAACGCAACGCATCGAGTATTTCAGTTTTGAACTCCTTTCCATACACTTCCTCTACCGTTATCTGCTTATCTTGAGCCGCGGATATGCTTAATATAGCTAGGATGGAGATCAGGGTGAAAATTAACTTTTGCATAGTTTGTTAGAAATGTATTAATTCTTCCAAGTTTAGTGATAATTTTATGAAAAACTAAACTTTGGCCGATAAAAACGGCAAAGGTCGTGACTAATTTGAAACGAGCTAACGTATTGGGCTTTATCAGTATCTTTAAGCACCGAAATTACATTTTATGACAAAGCCTGTCGAGGGATTCTCGAAACGTAGCAAAGATGAAAAAATAGATTGGCTGGTTACTAATTATACTAAAAATCCGGAGGGCGCAAAAAAATTATTACAACGCTATTGGAATTCCGAAAACGGGGTACAACAACTTCACGATGAGTTTATAGAAAATACCATCACGAACTATTATCTGCCTTTAGGCATCGCTCCTAATTTCCGCATTAACAAGAAACTATATGCCATACCCATGGCCATAGAAGAAAGTTCCGTTGTAGCTGCTGCCAGTAAAGCCGCTAAATTTTGGCTTGACCGGGGCGGGTTCAAAACAACGGTCTTAGGCACTGAAAAAATCGGACAGGTTCATTTTATGTACAAGGGCGACATTGAAAAATTGAAAAGCTTCTTTGAAGAAGTGAAGCCTAAACTACTATCGGAAACCGGACCGATTACCAAAAATATGGAAACACGAGGCGGCGGTATTATAGAGATTGCTTTACGTGATAAGACCAATGAGCTACAGCACTATTTTCAACTGCATTGTACTTTTGAGACTTTAGATGCTATGGGCGCTAATTTCATCAATTCGTGTCTGGAACAGTTCGCTCAAACCTTTAAAAAGCAGGCCAAATCTTTTTCTTTGTTTTCGAAAGATGAAAAGGAGATCGAAATTGTAATGAGCATTCTTTCTAACTACGTGCCCAACTGTTTGGTGAGAGCGGAAGTTCAATGCCCTATCACCGAATTATATCGCGATCACTCTATTTCATCAGAGAAATTCGCCGATAAGATGGTTCAGGCCGTAAAAATCGCCCAAATCGAACCTCATCGGGCGGTAACCCATAATAAGGGGATTATGAACGGTATCGATGCCGTAGTACTAGCTACAGGGAATGATTTTAGGGCGGTGGAAGCTGGAATTCATGCCTATGCTGCCAAAGACGGACAATATACCAGCCTTACCCATGCCAAAGCCGAAAACGGAATTTTCAGGTTCTGGATAGAAGTGCCCTTGGCATTAGGTACCGTTGGTGGGTTAACAAGCCTACACCCTTTGGTAAAGTTGGCCTTGGAAATTTTAGGGAAACCTTCAGCAAAAGAGTTGATGCAAATTGTCGCCGTAGCGGGATTGGCACAAAACTTCGCGGCGGTCCAATCTTTGGTCACTACCGGTATTCAAGAAGGCCACATGAAAATGCACTTGTTGAATATCCTTAACCAATTAGGTGCTACCGAAACCGAAAAGAAAACGTTGACCAATCATTTCAAAAAGAATTCGGCGACCCACAATGCAGTGGTAGCTGCTTTTAAGAAGTTGAGAAAAGACTCATGACAAAAGAGTTCTACAGCAACGGAAAATTACTGCTAACAGGCGAATATGCCGTGCTCGATGGAGCTTTGAGCCTGGCGGTGCCGACAACATTCGGACAATCTTTAAAAGTAGGTGAAATCAATTCGCCTCAAATAGTTTGGCAAAGTATCGATGAAAAAGGAATTGTTTGGTTCGAAACTACTTTTGTATTGGAGACTTTGCTTTCAGAAAACGGAAAACCTTCGAAAGACCCGGTTGCAGAGACCCTTACAAAAGTTCTGAAGGAAGCTAAAAAAATGAACCCCGATTTTTTAAAGGAAAAAAAGGGACATAAAGTCGAAACCTCGCTTGATTTCCCAAGAGACTGGGGGCTTGGTTCTTCCTCTACTTTAATCAATAACATCGCCCAATGGGCGGAAGTCGATGCATTTCAACTGCTATGGAACGCTTTTTCAGGAAGTGGTTATGATATTGCCTGTGCACAGCATGATACACCTATTCTTTATCGCTTGAAAAATGGAAAGCCCATGGTTGAACCAATTGATTTTAACCCTCCGTTTACCGATAGCTTATATTTTATCCATCTTGATAAAAAACAAAATAGTAGAGAAGGTATTGCGCGATACCGAAAAATGGAATTCGATATGCAAAAATTAATACACGAAATTTCCGAAATAACCGAAAATGTAATAGCATGTTCGAGTCTATCCGATTTTGAGGAGTTGCTATCGGAGCATGAGCAACTTATCTCAAATACATTACAACTACCCACTATTAAAGAATCACTTTTTCCAAATTACAATGGTGCCATTAAAAGTTTGGGTGCTTGGGGCGGCGACTTTATAATGGCTACCGGAAAGGAGGATACCCCTAAATACTTTGAAGAAAAAGGATATGAAACTGTACTGCCGTATTCAAAAATGGTTTAAAAAAAAGCCTTTCGGTTGAAAGGCTTTTTAGTTTTCAGTTTTAATAAAAAACGCCGCGCTTGTCTTCTATTTCCGAGGCTTCCCTTAAAGCCTTATAGACAGCTGTATTTACCTGACTTGCACGAGAAGACTTTACGGAAGTTGCATAAGTGCTATAGTTATCCAATTTCGGCGCTTCGGTTTTTTTACTAACCGTTAGTTTAAAAATACCGCTGTTGCCTTCTATTAATTCAGATGTTGTACCCTCTTTCATTGCGAATGCTGCACCTACCACGGAAGGCTCGGAACCTGAACCGGGAATAGTTGGAGACTTGACCGTTAATGCCGTTGCTGTTGAAGCACTTACATTATTGTCTTTTGCCAAATCATCCATTGATTTACTTCTATTAGCTGAAAGTATCTGGGCCGCTTTACGCTCTTTTCTGATTTTAGGAAGCACTGTTCGCGAAGCGTCTTCAACCGATATTAAGCCTTCGTCGTAGGTCTTGGTCAACTGAGTAACTGCGTAGCCACTTGCTAAATCAAAGCGTTTGATGTCACCTATTTTGGTATCTTCCCTAAAAGCCCATTGAACGATATTTCGTTGAGCTGAAAGTCCGGGAAGGTTTTCATCGGTAGCCTTGATTTTGTTGACAGGGCGCACCGCATACTCGCTTTCCTTAGCCAAATCTGAAAAGGCCTTTTCGGAAGAGATAGATTCCATTTCAAATTTTGTTGCATCGGTAAACAAAGTATTGACCGTTTCTTCAGAAGGTTCAATTTCACGCGCCAGTGTAGCAACTTGCACAATATCTTGCTTCTCGTCGACTTTGATGACGTGAAAACCGAAATCAGTCTCCACCATTCCAATAGCTCCTATTTTATTGCCAAAGGCAAAGTCGTTGAACTTGGGCACCATTCTTCCCTCTTGAAAATACCCTAAATCACCACCGTTCGGGGCTGAAGGACCATCTGAGTTATCCCTAGCTAACTCAACAAACTTGGCGTCTTTCTTTCTAGCTTCCCGTAGTAAGCGTTTGGCCTCTGCCTCTGCCTCTTCTTTGGTTCTCTTAACTTCAGGATTTGCTCTTTCTGCTCCTACATAGCCAATTAGAATATGGCTTGCCTTAACCGAGCCATTGGGTTTTCTGCCGACCATTTTAGAAACCTTAAAATAATCCCCATCCCTATACGGACCATATAACTCACCGACCTCTAAGGTCATCAACGTATCGGCAAACTTAGCGGGTAACGTATTTTTGGCTTTGTATATCGTGTCGAATTTAATATCAGAATTACGATCTAAAAAGGCGGTCACATCGGTTGCAGTCCGAAATCCTTGTATCGTATCGTTCTTATCCGTTTGTGCATTGTATTCGACGGTTTCGTCCATAAGTTTTGCAATGGCATCCTTTACCGCTTTTTCATCTGCCACAGAAGCTTTTTCCTCAAAATACACAAATTGAATATCTCTTGCAGGCTCTTGTTTGAAATCTTCTTTATGGGCGTTAATGTAAGTTTGCATTTCGCTCTTAGAAACTATTATCGAACTATCGGCGATAGATGTAAAGGGAATACGGACATATTTGATATCAACCTTGTCATTGGCGAGACGATAATCTAGCTCTCCTTCTTTTAACGTGGCCCCCACCCCGGCTTTAATTAAATTGAAATAGGTTTGCTGCTTGGCATTTTGAATAATGGATTGTTCGTCTTGTAGCCAAAGATTATACTGAGAAGGATTGTTGATTTTCATGTCGGCAATAAATGTCCTGAATTTATTTTGATCAAAAATGCCGTTTTCATTCTGAAATTGAGGGTTTTGCGTATATGCCGGAATAGTACCGATATAATTCAAGATTTGATCCTGTTCGATATCTACACCCAAACCTTCTAATTGCTGATCTAAAATGGTGTTGCGAACCTCTTGATCCCAAACCTGATTTACCGTCTGCATGGTTGATGCGTTAGGCCCCGACCTTCTTGACGCTAAATCTACCTTTTGACGAAAGTCGTCAATAGATATCTCCTCCCCGTTGATTTCGGCTATACTAGATCCTATTTTCCCCCCACCAAGCTCTCCACTTGTAAAAACACCGGAGATTACAAAAGCAAAAAGGGCCAAACCTATGATAAGTATCAAAACGGTTGTCTGTTTTCTAATAGTTTCTAAAATTGCCATAAATGGATTTTTTTAAATCAGTTGGCAAAATTACCATTTTCTTTTGACATTCTAAAGCATTTAAAGTTCTAGCTTAAGTGTCAAATTCAAAAAGAGTTCAGAAAACAGACGAAAGATGTACTGGATGTTCGGTGTTTGTATACCGCGTGTTGATTGGGACAAGAATTTCACAAATTGATACGAACTATATAAAATAATTTATGCCATTTGATTCTTTGAGCTTGACTTGCGAACTTGGGGTTGTGTTTTTTAGATTCCTTCCTTCAGCCGATTTGCATCCAACTTTAAGAAAATAAAGAGCAAGGCCGTGAAGAAGAGCAGTCCGGACCCGCCATAACTAAAAAAGGGGAGAGGAATACCGATTGTAGGTAGTACACCGATGACCATACCGATGTTGATAAAATAATGAATGAGCAGTATAGAAATCACTCCATAGCCGTACATACGCGCAAAATCTGTCTTCTGTCGTTCAGAGAGATAGACCAAACGCAGCAGTAATAACGTAAAAAGTAGAACTACTGTTGCAGTGCCCAAGAACCCCCATTCTTCACCTACGGTACTAAAAATATAATCTGTATGCTGTTCAGGTACGAAATCACCCTTGGTTCGTGTACCCTCTAGAAAACCTTTACCGAAAAACCCGCCCGACTCGATGGCCTTTTCCGATTGATAGGTGTTATAGCCAATGGTTTTTCTGATCTGTTCTAATTTTGCAGGATCTTTTTCCAATCGTAACCATAAGCCGAAGCGGTCTCGGTGACGTTGCTCGAAAACATTATTGAAAACAAAGTCGACCGAAAGTGAAAATAGAATGGTGATGACAACAGCCGTAACCAAGGAAAAAATCGGGACTTTAAATTTCTTCTTTTTTAAAAGGATAAAAAGTATAACCATCAAGGCAATGAAAATACTGACCCAAATGGTACCGAACATTAAGGTGGTAATGAATACCAAAATAGCAAGAAAAGCAATGCCCAAATAATAGAGCGGAAGACCTTCCCTAAAAATAACGAACGAGAGGGAAAAAAACACGAGTGCACTCCCTGGATCTGGTTGGGGAATAATCAGTATCGCCGGGATTAGAATAATCAAAAAGGCATAAAGCTGGTCTTTCTTGCGCTTGATGTCTGTCTGTATATCGCTGAGATATTTGGCAAGTGCCAATGCCGTTGCTACTTTCGCCAGCTCTGAGGGCTGTAAATTAAAAAAACCAAGGTCGTACCAAGATGTTGCCCCTGCTATGGTCTTACCGAAGACGAACAGACCGAGCAAAAGCACCATCGAAATGATATATAAAAGGCTCGAAAAACGTTCATAAAAACTAGCCTCCAGTGCCAATAGAATCACTATAGCAGCAAAACTGGTGCCGATAAAAAAAAGCTGTTTGCCATGAAGGGTTCCAAAATCGAAAATAGAGGAATCGCTTTCGGAAAAGGTGCTTGAATAGATATTGACCCACCCAATGCTGAGCAGAAGTAAATAGAAAAGAACGGTAAGCCAATCGATTCGTTTCAGAATGCTTTTACCAGACATACTCGTTTATTCTGAACGGATTTCCGTTGTAGGTTTTATAGCATGTTTGCTCCAATCGTATTCATTTATTTTGAACTCCTTACCGCTATAGGGCTTCGAATATTCTGACTCCAATGTTCTTTCTAACATTCGTTTTTCTAGGTCTTTTCGGGTTATCTTACCTTTAAGATATTTCTCTATTAATAGAGAAGCGATATGGCCTGCATATCGCGAACCGTAATATCCGTTTTGAATATAGACCGCAATCGCGATTTTAGGATTATTTACTGGAGCAAAGGCAACAAAAACGGAGTTGTCGGTAAGTTGCGTTCTGACACTATCTATTTTAATAAAGTTTTCTACAGTACCCGTTTTCCCGGCAATTTCAATATCGGGTATTTGAACCATTTGGGCAGTACCTTTCTTATACACGTCGGCCATACCTTGAACGACCGGTTCAAAATGTTTTTTGTCTATGGTGGTATACTTAGGTTCTATAAAATCAGGAATGACAATATCATTACCTTCAATTTTTTTAATTACGTGAGGCGTAAAATAATGTCCGCGATTTGCTATTGCCGCTGTCATATTAGCCAATTGTAATGGAGTAACGTTGACTTCTCCCTGCCCGATGGCATTCGAGTACGTGGTGGTGGCCGACCATCTTCTATCTCCTTTACCATACCACTTGTTATAAAGTTCTGTGTTAGGAACACTACCCCGCCTTCCGGTGTGAAGGTCGGAACCCAAATAGGAACCTAGACCGAAACTTCTGACATGTTTTTCCCAAGCATCCATCGCTTCACTATTGGATGGAAATTGTTCAAATATTTTTTTATAAGCGCCTACAAAATAGGCGTTACACGATTTGTAAATACCGCTGTTCAAGTTTCTAGTGCCTCCACCGCAATGACAGCCTTTTTTACGACTTCCTATATAGAAGCCGTGATGGCAAACAAATGTTGTTGAAGGTGTGATTGCGCCCTCTTGCAATGCAATTAATGCGTTAATTGTTTTGAATGGGGAACCAGGGCTTTTTTCGAAAGAAATGGACCTATCAAAAGTTGGATTTGAAATTGAATCGTAATGCAATTTGCTATAGTTGACAGATCGTTTTCTGCCCACCAAAAGCGAAGGATCATAGGTCGGTCCTGAAATCATCGTTAAAATTTCTCCTGATGATGGCTCTATCGCTACAATGCCGCCCCATTTGCCATTCATCAATCTTTCTCCATACTCTTGAAGTTCTTTATCAATGGTCAATGTAATTTCTTTTCCCTGTTCAGGGCGTACATCTAAAATCCCATCTTTATACTTACCAATATCTCTATTAAAGCGATCTTTTTGTATGTACTGGATGCCTTTACGACCACGAAGCGTATCTTCATAGACCTTTTCTATTCCAGTTCTACCAGTTAGCTCGCCTTGCACATAATTAGGGTTTTTGGCCATGTCACGTTCGTTAACCTCACTGATATAACCCAGAACGTTTGCCCCTGAGCCTGTATCGTAGTAACGCAAGGATCTCTTTTGAATATAAAAACCAGGGAATCGGCGCATTTTCTCTTGCAAACGTGCGTAATCTTGTTTTGAAAGTTGATGTACCAAAACCGAAGGAAGTCTTGGAGAGTACACTCTGGCTTTTCTTAGTTTTTTAATGAACTTTTCTTTGTCCATCGCCAAAAGATTGCAAAATTCTACGGTGTCCAATGGTTTTACCTCACGAGGAATAACCATAACATCGTATGCGGGGTCATTGCCAACCAACAATTCTCCGTGACGATCATAAATATAACCCCTCTCCGGATAGTCATAAATGGCCTTAATGGCCGGGTCTTCCAATAACTGATCTGGTGAAAAACTGAATATCTGTAGATAAGATAACCTACCTAGAAAGGTTATTCCGATTATTACAATGATAGACGATAAGAGAATCTTTTTCATCTAGGATGAAATTTTAATTAGAGGGTTTTGTACAGCCGTAACCGACCTTATTCTTTACGCATACTGAAAAGAGAGCCAAACAATAGACAAAGTATTAAAGTAGCAGTGCCCGTAGCGAATACTTTTTTCAAAATTAGCAGGAAATTAGCCAAACTAAAAATTTCAAACGTAAAGAAAACCAAATGGTGTACTATAATCAATAACGCTAAAAATGTGATTTGTTGTACACGTGTCGTATTACTAAGTTTAAAACTCTGAAACTCAAAGTTGACCCCGAAGACAAAACGCATAATCGCCGGCCGCATATATGCAATGGTAATGGTAGATGCGGCATGTATGGCCATAGTATCCGAAAAGAAATCTATGGCAATGCCCAAAAGAAATCCCAAACCTATAAAAGCGGCACGATTTTCTTTTATTGGATACCAGTACAAAAAGAGAATATAGACCATCGGGTTGATGAAACCGAAAAAGTTCAGTCTATTGAAGACCAGCACCTGCACCAATACGAGCAGTATGAAACGAACCACATTCAAGAAATAGTAATTACTTATCATCGGTCTTGGTCTGGTTTTCCAGTTCTAGAATTTCATCGCGGTTCTCATTGTTCACGATGTACACATTTTTAATATTGGACATGTCGTTAAAGAGGGACACATCGATTCGGTAAAAACTTTTAGAGGTATTGAGGTCGAACTTTTGGATAATCCCGATAGGAATGCCCCCTGGAAAAATGCTGCTCATGCCACCAGTAACTATGGTATCGCCTACAGTCAAGGAAACCAATCGTGGAATATCTACTAGTTGTACCACATTGTAGCGCTTCATATCCCATACTAGAGAACCGAAGTGATCGGTATTCTTGATTTTTGCGTTGATGTTCGATTTTTCGTTTAGGATGCTCTGCACGGTGGCAAAGTTGTTCGAAGTATTCTCTATAATACCTAAGATACCCTTGCTGGTGATTACTCCCATATCGGGCATTACGCTGTCTTTTAGTCCTTTGTCTATGGTAATATAGTTTCGGGGATTGGCAAAACTGTTTTTAACAACCTTCCCAGTAGTAATGGTATAGGTACGCTGAACGGAATCTACAGGGATAGAATCGCCAACTTCATTATTGAAAAGCAATTTGCGCAGCAATTTGTTTTCGTCCATAAGTTTTTGATTCTCTTCGCTGAGACCAAAATAGGAGGAGACACTGTTTGATGTTTCTAGAATATTGCCTGAAATCCAATTTGAAGAATTGAAAAATCGCGACTGGTGGTACGAGTGTGACTGTATTGTGAAACCCAAAGATACGATCATCAAAAAGATATAAAGAAGAAAGTTCTTATATCGAATTATAAAGCTGATGATCTGCTGCATTCACTTTTAAATTTTGTGAAACATGCGAAGCAATTCCGAATGGGAAATAAAATATATAGACCCTGAAATCACTCCGAATTCGTTTTAGGACTATTTGATAAGGATGCTCTTGTAGCGCTCCAGGTTTTTCAATGCGATACCTGTACCACGAACTACTGCTCTTAATGGATCTTCCGCAATATATACTGGAAGGTCAGTTTTTTGGGATAACCTTCTGTCTAGACCACGCAGCATGGAACCGCCACCCGCAAGATAAATACCGGTATTGTAAATATCCGCTGCCAATTCTGGCGGAGTTTGCGAAAGGGTTTCCATGACCGCATCTTCGACACGTAGAATGGATTTGTCTAAGGCTTTGGCGATTTCGCGATAGGAAATTTGCACCTGTTTCGGTTTTCCGGTCAAAAGGTCACGCCCCTGTACCGATTTTTCATCTGGTGGAGTCTGAAGATCTTCGGTAGCGGAACCGATGTCGATTTTTATACTTTCGGCCGTAGCTTCCCCTACATAAAGGTTATGCTGTGTACGCATGTAATAAATGATATCATTGGTAAATACATCGCCGGCTATCTTTACCGATTTATCACAAACGATACCGCCAAGGGCGATAACAGCGATTTCTGTTGTACCACCACCTATATCCACGATCATGTTCCCTTTCGGCTGCATGATGTCAAGTCCGATACCGATAGCAGCGGCCATAGGTTCGTGAATTAAATAAACTTCTTTCCCGTTTACACGTTCAGCAGATTCTTTTACCGCACGCATTTCTACTTCTGTAATTCCAGAAGGAATACAAATGACCATTCGCAAAGCCGGTGGAAACCACTTTTTCTTTAATGCAGGAATGTTCTTAATGAACATGTTAATCATCTTTTCAGACGCATCAAAATCCGCAATTACACCATCTTTAAGGGGGCGAATCGTTTTTATGTTTTCGTGGGTCTTGCCCTGCATCAAATTGGCCTCTTTGCCAACGGCAATGATTTTACCTGAAATACGGTCTCGGGCAACAATAGATGGACTGTCGACAACGACCTTGTCCATGTGAATGATGAGGGTATTCGCAGTACCTAGGTCGATAGCGATTTCCTCGGTCAAGAAATCAAAAAATCCCATTTGTAATTTTGTTTGGTTATGTTACTAGTTCGATTGGGGTGTATTTCATCGACAAAAGTAGTAAAATAAGAAACTGCTTAGCATTTAATGTTGTGAATTTGCATTTTCTGATAGTCAAACTATCCAGTCTTGAAGTCTGCAGCCGCAAAGAACATAAAAACTAGAGCTTCTTAGTGCTTGAAATGACGGGTTCCCGTCATAACCATAGACACGCTGTTCTTATTACAATAATCGATACTCAATTGATCTTTAATAGATCCGCCCGGCTGTATAACGCTAGAAATACCGCTTTTATGCGAAATTTCCACACAATCTGGAAAAGGAAAAAAAGCATCACTCGCCAATACGGCCCCTTCTAGGTCGAATTTAAAAGATTTTGCCTTGTGAATAGCTTGGTTTAAGGCATCTACACGAGAGGTTTGACCAGTACCACTAGCACATAGCTGTTTATTCTTCGCCAGTACTATCGTATTCGATTTGGTATGCTTACAAAGTTTGGAAGCAAATATGAGATCTTCCAGCTCTTGTTCCGTTGGTTTTTTGTCGGTAACATATTGTAAATCTTCAAGTGTATCGGTTCTATGGTCTTTATCTTGAACCAATACTCCGTTGAGACAGCTTCGAACAATAGTATCGGGCAGGTCAATCTCGTTTTGTATTAGAATGATCCTGTTCTTTTTTCCCTTTAAAACTTCAAGGGCGCTTTCTGAATAGCTCGGGGCGATAACCACCTCACAAAAAAGCTTATGAATATCTTCAGCGGTAGGTTTGTCTATTTCTACGTTGCTAATCAAGACTCCTCCAAATGCGGAAACTGGGTCGCCTGCCAAGGCATCTACATAAGCTTGGTGTATGGTTTCTCGTTGGGCCAATCCACAAGCATTGTTATGTTTCAAGATGGCAAAGGTAGGGGTGTCATTTTTGAATTCGTTCATCAAATTGACCGCTGCATCTACATCCAATAGGTTATTGTACGACAGTGCCTTGCCGTGTAGTTTGGTAAACATAGCCTCGAAATCGCCAAAAAAGAATCCTTTTTGATGAGGATTTTCACCGTATCGCAGCACTTGGCCTTCAGTTTCACTGATTTTAAGAACGGCCTCTTGATGGTCTTTATTGAAATAGTTGAAAATGGCCGTATCGTAATGCGATGATACGTTAAATGATTTAGCAGCAAATCTTTTTCGGTCTTCAAGGGTGGTACTTCCGTTTCCATTGGAAATGACTTCTAAGAAATCGCTGTAGTCTTGCATAGAAGAAACACAGAGCACATCTTTATAATTTTTGGCTGCGGCACGGATCAATGAAATTCCACCGATATCGATCTTTTCGATAATATCTTGTTCTGAAGCTCCGCTGGCCACCGTTTTTTCAAAGGGGTAGAGGTCTACGATAACAATATCCAATTGCGGAATCTCAAACTCCTCTAATTGCGCCACATCACTTTCATTGTCCTGCCGGTTTAAAATACCCCCAAACACTTTCGGATGTAGTGTTTTTACTCTTCCGCCTAAAATGGAGGGATAACTGGTTACTTCTTCAACAGGTACGACTTCGATACCTAGTTCTTTGATGAATTTCTCGGTACCTCCTGTTGAATATATAGTAATGCCGAGTTCTTGAAATTTTTTGACTATGGGCTCTAGTCCGTCTTTATGAAATACGGAAATCAGGGCCGAGGTAGCTTTTTTGGTGCTCATGTTGCTTGCGTGTAGTTAACGGATTAAAAAGACACGCAAAAGTACTTTTTTTAAGTGTTAAACTTTGATGAGGTTATCAACAAATGAAGGGAAGTTTTAAACGGATTTAGAAAGTATGTAAGTCTTGAAGACCTACTATTGAGACTATTTTTTCTTTCTTAGGGTTCCTTTCCCAGTAAAGCTGAAAAAGCCGATACATTATATAATTATGTTAGCAACTTCCTTGTTCACAAACTCCAAAAACTGCTCATCTTCTTCGGTAAAAGGATCGGGTGTATTCGAATCAATATCTATTTGCCCTATATTTTCTCCATTAAGGAACAAGGGTACCACAATTTCCGCTTTTACGGTTATACTACAAGCGATGTAATTGTCTTGTGCCTTTACATCGGGAACGACGAAATTCTGGTTGCTCATGGCGACTTGTCCACAAATACCTTTTCCGAAGGGAATGATGGTGTGGTCAGTTGGTTCCCCAGCATAAGGGCCAAGTTTTAGCTCTTCTTTGTCGCCGTTCCTGAAATAAAAACCCACCCAATCATAGTGTGTTATAGTCTCTTGGAGAAGGCTGCAAATGTTTTGAAGTCGATCATCTACGGAAAGATCGGTGGAACTCAAAATAATATTTATTTCTGGACGTAACTTATTCAACATAGCGGTAAAATTTTTCGCAAAAATAGGCTTTTACTATTAAAATTTATTGGTGTTTAGAAAGCCATTTATCCCTTAAAGGATATCATTGTCAGTTATGTCCGTCGGCAAGTAATTTACCGGCCAAACAAAAAAGGGATACCGAAAACGGCATCCCTTTTTATAAGGTCTTTTCTTCATGTTGAGGTCAAGGCTGTATCTTCACGTCGAACACGATAAAGTCGTTAACGTTAAAACCAGCTTCGATTTCGGTAATTTTAATAAGTCCTTTTTTGCCATAGTTGTCGACGAATTCGATTACATCGCCCTCAACCAAATTCATGTAGTTTTGAAAAGTAGATTTGGTGATTGCATCTAGCTCACCAGAAAGGGTAAGGCCTTCAAATTGAGTCGCGGTCATGGTCGATAGCTCGAAAAACGCTTCGTTCAGGGTTTCTGATTCCATATCTTCCTCACCTGCGCCGGGTTTAAGTCCTTCTACGGGAAAGCCGAAAGCTGCATCGTAATCTGCTGTAGATGCGAATGCTGCCTGATTGTTTTTATAATAATAACCAAAATCCCAGAACGCTCTGAATTCTGGCCCTTCGTTAATTTGGTAAACGGTTTCATTGAGGAGTGAAAAGAAGGTTTTTGTAGTTCCATCTTCTGCCGGAGCGAATAACTTGATATTGGTAAACGAACGCACTTCGGCGGCCGGGTTGGTTCCGTTACCTACTTTTACGGTAATAGTACCTACGCCCATAGCCTTTCTTTTGAGAGCGTCTCTAAAGTCGCCTTTTCCTTTAGTTGTCCAGAAACTATAGACAATTTCACCATTATCGATATCGGGTACGGGAAGTTCAAATGTGAAATCTATCTCTTTTTTTGAAGCTCCATCAAGATCGATAGACCCATCGACCTTCAACGCTTTTTTTAAATCAGTATCGCCAAGATCAAAATTGTTAAAGGGCATATCGCCCCCGCCGGAAACATTTTGTGTAATATACATTCTTTTTTGCGTTGTCGCCGTTGAGGTAAAGATAACCCTGCCAGGTACTGATGTTCCGACTTCGCCACTTGCATTTGCGACAAAGATATCATTTGATGGATCACCTTCGTTAAAAACTAGCGTAGCTACTTCAATTTCTGGCTCTTCAGGGTTTTCTTGTTCCGGTTCGTTAGGTGTCTCAAAGACATTTCCTTCGTCTGAACTACAACTTGTAGCGAATAGTGCTAGGGCTATGATTATAAATCCGGAGGTGATTTTTAATCTCAATTCTTTTTTCATGATCAGTTATTATTTAAAATAGTTAATTTGAACCTTGTAAGAAACCCAATACAGAGTTTCACCTGTAGATAACTAGATACAGTGCAATAAAGTATGTTCGATTTCCCAATTTTTTTATCTTTTTTTAGAATTCACGGGAACTTTGGGATAACGACGAATATGAAATCGACTATTATGGATAAAGGTTAGATGGTTGTCGAACTTTTTGTAGTGTGAGCCCGGTTCTGCAGTAAAACACCTTCGCCAATTTTTCGTTAAAGGGATTAGGGCAAAATTTTCTGGAAAGATTATTTTGTATTTTTGTAACGATGAAGGAAAAGTTACATCGTGTTTTTTCATGTTTGATGGCCCTAATGTTATTGGCATCCACAACATCGTGGACAGTCGGAAAACATTATTGCATGGGGCATCTGATGGATGTTTCGCTATTCGCCCATGCCGAAGTGTGCGGTATGGATACGGCTGTGGCCGACACAGTTGCAGTAAGTTCAAAGGAAGCGAATTCTTGTTGCAAAGACGAAATTATAATCGTTGACGGTCAGGACCATTTAAAAATTTCCTTCGACGATTTCAGTTTCGATCAACAATTATTTTTGGTCAACTTTACACATTGCTATAGTAATTTGCTTCAAATTCGATCAGAGCGACAGTCTCCGAACGAACTTTACCCACCACCTCTTTTGGTCAAGGACATTCAGTTGCTTGATACCGTTTTTCTAATTTGATTTTATTGTCGTTCCTGCGAAGGCAGGAATCCGTTGATGTCGTCGCTATTTCTAAAAAATAGAGAAACTGACTATAAGAACGTTTTGAAAAGATACCCGTCTACACGGGAATGACAATAAATTTATTAAATCATGAAAGAGACTTATAAAGTAACCGGAATGACCTGCAGCGGATGCGTTGGATCCGTAAAGGAAGAACTTTCAAAAGTTGATGGCGTGGGTGGAGTCGAAGTCGATTTGGAAAATGGCGAAGCTGAAATTTTCACGGAAATATATATTCCATTACAAACCTTAAATTCTGTACTTCACGATAAATATTCAATTTCCAAAAAAGGAAAACCGATAGTGCAAATAATCGGGGATAATACCGATGAAAAATCAAAACTGCAGCAGCTAAAACCACTCCTCTTAATATTTCTATATCTATTTAGTTCGGCTTTCTTATTGAACTTTCGTGATTGGAACGCTTCTGAAACTATGCTGGATTTTATGGGTCTTTTTTACATTGTTTTTAGCTTTTTTAAGCTGTTAGACCTAAAAGGTTTTCCAGAAAGTTTTCGCATGTACGACCCCTTGGCGAAGGCGTTGCCAGTTTACGGTTGGGTATATCCTTTTATTGAGGTCGGCTTGGGGCTTATGTTATTGTTTCGGTTTCAAGTTACTATTGGCTTGATGGTAACGATTCTAATTTTAGGAATTACCACTATTGGGGTTACTAAGAGCTTGCTCGATAAGAAGCGTATTCGATGCGCCTGTTTAGGTACGGCCTTAAAGTTGCCGATGACCGAAGCCACGTTTATCGAGAATGCGATTATGTTGGTTATGGCAGTATCTATACTCAAACAGCTTTTATAAAATCAGGAAAGATGAAGAAGTATATAACAATTGCAGTTATGGCAGTCTCCCTGCTTTCCTTTTCGCAAGAAAAAGTTGAAGGCATGGTAATGGAGGCGAATGCCGAAAATAAGCATATCGGCCTGCCAGGGGCGAGCGTTTATTGGATAGATTCACAAATCGGTACAGTTACCAATGAAGAAGGCCTGTTTAGTATTCCCTACAGCAAGGAATACGATAGGTTGGTTATTAGCTATGTAGGTTTTCAATCGGATACCCTGACCATTACTGAACCTAAAATGGTACATCATTCTTTAAAGCCATCGAATTCGTTGGATGAGGTTGTGGTGAAAAAAAAGCGCGATGCTGTTCAAAAATCTTTTTTCAGTTCGCAGAATATAATTACAGTCAATAGTGCTGAATTACTGAAGGCTGCCTGTTGTAACCTTTCCGAGAGCTTTGAGACGAACCCGGCCATTGATGTCAATTTCAACGATGCACTTACAGGTACCAAACAAATTCAAATGCTGGGTTTGACGAGTCCGTATTTGTTGATTACACAAGAGAACATTCCCATGGTACGTGGTGCTTCCCAAGCCTATGGGCTCACTTTTACTCCAGGAACGTGGGTCGAGAGTATTCAAATTACCAAAGGGGCCGGGAGCGTACTCAACGGCTACGAAAGTATATCTGGACAAATAAATACCGAGCTTGTAAAACCTCGGACAGATAAGGCGTTGTTCGTCAACGGTTATGCCAACAAAAATGGCCGGCTAGAGTTGAACGCGCATGTGAATCAAAAACTGACCGACAAATGGAGTACGGGTCTTTACATCCACGGAAACAAAAGAAGTCAGATAGAAGATAGGAACAATGATGGGTTTTTAGATGCGCCTTTGGCCAACCAGATCAACGTAATGAACCGCTGGCAATATCAAAACCCTGAAACGGGTTGGGTCAGTTTTCTCAATATCCGTTTTCTAAACGATGAAAAACAGGTAGGGCAATCTAGTTTTAATCCTGATACAGATAAATTTACAACGAACGCCTGGGGTAGTGAAATTGATACACGCCGTTTCGATTCATCTTTGAAATTAGGCTATGTGTTTCCAGAGCTTCCATACCAGAGTTTTGGGTTTCAGGCATCGTATAGTATGCACAAGCAAGACTCCTATTACGGATTTAAACGTTACGATATCGATCATGAAAGTGTGTATTCTAATTTCATCTTCAATTCTATCATTGGCGATACCCGAAGCAAGTTCAAGACAGGTCTGACCTTTGCCTATGATGGATATGAAGAGTTGGTGAACACCCAAGATTATGGTAGAGTAGACACTTCGGCTGGCTTATTTTTTGAGTACAGTTACGAGAATTTGGAAAAAATTAGTTTGACCGCCGGGTTGAGGGTCGATACCCATAATCGATTGGGAAATTTTGTGACTCCGCGATTGCATGTTCGCTATACCCCATGGGAACGTGGAAGTCTCAGAGCTTCGTTTGGGCGGGGTAGAAGGGCGGCAAATATTTTTGCCGAGAACCAACAGTTGTTCGCTTCATCGAGAAGCATACAAGTATTGGATTCGGAAGGAAGCATATATGGCCTAAACCCTGAAGATGCTTGGAATTATGGAGTAAGTTTTCTTCAAGGATTTACTTTTTTAAATCGTCCCGGAAACATCACTTTTGATTTTTATAAAACCGATTTCGTTAATCAGGTTGTTGTCGATTGGGAAAACCCAAGGGCCGTATCCTTTTATAATTTGGATGGGAAAAGTTTTGCCAACAGTTTTCAAGTCGAGGTCAATCATGAGGTTCTAGATAATCTAGAACTACGGATGGCCTATAAATATTATGATGTCAAGACCGACTACCGCTCTGGAAGCCTGCAAAAACCCTTACAGGCACAACATCGTTTTTTTGCCAATTTAGGGTATGAAACCGAACCTAAGGAGAGTGGTGCACAATGGCGTTTCGATTATACGTTACATACTTTAGGAAAGCAGCGTTTGCCTAATACCGATGCTAATCTCCCTCAATATCAGTTGGGCGATTTCGCTGAAGGATATAGCTTGATGAACGCTCAGGTAACCAAAGTGTTTTCCGATAAATTTGAGGTTTATGTCGGAGGTGAAAATTTGACTAATTTCACGCAAGGCAACCCCGTTTTAAGTGCGGAAAATCCATTTGGACCGAATTTTGATACCACAATCGTATATGCACCGGTCATGGGGCGGATGTTTTATGCGGGTTTTCGGTATAAATTGGGCCTCTAGCTCCCAAAGGGGAATATAAAATATTAAGGTAGTATGATTTCAATATTATGATTATTTTAAAAGTTGAAATATATAATGGCTCCTCCCCTAAGACGAGGGGAGGAGGTTCCAGCTTTTTCAGTCGGAATCCGAGGGGTTGAAAGCTCAAGCTATTGAAATAGAAAAAAATTAAACAGATTTCCTTCTATACGGGAATGAGAAAATATAGTAATTATGAAAAAGACGCGCATAACAATGTTAATGGTCTTAATGACCATGCTCACCTTCGCCCAAGAAAAGAATAAAAAACTGACGATGGAGGTCGATGGTAAATGCGATATGTGCAAGACGCGTATTGAAAAAGCTGCTTTAAATGTAAAAGGGGTAAAATATGCACTTTGGGATATTCCCTCGCATCAGTTGTCATTGGTTATTGACGAGCGAAAGACAGACCCCATGAAAGTAAAAACGGCTTTGGTGACCGTTGGCCACGACACAAAAGAGCTAAAAGCCACTGAAGAAGCATACAATACCGTGCATCCCTGCTGTAAATATCGCGATGATAATTCCGATGATAGTGAACATCACAAAGAATAATTCTCGATTTAAGGTTTTATAAATACCCTGAAGGGTAACTAACTTGTAAGGAAACCCTTATTTTCTATACTAAATCCGTATTCATCTATACTAAAACTGGTGCGGGTTTTTGTTTTCATATCGTTACTCTATTTCGGTCAGCAGACCTATCCACAGACCTGTTGTTCCGGCGGGGTTCCCCTATCCAACAATCTTGGCCTGCCTAATGAAGGTAAAGGGTCTTTTTTGATAGGGTTGAATTATGATTACAATAATCTGAATACGTTAAATGCCGGTACTGAAAACCTGGATGACGACTCCAGACTGCGCATTACAAATTCGGTCTTATTGAATTTGGGCTATGCCTTTACCGATAGAATTTCAGTGGAAACTCTTTTTACATGGGTCAACCAAACCCGAACAATTTCCCAGTTCGGGAATGAAAATTTCACGGAAACAAAAGGAATAGGTGATGCGGTAATTTTGGCTAAATATGCCATTCCTGATATTTTGGGAACAAGTTCTGTTTTGAATGTCGGCTTAGGGGCAAAAGTGCCATTGGGTAAATCCGATTTGACTACTGAAGAGGGCTTTCTACTGGTCGCAGATCTGCAGCCCGGAAGTGGCGCTTGGGACGCTTTGGGGTGGTTGTCGGTTTCAAAAGGACTCTCTTTTAGACCTTCAGCAACCGTTTCAGGAAGTTTTACATATCGATTGACCGGCAAGAATACTTCCTATTTGAACAATTCATCCGTCTATCAATTTGGTAACGTACTACAAACCAATGTGGGTTATACGGATCAATTTCTTTTGTTCAATACCATTTTTAATCCCGGTCTGATATTCAAATATCGAAACGCATCCAATGATAAGATCGATGGTTCTAAGCTACCGAATACAGGTGGTGAATGGGTTTTCGTAAGGCCAGAACTTTCAGTGCTGTTAACGCCGAGCATTGCAATTAGCTCTAGATTGGAACTGCCTATTTATAGTTATGTCGATGGCACGCAATTAACACCTACCCTTCGGTTTACCGCAGGAATTTCCTTTACCCAGAAAAAGAAAGAATTGAACATTTTAAATTAAACGCTATGAAAAAGAACACTTTGCTTTTATTGGTCTACGCCATTTTGCTGTTTTCCTGTAGCTCATCGAGCACACAAGATACCCAAAACACATCGGGCACGCAGACACCTGATGTTAATGAAACTGAAAACACCTCTGCGGAGTGGGTTATTCCTGTAAACGAAGTACTGGATGGCGGTCCTGGCCGGGATGGTATACCTGCTTTGGAAAACCCGAGCATGGTGAATGCGGAAAACGCTTCACTTTTATCCGATACCGATTTGGTTTTAGGATATAAAAAGGGGAATGACGTTAGGGCCTATCAACATGATGTATTGGACTGGCACGAAATCGTAAATGATAATATAGGTGATGTGTCGCTGGCGATTACCTATTGCCCATTGACAGGAACAGGCGTCGGTTGGAATAGATTCATAGATGGCGGCGAGACCACTTTTGGTGTGTCGGGCTTGTTGTATCAGACAAACTTAATACCCTTCGATAGAGCAACGAAAAGTAATTGGTCACAGATTTTGGGCGAATCTGTGAATGGCAGTTTGGCCGGTAAAGCCGCAGATTTGATTACACTTGTTGAAACGGATTGGAAGACGTGGAAAACCATGTTTCCCAATACGACCGTAATCAATTTGAATACAGGTTTTTCAAGAACTTATGGCACCTATCCCTATTCCGATTACAAAACGAATAATAGCTTATTTTTCTTTCCCACACCGAAAGATACCAGATTACCTTTGAAGGATAGGGTACATGCCGTAATCATTGACGGTTTTGCCAAAGTGTACCAATTCTCTGATTTTGAAACAAACCACATTATTAAAGATACTTTTCAGGAAAAAAATTACCTGGTGGTAGGCAACGCTAATTTTATGACCTCATTTGAGTTGGATACGTCGCAGGATATGTTAGATTTTGAATATATTTTCGATGGTACTTCTGATGCCGTCTTACGGGATAATCAAGGTGTGCAGTACAACATTTTCGGGGAAGCCATCTCAGGGTCTGGGCAATTGAAACCTTCTGAATCGTTCATGGGGTATTGGTTTTCAATACCGGCCTTTTATACGACGGAAGTCTACGGGATTTGATTTTAGGCACGAATTAGGTGGCTCCTTCCCCTGGAGCCATGCATTCGCTAAGCAATTTTAAGAGAGTACTGTATGTATTGGTTGCTTACAGACTCTTTACCTGTAAATCGTGAAAGGCATCTGCTTGGAGTTTTAGCAATTCTTCCGCTCTTTGTTTTTTATAGGCGTAAACGGCTTGCTCTTCCGCGATTTCTCCGTAGATTTTTTCGTTCAGTTCGGTATCCGTCGCCAATAGTTGCTCTCGTTGCAAGACTTTTTGGGTAACCCAAGTACGAACGGTGCTTTCTTCATCCTCCAGTTTAAGGTCGTATGCTCCCTTGGGAGCCAATAATTTTGCGATAATAGGCGAAGTCTCTATGGCCAAAAACAAAAGGAATATAAAGAAGGAAGGTAACCAAGGCAATTTGTCCAGAGCATTTATACGCGCCATCAGACCATCAAAGCCATCGATAATAGGTTGCGAATTTTTTACTGTTTCGGCGTATTCCGTATTTAGGGTAGCAATCTGTGTTTCAATGGCTACAATTTTTTCGGAGTTAGATTGTTTTAAGGCTTGAAGCTCTCCAAGAGCGACATCGTGCTTTTCACGTTTTTCGGCATACACCGGTCCTTTACCCAATAGTAAGGTGCCGGCCGTACCTTCGGCTTCCGAGATATAGGTGTTGTATAGGGCATTGGTCTCTACTTCCTTAGTGACGATTTCAGCCTTTAACCCTAAAATATCTTGATTCAGTTTTTCTACAGAAGGCGTGTATTGAAGCGCCAATTGTTGTTTGTTGGCCAAGGTCATTTCATTTTTCTCTTCTAGTAGTACCTGATTGATTTCCTTTTCGAAAATTTTCATTTCCAAAGGTTTGGAGATAACAATGGCGATAATGACCGCCAAAATAATCCGTGGGCTGGCCTGTAAAAACTCGCTACCGAAACTGTTGCTTTTTTTGATGGTAGAGACAATAAAACGGTCGAGGTTGAAAATTAAGAGGCCCCAGACAAGTCCGAAAAAAATAGCGGTGAATACGTTATCAAAAACGGTGTAAAGCGCATAGCTGCTGGCAATAAAGGCCATTACTGCGGTAAAGAAAACCGTCGCACCGATACCGGCGTATTTATTTTGTTCGCCTTCGGAACAAGTTTTTAGAATAGCCGCATCGGCCCCAGAGCAGAGGATAAAAAAGTTTTGTAACATAATGTTCTGATTTTTTGATTGATGATGATCATATTGTTAGAACGCAATCTTAGATGATTTGTTACAAAAAAGCCTTCGAATTTGAAGGCTTTGATAAATAATTCGGAAAACTTGTTCAGTTATTAATTTTCATAAGGCTCCTCGGATAGTTTTACGACCGGTCTTTTCCCTTCTTCCGATTTAGAATCGATATTGAGGTTCTTGTTCTTCTTCATGATATCAATGGCCTTATCGGAGCTGACTTCTTTCCCCTCGTAATAGAATCTGGCATCTTTTTTCGCCATTTCGATAACATAATCTAAGGGAGGTTTAGGTTTTGGTGGGGTAGGTGGTGGTGGAATCGAAACATCACTTTTGACCGCATTATCGGCTATGGATATTTTAATTGGTGTATTTGAAGCTTCTAAGCTTGGGTCTAAAATCTGCACTGTACCTGCTTGATAGTTTACTGTGTAATCAATACCCTCTTGCAACTGACGTCCACCAGCCGTCACTCGAACTGAACCTCGAGGCACATTGAGAGCACCAATAGGAATACTGCTACTTTCTTCAGGTTTATATCGATAATTAAAAATAAATTTATTCTTCTCAGAATTTTGCTCGGAATCGATATGTGAGTGCACTTTTGGATAAATTTCAAGAAATTCTTTGTTTTCTCCCATTTCATACATTCTTTTGTTGATTAACATGCCGTCATAAGGATCTTGATTTGCGATGATTTCTTTAATTACTTTTTCCGGGTCAAGAGGTTCCACAGCTTCAATGGCAGCAACAGCTGGTGCTGGAGCGGCAGGAGGCTCTGGCGGGTTAGGAAAATCAGGTAAAGGCTCGGCGTTCGCCCGCTGCGTTTCGGTCATAATACCATGAAGGTATTCCAACAGGTCAACGTCAGACTTTCTGATGCGGATGTTTCCGTCATTGGCTAACATCGCGTTGTATTTTTTGGCCAAGGCATTGTATTCGGCCGTCTGTATTGGGGTGGCTCCTTCTTGTGGGTTTGATTTGGAATCAGGACATTCTGGAAAGGGAAGCGCATCGGCCTTTTGCTGCACTGACATTTTTCTATAGATATGCTCCAGACTTTTTAAATCTTCGGAAGGAATCACTCTTTTTTCCTTTGGTTTTGCGTTATATTTTTTGGCTAAAGCATTGTATTGGAAAAGTTGTTTTTGGGTAACGCCATTTTGGGTTAGAATAGGTGAAGGCAAAGTTTCCGGCCCCACAATATCGATTCGGGCAACTCCGTATTCGTTTAGTATCTGCTCGACATCTGAAATTATTCCCACAGGAGCACTATTGTCAGGAATAATTGCCGCCGAAACCGTTTTTTCTCTTTCCTTTTTTGAAAG
>RCND010000008.1_pt1 | contig 102753 bp, 81 predicted proteins | sample 2041351 | NCBI WGS metagenome assembly RCND01 (sample SAMN09708230, study PRJNA481090) | Marine sediment metagenome, whole genome shotgun sequencing project. | biome: marine sediment; feature: ocean; material: sediment; isolation source: Sewage treatment plant 12B marine sediment (STP12B) ... | reverse complement strand
TTAAATAATTTTAAGCAACTATACGACTGTTATAATCTATTGGGAGTGATAACTAAAGACCTAGGGAATTATGATAAAGCTATTGAATATTATAATGAAGCGGTTTTTTATGCAAACAAACTAGATACTAATGAATACGCACTACTGAGCATCAAAAATAACTTAGGTGTGGTGTACCAACGCAAAAAAGACTTTGCTAGTGCTATTGCTAATTTTGAAGCCATTTTAAATGCGGATCGTATTAAAATTAAAGATGCCCAATTATATTCCATCGCCTTAAACAACCTTGCGTTCAGTAAAATTAGATTAAGAGATACTTTTGGGGTCAAAAAGTTAATTCAAGAATCCATTAAGATAAAGGATAGCCTAGGCCTAGAAAGTTCTACAGCAAATTGTTATATAAGCCTTGCAGAATATTATTGGCTAAAAAACGATACGCTAGCATCACTTTCTGCAGCTTCAAAATCAAGAACAATCGCGCTTGAACGTAGTGACAATGAACAGCTTTTGGAAACCCTTGAATTTTTAACAAAAGTAGATGTAAAAAACGCATCTAAACATGCCTTAGCGTATTATACCTTAAACCATCGTTTACAAAACGAAGAGCGACAGGCGCGAAATAAGTTTGCCAGAATCCGTTTTGAGACCGATGAATTCATTGCCGAGAACGGGGTATTATCAGAAGAAAAGAAAGTATTATCCAGGCAAAAGCAAATTTGGGCTGCCGTCGCCGCCGGATTTTTTCTGTTAGGACTTGCTGTCTATATTATAGTAGATCAGCGGGCTAAAAATCAAAAATTACGTTTTCAACAACAACAGCAAGCAAATAATCAGGAAATATTTAACCTGATGTTGGCGCAAAAGCAAAAAGTAGATGAGGTAAAGCGTATGGAACAAAAAAGAATTTCTGAAGAACTACATGACGGGGTTCTTGGAAAGATGTTGGGCGCCAGAATGGTACTTACAGGCCTAAACAAAAAAGCAGATACAGACGCCATACAAGAAAGGTCTGGAGCTATTGTTGCTTTGAAAAATATAGAAAATGAACTGCGGGTTATATCACATGAGTTAAGCCATACCGCATATCAAAAAATAAATAACTTTGGAAATTCTATAGATGTGCTTTTGGAATCTGTTAAGGAGAAACCAATGAACACTATATTCAACTATAACGAAGACGAAGATTGGGATGGCTTGCTTGGAGATATAAAGATTAATGTGTATCGCATTATTCAAGAAACTTTACAAAATGCCATAAAACATTCAGGTTGCTCTAATTTCTTTATTAACTTCGAGATGGATTCTGATGTGTTTTTGGTTACCATTGGAGATGACGGAAAAGGTTTTGTTTTTGACAAGGAAAGAAAAGGAATCGGTATTCGGAATATTAAATCTAGGGTAAAAAAAATAAGCGGAACTTGGAATGTAGATACTGCTCCCAATAAAGGAACGATTATTAAGTTAACTATTCCGGCGCGATTTAGTGCCTCATCAAATGTTAATACCGTAGTAGCTAAACATTAATTAAATAATATACGAATGGAAAATATGGAGACCATAAGGATTTTAGCGGTAGATGATCATGAAATGACCACCCTAGGCTATAAATACATCCTTGAGGATTCCGAGTTCGAAAACTTTAACGTTAAGGTTGAAATTGCAAAAAGCTACAATATAGGTAAGGAAAAAATAGAATTTTCTTCGCGTTCATTACAATATGACATTATTTTATTGGATATACAGTTATTCCCAACGCAATCCAATGATCCAAGAACTGGCGTGGATTTGGGAGTTTTGGCCAGACAGATTGTACCTGGGTCAAAACTTGTGTTCATGTCTTCCTTCAGTGATAACTACAGAATCAACAATATATTTAAAACGGTAGATCCGGAAGGATATATGGTGAAATCTGAGATAGATGAGCTTTCGCTAAAAGCCATGGTAGAAACCGTAATCGATAGACCGCCTTATTATACAGCAGGGGCATTAGCCGCTATAAGGCGCAAAATGTCCAACGATATAAAATTGGACGACCTAGATCTTAAAATACTATATCACTTATCGCTAGGCGTAAACACGCGTGACATCGCACCATTAATAGCCTCTACCAACACCACGGTTGAAGCTAGAAAACGTCAATTAAAATCGATATTTGGTGTTAAGAACGGAAATGATTTGGCACTCATGGAAGAAGCCAGGAAAAGGGGTTTTCTTTAATCTCACAAGTACCTTTAATTCTTCAATTCCTGTATCAAAAAAGAAATTAAAGCGGACACATAGCTAAGTTACTTTTCTTGTAATTCTTAGTAAAAGAGTAAAAAAACACGTTTTTATTACATTATTATAGTCAAATAAGTAATATTCTTTAGAAAAATAGAATATCCTCCATATTTCTAAGGTTATCCTAGTGACTGGAATTAACGATTAATAATATCTTTATGTAAGAATCGATTATTTAATATGCGATAACGTAAAACATATGGAAAACTTTGAGTTGATCCCCCCAACAAAATTAGATCAAAATTCTGGTGTACTAGGCCTAAACCTTTACCTAAAATCTCTAGAAAGATACTATTTTTCTGACGTTTCATTAAGGAGCTATACGTCTAACGACGGAACTGTGGAAATGACTATTGATATGAATTGTCATATGGAACTTTTGGAGGTGTTGGAATTTCATAACAAAAGCAGATGGGGATGTAAAAGCGTTGGTATATCGCCATTGAAAGAGAGTTTTGATATCCTAACAGAACAGAACAGTATAAAATTGGATATTGAGGAACTTACTTTGTTCCTAAACGATACAAGTATTATTATTAAGAAAATTGATCATCGCAGTATTCCTGAATTATTGGATGAAATTATTTATGAAATTGCCAACCACTATGTATATTTCACCAAGGGTCTTACAGAAAAGCCTTATGAGATTTTCATACCTGTTTTCGAGGATAATAGTACTGACAACATAATTGATAGCAGTGCACTAATCAAAAATAAACAAAAAACACCCAAGAGCTACTTCGAATTCTGGGGTGTTTATTTGGAATCACAAGAGGATGCTTTCATATACGATCTTAGTATAAATACATACATTCCTGCCAACCTTGATTTTTATACGATAGAGGATTAGCTAAACTATTAGACTTATACGTTCGCTGGTGCACCAGTGAATATAGGTCTTGTATTCATCATTGTATTTACTTCCTTTTTAACCTGAGCTATAATAGCAGCGTCTTCGGGATTGGTGATGACCCTATCTATTAAGCCAACAATCGTTTTCATGTCTTCTTCCAGAAGACCTCTAGTAGTGATGGCAGGTGTACCAAACCGAATTCCTGAGGTAACAAATGGTGATTTATCATCAAAAGGAACCATATTTTTATTCGCAGTTATATCTGCAAGCACTAATGCTTTTTCCGCATCCTTACCAGAGATATTTTTGTTACGCAAATCGATAAGCATCATATGATTATCAGTTCCACCAGATATTATATGATAATCCAAATCTACAAACGCTTTTGCCATCGCATCGGCATTTTTCTTTACCTGCCACATATATTCTGAAAACTCTTCGGTTAACGCTTCGCCAAAGGCAATCGCCTTAGCTGCAATAATATGCTCCAAAGGTCCTCCTTGGTTTCCTGGGAATACCGCAAGGTCTAACAATGCAGACATTTTACGTAGTTTTCCGTTCTTAAGGGTAATTCCGAACGGGTTATCAAAATCTTCTCCCATTAAAATAAGGCCACCACGTGGTCCACGCAATGTTTTATGGGTTGTTGTTGTAATGATATGGCAATGTGGGATAGGATCGTTTAGTATGCCTTTTGCAATTAATCCGGAAGGGTGCGAAATATCGGCCAGTAATAAAGCATCAACACTATCTGCAATTTTACGAAAACGCTCAAAATCCATATCCCGGGAATATGCAGAGGCACCAGCGATAATCAATTTTGGACGTTCTTTTAATGCTATTTCCTGAATTTTATCATAATTCAATAGTCCTGTTGCTTCATCAACTCCATAAAAAACAGGGTTGTATAACCTTCCTGAAAAGTTTACGGGTGATCCATGGGTAAGATGACCACCATGTGAAAGGTCAAAGCCTAATATGGTATCCCCTGGTTTCAAACAGGCATGATAAACTGATGCATTTGCTTGAGAACCTGAATGCGGTTGAACGTTGGCATAAGCAGCTCCAAAAAGCTCCTTAGCTCTATCAATAGCAAGTTGTTCTACTTTATCAACAACTTCACAACCGCCATAATAACGCTTGCCAGGGTATCCTTCAGCATATTTATTAGTTAAAACCGAACCCGAAGCTTCCATTACTTGCGGACTGGTGAAATTTTCCGAAGCAATCAGTTCTAAACCATTAATCTGGCGCTGTCTTTCTTCTTCGATTAACTCAAAAATGCGATTATCCCTTTGCATAACGTTTTATTATTGTATTAGCCTTCAAAAATACGAATAGCTTGTGATTCTATTAGAATTATTTAGCTCATAAAGCTAATTATTTATCAATAACTAATTAACAATCACAACGAAATATAAATAAAAAATAAACTAGCTAAAATGTCCCAAGGCTATATATAAAAGCAGTGCTTACACTAATTCGATTTCTTTTGCGTTATCGTCTTGTGTCTTTGTGGCACAAAGATTGAAACACCAATACAAACATTAAAATATAACGTCATGAAAAAAATTCTACTTTACGGTACCCTGTGTATTTTGTTTTCCTGTAGTGGAGTTAAAAGGACTCAGGAAGCTTTAAATTCTGGTAACTACTGGACAGCCATTAATAAGGCAATTTCCAATATTGCAGATAATAAAGATAAAAAAAGTCATCAGCCTTTCATTGTAATGCTAGAGGACGCGTTTAAAAAGAATACAGAACGTGAATTACAGCATATCAATTTTCTAAAGAAAGAAGGCAATCCAGCAAATTATGAATCAATTTTTAAAACCTATGAGCAATTGAAGTCCGTACAGCAACAAATACGGCCTTTATTACCCTTGCGCATAGCGGATGAGAACAGAAAGGCGCAGTTCAGTTTCAAAAATTATGATGCACAAATAATAGCAGCTAAAGAAACCTTATCTGGTTACTTGTATAACAACGCTGCAAACTTACTTGCATCTGGTAAAACTAAAATAGACTTTAGACAAGCATATGATGATTTGACTTATTTACAGGAAATAAGTCCGGATTATAGAGATGTAAGACAAAAGACAGACGAAGCATATCAGAAAGGATTGGATTATGTAATCGTGCAAATATTTAATAATACGGATAAGGTTATCCCAGTAAGATTAGAAGAAGAATTATTAAATTTTAATACTTACGGATTAAATAACCAATGGACAGAATATCATACAAATAAATTAACCGACTTGGACTATGATTATCAAATGGAAGTATCTTTTCAGGATATCAATATTTCTCCAGAGCAAATTAATGAGAAACAAATCATAAAAGAAAGACAGGTAAAAGATGGCTTTACCTATGTTAAAGATCAACAAGGCAATGTTGTCAAGGACAGTCTTGGCAATAAGATTAAAACGGATAATTTTAAAACAGTACGTGCAGATTTTTATCAGTTTACACAATTTAAAAGTGCGCAAGTAACGGGAATTGTAAACTTTGTAGACTTAAGAAAACAACAGCAGTTAAACCAATATCCATTGGCTAGTAATTTTATATTCGAACATAGTTACGCCAACTACGATGGGGATAAGCGTGCTTTGGATAACGACTTGCTTTCATTATTACAATTGGCAAGGGTTCCGTTTCCAAGTAACGAACAAATGGTTTATGATGCCGGGGAAGATTTAAAGAATAACCTTAAAAACATACTAGGTAGACAACGATTTAACTAACTACCATTAGTTAACATTAATACTAAAGTCCATATACTTTTAATCTAAAAGTATATGGACTTTGTTTGTTTTAGTTGTTTAACGAACTGCCACACTCTAAAAAATAAGGCTTCTATCAACCCAATAGCGCTTAGCTAATTTAACTAGTCGCTTTTACAGAGGACGTCTTATAGCCCTAAGTTTACCAAGCTGGACTAGATATATTTCTCCAATTCAAGCTCATTTATAGCCCCATGGGAATCATGGGCAACCACTACCCCATTTTTAATAATCAACATTTGCGGTGATTGATGCATCACTTGAAACTTCTCTGCTACAGCATTGGATACATTCCTATTCGCGAGTAAGTCCAAAAAATACATGTCTATGCTTTCTGCTTCTAGCGCGTAAGAACCGGTAAACATATTTAGCACCATACGGCTAATGCCACAGGTGGTAGAATGTTTAAAGATAACTTGTGGTTTACCTACAGATTTAGCCGCAATATCATCTAATTGTTCTATGGACGCTAGGCGAACCCATTCTATTTTTTTACTTTCTTTAGGAGTTTTCTCATTCTTGCTCCCGAACATGTTATTAAATAATCCCATACTTTTTATCTATTTGTCAACAAATCTAAACATCCTTACAGTACTGACGTAATGTCTTGTAAATTCGATGCTTTACCGACATTTTGTCGCTTACTACCTATTGGTAGGATTGTTGCCTATTATTAAACAAAAATAACACTAGAAACTAAACATATATAGATATGAACAGCAATAATTTCACAATAAAATCACAAGAGGCCATACAACAAGCCCAAGTGATTGCCCAGAGCATGGGACATCAGCAAATAGAGAATGAGCATCTTTTTAAAGCCATTACAGAGGTAGATGAAAACGCCATTCCATTTATGCTCAAAAAATTAGGTCTCAATCCTAACCTGATTAATCAGATTTTGGAGAAAGAGATGAATACGTTTCCAAAAGTTGAGGGAGGAGAATTACAGTTTTCTAGAGAAGCCAGTAAAACCTTGAACGAAGCTAGTATTGTAGCAAAAGGGATGGGAGACGAATATGTTTCCATAGAGCATCTCTTTTTGTCTATTTTTAAATCTAAAAGTAAGATTGCACACATTTTAAAGGACCAAGGAGTTTCTGAAAAAAATGTACTTGCTGCAATATCAGAATTACGTAATGGCGCTAAGGTAACGTCTCAAAGTGCTGAGGAAACTTATAATTCCTTAAATAAGTATGCTAAAAATCTAAACGAATTAGCAGATAGCGGAAAATTAGACCCGGTAATAGGTAGAGATGAAGAAATTAGGCGGGTACTTCAAATCCTATCTAGAAGAACCAAGAACAATCCAATGTTGGTAGGTGAGCCTGGTGTGGGTAAAACAGCCATTGCAGAAGGTTTAGCGCATCGTATCGTACAAGGAGACATTCCCGAAAATTTAAAGAATAAGACCATATATTCATTGGATATGGGCGCCCTAATCGCAGGAGCCAAATACAAAGGAGAATTCGAAGAGCGTTTAAAGGCAGTTATCAAGGAGGTTACCAGTGCTGATGGGAATATCATCTTGTTCATAGACGAAATACATACCCTTGTAGGTGCAGGTGGTGGCCAAGGTGCCATGGATGCAGCAAACATACTCAAGCCTGCTTTAGCTAGAGGAGAACTAAGGGCTATAGGCGCAACAACCTTAGATGAGTATCAAAAATACTTTGAAAAGGATAAGGCCTTAGAAAGGAGATTTCAAAAAATTATTGTGGATGAGCCAGATACGGAGAGTGCTATTTCTATCCTTAGGGGAATAAAGGAAAAATATGAGGCACACCATAAAGTCCGTATTAAGGATGAAGCGGTAATAGCCGCAGTAGAGCTTTCACAGCGCTATATTACCAATAGATTTTTGCCAGATAAGGCTATTGATCTTATGGACGAAGCCGCTTCCAAGTTACGTATGGAAATCAACTCTAAACCAGAGGAACTAGACGTATTGGATAGGAAAATAATGCAATTGGAGATTGAGATAGAGGCCATAAAGCGAGAGAATGATAAGTCTAAACTCAAGGTACTTAATTTGGACCTTGCTAATGTAAAGGACGAACGAAATGAAATGTTCGCAAAATGGGAGAGCGAAAAAACTGTGGTGGACAATATCCAAAAGACAAAATTAGATATTGAAAATTTCAAAGCAGATGCAGAACGAGCGGAGCGTAATGGAGACTACGGAAAAGTAGCAGAAATACGATATGGTAAAATTAAGGAGGCACAGGAAAACCTTGTGAAGCTGCAGGAGGAATTGGCAGAGCAACAGGAAGCAGGAACCTTAATCAAGGAAGAGGTAACCAGTGAGGATATTGCCGAAGTAGTTGCTAAATGGACAGGTATTCCGGTAACCAAAATGCTTCAAAGCGAGCGGGAAAAACTATTGAACCTAGAAAATGTACTGCACAAACGTGTTGTGGGTCAAAATGAAGCCATACAAGCGGTATCGGATGCTATCAGAAGAAGTAGGGCCGGTTTACAGGACATGAAAAAACCTATTGGTTCCTTCTTGTTCTTGGGTACTACGGGTGTTGGAAAAACCGAGTTGGCGAAGACCTTGGCTGCGTATCTCTTTGATGATGAAAATGCCTTGACCAGAATAGATATGAGCGAGTACCAAGAACGACATTCGGTGAGTAGATTGATAGGTGCACCTCCAGGATATGTTGGGTATGATGAAGGCGGACAGTTAACGGAAGCCGTTCGCAGACGCCCCTACTCTGTTGTCCTTTTGGATGAGATTGAAAAAGCACACCCCGATACTTTTAATATCCTATTGCAGGTATTGGATGAAGGACGGCTAACAGACAATAAAGGTCGCTTAGCTGATTTTAAGAATACCATCATTATTATGACCAGTAATATGGGCAGCCATATTATCTTGGAAAAGTTTGAAAACTCAAATGATAGCATTAGTGCCGCGGAAGATGCAAGAGTTGAAGTCATGGGTCTATTGAATAAAACAATACGCCCAGAGTTCCTAAACAGGATAGATGATATCATCATGTTTACACCACTAACCAAGGAGAATATCCATGAGATTGTAAAGTTACAATTAGAAGGATTAAAAAAGATGTTGAACAAACAAAACATTACTTTAGATGCAACCGATGAAGCGATTAGTTTCTTGGCAGAGAAGGGTTATGAACCCCAATTTGGCGCTAGACCGGTAAAGAGAACCATACAAAAGGAGGTACTCAACAATATGTCTAAATCCCTTCTAAGTGGAGAAATTAAGGCGGACAGTATTATTTTATTAGATGCTTTTGACAATAAATTGGTATTTAGAAACCAGAATGATTTGGTAAGTTAAAACGTAGGTATTATAGTTTAATGTTATATGATAGAGAGCGGAGTCGATATATGTTGAACCTAAATGGTTTGATATTTTCGACTCCGTTCCTGTATTGGCAGGAATGAAAGTTTTAAGAACTTTTTTTATCAACAATTTATACCGTACAGTATAGATTTTTTATCTTCGTGTAAAATCCAGACTAATGACCACAAAAGCTAAAAAGACCACAAATTTTATCATTGAGACCGTAGCTCCTATATTTAACAAACATGGTTATATCGGAACTAGTATGAGCGATTTGACCGAGGCTACGGGTTTAACCAAAGGTGCGATTTATGGTAATTTCGAAAACAAAGAGGCCCTAGCCTTAGCGGCTTTTGAACATAATCGAAGGCTACTGGTAGATGCGATAGATGCAGTATTAGAAACACCGGGCACTGCTGTCGAAAAGCTTTTTAAGCTTATCGACTTTTATAAAAAATATGATACGTTTACATCGAAAATAGGGGGTTGTCCTATTTTGAATACCGGAATAGATGCACAACATAACAATAATTTGTTGGCTGCTGCATCAAAGGAAACAGTAAAGGAAATTGAAGGTAAAATCGCCTTGGTTTTAGAAAATGGAATAAACAAAAGAGAATTTAAGCTTCCGGTATCGCCATTGCAATTTGCAAAACAGTTGTATACGATGATTCAAGGTTCCGTGGTGATGGCAACATTATCCAGTGACCGTAAATATTTGGTAAACACGATGACCTATTTAGAAGTGCTTGTAAAAAGAGAATTCAAAAGCTAAATATAGATTCGATGCTAAGTACGTATTGTAATTTCCTGTCTCCTATTTTACTAAAATACACGTAAAAGTTGGTTACGTTTTATTCTTTTCCTGAATCCACTTACTCATATACTTGGTACTAGCCATCGTTTGATGTTGTAACAAGCTTCCTATAAAATTTTGTCTTCTATGAATTTCAAGATGGTTATGCAGTTCACTTATTTTGAAATCAAACGCATGCTCCAGCGACCCTTTATGATACCGAGAATCTAGTAAGGCATTGCCATTTCGTTGGGCATTTTCCCAATGGGTTCTATTTGAATATAAAGTAACAGCGGCAGTTACAAAGTCACTTTCCTTATCAGCAATTACTCCGTTCCAATCCAAGTCTCCATGCATACCTTCTGCACCAATGCTTGTTGTTACACTTGGTGTACCAAACTGCATGGCATGTAATAACTTTCCTTTAATCCCCGCACCAAATCTTAAAGGCGCCAGACAAACCTTCGCATTCTGTAAAACCTCTGAGACATTCTTTGCCTTTCCCAGCACATCAAATCCGCTTAAAGCATCCTTAAACTCGAGTATTTGTTGGGGTAGATAGGCACCATAAATATTCAACTTTGCGTTCGGCAACTCGCTTTTAATTTTTGGCCAAATATCCTTTTTTAAATATTTTATTGCATCTAAGTTCGGTAGGTGTTTTCCTCCTCCAATGAAAACAAAATCGCTTCGTTCTTCAAAACTGGGTGTTTTAATCGGGATATCGGCCTTAGCTAGCATAAAAGGAAGATGCAAGAGGAGGCTTTCACTTATTCCTAAAGTAGTCCTGAGCAAGTTCATCTCGAAATCGGAAATTATGAGTGACATATCACATCGATAGATACTTGCGACTTCGCGTTTGGTTTTATCGTCTTGCAGCCAAATATCGACAGTAAAAGGAATATTTGTTTTAAAACACAACTCACGCACGTAACGCAGAGAATGTAAATCTTCGGTATCCAAAATACGCAGGGCATCAGGAGCATGTTCGGCGACACGCCAGCCAAATTGTTCTTCTGAAAGAAATCTATCGAACAGGACGATGTTAGGTTGTAACTCAGCTATAAAGTCATTGAAAGAATCACTATTCAAAACTACCTGCCTGGTTTTTATCCCTAACGTTAAAAGATATAAACTGTATTCATTTTCCGCAGTGGTTGCCGCAAAGGTTACCTCGTAACTGCGCGCTAAGAAGTAGTTTGCAAGCTGCAGCATCCGAACTCCCGCAGCTGTAGCGTTTGGCTCCGGCCACCCAAAACCAATGATGAGAAGTTTTTTACTATTTTTTTTAGTTTGATTGATGGTGAGTTAATTTTTTACCATTTCCTAATATCCGATTGACCTTACATTCTTGCAGCAAATTTTTTGGAAATTTTACTACGTAATTTTCGTTCGTAGTCCTCTTCCAACCATTCCTTGTAATTTTTGGTGTTGTTCATAATACAATAAGAATATTGACGAACACGATACTGTATTTCTTCTTTTAGTTTTTTGGCTAGAATACGAGCATCAAAAACATCTTCGGCATTTTCCACGCAAATTTGGGCGTGCTGCTCTATACTTCGTTCCAACACCAGTTTGGACTTTTCACCATTAGCAAAACTCTTTTTGTACTCTGCCTTAATATCAAATTCAATCTGATCGGATTTAGTAAATTCATTCCGCAATTCTTTCGGCATTTCATAAATGAATTCCCGTTCTATTTCCTCGTCGTTCTTAATATTTTCCAGATAAAAATCTGGAAAATGGAAAATTTCCTGCCAGTCTACTGCTGCGTTCCACATACCAAAACGTGCAACATTATTACCCATATCAACCACGGTAAATTCTTCCTTATGTGGTAAATAGCGCGAACCACGTCCAATCATTTGAAAATATAAAGTAAGGGAACGGGTAGCACGGTTAAGGATTATGGTTTCAACCGAGGGCTCGTCAAACCCCGTAGTAAGAATACTTACTGAGGTTAAAATTGCATCTGGAGTTTCAGAGAACCATTTTAAAATTTCTTTTCGTTCTGTGGCAGTATTCTTATTGTCTAAATGTTGAATGTTGTACCCTGCCTTTTTAAAAGTCTCATATACGTAACGAGAAGTATTTATTCCATTATTAAAAATCAATGTTTTTGTTCCCAAGGCAATCTCAGAATATGCAGATATCAATTTGCCCAACATACTATGGTTGCCATAGAGTTCATCTGAGGACTTAACAGTATAGTCTCCGTTTATTCCCAGTTTTAAACTTTGCAGACTAACATCGTAATTATACATGTTCGCCTTAGCCAGGAATTTTTTTTCGATTAGTGAACCAATACTCTCCCCAACAATCAACTTTTTATAGTTGTCCTTCATGGGAAGCTTAATATTTGAGCTTAACGGCGTTGCGGTTACGCCTATAATAGCGGCATTTTCAAAATATTTGAATAATTTCCGAAAAGAATTATAGTGCGCTTCATCAATAATGACCAAACCAATATTATTGATTTCTACCTTTTCTTCTTGCAAACGATTGTTAAGGGTTTCTACCATGGCCACAAAACACATGAACTCGTCCTGGTCCCGTAACTCCTTTACCTCGCTATTAATTATTTTATTATTTACGCCAAACCCGTGCAGCATTTTGGAAGTCTGTGCACTCAATTCTACACGATGCGTAAGAACTACTACCTTTTTTTTAGTTTTTTCGATATATCGCCTAGCAATCTCGGAAAAAACAACCGTTTTACCACCACCAGTAGGTAGTTGGTACAACAAGTTTGAACCATCTGGGTTATCCTCTAAATACTTGAAAATAGTATTAAGGTCTTCCTCTTGATAATTGTACAGGGTCTTTTCAGTAGTATCTTTTGGTGATTTCAAAAAGTTGGCACAAGTTTAAAATTGAATAAATATGCAAAAACCTTACAAAATTAGAAGATTTTTATGGGTAACCGAAATATTGGAGGGCAAAAAAGTAAGGAGCTAGGTGTTTTTGGATTCATATTTAAGGTTCAGTGATTAACGATTCAATCCGCAGGTTCGTATCGTGCATAAACTCTCAATACCCCTTTTTCCTACTTACAACATTTATCAGCTCTTTCCCATTCTGCAGATTTTCATAATTTTTAAGAATTTGGGGAATGACCGAGTTCGTATCGGATACGCTAGCATAATGTGGAGTCATGAAAATTTTTGGATGTTTCCAGAAAGTATGCGTAACTGCTAGCGGTTCTTGATGGTATACATCCAAGCAAGCGCCGGAAAGATGTCCATTATCCAATTGTGCTAGTAAATCGTCGTCTACCAAATGACCACCACGAGCGACATTTATAATATAAGCACCTTTAGGAAGTTGCTCAAACAGAACGTTGTTTAAAATTCCGGTTGTTTCTGGCGTTAATGGTAACAGGCATACCAAAAAATCTGAAGTTCTTAAAAATTTGTTTAAATCGTTGTTACCAGAAAATGTAGTGACACCTGCAATAGATTTTTCACTTCTAGACCAGCCCTGAACCTTAAAACCTGCCTGTACCAGGTCTCTGGCTGTTAGTGCACCTAATTCTCCCAAGCCCATAATACTTATAGTAACATCTGTAATTCGCCTATAGTTTTTAGGTTTCCATATTGCTTGGGTTTGTTGAACTTTATAGGTATTAAAATTTTTAAGTTCTGCGAATATAGATGCCAATACATGTTCGCTCATGTCACCCGCCAAATAAGGGTCTACTAACCTAGTGATAGGAATAGTATTCGGTATCGTTTCATCTTCAAAAATATAGTCTACCCCTGCTCCTGCTGATGCTATACATTTTAAGTTGGGATATATCGCTAAACTCCCTTCTGGATGCTTCCAGATAAGCGCCATAGTTATATCCTCTTTAGGGTGCTCCTCTAAATAGCTATATATAAGTAAATCTGGATTCGCTTTTAGGAGTGCGTTTTTCCAAAGGTCTATTTTACCATCCTGTCTAATAAGTACAATTGCCATATTAATCCAATATATCTAAGGCTCTTGAAAAATCCTCTTCAAAAGGCCAGGTTTCGTTTTGTGTATGTTCGTAAATCTTGAGTATGCGTTCCTTAAAATCGACCAGAAGTCCATGCTGTGAAATGTAAACCGTCATTTCTGAAAAGGAATTGGACATGCTTTTATAAAAACTATCTGGAACATTACGCTCCAGAGCAAAGGTTTGTGCTATTTCTAGATTAAAACACATTACATCAGCTACCAAGCTCGGCTCCATTCCCAATTTCAAAAAATGCTTTATGTATTTCTGAGCTACGGAACGCCTCGCTTTTGGACGCTTGCGTTTTACCGGAAAATACTCACTAGAAACTTTAGTCTTCGCCTCTTGCACCAATTTATCCTCTTTCGGGTTAAATATAAAGTCATAATAGGTTTTCACATCCGGAAAACGTTCATACAAATCTAGGAGCTGTAGCTTCAATTCTTCTTTAGGTAATTCTGCTACGTATTTTTTCAAGGCTCTTTTACTCATAATTTACGCTTGGTTCAAAAATAAGCTTTGCCCCGAAAAAACAAGAGGTTCCCTGTAAATAATCTTAAAAGCTCATAAAATATGTATAATTAAGTACGGTTCCTTTTGGAAAAGAGCCAATAATGATGTATTATGTTCTCTTGTAGAATTACTAACATACACACATCTATATATGAGGCAACTAAAGATTATCAAGCAGGTAACGAATCGCGAATCAAAGTCCTTGGACAAATACCTGCAAGATATTAGTAAAATAGATTTGATTACCGCAAATGAAGAAGTAGAATTAGCACAACGCATACGAAAAGGAGACCAAATTGCATTGGAAAAATTAACCACTGCTAACTTAAGGTTTGTGGTATCCGTGGCAAAACAATATCAAAATCAAGGGTTAAAACTACCCGATTTAATAAACGAAGGTAATTTAGGACTAGTAAAGGCCGCCAAGCGTTTTGATGAAACCAGGGGTTTCAAGTTCATCTCCTATGCTGTATGGTGGATACGACAATCTATTTTACAAGCATTGGCAGAGCAGTCCCGTGTGGTCCGTTTGCCTTTGAATAAAATTGGCTCTATAAATAAAATAAAAAAGACATTTTCTTATTTAGAACAAGCACATGAACGACCACCATCTGCCGAAGAAATAGCCACTGAGTTGGAAATGACAGTAAGCGAGGTAAAACAGTCTTTAAAAAATTCAGGGAGACACGTTTCTATGGATGCACCCTTACGCGAAGGAGAGGATTCAAATCTTTATGACGTATTGCGTTCCGGTGAATCACCAAGACCAGATAATCAGCTATTGCAACAATCGTTGAACACTGAAATTAATAGAGCATTGGATACCTTGTCACCTAGGGAGGCAGATGTGGTAAAACTCTATTATGGTATTGGTGACCAACAGTCTATGACTTTAGCCGAAATAGGCCAAACCTTTGATCTTACACGAGAACGCGTAAGACAAATAAGAGAAAAAGCCATTCGTAAATTAAGACATAATTCTAGAAGTAAATTATTGAAGACCTATTTAGGATAATACTTAGGTTTTTATAAACGGAAAAAGCACCTTCTTTTGGAAGGTGCTTTTTCTTTATAAATACTGAACACTAAACTAAGAATACGATAGCTTACTAATATTGAAATCAACAAGGATGTCGTTTAAGTCTTGGATAAAATTCTGATACGAATTGTTGTCTTGGTTTTGATAGGCCATAATTAAAGATTTTGGGTTAATTAGAAAGAGGATTACATATAATCCAACTCCGCTAATTCGTTAAGGCTTAAAATTTCGTTTAAATCTTGAAGAAACACTAAATATTCCTCTCCGTAGGTGTCGTAAAGCATGGGTTTTTTATTGATTAGTAATTAGATTTGGGTAATACTCAATTACATAGTAAACATAAAAGAAACATAGGCTGTGTACAATTAATTGTGGTGTATCCCTTAATTTTTGTTGTAAACGTATAGATTAGAGTTGGTAAAATATTTCATTGGCTTGAATAGCCGTTAGTGTTGATAGTCCATAAAGGATAATCGTTGGTCAGAATCTTGGTTATCTTATCTAAAATTTAACCTGATAGGATAGTCCTGCGGTAACCGATAAAAAGAATTTACCAGAACTAAAAGCGAGTTCTTGGCGGTTTATACCAACATTCGCCTTGTATTGATTGCTATTTTTTGTCGTTGTAAACTGATATTCAAAACGTAGTCGTTGCGATTCTAAAAACAATAAAGTTTGTGCCAATAGTTCTCCGTCTACGATAAACTGATTCATTTCAGTATCAAATCCGTAGCCTAGGTTCATTCCCAAATAGTTGTTCCCATCTTTAAGATAACGCCGTACCAAAAGACTACCCGATACTCCAATCCCTTTCACTGCATCGGGCACAACAAAGGGCCTAATGGAGGCATAATAATTACCTCTGTATAATCCAAAACTACCTGTGAGAATAGTTGCTTCATCTGCTACAAAAGATAAGTATCTAAAGCCTAAGGAAGCCTCCATGGCATTGGGCAACTCTTTTACCATTTCTGCCCCTACTCTATGTTTTGGAAAAATTTCCGACGTTGAAAACCCATAATTAAAATACCCACTAAGTGATTTAGAAATTTTAGGATAGGCATCCACTTCGGCCTGTACTCCGTTAATATTAAAACGCCTATTAAAGTTGATACGTGGTAAAATAACACCCCATTTCGTTTGTTTTTTATATTCCACAGCACCATAGAACATAGGGTCCAAAACTTGATCAAACACTTCGCCCTCTGTATAGACCGTAAAAGCTTGTTTGTGTTCTTCAGCTATTTTTGTTGCTTTCAATTTGTTCTGTAAGAGTTGTGCATCTCCAATCTGCTTTACTATTTCAGCTTTGAGAGAAAGAATATCTGCATCTTCTTTTACATAGATCAATGCTTTATTGGCCAAGCCCAAGCCAATATGTAAATTACCTGCGTATTGCTCGTTTTTTATCGCACCTATCCAAACTTCCTTATTTCGTTTTTCCTTGCTGGTTATGCTATTAAATTGAGCTCTAGCTTGGTCAAATTCTTGATCCCAACTGTATGTTTTTGCCAAAAGGCATTGCACATCTGTATATTCTGGATACCGTGTAAGTACGCGTATCAAAGTGTCTCGTGCATCACTTCGGTTTCCTTCAAAAGCTAAATCCCTAGCGGTAAAGTAAGAAGCATCCGGATCTCCAGTATAAGTATACTCTTGACCGGTAACGCTAGTCAAGAAAAATAGGAGTAAAACGACTGTGGTTAGTTGAGTCAGCGTCATGGCAGGTCTAATTTAACTGTTGGATTGTCTGACATGAACTCTTGTTTGTTCGCACGTTGTATTTTCTCATTAAGTAACGCATCATTTAACTGATGCCGTTCTATCTGTTGTATAAGCGAACGTATGTCTTTCTGCGGATTAGACCAAAAATAGCTATCCATAAGCGCACAATATCCATCTGCATATTCCGGGTATTTTCTAACTACTTCTTTTAAGATCCTCACTGATTTCTCGTATTCTTCTTTCCAAGAATAGATACGGCCTTTTAAAATTTCAGTATCCGCATGGCGTGGTATTTGACTTAAGATATGTTCACATAGCAACAGCGCTCTATCCCAATCCTTGTCAAAAGCAAGCTTTCTTGCCGTTTTATAGGCATCGTCAAAATCCTTACCGTTAAAAATACTTTGCAACCAAATCGTTTCTGTTTTGGAAAATTCCTGTTTATCATTCGTTACAGAGGATAGTGCTCTAGGGATTATTTTATCGTTTTGGGTCACATATTTGTTCACTGATTTACTATAAATAAAGCGATTTTTGATAGTACTAATGGTTTCATCCGGAACCTCGTTGTCAGTAAAACTTAGTTCAGCATTTAGCTCGATTACCTCTCCATCCGTTAGGAAAAAAGAATGATGCACATAATCCTTAATATTATTTGCTCCCCTGAATAATGGAATCTCCTTATTAAAGTCATCTCCGTTCGAAATCAGTTCTCCATTCCCAAGCCAAGCTACCGTCTTTGGTGCTTTTAAGCTATATGCCCTATCCAACAATGAAATAATGGCCGGAGCGATATCTGCATGTGAGGCAAGGTTTGTTATTTTAGATGGATATTTAAGTAACGGGCTGTACATCAAAAGGGGTACTTGATAACGTTTCAACGCATTTTCAGATGGAATATTCCGATTGAGATGGCTTCCCGTAATGATATAGATGGTGTTTTTGTATTCCTTTGTTTTCTTTTCTTCATTTAGAAAGTGAGCAATAGCTTGATCTGCATAACTATAACTGGCAAACAGTTCCATATTATGTGAAATAAACCTTTGGGTCTTTTTATTGTTTGTGGAATGGCTGATTAGTTTTTCAACATTCTTTTCATATTTGTTAAAGTTAGGTATAGCATAAGGAGCCTTGGTACTTAAGGTCTTAAATACGGCTAACTGTGGCCTTTCAATCGCTGTATTATTTCCCTCCGAATAGCGTCGGAACAATGCGTCGTCTGGATAGCCCAAGGTAATTCCTGCTGCATCTGCATCTTGTAAACTATACGCTGTTCCAAAAACTGTTTTATCCAAAATTTCATCCACACCTTCTTGTACCAAAAATCGGTCATAGCTATTTAAAGCACTGTTTCCACCATAATTGAAGGAAGTTTCATATCCGTTTTGTTTTAAAATACTGAATAAGGTATGTCTGTGGGTAAAGCCCTCTACATTTGTAAAGCCAGTTTCGCCAAATGGCAAGGAACCGATAACTGTAGCTAAAGCTGCTTCGCCTTCTCCCGTATTACTTAAAAAATTTGGCCAGTATAAAGATGCTCCTGTCATTTCCTGTAAATGGGGCATAATACCGCTATAAGCGCCTTTTGCATCAATAAAGGCGGTTCCAAGTCCTTCTACAATAAGTATTTTAATATGAGGTTTTTCGGTCGTAAGATTAAAATAAGGAATCAAATCGCTATTTGTCATATACCCTCTTGCCAATGGATATTCTTCGCTACCCTCATAAGTATTTATATCAAAAACAGCAGTATACATAGCTTCTAAAAGATGTTGGGTTTTGTTTTCATTTATCGGTTTCCTATCGGAATATAAAGTCGCCAAAAACATGCTGAATAAAATAATTGTAAACGGATACATTCTACTGATTACTTTATAGAATGGTGCCGTATATCGATATAACAAATGACAGGCAAACAAAGTAACCGAAATGGCTATGAACGCATTTAGGATATTGAATTGGATATGGTCAGCACTGCTTCCAAATAGCCCATTAGCTCCCAATGGCTCATAATTCCCAATAAAATAAGTAATTAGGAGACCCTCTATAAAAAGAAGGGCAGCAAAAATAAAACGAACAACCTTAAAACCAAGATTCGATTTTTTATTTTCAAGTAGATTAAATAAAAACGCGAATATTACGGAACATACAGCAGCATAACCCAAATGATGTAAATTATTAAGGAATAGACTTTTGTTCACTACGCTGTCTAGTACACCCGTGACATAAAGCATTACATTTTGATAGACAGATAAAAGTATGAGACCCACAAAGAATGTAATGACCAGAGGAATATAATCCTTTAATGTTCTACTATTTTGCGGTATGTTATGCTTTTCTATCTGCATAATTATGTGGCTTTAGCAAATCCCTTACGTACCTGCGTACCCCACCCAGATTTTATCTTGAACAGTTTCTTATAATTACCTCGAATAGCTGCCCACACCATAAAAGGGTGATAAACAAAAGGCTCAATTATGGCACAAAGCATTAATATTAAAATATCCTTTGTCTTTTTGTACTCATTATAGGAATACACATCCCAAAGGATGGCATAAAAGGAAAACATTACCGAAAAAATATAGACGGTTGCCGTTATGGCCAAAAAGAAATCCCAGTTTAGTATCCCCAACCAATAAAAAAGGATGATGGTAAAAAACCCGAAAAACTCCAACAATGGAGCAAGCCATTCGTAAAAGAACCAATAGGGATAACTTAACATGCCCAACCTACCAAACTTAGGGTTAAAGAACATATCCTTATGTTTAAAAAGTGTTTCCAGATTACCCCTAGCCCAACGGTCGCGTTGGTTAATCAATATTTTGGGGTCTTCCGGTACTTCTGTCCAGCAAAGTGGATCGGGAATATATTCAATGGTATAAGGCAGCTTGTTCTCATGCATGTAGCGCCTCATCTTAAATACGATTTCCATATCCTCACCAACGGTATTGGTATCATAACCACCAACTGCCAAGGCAATCTCCCGATCAAAAAAACCAAAAGCACCTGAAATGATGAGCAGACTGTCAATTCTTCCCCACGCCATACGGCCTAATATAAACGAACGTGTGTATTCTAATAATTGAAACCTCGCGAGCCAATTACTAGGAAGTTTAATTTCTTCTAGTTGACCGCCTTGTATGATGCAGGAATTAGCCACTCTTATAACACCGCCAACGGCTATTACCCTTTTCTCCGAACGCTGAAAAAATGATTTTACAACATGTAAAAGTGCATCTGGGAGTAAAAGACAATCAACATCTATACAGCCTACATATTGATTAGTGGACAAGGCCATACCAGTATTTAAAGCGTCCGATTTGCCGCCGTTTTCCTTGTCTATTACCGTGAGCTTAGAAAATGCCTTATGAGGTGATTTATAAATTCCCCGTATGGTCTTTGATTTCCAATTAGGATCTATTTCCTGTTCTATTTTTATCAAATCGTAGGCAATAATCATTTTTTGAAGGGTATCGTCCTTGCTCCCATCGTTGACAACCATTACCTCGTAATTAACATATTTAAGCGACATGAGGGAACGAATATTTTCGACTATCGTAAGTCCTTCGTTATAAGCGGGAGCAACAATAGTAATGCTTGGTGCCAAAGGAGATGCCATTAGCTTTGACATATCCCCAAAACTATTTTTGTTTCTGTAATGGATAGAATTTCTAGTAGAAAAATACCCCATTCCAATAAACAAGAGAAATAGCACCAACGTAAATACAAAGAAAACGATGTTGATATATTCCAAAATGATATTGAATGCTCCGCTGCTCATTATTCTTTATCATATAGATTAGTGGACATGGCACATAAACGATCAAACATGGTGTTTCCATCTTTTTGAACTTTATGCTGATGTCTTATTTCTTTTTTCTCCTGGTCAGAGGATGTAAATTCAAAGTCTAGTTCGAATAGATTATCGGTATCGAGTAGTATAGTTGTATTCGTTTCTTTCTCTAAGATTGGGGCCTTTACAACTGCTGTTTCACCAGTAATTTCTAGCCTAGAGGTTAGCTTTTCTAGTGCTCGCTTTGCAGTTTTATGTAATATCACATGGTCGCTTAGCACCAAACTTTCCAACAATGATAATTCCTGTTCGTCACCAACTTCTGCAATTTCATCGAGTAATATGATTTTTGCTTCGGTGTCGCTTACGTCAAAAAGACTATGAAACACACTCTGCCGCTCACTTGAAATAGTAGGTTCAAAACATATCGACATATCATCTTCAATCGAAAAAGAAGCTATTAATTCTGTAATTCTTATTTTCACAGAAGCATTGTTTTCTTGCTGTAATAACATGTTTAAGTGCGATATTTCTCTGTGGTCTCCCAGTTCGAAAATATCCTCTAACAACGCCATAGTATTGAGTTTAGCGTCATCGTAAAACAAGGGTTTAGGAATATTCCATAACGCTTTCTCCATTTCATTTTCTTTTTTAATTTCGGTAATAGCTTCCTGAGATTGTGCTATATTTTCAAGTTCAAAAGCACTTGCCCAATCTATTTCCGACATGCTATCTTTTAAAGCGGTATCATTTTCAATAGTTAAAACATCGTAGATAACGGTAATATGCGACACGTACTCTGTTGCAATCGTATCTGAAAAGTCGATTTTTGGTTCTTGGGAAGGAACATTCAATCTGGGTTCTCCATTTTTTACAGGCCTTTTAGTCTCCAATACTAAATCTGAGGAAACTATTACCTCCTCGTAGGTCACTAGTATTTCATTAGTCAAACACTCCTCTGGTTTATTCTGTTCCGTAGTTTTATCCTTAACCTCAATCACTTCTTCAAACCAAACCGGCAATTCATTCTGTAACTGTATCGCTTTTTCTTCCAAAAGAAGATTACCCGTAACTATAGGAAGAAATTGCAAGTGCAATTTTTCTTCGGCAGATAAAGGAAATATTTCTTCAAAATCAACATTAAGGTTTAACAAATTCTGATATTCATTTTCTTCCTTTGACCCGTCCGTTGAGAATTTTAGTGCTAATTCAACAACACCATCTGTAACGATGGGCAGGAAAGAAATTTCCGTGGCTTCTATATTCAAGGAAAATTTGGCATCCTCCTTTGTGTCATACGATACGGTTTCTGCTGACATGGGAATGTCTTCTGAATTTAATTGCTCTTCTTGTTTTGTGCTATTCATTTCAGTTTCGGTGGTTGTTGGAGTAGCAGCATCCAGTGCTTCTGCCTGAGTTTCAAAGTTTGCAGTTGGAATTATATCTTGTGTCGGAAGCACGCCCTCTGGACGTATTGTATTTAAAGCACTTATGGCTTTTCCCTTAACGGTAAAAGCCACTTCTTTAGTTACTACATCTTCAAGAAAACCAATATCATCCTCAGTTCCCAGTTGCGAAAGTGCCTCAAGAATATACATTTTAACGGCTGTGGTACATTTCCAAAATATGGTTTTTAGCACTGGAACGGCATCGGTCACATTAAAATCCCGAATACAGAAAATCGCTTCCTTTTTAATATGATTATCCTTATGCCTAAGCAATTGAATAAGGGAAGCGCTTGCATCGTTTTGGTTGTAGTATTTAATGAGCCTGAGGGCAAATAGTACAACATGGTTATTTTTAGAGGTAAGCCAAAGTCTAAATGGTGGTGGCACATAATCTGTTTTGTTGCGCACCACATCTAGTAACTTTAATTGTTGCCACTCCGATATTTTATATCGGGTATGATCTAAGAAGTAATTAATACCTTCTTCTTTAAGGCTTACAGCAGCTATTTCTGCTTGTTTCCTTATGGTAGACCTTTTGTCATTAATGAATTTGGTTATTAAACTATAGGAATCTTTTACTTCCATTTGGGTAAGCTCAAAAATCCCCTTAGAGACTAGTTCCCAGCGCCAGCTATTCAACTTATTATAGGCATCTTTATGAAGTTCTAAATCTTGATAAACCCGAAACAGCTCGGTTCTCGTTTTACCCGTAACATCCTTTCTAAGGTCTAGAAGCACTGCAGTAAGTACTTCCCTGTCAAAACGATTCTTTATAAGTTCCCGTATTTGAATCTTTAAATCTATATAGTTTATTTTCTCTTTCTTTTCCCCGTCTTCTTCAAAAAACAAGAATTCACATATCATGGGAGAAAACACCTTTCTTTTTGCCATAATATGTTTTCCAAGTCTGGAAAGCCTATTCCTAAAAAAGAATACTGAAATAAAATATACAAATGCTAACACTACAAAAAATAGCGATAGCGCCCATAAAAGATCTATTGGGATCTTTGGGGCGCTGATTAAGGCGTTTAGCGTATATGTCTTCTTAATAAAAATCAAATATGAGTTTTGTTAACTTCTCTTGCAATTCTAACCAATAGCTCGGACGGACTTACGGGTTTAGAAATAAAGTCATTCGCGCCCAATTCAAAGGCACTTAAGACATTTTCCTCGTTCCCAGCAGATGAAATTATTATAATGGGAGTTTGGGATAATAGCTCCTTTCTAACATAATTAATGAGTTCAATACCAGAAAAATAGGGCATCATGATATCGCTTACAATGATAGCTGGCATAGTATGAGACAAATATTCTTTCACCTCTTTTCCGTCCAAAACATGGTCTACGGTATACCCGGCCTTTTCTAACCTAAAGTTTAATAAAGAGGCTAAAAGCTCATCATCATCGGCCAAAAGAATTGTTCTTTTGTTCATGTTTAGCGCTTCTTTAATTTCTTCAATTCTTTATCTATTTGGGCCTCTTTTAGCGGGTATTGCACTATAAACTGTGCAAATAGCAGCTCAATTTTTGCTAGTTCAGTATTTTTTGCGCCTTCCTCTATTCCTATAATGAGCCTTTTTAAATCATTGGTGTTCATAAGGGCCAATCCTGCCTTTATTTTATGAGACGCTTGATATATTTCTTCAAAATTTTGATTGCAAATGGCTATTTTAACTGCACCAATGAACTCATATATATTTTGTTTGAAGAGTCGTACTAGCTCTTCTAGCATTTCTATTTCACCATAACATTCCTGTAACAGTTCCCTAAGATCTACTGCTTCACTTTTTTGTTCGGTTGATATGATTGTTTCCTGTTGTAATAACTTAAGACTAGCTTGTGTAAGGTCTCGCTCTTTTTTTCTTTTTAATAGTTTGATCATCAGCTCGTTTAGGGTATATGGTTTTAATAAGAAATCGTTGATACCAGACGCATAACACTGTTCTTGGTCTTGTGCCGTAAAATCTGCGCTAAACGCAATGATAGGAACCTGGTTTAACTTGGTATCCTTTGAGGCGCGTATGCACTTGGAAATCTCGAATCCGCTCATTTCTGGCATTTTAAGATCCATAAGAACAATGTCTATTCCCTCTGTTTTTAAAAGAGTAAGACCTTCTTTAGGGTTTGCAGTCACATACGTAATACAGTTCCACTTAGTTAACTGTTCGCTAATAAGATGTTGATTAAGCTCGTTATCCTCAAAAACTAATATTTTAGTACCTCCTAAGAGTTCTCTACCCTCTTCAGTACTGATAGGTTTTGGTTTATTCTTTGGTATGTTTTGAATATTTCCTTTACGAAAGGGAATAAGAAACTTGAAGGTAGTACCTGTACCTAATATACTTGTAACCGAAATCGTACCACCTTGTTTCTCAACAATTTCTTTTACGATACTTAACCCTAGGCCAGATCCTCCATACTTTTGAAACGTATCTAATTCTGCCTGCTTATAACTTTCGAAAACATGCCCTAGTTGTTCCTTGGATATACCTATACCAGTATCCTTAACAGAAAACTGTAACATATGGACTCCCTTTTTTTGTTCGGATACGGCTACTAAAAGGCTAATCTGCCCCTTTTCAACAAATTTGATTGCATTTCCTAAAAGGTTAAGGAATATTTGCGATAACTTGGATGGATCACCAATAAGGATTTTAGGAACATCGGGAGCGATATCAATATTTAAAGTAACCGATTTATCAACGATAAGTGTTTGACATAGAAACATAACGTCCTTTATCAATCCATGCAAATTAAAGTCTACCGAATCAAAATCCTCTATGCCAGCTGTAAGTTTAGAGTATTCTAAGACTTCGTTAATTATCTCCATGAGATTATAAGAGGCCGATTGTATCGCATCTACTTTCTTAAACTGTCCTGCAGTCAGATTTTCTTCCCTAAGTAAATTGGCAAAACCAATGATACCGTTTAGGGGTGTTCTTATTTCATGGCTCACATGAGCGATCAGCTTATTATCTTGAGCAACAGTTGGCAATGAAATAATCTCATTGGCAGAAAAATCTTCTTCTAAGATTCTATCCGTCCCAAATATTTGATTGTTTAGCTGCGTTTTAAATCGATTAAAAGAGTTTTTTAATATTTTGGCATCTTTTGAGCTTAATTCTTCAAAAGAAAAACCGTTCAAGGATGTTTCCAAATCAGAAAGTTGACCAATTAAATCTTTAGTTTTTAGTTTGGACATAGGTTAATATTCCTTTTTTTCGAGAGTTTTGTTCTATAATTCGACCTAAAAATCCATTATTAGAGTGCCTTGGGCAATTAAATGTTTGCTAAGCTTCCTTTTTTGTTGTGAAAACGGTTTATTTGTAGGTCTAAAAAAAACACAAATGAAAGTAATTGGCTACATAGTTATTGCATTAACCCTATTTTCTTGTAATGAGAAAAAAACTAAAGTAATGGAAACCACAGAAGAACGCGCAAAACGAATACATGAAAACACTATCACCTTGGACACCCATGATGATATAAATACCAAGAATTTCACGGACTCGGTTAACTATACCCAACGTCTAGATACACAGATTAATCTTCCAAAGATGGAAGAGGGCGGCTTGGACGTTGCTTGGTTGATTGTGTATACGGGACAGGATTCCTTAAATACTGAAGGTTATGCGAAAGCTAAAGAAAATGCATTAGATAAATTTGCTGCTATTCGTAGGTTATGCGAGGAATACGCACCAGATAAAATGGAACTTGCCTATTCCTCTGACGATGTTCGCCGTATTGTAGCTTCTGGCAAAAAAGTAGCCATGATTGGTGTAGAAAACGCATATCCTATTGGTGAAGATATTTCTGCCTTTGAAGAGTATCATGAGTTAGGTGCGCGTTACATTTCACTTTCCCATAATGGACATAGCCAGTTTTCCGATTCCAACACTGGCGAAAAGGATTCAGTTTGGCTGCATAATGGCTTGAGTGATTTAGGAAAGGAAGCTGTTATGGAAATGAACCGACTTGGTATCATGATTGATGTTTCTCACCCTTCTAAAGTGGCCATGAAGCAAATGATAGCTATGTCTAAAGCACCAATAATTGCTTCCCACTCTTCTGCCCGTGCCTTGTGCGACCATAGTAGAAATTTGGACGATGAACAACTTATGCTCATGAAGCAAAACGGAGGTGTTGTGCAGACCGTAGCATTTAGTTCTTACTTGAATACTGAAAAACACGAGGCTAAAGCGGCCTTTATGAAAGGAATTTACGAACAAGTTGCAGATTCTCTAGGCCTTGAATGGTTTGAAAGATCCCAGTTGAGCAGCTTGACAGATGCTCAAAAAGGAGCCTTTATGGAGAATTATCCTAAGGTAGTCCTAATCGGAAAAGATATCGCCGACAAAAACTCGGATACTCCAGAAGGAGTAACGGTTTCGGATTTTATAGATCATATCGATTACATGGTAAAGCTTATCGGAATTGATCATGTTGGTATCAGTTCGGATTTTGACGGTGGTGGAGGGATTGAAGGTTGGTCGGACGCCTCCGAAACCTTTAACGTGACCTTAGAACTAGTAAAACGTGGCTATACCGAGCAAGAAATAGAACAATTATGGAGCGGTAATCTGCTTAGAGTTTTGGATGAGGTGCAAGCTGTGTCCAAAACAATGTCATAAGAATAAGGGCTAATCGCTTATTCTGCAGCTGCCAAACGGTCTTTCACGAATTCTACCTTTGTTTTTCCATGAGGCGTAGGCTTGCCGTGTTCGCCTAGGTTTACCATGATAATATTGTCAACGGTAACGATAGTTTCATGGTTTATCTTATTCCGTACTTCGCAGTTTAAGGTTAGGGATGTTTTGCCAAACTTAACGACCTCTATACCAATTTCAATGACATCACCTTGCTTTGCGGTACTCATAAAATTAATTTCCGAAATATATTTGGTGACTATTTTTGCATTTTCAAGTTGCACTATGGTGTACAAGGCGGCTTCTTCATCTATCCAAGCCAAAACCTTACCGCCAAAGAGGGTTCCATTTGAGTTCAAGTCTTCTGGTTTAACCAATTTTCTAGTATGAAATTTCATATTAATAAATTTTGATAGTTCAAAATTAGACCTAAAAACAATGTCATAATCATCTTTTTCCTATTTAGCCTGCATATTTATAAAAAAGGAAGGTATCTATAGCTGTTTGTGATTATTTAGTAATTGATCGAGCTTATTATTATCAATCTGAAATACTATAAATAAAATCGTTAAGTACAACTACCGTATGGGAAGGAGAAATTTTTTTGGTTATAAAATCTCAAAAAAATACCAATGTTTATAACCCTTTTAAAACTTCTTTCTACATAAAACAGGAACCTTAGTCGATTGGGTATCTTTATAAAAAAGCTGCAGTCATGAATGAGAGATCTTTGAAATTGTTAGAAATAAGACCTGTTATCGCAAATGCTAGAATACTACCCAACATGAGCGAACAGGAACATTTTCAGAACCAAACCTTACGCCCTATCCTTAAATTACAGAACGATTTATTATTGGCATCCTTCCAAAACTATATTATAAAGGCTAAAAATCGGTTCCATGAACTTAAGAAAGAAGCGCGGATAGATTACATAGCGAATGCAGTACAAAAGGATATAAAATATCGAAACTCCTTAAAAGGTATGATTTTAGGACAATTTACCTTAGAAGAATACGAAGACTATAGGAAGAACTCCTCAGCCTTAAACAAAAGAATGATGAGCATGGCTGTAAAGCGCCTACAAGATCAAGTACAGTTCTTCGAGGAAGCTGCCTTACTCCAATAACGATTCACCGTTCAGATTTGTAATAAGGACGTTACTCATTAAATCAAAATAGGGACGAATTTCCCTAAAAGCAGCATCAATGGTTTGCGCAAAATTAGGTGCGGTTACCTCTGCATCTGTAAAATTTTTGACGAAAATGAATTGTTTCTTTCGTATGAGGTCAATATTAGGGTCTTCTTTATCAAAACCTTTAGGAGCCGTTTTTAGTTCCTCGCCTGCCAATTCTCCCCAAACACTATTAAAATCTTTATCATTTAGCATATCACGAAAATCCGAAGCATCTACCTCCCATTCTTTTCGTATTCTAAAGAGATCTTCTTTTTCTGGATTCCAAAATCCGGTAGCAATAAAACTACCTTTGGGTTGTATGTGTATGTAATAACCGCCCCTGCGTGTCATACCGGCACGGGACATAGAACCTGAAAAATTATATTTGTATGGTGTCTTATCCTTAGAAAAACGCACATCCCTATAAATACGAAAAACCTTCAATTTTTCTATTTCATCATGTGTTCGCATGAGTTCCGTTACCTGATTTAAAAAGACTTTTACTTCTGATTCATGGGTCTTAAAGGTTTTTTTATGCTCAGTAAACCAATCTCGATTATTATTCTTTTTAAGTTCCTTTAAAAAATTTAAAGTACTCTTGGTAATTGTAGGGTGTAACATACGACTTAGGTCTTGTTATTTTAAGCTAAAGTTAACCATTTGCTACCAAGCACTTTTGATTTATTGGTTAATTTTGAGCCCTAAGCCAATACTATGGAACATAGATCTATAATCGAAAAAATCAACGAACATAAGAAGCAACCAAATCTAAGGTTTCGTTTAAAAAAACAAACAGAAACCTTTACAGATACCCTTTTTTATACACTGTTCGACATTGAAACACCAGTTGCAGAGAATCTCAAGATATTAGAAAAACAGTTTGATGAATTGGTAGACCTTGCTTGTTGGGAGAGCGAAAAACCTTGTAAAAAAGTATGGGAGAATTATGTGGAAAAGCTGCCTCAAATTTTAGAAAAGTTAAACATGGATGCCGAGGAAACGGTCAATTGTGACCCCGCTTCCCTATCAATAGAGGAAGTATATATGGCCTATCCCGGTTTTTATGCCATAGCTATTTACAGACTGGCACACGAACTGTATGCTATTGGCTTTCCCTTGGTTCCAAGATTAATGACCGAATACGCCCATAGGCAAACTGGCGTAGATATAAATCCAGGCGCGCAAATTGGCAATTCGTTTCACATAGATCATGGTACAGGTGTCGTTATTGGCGAAACGGCAATCATTAAAGACCACGTAAAACTATATCAAGGAGTTACACTTGGCGGACTTTTTGTTGCAAAGCACCTCCAAAAGACCAAGCGTCATCCTACTATAGAGGAGAATGTTACCATTTATGCTAATGCTACTATTTTGGGTGGTAATACCGTTATTGGGGCGCATAGCATCATTGGGGGAAATGCCTGGCTAACAGCCTCTGTTCCTCCCCATTCTACTGTCTTTCATACCCCGGAGATAAAAATCAAAACCCTTTCCAATGTCTAAAACTCTAATTGAGCTTATTGGAAACACACCCTTGGTCGCCTCCCGTGTTTTAAATACTAATCCGAATGTCACCTTACTTTTTAAAATGGAGGGACATAATCCAGGGGGTAGCGTGAAAGACCGTGCAGCGCTGAACATGATTAAAAGTGGACTCGAAAGTGGTAGCATAAAAACAAGCGATAAGCTCATTGAAGCCACTAGCGGAAACACCGGAATTGCCCTTGCGATGATTGCCGGTATTTACAATTTAGATATGGAATTGGTAATGCCAGAAAACTCCACCAAAGAACGCGTGCAAACGATGCGCGCTTATGGTGCAAAAGTCACACTTACGGCTGCTGATGTAGGTATTGAGGGTGCTAGAGATTATGCAGAAGCTAAAGTGAAAAACGATGGATACGTTTTAGTGAACCAGTTTGCTAATCCTGATAATTGGAAAGCGCACTATAAAACTACAGGACCTGAAATTTGGAGGGATACTCAGGGTAGCGTAACTCATTTTATAAGCTCCATGGGCACAACGGGCACGATTATGGGTACTTCTACATATCTAAAGGAGCAAAATTCTAAAATACAAATTGTGGGTGTACAACCTACCGATGGTTCCAAGATTCCAGGTATTCGTAAGTGGCCACAAGCATATCTTCCTAAAATATTCGATGCTAAAAAAGTAGACCGCGTTATGGAAGTCAGCGAAGCGGATGCCCGTGCCATGGCCAAGCGCTTAGCAAAAGAAGAAGGTATTTTCTCAGGAATGAGCAGTGGTGGCGCTACTACAGTAGCGTTGCGCTTGGCAGAAAACTTGGACAAAGGTGTAATCGTCTCAATTATATGCGATAGAGGTGATCGGTATTTATCTTCGGATTTGTTTGATTGATAGTTTCTGTTGATTGGATTTATTAGTTAAAGTAAGGCTTAGATTTTAAAATAGTAAAGAAAACAAATGATTCACTTAATAGTTGGAAACACAGGCTCAGGAAAAACAACCTATGCCAACGAATTAAAAGAAAAAATCAAAGGAGTTCTATTTTCTATCGATACTTGGAACAACACCTTATTTCTTCCGGATAAAAAGCCCGCAGACGGGTTGCAATGGTTTCTAGAGCGAATAGACCGTTCAGAAACGATTATAATGCATCTGACACAGCAACTAGAAACCGCCAAGACAGATGCGATACTCGATTTGGGCTTGTCAAAATTTGAGCATCGGGAGAAGTTTAGAAAATTTGCTACAAGGCATAACTATCCAATAACACTGCACTTTTTAGATGTATCGAAACAAACACGATGGAAAAGGATACAACAAAGAAATGACGAGAAAGGAGCTACATTTGAGTTTGTAGTAAGCAAGGACAATTTTGATTTTATGGAAACTTGGTTCGAAAAACCAAGTGATAATGAAATGATAGGTGGTACTGTTATTTTGTAACACGCATTAAGACATACCCTTTTAGTGAAACTAGCTAGCGTCTTGATATAGGGGTTGTTTTTGTTCCAACTATAAATATTGATTTAACAGTTAAAAACCGGTTTTAACTGTTAAATCAAATGGTTATTATACACCGCATTCAAAGTGCAAAAAACGTGACTTTCGGATTCGTATTAAAAACGCTCAGTTTTACGGGTAATTTACTCAGTAAAACACATTTTTATTTCCTCATGGGTAATTTAATTTGCGATGGATATACCTTAGAATGGTGAATTTTGTTCGTCGCTACCACGCCCTCGGCTTCATCGTAATTGTTGCCACCTGTATTTAAGTTCCTCGCGAATCTTGGGAAATTACTACTCGAAACTTCAATGCGAATACGATGTCCCTTTTCAAAATAGTTACTGGTAGCCATGGGTGTCAAATCCACCTGGTAGACCTTTCCGTCCTCCATAAAGACCTCTTTTTCATACCCCTCACGGTACCTTACACGTTGTATAGTTTCATCCAAATTATAGGCACGCCCATCAGGATACACATCTATTATTTTAATGGTAACATCAGTATCCTTTGCATCTGAAGAAAGAAATAAAGTCGACTCAATAAATCCAGTAATTTCGACACCTTCTTTAAGTTCATCCGTAGTGTAAACTAAAATATCATCACGCTCTTCCATGACCTGTTGGTCAAAAGCACCTCCTTTTACAGCATTTCCTGTACAACAAACGTTACCACCGTAGGAGGTAACTGGGTTCATAGGATCGTAGATAATGGTATCCGGTTTATCTTTGGAAGGTTTTTTTGTAGAAAGTATTCCGCTCCCATTTAGCGTATTAGCGTTACCGTCACTATTTAAATAGTAGGTGGTCATCTTGCTATCTTTTGGGGGCCATTGTTCGGCAGATTGCCATTTGTTGCTACCCATAGTATAATACTGTACGCGAGGCGTTTTTTCCTTAAAATCATTAGTTTCCCCTTTCAGCCATAAATCCCACCAAGCATATATCTGCTCGTCATAATTTAAGCGGGCATCTCCCACGCTTCGTTCCCCTACAATAGTATTTTCCGTAGCCCTTGTATAAGCGCAATGCAGTGTAGGTGCAATCACCAAATACTGATTGTCCCGTACTTCGGAATCTTTGGCATTATTGTGCACATGGTTAAAAAGGCTCAGATTTGGTGTGATACTCACATCATACCATGAAGCAAACCAGAAACTTGGCTTAGAAATCTCCATATCGTCATGGTAAATTCCGCCAGTAAACCAATCTGGGTCATTGGGCTTGCGACGCACCATCTTGTCAAAGACTTCTTTTTTTCCATTGATGTTCTTCAACATATCCTGAATAGGTAAATGTTTTAAGGCTTCGGCCATATCTATAGGAGGGTTCTCAGGTGCTAGGTCATAAAACCTAGAAATACGAATCAAATCCTCTTGTGTTGCACCTTCCGGTATTCTTGGCTTAAATTTGTCGTGCTCTACCCCATACAACCAAGAAAAAAACAAGAGTTGTTCTGCTCCGCCCCTGTACCAGTTTCCTTGCTCCATAATATCACCTACCCTACCTACACCTGCTCCAAAGCCTTGTGGCACCATAGCGGCATGCGATGTATGGTCCAAGGCAGCGACGGCCATTTGCCATTCTGCAGTACTAGAACATCCGTAGGTTCCTATTTTTCCATTAGACCAGGGCTGATTTTTCATCCAACTAAAAGCATCGTAACCATCCGTAAGTGGAACACCTAAAATATCCCACTCCCCTTCTGAGAAATAACGTCCGCGCTCATTCTGTACTACGTAGGCATAGCCCCGTTTTACAGCTTCGTAAGCTCTTTGGACAGTTCTTGTTTTTTGCTCTCCATCTCCCCAAGAATTAAAATTATAAGGGGTTCTTGAAAAAATTATCGGTACTTTCTCATCTGTTTTTGGTCTATAAATATCTGTTGCCAAACGGATACCATCGCGCATGGGCATCATGACTTTTTGATCGATAATGGCAATCTCCTCCATTCTTTCAAGAATGTTAGTATCTTCTTGGGCATTTATTAGTGCACTGAATACCAAAAGACAAAGGGATAGGTAGCTATTTTTCATAAGGTGTCTGTTTTAGTCTGTCCTAAAAATAGGCAAAAATGTAGATATTTTGACTTTAATTTATCGTTTCAGATATACTTCGTTTCTGTATTCTTAGCCAATCAAGCCATTTAATAGAGGAAAAAAGGGAAGAATAAACTTATCCTAGAAAAACAAATTTTAAGAATCATGTGAATTATAACTAAAGTACATCAACTAATAACCCTCAATAGCATACTTGAGACTAAAATTGGTGGTAATTGCTTTACATCGCCACTAGCGTAGTATCTTTGTACAATATAATCGGATTATTATAACAGCAATAAACCAATGGTTACCAGCTATGCCTTTTAAAAAATTACATCCCGAACTGCGTGAAGCATTGGAACGTTTAAATATTACAGAACCTACTTCCTTTCAAAAAAAGGCTATTCCCATGGTAAAAAGTGGCATAAATACTTATTGCATCGCAGGAAAGGACGGTGGAAAAACAACCAGCTTAATACTTACTACCTTACAGAAAATAAGTTTTAAGGCTGAAGGTAACGCACCAAGAGCAGTTGTAATCGTAGAGAATAAAACGAAAGCACTGGAGTTATATGAGGCTTTTTTAGCGTTCACTAAATATAGCAACATAAGAGTGTATGTTGGGTATGAAGAACTTCATATCGATATCCAAAAATCAGAAATATTCGAAGGAGTAGATGTTCTCATTTCAACTCCGAAGACCATGAACAAATTATTTCTATTGAATGGTGTAAGCACGTCACAATTGAAAATTTTCAGCGTAGATGATGCGGATTTTTTAACTCAAAAATCGGATGGAAGCGCTTTAATTTCAATAACACAAAGTATTCTAAAATGTCAGTATGTACTCTACGCAGAAAAATTACATCCCAAATTAGAGCGCTTTGAGTCTTACTTTATGGAACGTGCAAAAATTGTGACCGATTAAACCAATAGCTAAGGTTTCTTTTAAACATTCTAGAAATAGAGTTCCTTACCTATTACGGTCTTGGGCTTTATTGTGTGTTAACATAATTCATTCGGAATATATCTAGATCTAAATTTAGTTTAGATGCATATCCTACTCCTAAGTTACTACCTTACCACCGTTTTTTTACTCCGAAATACATAAGAAATTTGACCGAAAAACTATCTTCGCGGCCATGTGGATGTATTTGGGCCTTTTGGCAGCACTATTCTTGGGATTACATAATTTATGTAAAAAACATGCCGTACACGGAAACGAGGTCTTTCCAGTACTTCTTGGGACTATTTCTTCAGGCTTTCTTCTACTTCTACCCCTATTTTTTGGCTCTTATTATTCGCCTGAATATATGGATTCCATCGGGCTTACAATTACCCGAATACCATGGTCGCACCATGGTTTTATTTTCATTAAGTCAATGCTAATGGCAGGTTCTTGGGTGCTGGCTTACCAAGCCTTGAAACATTTACCTATTACCATTGTTACACCCATACGCTCTGCTGGTCCGTTTTTTACGTTTATTGGGGCTATTTTCATTTACCATGAGCGGCCAACAGGTTGGCAATGGGTTGGTTTTTTCTTAATTATCTTCTCGGTATTTCTTTATTCCCGTATCGGTAAAAAGGAGGGTATTAATTTTAAGAACAACAAATGGATTTTTGCAATCATTGGAGCGACATTCTTAGGTGCTTCGAGCGGACTATATGACAAATTCCTGATTCAAACCCTACAGCTAAACCCACAAACCTTACAATTCTGGTTTTGCTGGTACACAGTCCTCATCTTAACGGTACTATTGACAATTACCTGGTTCCCTTATGCTGAAAAACGAAAAGCTTTTATTTGGAGGTGGTCCATTCCTGCAGTGGGTATACTGCTAGTGTTTGCAGATTACTTTTATTTTAAAGCACTACAAGACCCAGATGCCCTTATCATGTTACTATCTGCCATTAAAAGGAGTCAGATACTTATTGCCGTTGTTATTGGTGGCTTCATTTTTAAGGAACAGAACAAACGTAAAAAACTTTTGCCTTTAGCGGGAATTATGCTTGGGGTGGCATTGATTCTTTATAGCAATAGCTAATTAAGTGGTACGGCATAAACATAATAATTAGTATTTGGTTTAAATCCCCAATAGTGCAAAAGCACCTTTTACCAAAAACTCCGTATCCATACCAAAGCCATTTTCTGATTCAATGACTAGATACTCGGTTCCATTGGCTTTGATGCTTACTTCTTGACTACGAAAATAAAAGGTCTCTCCTTCCTTTTTTTCCAATACCAATACATAAGGTACTTCTTCTATGAATACGACAGCTTGACTCGGTATCGCGTTTTCAGACTTGGAACTGGTGATAATATCAGCAGTTACGAACATACCTGTGAGGAAATTATTTTTCGATTCGTCCTTCAGATGTCCGTGCACTTTTATAGTTCTGTTTTCCTCCATGACAGCACCCACCAAGTAAACGTTGGCCTTAAAGATTTCTTCGGAAGCTTCAGGAATCTTAAAATCAATTTCTTGTCCTTTTTTAACTGCCATGATATCCTTTTCAAAAACGGAGAGCTCTAGGTGCACATGCTCATTGTCTATAATCTCTAAAATAGAGGTAGCTGGGGAAACATAGCTCCCTTTGGTCACATTCACCTTGGTAATGCTACCAGAGATAGGTGCAAAAATCGTTACGATTGAGCTTATGGTTCCTTCTGCCACTTTTGTAGGCGAAATATGCAGCATTTGTAGCTGTCTCTCAAATCCTGTATGTCTTGCCACAGCAGACTTAAATGCACTCTCTGCCATTAGAAAACTTTTTTGGGAGGTAATGTTTTCATCTCGCATCGTTTTTTGGCGATTGTATTCCGCTTTTAAATAGGTCAATTGTTGATGCACTTCCATATACTCTTGCTGCAGGGTCACAAATTCAGGATTTTCGATAGTGACCAAGGCCTGCCCTTGTTTTACAACATCTCCTTCCAATAAGGGTGTTGTTTTTATATAACCGCCCATAGTTGCGCTAACCACTGCTCTATTTTCTGGCGGTACGTCTAATATCCCGTTCACAGTTACTGTAACAGGAAATTGCTTTTCTTCCAACATACCAAGTTGCATGTTGTTGGTGTTAAACTGTATTGCGGTTACTTGAATAAGCCCCTCATCCAATTCTTGATTTTGAGATTCTGATGACTGGGTTTTGTCTCCACAGGCACATAAAAAAGGGATAAGACTTAGATAAACTAGTTTTGATATAGAGCGTTTCATAATGCAATTTTTATAAAGTTAGGTAGTTGATGGCAATGGCCGTCTGATTGTATAGTTGGAGCTTATCTAAGTAATCTAACGTTATTTCGTAAGCACTTTCTAAACTTTGGATGTACTGATAAAAAGTGATTTCTCCGTTCTTAAAACTACTATGTGCCGTTTTTAAGATTTCTTCGGATAATGTAGCACCTTCATTTTCATAATAATCCAACGTTTCCTGTAATTGAGAAAGTTCCGTTTGCAAGGTGTAAGACTTTGCATGGAGCTGAACAGTGTACTCTTTAGATTCGGCAACAGCGATATCGGTTGCGAAACCGGCTGCTTTTATTCGTGAAGATGTACCTCCAAAAAGCAATGGAATCTTAAGTCCTACTTGATAGCCGGACAATCGTTCGTTGGTAGTGTTAGTGGTACCCTGAAAGTACTCCACTCCAATATCAGGTAACAACTGCTGTTTTTCAAAGCGTTTTTCTGCTTCGGATACTGCTATCTGATTCTGATAATAGTCCATTTCCGGAGTATTTTCGATTACCATATTGACTAGCGGTATTTTTAATATCGGCTCGTCCGCTATAGATATACTATCCTCCGACTGTACAGTCTTTAGTAAATTGATATAGGACATTTCTACCTCTTTCTTAGTTGCGCTATAGGCTATATGTATTTGTTTTTGTTTGGATGCTGCCGTAATCTTCTCTAGGTAATTGGTTTCTCCCAACTCAAAGCGTCTGGCGGCTACCATGGCAAAATTGGCATAGATACTGTCTAACATTTTATATACGCGTTCTTTTTCCCTAGCCACTTGAAAATTATAGTATGCCGAAGTAAGTCTTCTTTCCAATCCTTTTTTCTGAATCTCAAATGTGTTTTCAGCACGATTAAGTTTAGCCTTGTTCAATTTCCTCTCAGAAAAATAAACCGTAGGAAAACGAAAATCCTGCTGAACCCCGAACACGCGTAAAGGGGCGTCACTTAAGGTAAGGTTGTTCTCATCAAAATGATAATACACTTGGGTTTTATCAAAACTATAGGCACTTTGAACCATAGCGTCAGATTGGTCTACTTGCAAACTGCTAGAGATTAATCCCGCATTAGTTTCCAAGGCCAAAGGAATAAGATCCTGTAGGTTTTTAGAACCCTCTTGAGCCATGCTAGATGTAGCGTTTAGGAATCCCACTAAAGCGAAAACCATAATCGGAAGTTTTACTCTATTTTTTTGCTCCTCTTTTTTCCTATTCAAATAGGTATATAAAACAGGAAGTACCACCAAGGTAAGTATGGTCGCACTAATCAAGCCGCCAATAACCACTGTTGCCAGTGGACGTTGCACTTCGGCTCCTGCATTGGTAGAAATCGCCATGGGTAGAAATCCTAGTGCCGCAGCTGATGCCGTTAACAATACCGCTCTTAAACGATCTTTTGTCCCTTGTTTCACCAATGCTTCTATAGTCCCGGTATGCTTTTCTTTTAGTTCCTTAAAATGTTCTATGAGGACGATACCGTTGAGCACAGCGATACCGAACAGCGCGATAAACCCAACCCCTGCCGAAATACTAAATGGCATATCCCGAATCCATAAGAGAAACACGCCGCCGACGGCCGACAAGGGAATGGCAGAATAAATCATTAATGCTTCGCTAATGGATGAAAAGGCGAAATACAAGAGCACAAATATGAGGATTAAGGCGATAGGAACAGCTACCAGCAAGCGCGACTTCGCACTTTCTAAATTTTCAAACTGCCCACCATAGGTGATACTATACCCAACCGGCAACTTCACATGTTGCTCTATGAGACCCTGCACATCCTCTACAACCGATTGCAGGTCGCGTCCCCGAACATTGACACCAACTACTATCCTTCTTCTGGTATCGTCTCTAGAAATTTTGGCAGCGCCTGTTTCATATGCTATGGTGGCTAATTCTGACAGCGGTACCTTTCCTCCATCAGGTAAATCAATATAAAGTTGTTTTAGGTTTTCAATATCTTTTCGTTTTGTTTTATCCAGTCTTACAACGAGATCAAACCGTTTCTCCCCTTCAAAGACGCTTCCCGCAGCTTTTCCGGCAAAGCTCAAGGAAACCATATCATTAAGTTCTTGAATATTTAGACCATATCTTGCAATTTTAGCTCGATCATACTTTACATTCATTTCAGGTAATCCATCTACTTTTTCAACCGAGATATCTGCCGCACCAGGAACATTAACTATCAACTCTCCTATCTCATTTCCCTTTTTAGCTAAGACGGATAGATTTTCGCCAAAAATTTTAATAGCAATATCAGCACGTACGCCCGTAATCAGCTCATTAAAACGCATTTCTATAGGTTGGGTAAATTCTACCTCCATTCCTGGAATCACGGCTAAAGCTTCTTTGAACTTATCCGCAAGTTCATCTTTTGTGCTTGCTGATGTCCATTCACTTTTTGGTTTTAAAGTAATAATGACATCACTTTCTTCCATGGACATGGGATCTGTTGGTACTTCGGCAGCTCCAATTCTTGTAACCACTTGCTTTACCTCCGGAAAATCCCGTAAAAGAATATTCTCTATTTGAGTCGTAATTTCAACTGTATTGCTCAATGAAGTACCTGTTTTTAATACAGGTTGAATTACAAAGTCGCCTTCGTCTAATGTAGGGACGAATTCCGCTCCCATAGAAGCATACAAATAGATTGATAATGAAAGTAATACAACGGCGATAGTCAATACTAGCTTTTTGCTCCTTAAAGCCCAATCAATAACAGGTTCATAGCTATTGTTTATCCATTTCATAAGTCGTGCCGATATATTCTTGTCGGTAATTTTGGAAGGTCGTAAAAATAAGGAGGCAGCAACAGGAACATAGGTAAAGCAGAATAACATGGCTCCAATAAGTGCAAAACTAAAAGTAAGCGCCATAGGTTTGAACATTTTTCCTTCTACCCCGGTTAAAGAAAGTATAGGAATAAATACGATCAAAATAATCAGCTGACCGAAGATGGCGGAATTCATCATTTTAGATGCTCCAGAAAACACTATTGTATCTTTTAATTTTTGCCGTTCGATTTTGTTTAAGGCTACCATCTCATCTTGCTGTTGCGTAATCTTAAAAGCTATGAACTCCACAATAATGACTGCTCCATCTATGATGATACCAAAATCAATGGCTCCAAGGCTCATTAAGTTGGCGTCCACACCAAAAATATACATGAGCGAAAGGGCAAAAAGCAGGCACAAAGGAATAACAGAGGCTACCACCAATCCTGAGCGGAAATTACCCAAAAGCAAAACGACCACAAAAATAACAATCAAACAGCCTAAAATCAGATTCTCGGAAACGGTAAAGGTCGTTTTTGAAATCAACTCGCTGCGATCTAAAAATGCATTTATAAAGACCCCTTCCGGTAAGGATTTCGAAATTTCCGAAACCCTTACTTTAACAGCATCTATTACCTTTTTGGAATTGGCATCCTTTAGCATCATTACCTGTCCAAGTACCTTTTCGCCTTCTCCGTTACCGGTAATGGCACCGAACCGAATGGCACTTCCAAAACCTACCTCGGCAACATCTTTAATATAGATAGGAACCCCATTTCTATTAGCCACCACAACGGCTTCGATATCTTTAAGCGAGGAAATCAAACCTTCGCCACGTATAAAATAAGCCTGATTTACCTTCTCTATATATCCGCCACCGGATACACTATTGTTTTGTTTCAAAGCTTTGAAAACAGCTTGTGCCGTAATATCCATAGCATTGAGCTTTTCCGTATTTATTGCGACTTCATATTGTTTTAAAAATCCACCCCAAGTATTTACTTCTACCACGCCAGGAATTCCGGACAGCTGCCGTTTTACAATCCAATCCTGTATCGTTCGCAAGTCTTCTGCGTTGTACTGGTCTTTATACTCAGGTTCAACATCAAGAATATACTGGTATATTTCGCCCAAGCCTGTGGTAATAGGCCCCATCTCCGGTGTGCCAAATCCTTCCGGAATCTTTTCACTGGCAGATTTAATTTTTTCGGCAATCAATTGTCTAGGTAGGTAGGTACCCATATCGTCCTCGAAAACAATGGTAACCACCGACAGTCCAAATTTAGAGATAGACCTAATCTCTTTAACACCAGGAAGATTGGCCATTTCCAATTCCACAGGATAAGTAATAAACTGTTCCATATCTTCAGTGGCAAGATTTCTAGACGTAGTGATGACCTGAACCTGATTATTGGTAACATCAGGTACTGCACCAATAGGAATCTGAGATAAGGAATATAAGCCAAAACCGATAATAAAAATGGTGAACAAGAGTACTAGAAACTTGTTCCGTAAACTGAAATTAATAATATAGGATAACATAATTGCATATAATAATCAATGTGAACCGCACTAGACCTATAAATGGTCCAGTACTAAATAATGAATGTTCGTATGGGTATTATGCTAATCGTGGAGGCTGAAGTATGCCGTCTGAATGAAGGGAAGACAATGGTGCCTTATAATAAAAATTGAAAGTTCTAAATTCTGGAAAATCAAGGGTATTTAATTCTGGTATATCTGTCCCTAATGTAAAATCCATCACGGACATGGTATGGGATTGATGCTGAAAAGGTAATTTCTCATGGTCTTCCTTCTCCTCTTGATGTTCTTGCTCGTGCGCAGCCTTTAGCTCCCCATAATGCTTAGAGATAAACACTAAAACATTATCGCCATACTGCGCGCTGTGAAATTGTGCGTGGGTAATGAACTCGTCTATTTGAACCAAATCATCTGCATGCATCCCCAGGCTTTGTAGCAGGATTACAGTGGATAATAGGATAGAAAATACCTTGTTCATATCTTCAAAGTTAAAAAAAATTGATGAAGTAAAATAAATAGGGTTTAAAAATTCATCCAGACCACTAATCCAATAGGTAGTAAAGTAGAATTTTGCATCACATCAAAGCAAAGTGTTGAAACACGGGAATATAATCTTGAGTAGCTCAAACTATCTATTTACAATACTATAAACCTGTTTTCACTAGATTGTAATCAATATAAAATCAAACCCCTAAAATCCTTTATTTAGATTAAAAATCGATTACAACACCAATACCTGGAATGACTGATCCTGCTTCCTGTTCTATAATCGCTAGAGTTCTAGGTTGCACAATCATACCACTCGCATCTCGATTTAAACCATAGTCTGGTGGACTAGGATTGTTTTGCCCCAAGATATTTTGTGCTTCAATAAATAGGTTTAGAGCGAACTTTTCAAAGTTCCATTTTTTATCCAATCGGACATCCAAGGAACTAAAAATATCCAGTTTATCTTCGCCTAAGCGATCATAATCTAGAACTACTTCCGGATAGTTTGCTAAAGTAGCATCTAAATCAGCCGGCACAAAAGGTGTGCGGCCCGCAAAACGATAACGTGAACTCAATTCCCAATTACGATTGAATTTATATCCACCTACGAAAGAAACCAAGTGCCTGCTATCCCATACAGATGGAATATAATTATTGGTATCAAAACCGGTAAACTCGCTGTAAAACCAAGTGTAGGCGAATATTCCATAAAAATTATTGGACAATTTTTGCTGAAACTGTAGCTCAGCTCCATAACTACGACCCTTCCCTACGGTTTCGATAGGTTCGCTACCCAATACTTCAAAACCACCACCTTTATTGGCCAAGGAAACACCGTCCCTAACCGATACTGGATAATCGTCATATCGCTTATAGAACCCCTCTACAGAAATACTAGATGAAGGTGTGAAATAGTGTTGCAGCCCCAATACAAAATGGTCGCTCAAAGTGTATTCCACATTTCGATTGATCAACTCATCAGCATTATTTCTGAAACCCAAAATTGTATATGGCGGAATCTTAAAGTAACGGCCTACGGAACCGTTTACCCTCCAATCGGGGGCAAATTCATAAGAGGCTGACATCCTAGGCGAAAAAGTACTCAACAAGCTTTCATTCTGTGTAAATGTGTCATCATCCATTCGAAAACCAAAGGATAAGTCTAGCTTATCGTTCAAAAACGATTGTGTGACATTGGCAAAAAAACCATACTTTACAAAATCTATTTCCGTGTTAAAGACAAGGTTATTTCTAATATCGTTTGTGGCATTGCTGTAATCGGAATGCTGCACATTTAGACCCGTGCTCAATTTCCATCCATCATAAAACTGAGTTAATTCATAGCGTAGTTTGGTTTCGGATTCACGCGCATCATTACCAAAGATGACACCTGTTTCATTTACAGGGTCAGAATATCGTGTAAAATCGTTGGAGAGTGTATTGTTACTCAATGTTGTAAGCATAAAGCCGTTTCCTTCCTTAAATCGGTTACGCCATGTAACACCCATAGTATTTGTGCGCTGCTTAATAAAAGGGGTTTGCTCTACCTGCGCCTGTTGTTCTTCGTCAAATTCTTCTGGTGGACTAACAGAAAAGTCGTCAATGGAGCCGACACCTAAAAATGTTAAAGTATTGTAATCGTCCAACTCATGATTCACTTTATACTGGTAATCCCAATAGTCGGGTCGTATGGGTAATCCGATAGCTTGAAAAAGAAATTGAAGGTAACTCCTTCGAACAGATGCCAAAAATGTAGTCTTCGAAACTTCTCCTTCTTTCTTGAACAAAGGTCCCTCCAAGGTTAATGCTGCCTCACTGGCACTTAATCTAAAGTTACCCGCAAAATTTCTGGCGTTCCCGTTACGTTGTTGAAATTGTAATACACCAGAGAGTGGATTATCATACCGCGCATTAAAAGCCGAAGTAGAAAGTGTAACATTGTCAATAAAGGATACGTTAATAAGGCCCACCGGACCACCTGCACTGCCTTGTGTGGCAAAGTGGTTGATGTTAGGTATCTCCATCCCATCTAGATAGTAGACGGTTTCATTAGGCGCACCACCACGGATAATTAAATCGTTCCGAAACCCGCCTATAGATGGAGAAACACCGGGTAGGGTCTGTGCTACTTGTACCACATCGTTATTACTTCCGGGATAGGTAGCAATCTCAACAGCCGATAAGGTTTGGGTTGACAAAGGGGTCTCTTTAGGCCTAGTAATGACATTCGCGTTGGAAAGCACTACCTCGTCTAATTGTTCTGCTACCTCTTCCAGTCTAAAATTATAATTCGGCGTACCCTTGGAACGTACAATAATATTAAATTGTGTTTGTGAACCATATCCCAAGTAACTGGCTATCAAATTATAAGAACCTGGAGCTACTCCCCTAATTTCATAGTTACCATCAAAATCGGTTTGGGCTCCCAACGCGGTTCCTTCCAAAAAAACGGAGGCACCTCCAATAGGTTCGCCTAAATTATCTTTAACATTACCATAAAGGGATACACTTACTTGGGCACTCGTATTTGCAACTAGTAATAATAATCCGATAAAAAGTAGAGATTTTATGCTTCCGTACATGATTTTGTTTAATTTTTTTAAACTTATACAGAACAAAAATAAATACTTCTAAGACTAAAACGGCTATCATGAGGTGTTAAATATATTCCAATAAACTTTATTTGTAGATAACAAAATTAAGGTTCAATTGTTTCGATTTAAAAAACACAGATATATACCGTTGTTTTTTTTAATATCCCGCCGCTTGACCATCCTTTCGAGATTCAGATGCTCCTGTAAATACCTTTTTGTCCACATCAACCCCAATAGCCTGGTAACCTCCATATATACCTACTCCAAAAGAGATACGATGTCCTTTTTTACGCAACTCGCGAATGGTTTTATAATCAAATCCGCTTTCAAGGTTTAGTGTTCCACCATTGGTCATTACGGATCCAGTAGGTTGTGAACTTCCTCTATGACGCATACGGGGAGCATCTCCCGCTTCTTGTAAATTCATACCAAAGTCAATAACATTAACCACAATTTGTGCATGGCCTTGAGGTTGAACAGCACCGCCCATTAAACCGAAGCTAACAACGGGTTTGCCTTCTTTAGTGATAAAAGCCGGTATAATAGTGTGAAAAGGTCTTTTTCCCGGCTCAAGAGCATTGGCATGTTCTTTATCTTGAACATTAAACATTTGCCCTCTATTTTGAAGTACAAACCCCAACCCATCTGGAACCATACCAGAAGCAAATTCAGAATATATACTTTGTATTAACGACACCATGTTTCCATCTTTATCCGCAACCGTTAAATAAGTTGTATTACCACTTTCTATTTCAAAATCACCCGCGGGATAGGTAGCTGCCGATGAAGCCATATCAATCATTTCACGTTGTTTTGATGCATACGTTTTCGATAGTAATTTTTCTATTGGAATCGTATTAAAGTCTGGGTCGGCATAGAACTTAGCACGATCTTCATAGGCCAGTTTTTTAGCCTCGGTAAGTACATGAAGATAATCTGTACTTCCAAAACCCATCGATGCGATGTCATAACCTTCCAAGATATTCAGCATTTGTAATGCTGCGGTGCCCTGTCCATTCGGTGGTAGTTCCCAAACATCATAACCTCTATAATTAACAGAAACCGGTTCAATCCAATTGGATGTATGCGCTACAAAATCCTCATAAGACAAAAATCCACCATGTTTTTTCATGTAATCCGAAATAGTCCGAGCAATTTTTCCTTTATAAAATGCATCCCTACCTTTCTTCGCTATCAATTCATAGGTGTTCGCGAGATTTGGATTTTTAAATACTTCACCTTTTTTAGGTGTCCGTCCATTAACCATGTACGTTTCTTCAAAACCAGGCTGGTCTTTTAACGCTTCATAATTGGATTCCATTTCGTAAGCAATAACTTCTGAGACTGGAAAACCATTTGTTCCATAATCAATAGCAGGCTGTAGCAATTCCTCCATCGGTAGTTTGCCAAATTTTTTATGCATGGCAAACCAACCATCTACGCAACCAGGTACAGTAACGGGCAAAGCTCCATAGAACGGGACGTACTTCATCTCCTTATCTATAAAATAATCAATGTTCAGTGATTTGGGCGCACGACCGCTCCCATTAAAACCATATAATTTTTGTTCTTTAGCATTCCAAACGATGGCGAAAATATCTCCACCAATACCGCAACTAGCCGGTTCTACGAGCCCAAGCATTGCGTTGGCTGCAATAGCGGCATCCATCGCACTACCTCCTTTTTTTAATATATCTAAGGCAACTTGTGTTGCTAATGGTTGGCTGGTTGCCGCCATTCCATTTTGAGCGATGATTTCAGAACGTGTAGTAAACGTTTCTCCGGTAAGTCTATCTTGGGAAACCAATGAAATACTTGACGCAATCAATAGTAATGAGGAAACTAACTTTTTCATCTTTTGATATTTATATGTTTTTTATAGGCTTTATGAAACTTTGATTTAACCAATACACAATTAGGTTGGCATCAACTAATTGCTGTAACGCAATTCATGTATCACTATTTGGTTAGACTTAAAACTACCAAAAAACAGATAGTTTACAAATTAAACTGACTATAATTATACTACGCATTCTAATTTGATGGTTTCCTATTTTGGTTAAGCTATTTTGTTACCAGGTAATAGGAAAATAATCCTTTAGAAACTTACCACACCAATGCTTTCCAGTGTTGATACCATCAAATAAGGGGTCCATAACTCTAGCAGCTCCATCAACAATATCTAATGGTGGTTGAAAATCGTGAACTTCTTGTTTCTTTTTTGCAAGTTCCGCAGGATCTTCATCCGTTACCCAACCGGTGTCAACCGCATTCATGTAAATTCCAAATTTCGCTAATTCCCCAGCGGCCGTATGGGTCAACATGTTCAGTGCAGCTTTCGCCATGTTCGTATGTGGGTGTCGCGCCTCCTTAAAAAAGCGATGAAACTTCCCCTCCATAGCAGAAACGTTAATAATATGCTTCTGGCCTGTATTTTCCTTTTTCATGAGTTCTGATAGGCGGTTACACAAGACAAACGGAGCGACCGAATTCACCAACTGTACCTCTACCATTTCAGTGGTTTCAATAGCGCCCAGTTTTAAACGCCAACTGTTAGTTTTACGTAAGTCCACTTGTTGTAAATCGGCATCTAGTTCGCCTTCCGGAAAAACTTCTTGTGACACTAAACTTGCATCAAAACTATAGGGAATCTGAGAAAGCTTGGCAGAAGCACTTAGTCCAATACCTGGCTCCGGCCCATGCCAAGATACCGGCATATTTTTATTAGCAGAAACGCTTTCCGTAACTCCTCTGAGTTCTTCCAAACAAAGGCTATGATTCGCTAATAGGTCCTTAGCGAATTTAGGCAGGTTCTCTACAGGTGTTTCCTCATTGGCCATTAAGTGGGTATAAAACCCTGATGGTCGTCGAACTGTTTGAGCAGCATTATTAATGAGAATGTCCAGTTTATCATAATTCTGCTCTATATAATTACAGAATATTTCTACGCTAGGGATATGACGTAAATCCAAGCCGTGAATGTGCAAACGATGTCCCCATTCCATAAAATCGGCCTCTTTTGAAAAGCGCAAGGCAGAATCTACCGGAAACCGTGTTGTCGCGATTACAGTTGCGCCGCCACGCAACAACATAAGGGTAATATGGTAGCCTATTTTTAAGCGAGAACCCGTAATTATGGCCACCTGACCTTTAACATCGGCCGTTTGAAAGCGTTTTAGGTAGTTTAAATCACCACATTCCGTACACATGGTATCGTAAAAGTGATGAAGCGTATCAAATTTGGTTTTACAAACGTAACAGTCCCTCGGGGATTCTAGTTTTAAGGTCTCTTTTTGTTCTAAAGCTGCTGCGCTCAATAATTTTGGAGCTTCAAAAATAGGATTCTCCCGTGCATAGCGTATACCGGTTTCGTTTCTAGCACTTTTATCCTTGGCCGCTTGCTTTCGCTTAGCTGCTTTTTTAGCATCTTTTGTACGTCTAGAGAATTCTTCACGGCTGGGTCTTGACAACTGTCCAGCAGCTTTAATCAGTGCTATTCTTAAATCCTTGGGTATCTCAAATATCTTATCGGTATCGGTGACCAATGTTTCTAAAAGAACAATAGCGTTTTTAACGCCTTCGATATCGTTCTCAGAATTATTATTCGATGTACTTTTATCCATTCCTAAAATTTTAAACTAAAATTCGATAACTAGCATTAGGAATGAAACCAACTCGTTTTTGTCGTTAAAAACAAGCGAATTACCTTAGGTATATATCCGATTTGCAGACCATTTTATATTGGGCGCGAAACTACGGTTTTTATGTTCTTTTATTGAGAAAAGTAAAAGAAAAGGTCGCACACTTGTTAGGATAGCGGAAAATAATTAGTAGGGGATTTTTATAAAAAACTTTGTAAATTGTTTTTAAAGAAATAGGCGCTGTCTCTTATACTTTGCATGGAATTTTGGGCGAAATTACCACCTTGTTCCAAGTAGTAAAATTCCAACGCGGACCTATCCAATTTGGGAAGCATCTTACTGTAATCTATGGAGCCATTCCCTAATTCGCTGTAATCCCGTGTTACCTTGTCCATATCCTTAATATGCCACATCACAAAACGTTCTGGTGCCATGGCAATAAGTTTTTGGGGACTTTTTTTTGCAGAATGCATAGCCCAATATAAGTCTAGCTGAATTTTTACTAACGAAGCATCTGTTCCTTTAATAATCATGTCAAATCCTGTGGTATCGCCATAAGTATGAAATTCAAAATCGTGATTATGATAGGCAAAACCCAAGCCAGCTTGTTTCACTTGCTCGCCAATCCTATTTAGTAGTTCCGGCAAACGTTCAAAGGTTTCTAATGTTCTATGCTCCGGTGCCATCCAAGGCCATGTAATATAGCTATTCTTCAAAGTTAATGCACCGGTTATACAACTATCTACGAACTTAGCCAGATCGTCATTAGAGGCATTTACGTAATCCGCAAAGCCATAGTGACAACTAGAAGAGGACAGGCCCAAGTCATCTAACAATTGTTTAAAATCTTTGGCCTTATACCCATAGTAGGCCACTTTTTCTGCATCAAACCCATAAAGTTCCAAGTCTTCATAACCTAAAGATTTTACCGTCTTCAAACTTCCTACAAGGTCTTTTGCCAAGGCATCCCTAATCGTGAACGCTTGAAGCCCCATTTTATATTTAGGTTTTTCTACAGATAAAAATAATGGCGTTGGTAAGATGCTGGCGGACCATAATAATCCAGAATTTTTAACAAAGGTTCTTCTGTTCATCACTTCTAGTTTTTTGGATTTATAAGGTCAAACCTTATTTGCAAGTAGGAATAATTCACCAATAACCATTCAGGTTTATATCGTTAGCTAGCAGTAACATTTATATGAAATTAGGTTTTTAGCCAAATACGCTTCTTAACACAAATCGAAACTAATCAAAATTATGATACGATGGACTCATTAATTGCCTCAATAACTGCATTTGCCGCACGTTCGCCACTAAGCATTGCAGCATTCAAAGAACCATTTAAAAGTTGGTCACCTGCTAGAAATGTTTTGGAGGTTAACCTAGTTTCTGAGGGTGCCATATCATATTGAATATTGGATAGCTCTGGTAAGGCTCTTTTGATATGATACCGCTTTAAAAAAGTAATATCATTTATAGTACATAAAGTAGCCAGTTCATCACCTACTGCTTTAACTAGTTCTTCTTCACTCATTTGATGTGATTTTACCACCGTTACAGAAAGTAAGTTTTCTGCTCCACTATTGACCATTGGAAGTGAAGAATGATAAAAAATATTATTTATTAACGCGTCAGTATCTGTTATTAATCCAATCAAGGGTTTTTGAATGATTTTTGTTTTTGTTGTAAAATAAAGCGTTTCACAAGATTTCCAGGGTTGCTCCTGATTTCTGAGATTAGGCACCAAGTGCGATGCTTCGGTTGCAATGATGGTGTAATCTACCAAGACTTCGGCCCCATTTTCAAAAACTAATTTGCCATCAGCACAGGATTCAATTTTGGTATTATAAACAAGGTTTGTTTTGGATAATTTGGAAAGTAATTGCTTTGGAATGGCCTCGATACCAGCTTTTGGAAGCACCGCACTACCTGTTCCGAACATCTTATACACAAACTGAAACATTCTGCACGAAGTACTTAAATTAGGTTCTAAAAAGATACCACTGAAAAAGGGTTGAAAAAAATCCTTTATTATTCCATCACTAAAACCTTTAGCTTTTAAATAGTCTAATGTGCTTGTTTCTGTCTCCGTAAAAATCGATTCTATAGCCTTATTTTTGAGCTCACGGTTCAATTTAAAAATCTTCCATTTATCACCAAAGGTCCCAATACCAGAAGATAGTGTTGGTAACAGTAGGGAAAGGCTCCTCAAAGGATCGCCTAGGGTGACTTGCCTTCCATTTTTAAATAGGGTTGCTCCAGGTAAAAATTCAGTCAGATCAAGAGCGGTGTAGTCCAAATAATGGCGTGCCATAGGATAAGCATCTAGCAATACTTGAAAACCATGATCCAGCTGATATCCCTTAACGACATCGGTCTTAACCCTACCTCCTGCCCTATCCGAAGCTTCGTAGATGATTGGGGAATATCCTCGAGACTCTAATACTTGGGCGGCAATAAGTCCGCTTACACCGGCACCGACAATAGCAATTTTCACTTCCTGTTTCATGTTCGTAAAAATAAGGAATGTATCGCTTTATCTTATGGGGATTAAAGAAATTTAGGAAGTAAATATCTGTAAAAGTGTATATCGGTTTTTCATATATCCGTCACATAATAAGACTAGAGATAATAGAAAAGAAAGAAAAAAGAAAATAGTCAAAAAAAGTAAAAGAGACAACTAGTGGATAGTGCGTAAAAAATGTTATTTGACCGGTACCTGCTGTATTTGAGTTTGATTTTTGTGTTTTACACTTGCTTGTGCTTTGCACTTTAAATCATCACTACAGGTCGGTTATTCTATGCCTAGGTGTAACATTAATCCTCCGGTGGATGCCCATGAATATCCTCAAACACGGTATCAAAATTTTCACGTAAGTAGGCGTTCAATTTTTTCTGGTAGTCATCTTTGAGCCAACTTAAGAAGTTATACGTGCTTTTGCTAATACATTTGGCATAGACTTGTATTCGATTGTCAATATCCTCTTTCAATAATTTTGCTAAAGCAATAGCATCATACACATCCTCACTATTTTCGATACAAATGTAAGCATGCTGGGCAATGGACTGTTCTAAAACTACTTTGGATGATTCCCCTGCAAAGGTGGCATCTCTATAGATAACTTTGATATCAAAATAAGTATTTTCAGACTTGGCAAACTCTTCTTTTACGTCGTCAGAAAGGTCGTGTTTAAAAACACCTTCTATCTCTTCATCGTCCTTGATACGGTCTATATAATAATTTGGAGATTTAAAGATGGCCTGCCAATCCAAATCGGCTCCCCAAGGTCCAAACCGGTACATATTGTTACCTAAATCTATCACCGTAAATTTAGACTTGTTATTCAGGATCCTAGATCCTCTACCAATCATTTGATAATAAAGTGTCAACGATTTTGTAGCTCTGTTTAAAATGATGGTATCTATGGTAGGCTCATCAAATCCAGTAGTTAGTATACTTACGGAGGATAAAATAGCGTTGGGTGTTTCCTTAAACCATTTCAATATTTGTTTCCGTTGTTTTTTGGTCGCCGTATTGTCCAAATGCATAATGGGCAAACCTGCATTTTGAAACGTGTAAAACACCTGTATTGATGTTTCTATACCATTATTAAAAATTAATGTTTTTTTACCTTTTGAATGTTTGTTATAGGCTTCCAATAGCTTGTTTAGCATGGAAGGACTCGTATACAAATCTGAAGAAGACTTCACCGTATAGTCTCCGTTAGAGCCTACTTCTAAGGATGTAAGACCCATGTCATATTGAAAAGCTTCTGCCTTGGCCAAAAATTCATTTTCAATAAGGTTTTCTATGGATTCCCCAGTAATGAGTTCATCATAGTTACCGTTCATAGGTAAATCCTTATTGGAGCTTAATGGCGTGGCAGTTACACCTAGTAAAAATGCGTTCTCAAAAAACTTGAACAACTTGGTAAAAGAATTGTAATGTGCCTCATCTATGATAACCAAACCCACATCGGAAATATCTAATTTTCCATCGTTGAGCCTATTATTTAGTGTTTCCACCATAGCTACGTAACAACTGTAGCGCTCTTGATCATCTAAATTTGCTTTACTGTTCACGACCTTGTTCACAACGCCAAAACTGGTAAGCATGGTAGAAGTCTGATTGCACAGCTCTACCCTATGCGTCATTACCAATACTTTTTTGGAATGATTCTTTAGGTATTGCCTTACAATTTCAGAAAATATAACTGTTTTTCCCCCTCCTGTAGGTAACTGATACAATAAATGATAATCGTCTCTTTCGTTATCAAATTTTTCGAAAATATTCTGAATGGCACCCTGCTGGTAACTATAAAGTTCCTTATCGGTTTTGCGCTCTTGTATTTCAAAAATAGTCTCTTGCATCTTATCTTTTTCGGAGGGGGTGCAAAGATACAATCTTAGGCAGCCTTATACTAATGATTGGGATGAAAAGCAGCGAGCATCCGACAAACATACTCCTCACAAGCAATTGATTACATCAAAAAACGTCAAAGACTGCTTTTTATTGAAGCTAACACAGTTTATCATCCGATTAAGCAGAAAGACAAACCGTGCCGCTAAGACCCTACGCAAAGTACTTCATTTGGTTTTAATTATATCTAATTAGCTATTAGGAAATTCCCAACTAACCTATCGGCTGGCAGGTTACTAGCGATAAGAAGAACGCTTTATCTTTATAAATTCCTTTAGCTATGTTTTTGGTTTAGTATTCCGCTTCACCCTAAGAAAACGATCGGGTAATAACTCGTCTTATATTTTTGATGAACTTGTATTCCAATACGCCTAAAGCAAAGTGATGACAGCTATTGTGTAGTATTTACATACAACAACAATTAGACTTAACACCTTCGAAAACGTTATATGAACCCATATTCGAAGTGATATGAATTTAGCACAATTATAACGATACTAGTCTGGATTTAATTCATCTACGTGAAGCATATAAACAGCTATTGTTTGTAACTCTTCGTCAGAAATATCCTTTAAAAAGCCATTAATATTTGCTTGCATAATGGCCACTTGGCTAGCGGTAGTATCAACGATTGGAGCTGCTTTACCCTTTAAAAAAGAAACGATATCACCATTTTGCTCATTATAAATTTTCATAATTTGCTTTACCGATGGCCCAATATTTTCCTTTTGGACATCATGGCAGGTTATACAGGTTTTTTCTGAAAACAATCTATTGCCAAGAAAAATTTGGGAATCTTTACTCAAAGCCGCTCTTTGTGGAACCGATTTGTTATTATTTTTTTTTGATTTCTTATCCGAGTGACATCCGTACAACAAGAGAAACAAAAATAAGTATGAGAATAAGCGCATAGCTGAGCTGTAAATGATTACAACTTAAAGGTAGTAAAAATGTTACATTTTTAATATTCAATTCAGCCTTATTATACTCTAGCGTCATGTTGGTACATATTCTAATAGTATCGAGTTAACAAGTATTCATTCCATCTTAATTTTGTAATATTCCTTTTTATTTATAGGGTTCGGTTCACAGTTTAAATTTTACAGGGGTTATCTCTGTAACAGGTTTGAAGGATATGATTTTATGCTATCCGAAATTCACTTAGGCTAAATCTTGATTCCCATTAAAAAATCAATTGGGTGTTTATTCTTAATATAAGCAGCTCAGTTAATAATAACAGGCCTGTTATTTGGATTTCTCCTAAAAAATACTATATTATATAAAGAAATACTAAACTTAAAGATATATATGAGGCAACTTAAAATCACGAAGCAAATTACCAATAGAGATACTAAATCATTAGAAAAATACTTTCAGGAAATATCAAAACTTGATTTGATTACCGCAGAAGAGGAAGTAGAACTGGCCAGAAGAATTCGTGAAGGAGATCAAATTGCCCTAAATAGTTTAGTCAACGCTAACTTACGTTTTGTAGTTTCTACAGCAAAGCAATATCAAGGAAGTGGTCTACGCCTTTCCGATTTAATTAATGAAGGAAATATTGGATTGGTAAAAGCAGCCAAACGATTTGATGAAACAAGGGGGTTTAAATTTATCTCTTATGCCGTATGGTGGATTCGTCAATCTATATTACAAGCGATATCAGAACAATCACGCATGGTTCGCTTACCATTAAACAAGATTGGGGAAATCAGTAAAATAAAGAAAGCTACCTCTTCATTGGAGCAAGTGTACCAACGACCTCCAAATGCACTAGAAATTGCAGGAGAGTTAGAAATGAATAGTGATCAGGTGAAATTGGCACTAAAAAATTCTGGGAAGCATGTATCTATGGACGCACCTTTTGAAACAGGAGAATCTTCTAATCTGTATACCGTAATACAATCCAAGGATTCAACAAGTCCCGATGCTGAATTAATGAGAGAATCACTTAATACAGATATGAACCAAGCATTAAAATCTCTTCCAAGTAGGGAAAGTGAAGTTATCCGCCTTTATTATGGACTTGGCGAACGCAATCCTAAAAGTCTAAGTGAAATTGGCGAATTATTTGATTTAACCAGGGAAAGAGTTAGACAAATCAGGGAAAAAGCTATTAGAAGATTACGTAACAAATCACATAATAAAGTATTGCAAAGCTATCTATAGTCGTAGATTTTCATTTGTAATACAATGTGTTAGTTTAAAAAGAAAAAGCCATCACAAAATTGTGATGGCTTTACTTTTCTCAATCATAATATTATTCTGGCATCAATACTGTATCCAATGCATGGATAACCCCGTTAGAGGCTGCTACATCTGCTATAACTACGGTAGCCATACCACCTTTAGCATCTGTCAACATCACGTTACCGTCTTTTAGACTCAAATCTATACTTCCTCCTTGTACCGTTTCTACGGTAAACTTTCCGTCATTTGCATTAATCGCCTCAATTACAGCTCCTGCTTCAAACTTCCCAGAAACTACATGATACGTTAATATACCTGTCAATGCATCTTTACTTTCAGGTGTCAATAAACTTTCTACCGTTCCTGCAGGTAATTTTGCAAAAGCATCATTAGTTGGTGCAAATACAGTAAATGGACCAGCACTACTTAATGTCTCTACCAGACCCGCTGCTTGCACTGCTGCAACCAAAGTGGTGAAATTATCATTCCCAGCGGCAACTGCTACTATGTTAGGAGCTACCTCTTCAACTACAGCAGTTTCAACTGCCTCAACTGCTTCCGTCGCTTCTTCCTTCATTTCTTTTTTCTTTTCACCACAAGACACAAATAATAGAGCCGAAAATGCGAAAAGACTTAATACTTTAATAGTTTTCATATAATTTTAGGTTTTTGTTTTAACAAATATACTATCTATTTAAACCTGTTTATTCTTTTTAACATAAGATTAAACAAAAAAATGAATTAACTACGTTACTATTCCATTATTTATGGCCAATACAATACTGGTAAACCGGCTTCTTTTAGTAATTCGTTATAGGATGCAACTTCCTTGGATTTGATATCCTCTAAACTAGATTTTAAAATTATCCATTGGTGCAAATAGTCTTTGGTTACATCTCGTGTTCCTTGTGTAACGGGTAAATTTCCTTTTCCGATTGAATTCAAAAAGTCTTTGAACTTGATTAAAAGACGTGCTTCGAACATATAATTACTTTGATATGTACGCATTTCCTTTTGTAATATTTTTGCTATCCAACCATCAATGCTTTCATTAAGCGATGATCCTTTACTGTTAATTGCATCATCCTCTGAAACCTCCAAAATAAAATCTAATTGTTGTTTTATTTTACGAAGGTTGCGTACACCTTTTGCCATTTCTGTGGCACCTTCGTAAATCGATTTCGATAGTGCATCTCGCTCCACATAAGCCGAAGCCACATTTTCAATACTATTAGCAATTCGTGGATCTATCTTAATCTCAAAGTCTTGGTTTTGTGTAAATTCCCCAACCTTCAACCGTACATTATAATTACCGGGAGCGGCGTTATATGCCGATAAATCTCGGTTTGTAGTGTACAATTCGGTCAGACAATCAAAACGACCCACTTTCATATTCCAAGCATACCGATGCGCACCTTTTGTTTTCCTTAATTGAGGCTTTAGTATGCTATCACAACCCACTAGCTTCATGTTGCTAAATTCAGAATGAACTACTTCTCCAGAACTGTCCATTATTTCTAAAGAAATTGGCGTGTTCTCCGAAACTTCCTTATTGATTACGTAATTAAACTGTACCCCTTGAGGCGGATTCTTTCCAAATCCCCCATCAATACTGTAAGCAACCGATAGCTCTGTTTGTGCATCATTTGGCTTATATAGGTAGTAATCCGCTTTCGCTATAGCATCCGATATTTGATGTAATGGAGTTAGGTCATCTAAGATCCATAATGCCCTACCTTGGGTAGCAACAACTAAATCTTTTCGTTTTACCCTTAAATCGGTAATGGGCACCTCCGGTAAGTTATTTTGTAACGGATACCATTGCGTACCATCATTAAAAGAAACAAATACGCCTGTTTCCGTACCGGCATATAACAGCCCTTTTCGATCTGGATCTTCCCGAACAGTTCTTGCAAAGGTGTCTCCTGGAATACCGTTCACGATTTTTGTCCAAGTGACGCCATAATCGTTTGTTTTGAAAATGTAGGGCGTAAAGTCGTTCATTTTATACCCCGTAATAGCTATATAAGCCGTTGCAGCATCGTGTGGCGAAGGTTCTACCACATTAATGATACTTTCTTTGAGTCCTTTTGGCGTAACATTAGACCATGTTGTTCCACCATCTTTGGTTACATGAACTAGGCCATCATCTGACCCAACCCAGATGACACCCTCTTTTAAAGGAGATTCTTCAATATTAAACAGATTGTTATAGCTCTCAGCGGTGATTTGCTCATTACTAACGGGTTCTCCACCTTTTCCTTGGTGTGCTTTGTCGTTCCGTGTTAAATCCTCGCTAATTTCTTTCCATGTGGTACCCCTATCCGTAGACTTCATCACATATTGCGAACCATAATAAATTACATTGGGGTTATGGGGCGAAACAATTACAGGTCCGTTCCAATTGGCTCGGTATTTTAAATTCTTAGGTTGTTCTCCAGTAACTCTAGTTGGATATGGCATTACCATACGTGTATTATCAATATCGCGATCCCATTCCACAAAATTACTGGCAAAGTAGGTGGAATAAACAAATCTAGGATTATCAGGGTCAACTGCGACGGTTGAAGATTCGCCGGCTCTCATGACGTCCCAATGCATTTCTCCTATACCGTTATCAACCACGCGGCTATCAATGGCAATAGTACTATTGTCTTGTTGGCCAGAGTATATTCGGTACGGATATCCGTTATCCGTTAATAATCTATAAAATTGGCCTGTGGGTTGGTTGTACATCGTAGACCACGTTTCACCTCCATTAAAGGTGACCGAGCCACCGCCATCATTGGCATTAACCATAATATCACTATTCTTAGGATTAATCCATAAATCATGATGGTCTACGTGGCTCCCTTTTATTCCTGTAAAGGTTTTCCCTCCATCAATCGATTTCATAGCAAAACTGTTCATCACCCATAGTTCATCTTCGTCATTAGGATCCGCTATAATATGCATATAGTACCAAGAGCGCGCATAGGTGGTTGCATCATTGGTCATTTGCTTGAAGCTCTCCCCCGCATCTTCGGAACGATAGACACCTGCTTTGTCTCCTAACGCATCAATAGCGATATAAACGATATTTGGATTCGCAGGTGAAATATCAACGCCCATTTTACCCTTTAATTCAGGTAGGCCTTTACTAATCTCCTTCCAATTCTTACCACCATCCGTGGTCTTGTATATTTTACTTCCGGGGCCACCGCTGTGAACAACCCAAGGTTTACGCCAAAACTCCCAACTGGAAACCATCATAAAATCAGGATTATTTGGGTCAACCGTCATATCCACAATTCCAGAATCCTGGTTTATAAAAAGAATTTTCTCCCAAGTCACACCTCCATCTTCAGAAAGGTAAACACCGCGTTCCTCATTAGGGCCCCATGGATTACCTTGGGCTGCAACATAGACTTTGTCTGGATTATTCGGATGCACATACACATCACTTATATGCCTAGTTTGTTTGAGTCCCATATGGGTCCACGTTTTACCAGCATCGGTGGACTTATAAAGTCCGTCTCCATGAGACGTCTTTACTCCACGAACGGGAGACTCTCCCGTACCCACATAAATAATATTTGGGTTTGAAGGGGCTGGGGAAATATCTCCTATGCCAGTGGTATTAAAAAAGCCATCTGAAATATTGTCCCAGGTAGTTCCGCCATCTGTTGTTTTCCAAACGCCACCACCAGTAGCTCCCATATAATATGTAAATATATCGTTGGGCACTCCAGAAACGGTTGTAGACCTTCCACCGCGAAAAGGTCCTATCATACGATACTCCATGGATTCGTATAGGCTTTCTGTAATTGCATGGTCTGCGGTATTCTTGTTTCGTTGTGCATACAAACAAGAAGTGATGGAGAGTGTCAGCAGTAAGATGTGTAGTCTTGTTTTCATTGGATGGTTTATCTAGTTACTTAATGACCAAAAAGATACTATAATTTCAGGAATACTTCAACAACGTTTATTAAAAATCAATACGGTAACCTCTTTAAAATAACATCTAGACAATCCTAAGTGTTTTATCCCAAGGACATATTCAAAAAACAACTTAAATGAACTTCAGAATGTGTATAACACACCATCACCTGTTCTTTTCTTTAGTTACCATTTATTAAAAGCCTTAACCTGTGCTATAAGACCAAATTACGTCACCCTCAGATACTTGAATTGCGTACATTAACCAAACTTAAAGAAGTTGTTTAAGAACCCTAATAAATTATTTGTTCGCAATTCATCATTGGTATTAAATGCATATAAGTTTCGTATTTTCGGAAACGAAACAAAGTATGCGAACCAAATGAACTCCTCTTCAATGAAAGATTTACTACAAATTGTGGTTTCTACCCTCCTCTTTTTTATAGCGCTAGCAAGCATTGGCCAAGAGCGGCCGAATATTGTATTGATATTTCCTGATAATTTAGGTGTAGGAGAAGTAAGTGCCTACGGTAGTGCTAGAGGTATTACGACTCCAAATATTGATCGGATTGGTACCGAGGGTATTCGGCTAAACAACTTTAATGTCGAATATTCCTGTGTCGTGTCCAGAATTGCAATTCTTACCGGAAGATATGCCGTACGTGCAGGCGATGGCGCAGCGGGTAATGGTATGACCTTATATGAAGAGACAATGGCCGAGCGTTTGAAAACAGCCGGCTATTCCACTGCTTTATTTGGAAAATGGCATGTTGGCGGACCTGCTTGGGAAGGAAAGCGAGAACCCACTCACCAAGGGTTTGATGAATGGTGGGGCATACCGGGAACCAGTACCACTGCTCAAAACACGATGTTTGATGGGTTTGACCCTAAGCTTTATGAAACAACCTACATCTGGGAAGGAGAAAAAGGACAACCCTCCAAAAAAGTAAAACCTTATAATATAGATACACGGCGAACGATTGACAGGGAAGCTGCTCAAAAAGGGATTAATTTCATGAAGCGAAATACCAAGGATAAAAAGCCGTTCTTTTTATATTACCCCATGACGCAAGTACATTTTCCGACGCTTACACATCCTGATAAAGTAGGGTCTACCGGTGCTGGAGATATGGCCGATGCTATGGCGGATGTAGATCATAACGTGGGGCTTATATTGGCAGAAATAAAACGATTAGGAATTGAAAAAAATACACTGGTAATTTGGTGTACTGACAATGGTGCCGAAATGAGAAGGCCATGGCGCGGCGCGGCAGGGCCATGGAGAGGCTATTATAATTCAGCTATGGAAGGAGGGGTTCGCACTCCTTTTGTTGCCATGTGGCCCGGAAAAATAAAACCGGGACAGATATCCAACGAACTGATGCATGAAGTAGATATCTTCGCTACGATTACAGCAGCTGCAGGTGTATCCAACCCTATTCCAACCGATCGTGCATTTGACGGAATTAATCAGCTGGACTTCTTGAAAGGAAACCAAAAAAACTCGAATCGGGAAAGCGCCATCTTTTTGGCAAGGCAAGGCTATGCTATGGCCGTCAAATGGCAAAATTGGAAACTATGGTATTACTACAGTACCGAAGAACCAGATCCGAATCCAGATAACCTAGTGCGGTTATTCGATTTGAACGTTGATCCAAGAGAGGAATTTGATATGAAGGATTTTTATCCATGGGTAATTCCAGTGATGGATAGCATCATAGCCGATTATGAAGCTTCTCTCATCAAATACCCTCGAATTTCCGGTACGGCACCTGACCCCTACATCCCGCCTTCCTTAGGTTCTGGAGAACCAGTTCAGGTATATGCAAGGTCTGATAGGGAAACGCTTAAAAAACGCTCTAAAGCACTTGATAATCCAAATTTTTCTGGCGCTTGGTCTACCAAGAAAATAATTTCAACACCACCTAGAAGAGGCGTAAAACCTGAACGAATGCCTACTCTTGGGAGCGGCTGGGGAGATAAAATTTCAATCCTTCACCAACCGGACACCTTAGAAGTGGAACGCGTGGTCTTTGTACCAAGGGAAAAACAGTCTCCCGTCCGATATCGATTTGACTTGAATGGAGCAACCACAGAAAACCAGATTAATATTGGTCGTTCATGGCCAGCACCGAAATCCACATCCACATGGGATGGGAATCGCCTAGTGATTTCAACTATCTACTCATTTATAAGTCCAAAAAACGGACAATTAGCTACTAGTAAACTAACGCAAACCATTTGGCTGCAACCCGCAACGCGTTCGCCATGGGAGCCGACGTTGGTAGTGGAAACCACAAGACATGCCATATTGAATGGGATGCCTTCTACCAACCGAACGATTTATTATAAAGGGTTTCGTTGATAGTCTATCGCGTCTGCATAACTATTTCTTATCTGGAAAAATATTGTGGATTATAGTTCATGCTATATATTCCTTGGATATGGCGCATGTCAATTTCATATGTATAGTCGCGTAGTTTTAGAATACAAAGGAATACGTTAGCAATAAGCTTAATCTGGATTTGCAACAGTAGCTTGAAGATATGCAGTTAAAAAAAGAGAAACAAAGGCTTACAAAATCGTTACCCTAACTTTTTTCTTTTTCAATCGTGAATTATTAAGTTTCTCTACCAATTCTTTTGCTATTTTAAGAGGTACGGCAACAAAAGCACAATCCTGTTTAAGTTCAATAACACCCAACTGGTCTTTGTTGATGCCACCTTGTTTAAAGAATAAACCAGCGATATCGCCTTTAGAGATTTTATCCTTTCTCCCTCCTGAAATAAACAGGGTTTCCCAAATTGGAGCTTTGTAAGGTGCTTTTTTGGAAATATCCATTGGTTTTTCTTGTTGGATAAAGTCGGGTAAGCGTTCCTTGTCAGCCTTGATTACATAGGCTGTTCCTTTTTCATTCACTCTTGCTGTTCTACCGTTTCTGTGAGTAAACTCGGCTACTGCTCTAGGAAGCTCATAATGAATGATATATTTCATTTCTGGGATGTCGATGCCCCTTGCTGCCAAATCCGTGGCAATGAGCACTTGACAGGTACCGTTTCTAAATTTAATCAAAGAACGTTCGCGGTCCTTTTGCTCCATCCCACCCGAAAAGCAGCAGTAATTAATACCATTTTTATCCAGAACGGCACTTACTTTTTCAATACTATCCTTGAAATTACAGAATACAATACCAGGTTCATTACCAATATAAAGTAGTAGATTCACCAAAGTTTGACCCTTATCCTTATCTGGAGAAAGCACCGTTTTAATGGTGAGTTGAGAGGCTTTTTTACCAGTCAAATAATTGATAATCTTGGGCGTTTCCAAGCCTACGAAGTTTGGAATTTTCACTCCCTGTGTAGCAGATGTTAGAATACGCTTATCTAAATGGGACAATTCACCAATGATAGCGTTCATCTCTACCTCAAAACCGGTTTCGAGGGATTTGTCAAACTCATCTAAAACTAGGGTTTTAATGCTGTTTTTAGAAAATCGTTCGGCATCAAAGTGGTCTAGAATCCTACCAGGTGTTCCAATTAAAATTGCCGGCGTATGTTTTAGTTCTATTTTATCCTTGGACATCGGTCTGCCGCCATATACCGCATTTACCTTAAAACCCGATCCCATAGTACGGACTACTTGTTCAATCTGTATGGCCAATTCGCGAGAGGGCACTAAAATAAGGGCCTGTACTTCTGTAGATGTAGCATCCAATTTTTCTACAAGCGGTAAAAGAAAAGCTAAGGTTTTACCGGTTCCTGTTGGCGAAAGCAAAACCGTGTTGACCGATTTTCCAATCACGCTAATCGCTTCCTCTTGCATTGTGTTCAATGCACTTATTTTTAATTTTTCTAAAATATCCTGTTGGTTTCGGATGGTATTAGCCATAGGTGTTTTTTATTTCAAAGTTTAAAATCAACTGTAAGTTTCGAGAGGTGTTCGCAGTTGTTGATTCTGAAACTATTTAGTTGATATTGCCACGCCGCCACTATTCTCCTGTAGTACTTTACTTTTATTTTTGCTCCTCGCAAATACAGAATACACTTTTCACTTATTACTATTTACTGTCATACTTCTTACTTTCTCACTCTTTACTTCTTGCCTTTTAGAGGGGTTTCAGCATTTGTATTCAAAGCACCTTGCTGTCCTATATGCTCCGCTAGCACCTTTTCCATCAATTCTTCTTTCGTCAAGTGATGAAATATGGTTTTTATTTTTTCTTTCGTATCAGTAGAAATAGTGCGGTTTGGCTTGGTTTTAAATATTTTTTTAGCCCACAATACCAAATTGGTTTCTTCCCTATTCTCATCATCTGGCTTTTTAACTTCATGGAAAACAAGACCCAGTTCTTTTTCGAATTCAGGAATATCTGCGCGTTCTTCTTTTTGTATGATGCTTAAAGAAAGTCCTGTTGCTCCTGCCCTAGCCGTTCTACCGCTTCTATGTACATAGGCTTCGTAGGTATCAGGTAAATGGTAGTTGACCACAAAGGAAGTCTCTTTTACATCGATGCCACGGGCTGCTAAATCCGTCGCTACCAGAATATCGATAAACCCTTCTCGGTACTGACCCATAATACGGTCGCGTATTCCTTGACTCAGGCTTCCATGAATAGCACCGGACGAAAATTTGTTGATGGCCAATTTCTTTGCCAGTTTATTTACAGCTGCTTTTGTTTTGCAGAAAATAATACCGCGATCCCCTTCTTTGGAATTTAAGAAATGTAGCAATACCTCCAGCTTTTCAATGGGTTCTACGACTATATACTTATGGTCTATGCCCTGATGCCCCATTTGAGCCATATCCGCTTCTAGATGTACCACATGTTTGGACATATAATTCTGCACCAATTGTTTTACTGCTCCTGGCATAGTTGCGGTGAACAATAAGGTTCTTCTAGATTTGGGAATTTCGGCAGCTAAGGTATCCAAGTCTTTTTGAAGGGCACTTACCATTTCATCTGCCTCGTCCAAAACCAAATACTTTATTTTTTTGATGCTGACATCCTCCCGTTTTACCAAATCTATTAATCGCCCAGGGGTTGCTACGATAATATGTGTAGCTTCCTTTAGGCGCTCTATTTGAGGCTTTATGGGGATACCGCCACAAACGGAAGCAATTGATATAGCTGGATTATGAATAGCGAAAGAGACTAAATTCTCATAGATCTGCTGTCCCAATTCTCTCGTAGGAGCTAAAACTATAGCCTGTACATCGTTATTTTTGGTGTCGATTAGCTGTAACAGTGGTAAGCCAAAAGCAGCAGTCTTTCCCGTTCCCGTCTTTGCCAAAGCAACGACATCATCCTTTTTCTGTAATAGTATAGGAATGGTTTTTTCTTGAATATCCGTTGGAACGGAAATATTCAAATCGGATAGACTTTGCAACAACTGCGGGTTAATTCCTAAATCGGAAAAGGATTTTGACATAAAATAAATTTAGAACAAAGATAGGCAGATGATACTCCACAAAGGTACCTGTGAATGCTCTTATATTTTTACACCAAAATCTCTTAAGAAAACTGAGGAGAACAAGCATAGCTATAAGTAAGAATCAAAACCAAGTAGCTAGGTATTCGTCCAAATTATAAAATACATGCCAGCTAACTTAACCATTAATAAGAAACCTAAAATCAGCGCTCAACAGCCTAGTAAAATTAAGCCTCTTGAAGTGTGCGTTTAGATTTTCTGTATAAATAGTTTGGATAGATGGTTCGTTTGGCAAAACGGTTTAGTTTATGGGAATTGACCATCTTAATATAAGTAGGTTTAGTAACTCCAAAATACTCATATGTAGTACCATCTAAAAATGTGATTTCCAATACAAGTCCATCATGAATATAATCTGCTATTCCAGAATTAGTAATTGTTTCCGTATAAGCACCAAGGTTTGCTTCAATAGTTTCCGGAGCTATGCTCACCAGAAAATGATATCCATCTATTATAGTACGGCTTTGTAACTCTGCCTCTTCTTGTTTGGCATCACCCTCTTGGAATTTATCCGGGTGCCATTCCTTAACCAAATTGCGGTATGTTGTTTTGAGTGTCTTAAGGTCTATTTCCTTTTCGATACCAAATAATTTTTTATACTGACCAATACGTTTCATAGCGTTTTTTTTACAATGCGCGAAATTACAGCTTTAATTCTATAGAACTACTAGCTATGGACATTATGTTATCGTTAAGAACAAGGTGACAAGAAATACATCTTTTGAACTGAAATTTGAATACAAAAAAACCCCATCGTCTCCGATGGGGTTTTGCTAAACTTTAAAGTATATGTATTAGATAACTTTTACGTTCACTGCGTTTAATCCTTTGTTGCCTTCTTGAAGATCGAATTCAACTTCATCGCCTTCGCGAATTTCGTCTACTAATCCTGAAATGTGTACAAAGTGATCCTTTTCAACTCCTTCTTCAGTGATGAATCCAAAACCTTTTGTGTCGTTGAAAAATTTTACTGTTCCTTTACTCATTGTAATGTAATTAAATTTATAATACTATTTAGTAAACAAAGATGGTGCCATTTTTTTGACTAACAATATAATAATTCACTTATTTTCAATTTATTATCAATATTCTCCCAAATAGTTCTTTAAGCATTGCAAAAAATCGCAACTGTATCCCACGAGACCACCTTTGTTTAAAACTGCTCAACCATTTAAATTTAGGCTATGATGAGGTAAAACCTAATCTATTTTTAGAACTAGGATATATACCAAGGATAGGTGCTCTTTACCCCACCGCAACTAAAGGTCCAATTTTAAATAGTCAGAATTCCCTTTTCTTAAAAGCGAGGTTCTAGTATAATATCTAACAAGTACTTTATAAACCATAGCGTTTTCGATTGATAAGTACTTTAATAAGCAAGGGTTAAAATTACTTAATCAACACAGGGTTTATAACAGTAATTCCTTAAGGTAAAATCGTCATAATTCCCTCATGATACTGAGGAAATGAAACCAGGTTGTTGTGTTCTCCCTCATCTACAGTAAAAAACGTTTTTCTTTCGTGTGGTATCGCATCATATAGTTTATTGCCAGATTCATAGGGCACAACGGAATCGCTTGTGCCATGAAAAATGGTGATGGGACAGGATACGTACTGCATGTACTCGAATGAAGGAAAGGTATATTTTAAGAATAAGGAAACGGGTAATATGGGAAACATACTTTTAGCTACATCTAATAAACTGTAAAACGGCGTTTCGAGCACCAATTGTTTAGGACTATTTGTAGCTGCCAAATGAGTAGCGATGCCTGTTCCTAATGATCTGCCGTAAAGTGTCATCCTACTTTCATCGTATTGCTCTAAGGTGTAGTTGTAAAACAATTGGGCGTCATCGAATAAGGCCTCTGGACTCAATTTACCTGTACTTTTACCATAAGTTCTATAATCCATAATAACCACATCGTACTGTTTTTCAACAAAGTAAAGCGCTATTTCTCCCCAACGGGATAAATCGCCAGCATTTCCATGAAAATATAGGATTACTCCCTTAGAATCTGAATTTTTGAAATGTAATCCATTTAAAACAGCCCCATCTTCTGTTTTTAAATTGAACTCTTCGTGAGGTAAGACAAATGAGTAGGCATACTCTTGCGGTAATTGAGATGGAAGAAAAATGAGTTTCTCTTGAAAGAAATAGAGCATAAGCGTACTTAGGATATAAAAGCCCAAAAGAAATTTAGCCAACTTTTTAAGTCTTCGCATGTTTCTTTTTTGAGCCGTGTTTTACAAGGATGCTAGAACCTTCCAAATTTATTGCTTTTGGGCAGGAAGTTATGATTTCGCTTAACATTTTGTGATAAGCCTCAAAGGTGTTTAAATCTTTGTGTCCACCGCCGATAACCGTGTGTAAAGTAGTCGTTTTTGGTCGTATGCGAGATAGTTTTACACTCGTGTTATAGGGAATAAGCGTATCATCCGTGCCATGAATAATATGTATAGGGCAGTTGACGTATTTTAACCATTTGTAGGTTGGCATGGGAAACTTTATCAATAGCGATAAAGGCATAAATGGTAAGTATCGCTTTGCTATTTTACTTAAGCTGTAATACGGGGCATCCAACACCAACATCCTAGGATTGTTCATCGAGGCTAATTTAGTGGCAAAGCCAGAACCAAGAGATCTGCCATAGAGGATAATGTATTTCTCATCTACCTTCTCCTTTAATTTGTTATATACTACCTGTAAATCTCGCTTAATGGCTTTTTGTGTCCGCCGGCCCGTGCTTTTTCCAAAGCCACGGTAATCTACCATTACCACATCGTAACCGTGGCGTGTAAAGTCTACTGCAAACTTGCCCCATCCTTTAATACTTTTAGAATTCCCTTTTAAATAAAATACGACCCCTTTGGGGTTTTCGGTTTTAAACCGGAGTCCGTTAATCACAGCGCCGTCCCTAGTCTCAATATTGTATTCTTCTATCTCTTGGTGCTCATAGTAAAACTGAAAATCTTTGGCAAGTTTCTCTGGCTTAAACATGAGGTAATCCTGTAAAAAATACAAAAGAATATTCAATCCTATATATAGTATCAAAATTACTGTGAGAATGTATGTCCAGTTTACTGAAATACCCATTGGTTTAAATTACGAAAATTAACTGTAACAGCTCGTTTTAGAAGCCTATAACTATGCTGAGTTTCAGCTTGCATTTCCAAGTAAGCAGACACAAGCAATAAGTAAAAACCAAAAAGGCACAACAAAAGAACGGTAGGCTAGGTCCTTATAACCAATCCTTCTTTTTAAAATAAATCAGCATTCCTATGAAAAGTACAATCATAACGCCCCATACGTAATAGTATCCATTTTCTGTATGTAACTCGGGCATATGGTCAAAATTCATTCCATATATACCCGCAATAAAAGTCAAGGGAATAAATATCGATGCCATAATCGTCAATACTTTCATGACCTCGTTCATTTTATTACTCATATTGCTCATGTACATTTCCATAAGGCTCATCGACATTTCCCTATATATCTGAAGGTTTTCGTTGATTTCCAAGGTGTGGTCCATGGCATCTCTAAGAAATAATTTTGTATCCTTGGTAATGAGCGGGCTTTCAGAATCTATAAGCCGACTTATCAATTCTTTAACCGGAAAAATCCACCTACGAATTTTTAGTATTTCCTTTTTTAATTCCTGAATATTCTGAGCCACAATTGGTTTTGGGTGGTTGTAGACCTCATATTCCAAAGTTTCAATTCTTTGGTTAATATGTTCCAATACCAGAAAATAGTTGTCGATAATAGCATCTAAAAGGGCAAAGAATAAATAGTCCGCTCCCCTACTTCGTATTCTACCAGCCTTGGCCTGTAATCGGTTTCGAACACCGTCAAACACATCGTCTTCTACCTCTTGGAAAACCAATACGGTATTTTCCATAAGTACTAGGGCTACGTGTTCGCCTACAATTTCATCGTTAGCGTTGAGGTACAACATACGGAAGACTCCAAAAATATAGTCTTCGTACTCGTCAATTTTAGGTCTTTGCTCGGTGTTTAGCGCGTCTTCCAATACCAAGGAGTTTAGACCAAATTTGGTGCCTAATGCTTCGATAAAATGCTCATCGTTAATTCCTATTACATTTATCCAAGCAGTTTTATCGGATGCTTTTAAATCTAATATATGGGCTATGTCTGTTGTCTCTTCCTCTTCAAAAACATCGATATTATATAATGTAGTGAATACCTTACTAGCTATTTTGTCTTTTGTACCCAGATAGCTAACAGTTCCTGGTGCCTTACCCATTTTAGCCGAAACCCGTGATACGTGTTTCTTTTTCTTTGGGAATCCAATTTTTCGTTTTTGTCGCATATGGGCATTTTTTGGTTTAAAGATACTAAAACCGAATAGCTAGGCTAGTCAAAAGTAAGCTTGTTTAGAAGTAATCCCGACCCTGGTGCTACAGTGGTAAGCACTATATTGGTGTTTGGCATAAGCGACTCTTTAATAGCGTCTAAAGATAATTCTCCCTTGCCCACTTGAAACAAAGCCCCCATCATCATTCTTATTTGATACCGCATAAAACCCGCTCCGTTTACGGTTAAAGCATAACTCTCTTCAGGAAAAAAATTAGCCTTCAACAAGGTATTTGGTACAAGTGTGCAGTTTGTTATCGTACGTATCACCTTGGTATTAGGTTGTAATTTAGCCGTGTAAGAAGAGAAATTATGCGTTCCCGTAAATAGTGCGGCAGCCTCTTGCATTAGAGCAATATCTAGTTGCGCTATAATATTGGTTAAAAAGGGTGCGCAAAAAGGATGGTTTTTTGTTCCATAGGAAAAAAGGTATACATATTCTTTGCTTTTACTTTGCTGAATAATATTAAAGTCCGATGTTGTTGGTGTAATTCCTGTCACTTTTATATCCGAAGGTAAGTTTGTGTTGAACAGGTCGATAAAATCTGTAAGCTCCGGAAGTTCCTTTTCCATAATAAAAAGCTCGAAAGCCCCGTCCAAGGAGGATACCTTAGAATCTGTTCTGCCTGCACCAAGTATTTTAAACGGCGTTTCGGGCAGTATGAATTTCAAGGTTTTAGTAAGCATACGTTCTATAGTTAGTTGTCCGGGTTGCTTTTGCCATCCACTAAACCTGAAGCCTAAGTATTGTAGCCGTACGATATAATAAAAGCGTTTTTTTTTCATAAAAGTAACTAACACACTTAGGACTAATTAATTGAAAACTTAATAATTACCTATCCTATGTTCTAAATCTACCTATCCTTTTTGTATTTTAACTCTACTAATTTAAACCAATTAATCATGACAACCACAACAATTTTAAAGCCACCTGCTTGGTTTTGGATGGTAAGTGTCCTAGGCCTTGTATGGAATATAATGGGCGCCCTTGCTTATCTAGATCAGGCGTACATGCCCATTGAGACCTTGGAACAGATGTCCCAAGCTGAACGTCTATTATTTGAATCACAACCAGTTTGGGTAACGGCTGCGTTTGCAATTGCAGTTTGGGGCGGAACCCTTGGATGCTTATTATTACTTTTTCAAAAAAAATGGGCTAAACCTGTATTGCTTATATCCTTACTAGGGATTTTAACACAAATGAGTCACTCTTTTTTTATGAGCGATGCTTTTGATGTCTACGGTGCTGCTGGTCTGGTTATGCCAATTATGGTAGTATTGATTGGAGTTGTATTGCTGTTTTTCGCAAGAAAGGCAATTTCCGAAGCTTGGCTGCGATAGCAATGGGTGAGATTTAGCAAACAAGATTCCATCCTTTTTTAAGTATTCCCCTTTAATTAAGACCGTTTATCGATTATATTGAAATAAAGGAACATTAAAGACGTTAATTTCACGTTATACGGTTTTCCGTATCCCCCTAAACCAGCATTTAGAATGAAGTTTTTTTACGGCGTTTTACCTTGGAAATGGACACTTTTATTGTCTGTTTTTGTCTTAATACTAGTAGATATATTTAGTTTTTATGGACTGTATACAAATAAGTTCTATCTGTTCAAAATAGATAACTTTATTGTTCCAGTGCTATCTATCGTTCATTTTGTTTTCCTGTATGTCTTATGGTTTAAAATAAGGGAAAAAGAGCTTAGCGATCCGCCAATGCGTAACTTAGAATACTCCCTTTATATAATCGGTATTATATATGCCTTCAAGTTCTTTGATACACTGATTATCCTTTTGACCTATAGTGAATATGAAAACTATTTAATGCCAGATACTTTTATTCCATTAGGATTAGGAATACTTTTTCTCTATCTATTACTCTTACTCCTAACAATTATCACCATAGCAAAAAGAAAACAACTGGTTGGTACGTATCATTTTGATGATATGAACCAACATGTGGATAATTGGGGAGAGTAAATTGGGCATATAAACGACCACAACTAAGCTTCAACTGTTTTGCAAGCGCTAAATCAAATACCAAAATCTCATAAACAAAAAAACGCTATTACTTGGCCCTTATTTATGGCCTGGCAATAGCGTTTGTATAAGTTACTTTAAGTACTACAAGTCATTTATAAAACTTCCGTAAACATCTTTAAATTGATATCCGTCTTCAAATCTGTTTTTATTCAGTTTTTTATAAGATACTAGACCCCATAATACCAGTTCCTTTAAAAAATACTCATCTTCTTTAGGAAACTCTGGCTGGTGCTTTTTAACCAATTCGTTTAGTGCAGGAATGCTGTCCAACGTACGTTTATATTCTTCATCTGTAAAATCGTCTAATAGCTCAAAACCTTCGCCTTGAAAAAACCAATGTAGTAGCTCATCATAAGGCGTTTCGGCATCTTTACGCTCTAACTTGTTTATTTCTGGAAAATACTCAGGAAATAGGGATTTTACAGCATCATCTATCAAGATACCTGCAACACCGTCCGCACCTTCTTGCTCGCCTTCGTATACCAACTCTATTTTTCCAGTTATCGCAGGAATTACACCTAGGAAATCGCTTAAACGCACCATGGTTTTATCTGCACCGGTCAACAAAGCCCTTCGTTCTGCAGTACTCAATAAGTTTTGAAATGCGGTTATACTGGTTCTGGCACTTACACCACTTTTAGCATCTACATACTCACTGTCACGCGCTTCAAAACTGATTTGCTCCAATAAATCCTTAGCCAAATCTGGAACGTAAACCGAATCTGTTTGCCTCCCATCCAAATTAGATTCCTGCTCGGTTATCTTCCTTGCCGTTTCTATATCCTCTGGGTAGTGTGTTAATATTTGAGAACCTATCCTATCCTTCAACGGTGTAACAATGCTCCCTCTGTTGGTATAATCTTCTGGATTTGCGGTAAAGACGAATTGAATATCTAAAGGCAAACGTAATTTAAACCCTCGTATCTGAATATCACCCTCTTCTAATATATTAAAAAGTGCTACTTGAATTCGTGCCTGTAAATCGGGCAGTTCGTTAATAACGAAAATACATCTGTTTGCCCTTGGTATCATACCAAAATGAATTACGCGATCGTCCGCGTAGGAGAGTCTTAAATTAGCCGCTTTTATAGGATCTACATCCCCAATTAGGTCTGCCACTGTTACATCTGGTGTCGCTAATTTTTCATAAAATCTATCGTTTTTATGCATCCAAGAAATGGGTGTATCATCGCCTTTATCATTAATCAGTTCCATTGCGAAACGAGACATAGGCTTTAATGGGTCATCATTAATTTCCGAGCCTTCTACTACCGGAATCCATTCGTCCAATAATTCCACCATCAAACGGGCTAATCTCGTTTTTGCTTGACCACGAAGTCCTAATAAATTAATATTATGACGAGAAAGAATAGCGCGTTCCAATTCTGGAATAACGGAGTTTTCGTAACCCCAAACTCCTTCAAAACTGTCTTTTCCTGTGCGTAAACGCTCTCTTAGGTTATCGCGTAATTCGTCTTTAATGCTTTTACTACGGTACCCGGCCGCTTTTAACTGACCTAGATTTTTAATTTCTGTATGTTTCAATTTCAATTTTTTTGTTGATGCTATATATTTAAATTCTTCTTACTTCAATTTTTTTCTCCTATTCGACTCATAATCCTCAAAAATCATTTCTCCTAGTCCTTTTAGTCCAGTAAAGAAAGCTTTGCCTTTGTTGGCTTCGGTAAACTCACGGATAAACTGCATCAGATATGGGTCTTGAGCAATCATAAATGTAGTAATAGGGATATGTAATTTTCGTGCTTGCCGAGCCATATTGTAGCATTTTTCCACAATAAAATCGTCGAGTCCTGCACTATTTTTATAGTATGTCCCATCGGGAAGTCGCAAGCAACTTGGCTTTCCGTCAGTAATCATAAAAATCTGTTTGTTCGTATTCCGTTTTCTTCGCAGCATGTCCATTGCTAATTGTAATCCTGCAACTGTATTGGTATGGTATGGACCGACTTTCAAGTAAGGCAAATCTTTGATGGGAATAGGCCATGCATCGTTACCAAAAACCAAAATATCCAAGGTATCCTTTGGGTAACGGGTCGTTATCAATTCGGAAAGTGCCATTGCCACTTTCTTGGCAGGTGTTATCCTGTCTTCGCCGTAAAGAATCATACTATGGCTAATATCAATCATTAGAATAGTGCTCATCTGCGCCTTGTACTGGGTGTCTTCCACCACTAAATCTTCTTCCGTCAGTTGAAAACTACCAATACCGTGATTTACCTGTGCATTTTTAAGACTCTCGGTCATAGAAATATGTTCCAGTCCATCACCATACCGGTATTCCCTAAAATCGCCTGTATGCTCGTCTCCCTGTCCCGATTTGCCTGTTTTATGGTTTCCGGCGCCACTCCGCTTGAGCTTACCAAAAATCTGGTCTAGGGCACGTTGCCGTATAATCCGTTCCATTTTAGCAGTTATGGAGACGTTGCTACCAGGTCCTTCACCTTCTTCTCCGTCATCGCCTTTGCCTCCACCATCTTCAAACTCTTCTCGAATGTAGCCTTTGGCCTTTAAATCTTCTATAAAATCTTCTATAGTGTAATTTTCATCCGTTAACTCATACTCTTTATCCAATTCGCGCAGCCAATCAATGGCCTCATCAAAATCGCCCGACGTATGGGTTATCAGTTCTTGGAAAATATCAAAAAGTTTATCAAATGGAGAAATTTCCGATGCTTCGTAGGGAACAAAGCGGAATCCTTTTCTTGTATTCATTGTCATGATATAAAATTAAGACTTTTCGTTTGGATGTGTCTCGAATTTAGGAAATGTTAACGTTGTTGTTTAAGCTTGGTGCCACTCCGATATTGAAATAAGGAGCTATTAATTGGAATTTGTTATGCATAAATCGAGTAGTACATCGAATAGCAGGATGATGTTTCAATATTTAGTTAAACTATTGCGTTCCGTTTAAAGAGTATACTCCAAATGAAAAAAACACCTACTATGATACCTAAATCCGCTTATAGACTTTCTTTTTTACTGTTCATACTTTTTAGTTTTAATGCCTGTTCTGAAGATGAACTTGGCGAAACGGTAGAATCTGATAGCGTAGAAGCAACCGATGAAACGGTATCCGAATCTGAAACGGCAGAGGAAGAAGGTTCAACAACAGAAAGTCCAACGGAAGAAACACCATGCTCGGATACCTCAAGTTTTGTATTCAACGAAAAGGACGGACTTGTACTGGTAGAATTTGAGAAAGCTGAATTTACAGAAGATTGGAAGCTAGAAACTGATAGTGAAAGTCATTCTGGTTCTGGCTACATGGTGTGGAATGGGTCACAAAGTTTAGGAAATCCAGGAAACGGCACTGCAACCTACCAGATAAAAATTGAAAACGCGGGCACGTATCAGTTCCTTTGGAATTCCTCGGTAACCATAGGCGATAATGGCACAGAGCATAACGATACTTGGTTACGCTTTAACAATGCTAGCGATTTTTATGGTCAAAACAGCGCTGGAACCAGTAGTGTGCCCCAAAGATACTGGTAAAACCCCAAATCCAGAAGGAGCCACCAAGGATGGTTGGTTTAAAATATACAGGAGCGGTACTGATCTTGACTTTAAATGGCAGGCGTCCACATGTGATAACAATGCGCATGATGTCTTTGTTGTGTTTGATAATTCTGGCACCTACCTTATGGAAATATCCGCACGATCGTCCGGCCACGGAATTGATAAATTTCTGCTATTTAATTCAACAGTTAACAAAGCAGATGCTATCGCTAGTGAAACTTTTAGTGTTATATCCTGTGATTAATTAGATTTATACTGTTTGCCTGTCGTCCGTAATTAAAGATACAGTAACAATTTCTATTTCTTATTAGACGGTTTATCCTTATACATGCTGCAGCAGTCCTACAATTCTCGTAATTTAGTACTGCTATGCTACAAGAACACCTCCAACAACAAGTCACAGGCTTCCTCAATACGCCGCCCATCTGGGTAAATTCCCAATTCGGGATGAAACAATTCGATTTTCCACAGGTGGATTTAAGCAGTTTCTCCCCTACTCCATTTCCACAAAAACTACGCTTGGGCCACCAGATGGAACAGGTTTGTAAACAAGTACTGGACCATTGTTCACCATATGAGGTATTGCTGCACAACCTTCCCATACGGCAAGAGAAACAAACCATAGGTGAAATTGATTTTATACTAAAGGAAACAGCTAGCCAACACCTTATTCATATAGAACTTACCTATAAGTTTTACATCATAAATCCTGATATATCCGAACCCATACACCAACTTATGGGACCAAACAGACGGGATATGTTCTTTACCAAAATGGAAAAGATTAAAAACGCTCAATTTCCTCTGCTACATACACCCGAAGGAGTTAGCGCATTAAAAAACCTGGAAATTGACCACACTCAAATAGAACATCAAGTATGCTATAAAGCACAGCTTTTTGAACCTTACGGTAGCAAAACCAGCCACCTAAGACCATTGAACCCTAAATGTATTATGGGGTATTGGTTGCGAATGGCGAACTTCCAAACAGGCGCTTTCCTACCATACGAATTCTACATTCCTTCTAAATCCCAATGGGTAATACAACCGCATGAAGATGTAGCATGGACCTCCCATTATGAAACGATGCTCGATATTAACATGCGCCTACTCAAACAAAACGCTCCCATGGTTTGGATGAAAAAATCGGAAACGGAGTTTGAAAAGTTTTTTGTGGTTTGGTGGTAAAGAGAAATACAAAGTCAGAATGTCAAATTAAAAAATAGCACTTACACGTTTTTAGTGGATTACCGGCAGGGCCGTCTTTAAGTAATCACTTGGTTATATTTAGTATCTTTTATAAAATCAATCCCAGCTAGTGCAAGCAGCCTGTGCTTAATTAATTTCAATATCACGCCTGTGCTAGAATTAGTAAACTAGGATAAAAAATATAAATGAGTAGAAAACACAAATTCGCTAACCCTAACTAGAGCATGACCAGTGACCATCTGAGTAAGAACCAATATTATTGAGTTGCTCATTTATTGAAACAAACAACGCAAAAAAAGTTAGTATCTATTTGCAGGTTAGGTTTTATTTTCCGATTCTTATACAACATTGTGCTCAACCCATAACCAACGGTACAATGCTTTCAAATGTAAAGTAATACGTTTATGAAAATAGGAGAAACTATAGCTGTAGAATTCAACGATTTTTCTAAGAACTACACCAATGATATGATTGGCTGTGTACCGCACTATTTATCGCTACTTTCAAGTTTCACCAAACACTTTCCTAATCATTTTAAGCCTACGTCTATTCTTGATCTTGGCAGCGGTAATGGAAATGTTACCGCCCAACTTATTACCTGTTTCCCAACCGCAAAGTTCACCCTTGTAGATGCATCTGCGGAAATGATAAATCTATGTCGTAGTCAGTTCAAAGACTATGATGTTATATATGCCAATACCTACTTCAAAGACTTTTCGTTTAGGGAAGAACGATATGATTTGATTGTTGCCGGATTTAGCCTCCACCATTGTGATGAAGACGAAAAACAGGTGCTTTTTAAGAAAATATATACTTCTTTAAAAAAAGGAGGTATATTTTCCTTTAGCGATTTAATGATTAATAAAACGAATCCTAATCATCCAACGCTACTGAACCAATGGAAAGAATTTGTGAACGATAACTTTCCAGATGGAAAAAAATGGACCTGGTTAATGGAACATTATGAAGCTTTTGACAAACCAACAGATTATTTGAATCAAATAGAATGGCTGAAAAATGCTGGTTTCAATACGATTAAAATTCCTTTCAAAGAAAATTATTGGATGCATCTACAAACCGTAAAATAAATTAGACAATACCTTGCACAAGTTAAGCTCCAGAAAAAATTGAAAGTCTTTAATCATTAGGATAACTAAATACAGAATTCAGTAATGAGAGGCTAGTAATACGTAATGCTGGGTTTTGGTCTAAATCAAAAGGTTTGATTTGAAATAGAAAACGAAAAACTTTAGAAGAATAGGATACCTAATTAAAACTATATAGATATGTATAGCAAATTATTAAACCAATACAAAAAATGAAACAGCATCTAATTTTTATCATGCTCCTTATGTTAGTTTATGGATGCAAAGAGGAAACTTTAAAAGAGCATCAATCAGAAGTAGTATCAATTGCTAAGATTTTTGACGACTATTATAAATTCAAAGATCGCATAAATCCAATTGAAGCTACAAAAGGTGGTAATTACGCGTATAATGATGTTATAGCAAATTATATATCCGATGACTATCAAAAAGACTTAAAAGATAATTACACTCAATTTTTGAATCTGTTAAATGAATTTGATAGTACAGAGCTATCAGAAGCAGACCGTTTGAGTATGAAAGTTATGCAATGGGATTGTGAAGTGAAGTTAGAAGGCTTAAATAACGATATTATAACCATGGCATCACCAATTTATAACTTACCCAGTTTTGAATTGATGCCATTATTTCAAATACAGTCACTGCATTTATATGTTGCTCAATTAGCAGCAGGAGGAAGTGTTCAGCCTTTTAGCACCGTTGAGGATTATGACAATTGGTTGAAAAGAGTAGATGACTACTTCCTTTTTCTGGATACTTCTATTTCTATGATGAAAGAAGGCATGTCTAAGGACATTGTGTTGCCAACTGTACTTACTAATAAAATGATTCCTCAATTAGATGAATTCATTTCAAATCCAGTTAATGACCATTTATTTTATAAGCCAATAGTATCCATGCCTGAAAGTATTAATGAACAAGAGCGCAATCGAATTTCTGCTGCATATAGCAATATGATTAATGCCAAATTAAAACCGAAATATAAAGAACTTAGGCAGTTTTTGGTTACTGAGTATTTGCCAGCTTGCAGAAAAACTTCAGGGATTGGCGCTTTGCCAAATGGACAAGAAACTTACAATTATCTTATAAAGTTACATACCACGACAACCATGACAGCTGATGAGATTCACGAACTGGGAAAAAGCGAAGTAGCTCGTATTTTAATTGAAATGGAGGATGCGAAAAATAAAATTGGTTTTAAAGGTGATATCAAAGCATTTTTTGAGTTTGTCCGTAACAGTCCAGAGCAGATGCCATTTACTGATCCACAACAAGTAATTGATAATTTTAATAGCATTAAGGAAAGAATTAATAAGACATTGAATCAAGTTTTTGAATTGAAACCTAAAGCAGATTTTGTGGTGAAACGCACAGAAGCATTCCGCGAAGCCTCGGCAAGTGCCGAATATGTTCCTGGAACTAAAGATGCTTCACGAGCAGGTATTTTTTATGTACCAATTCCTGAGGTAAAAAAATATAATAAATATTCAGATGAAGCACTGTTTCTTCATGAAGCCATTCCTGGACACCATTATCAATTATCCTTACAACAAGAAAATAAAGAATTACCAGAATTTTTGCATCCAGAAAGCATGGGCGTTTTTGTTGAAGGCTGGGCTTTATATGCGGAATCTTTAGGTACTGAACTTGGGCTTTACGAAGACCCTATTCAATATTTTGGAATGCTAAGTATGGAAATGCATCGTGCTATTCGTCTAGTAGTAGATACTGGAATACATAGTAAAGGATGGACGCGCGAGCAAGCTATTCAATATTCATTAGACAACGAAGCAGAATCGGAAGAGTCAGTTATTGCTGAAATTGAACGATATATGGCAACTCCAGGTCAAGCATTATCATATAAAATAGGTCAATTAAAAATTAGAGAATTAAGAACTAAAGCCGAAACCAAACTAGGTGAAAAGTTTAGCGTTACAGCGTTTCACAGCCAAGTGCTAAATTCTGGAAGTTTGCCTTTAATACTATTAGAAGAAAAAATTGATAATTGGATTAATTCACAAATTTAGATGAAGTCGCGCATCCTGCGTTTTATTTAGCTTTGATAATCTTCCAAACCCCATTTATCTAAATTTATAAAAATATTTTCAAGGAAATTACCCTATCGGTTAGTTTGTATTCAACCTTCGGTGGTAGGACAGGAAAAAAATTCTGAAACAAGACCATCTTCCTCTAATTCCCTTATGGTTTGTGTAAACATTTTATTAAAAGGACTTGGGACTTTCTTCTGTAAAATACCTGAACGTAAAGGACCTTCTAATAGATGAAACAAAACCAAAGGTTTCCATTGTGTTCCTATTAAATTAATGGTCTAATGTAAAGGACAACTACTATCTCTCTTCAAAATTATATTTTGTAGTATTGATAATCATTATTTCACCCTTTTTGGTGCGTAGACTGCCTTTTGGTAAGTTATAGCTTAATGTAAACTAATTTTGAAATTCAAATTATAACGTATGATAGCTAACAAAAATTACCCAAAATCATTTTCACATATTGGAATTACAGTTCCCAATATAAACGAAGCCGTAACATTTTATTCAGAAGTAATGGGTTGGTACATTATTATGGAACCATCTAAAGTCAAAAAAGAAACGGAAACTGCCATTGGCCAAATGTGCATTGACGTTTTCGGAGACGATTGGACGGAATTTGAGATTGCTCATTTAGCAACTTCAGATGGTATTGGAATTGAATTATTTTCATTTCCAAATGGAATAAAAGAAGCGCCTGAATTTAATCCTTTCAATACTGGTCTATTTCATTTTTGCGTGCAGGACCCAAATATTGAGGAACTAATAGCCAAAATTTTGTCCTACGGTGGTAAACAAAGAATGCCCATTAGATCATATTATCCGAACGAAAAACCATTTAAAATGTGCTATGTGGAAGACCCGTTTGGGATTGTATTCGAAATCTACACGCATAGTTATGAATTAACCTATTCATCTGGTGCGTATTCAAAATAAAACCTACAAGTACCTATGTAGATTAAGATAGCTAACACACGTCTTACAAGAAATATCTGTGCTAACCAAAACCCCTGCTCCCACTCGTCATTTACGAGTGGGCACCTAAGTGGGTCCATTTTTTAATAAAATAACAGTTCCAATTATGTTAATTCCTACCCAACATTGCTTGTTTAATAACGGCAAACAATTGTTTTTTCTTAATTTCTACCGGTAGAAGCAACACTGGTGTACAACTAGATTAAGAAACGTGAAAACTAACTCTTTTCAGAGAAGCCCATGAACAATTTAAAAGACTTACATATAAAAAAGGAGCTTTTACCCATGTTCGACTACTCTTTGAATATGTTCGCTAGGAAGAAGATTCTTGCCATTTTAGAAACACCCTTACCATCGGTAGCTATGATTACCGAACGTCAAAACATATTCAAGGGTTTTACAGCCAACCAGAACATCTTGAAGGAGTATTCTTATACCGTCTTGTACTTAAATGAGGTTCATTTTTTTCTGAATGATGAAAAAATAGAAGACCTATCCAAAAAAAAAATAAAATATAAGGTATTTGCTTCTAGGCAAGAAAAGACGCGCTATACAAGTAAGTTCAATCAGTTGATTCTGTTTTTTCATCGCTTGGAATCGCGGTATTTTTCAAGACTAGATTTAAAGCAATTTCCAGAGGAATACCGTGCTACTATTAAACAAATACTTCAGTTCCTATCAAAATTCGATCTCCACAACTATGCATATATCATAAGAGAAAAGCGTTTAAAGGACAAACATATCATCGCCTTAACGGAACTCATTTACGAGCTAAAGGAAAAGGAATCAACACCTCTTTTCTGGAAGAATTTATTTCTATTCGAGGCCTATCTCTCTATTAATTTAGGTATTCTAAAGAACGATTTCACCTATCCGGAAATAGGCACAAAACATATTAAATTACTAGATTTTTACCATCCGCTTATCAAAGAACCCGTAAAGAACGATTTTGAGAACGGGAGTAACGTGATTGTTTTAAACGGTCCCAATATGTCTGGCAAGTCCACTTTTTTGAAAGCGGTGGGCCTATGTGTTTATTTTGGTCATCTTGGTATAGGAATACCAGCAGCCTTTGGAGAAATCCCCTTTTTTAATCATTTTTCTATCGAAATTAATAGGAGAGATGATATTTTGAACGGTTATAGCCATTTTATGACAGAAGTGATGAATCTAAAAAATGTAGTGGAATGCGCGAGGAACGGAAAGCAATGTTTTGCGATTTTTGATGAACTCTTTAGCGGCACCAATGTAGAAGATGCCTTTGAAATATGCAGAACAACCATAAACGGACTGAGTAGACTTCCATATTCTTACTTTTTAATATCCACCCACATCCAGAAACTAAAAAACGTTTCAAACGACACCGTCTCAAATTACTACATAGATTGTAAATTAGTAGAAGACCTACCAACGTTTACCTATAAAGTCAAAAAGGGCTGGTCGGATGTTAAAGTAGGTCGCATCTTATTCGCTAAAGAAGGATTGAACGACTTGCTAAACTAAACTTTCATCGACTTTAGTCAAAAATAGATGTAGCTATTCTGCAAAATTTATTAAAAAGGCAGGACGATATAATTTAATATAACATAAAGGACACCAGAATAATGCCTGTTGCAGCAACGGGTACGATTATGAGCATGTAAAGGAAGGAGATAATATTGGCTTTAAAAAAAGCACCCTTCCATGAACTCCTATAAAAATTTCGTAGTGCTAGCATGAGGTAAATAACAAAAGAGAAGCAGATGAGCACTTCTATAGCTATGGGAATCTGCCATACTTTATTTATCAAAAGAATGGCACAAAATGAGGCAAATATAAATGTGAAAAAATAAAAGCTAAACACCAAATGGTGGGCAAAGGTGGCCGGTTTCCAGTAAAAAATTTTCAGAAACAATGCAAAAAGTGGCAAAAGAAGAAACATAGCAATGGGAATTGTATCATATAACACCTGGAGTATACCACCACCTTGTTTTTCATAAAACTTCAGCATTTGTTCATAAAACCTGCGGCTAAATGCATTTGCATCCTCCTTCATTCCCATGGCCTTAAATTTTTGATCCAATGGCACCCCTGCAGTGATAAGTGAATCTAACAACTCGCGCTTAAACCCAAAGGTAATATTCGCTAACTGCGGATCTGAGCTCATTACCGAATCTAATTCCACTAACTCTTCATCGGATAAGCCAATTAATTTTTGATTTTTTTTTAAGGCCTTTTTTGCCTCGTTAATATCAAGTGTATCTGCATTTACCAGTACAGCATTCAAGTTATTTTCCTGCTCAAAGCCTTTTTTGATTGCTTGGGAAACTTCAGTATCTGCTTGCCGAACGGTAAAAGAAAATATAAAGAAAAAGATGACTGATATAAAGAGGTAAAATTGCGCAGGATGCAAATATTTTAAACGTTTCCCATCAACAAAACGGCGAGCCAATACGCCCGGCTTTAGCATAAGGGTTGCAAAACTCCTGAAGAACCTAGCATCTATAGAGAAGTAATTTTCTATTGTATTACTAAAAAGGACACCAACGGTGAGGTTGTCTATTGCCTCTTGCCCGCAATAAGGACAGTATTCATAAGAAGAATCAAATGTTTGTTCGCAGTTCCTACATTTTTCATTAGTTGGCATCTGTAATTCTTTCTTTAAAAGTACAACAAACCGAGGGTCAAACAAGAACCAGATTTATAATTATGCTTTGGAATGAAATAAACAATTGTAAAAAAATCAATATTCCTTAGTAGTGTCAATAGCCGAGAAGACTATTTAGGTTTTCGTGATAATGATAGTCAATTGCGAGGAAAATAGAATTATACAAATCACAGCTTAATGTAATGGAGCTATTGGTCACACCGGAAAGTCTGTGTATTTTTAGTGTGTTAGTCATCTGTACTTACTTTTCACACGATAATATCAAAACAATCGAAAAAATGGTACTGTTGACGAGGTGTATCCTAGTCCTTTGCTAGTTGCAAAACAGGTATAGGAAACGTACAAAACTCATCATAACATAAACTTCTGAAAATTCAAAAGTTAGCCCATGAAACTTTTTAAACTATTTATAATCTTAACCATCCTTAGCGCAGTTTCTTGTGAAAACGAAGCCATTCCAAAAACAGGTATTATTCCACAACCCAACAACATAAGCTATCATGAAGGGACTTTTTTAATAACAGCGGAAACCAAGATTGTTGTAGCAGATTCAAAAGAAGGACGTTTAATCGCTGAAGCACTTCAAATCTTTTTAGCAGAAAACTTTAAGCTAAACCTAAAGATTACAACGGCACCGCAAACGAATGCTATCCAACTCGTCTTATCCGAAGAACAAGGGGGAAAAGAAGCATACAAACTAGAGGTGTCTAAAACGGGTGTTCTAATCCGTGGAAACTCGTATAATGGAGTTTTTTATGGGGTACAAACCTTAAAACAGTTACTAACACCAGAAACAATACTAAAAAAACCAGCGCTTAATTTTGTAAGTATTACTGATGCTCCAGCTTTTGGTTGGCGCGGTATGATGTTGGATGTTTCGCGCCATTTCCTAGCAACCGATTCTGTTAAACAAGTCATCGATATTTTGGCCATGCACAAAATAAATAAATTTCATTGGCATTTGACAGATGGTATTGGATGGAGAATTCAGATTGACAAATACCCCGAGTTAACTAAGAAAGGTGCTTGGCGAAAGGTAAAAACCAACAAGAAACCATGGGAAGACTTTGAGGCTACCTACAAAGATAGCACGGGCGACGTGTATGGCGGATATTATACCAAAGACGCTATTACCGAAATAGTTGCCTACGCCGCTGAACGATATATTGATGTGATTCCCGAAATTGAAATGCCTGGACATTCTGAAGCGGCATTGCAGTGTTATCCTAAACTGAGTTGTGACGCTACAGGAAGTTCCGGGGTGTACTGCGCAGGCAATGATGCGGCCTTTGAATTTCTACAAAATATTATTAAGGAGGTGACCCCCTTATTTCCAAACGAATACTTGCATATTGGTGGAGATGAAGTCGGAAAGGATGCTTGGCTAGGTTGTACCAAATGTAAAAAAAGAATGCAGAACGAGGGGTTGACTAATGGCGAGGAGCTGCAAAGTTACTTCGTAAAACGAATGGAAAAATTTGTGAATGCTCAAGGGAAAAAGCTGGTCGGTTGGGATGAAATTCTGGAAGGTGGCTTACCGCAAAGGGCAACCGTCATGTCTTGGCGGGGTTTTGATGGTGGTATTGAAGCTGCAAACGCTGGTCACGATGTGGTGATGTCGCCAAGTACTCCATTATATTTTGACCATAATCAAGGTAAAAGCGAATTTGAGCCTCCCTCCTGGGGTGGTTATAACAGCCTACTTAAAGTTTATAATTTTAATCCTGTTCCAGCAGATATTGTAGCCGACAAACGGCATCACATCCTAGGTGGGCAGGCAAATCTTTGGACCGAGCAGATTAAGTCACTTAGTCATATACAATATATGATGTTGCCAAGGCTATCGGCCTTATCCGAAGCATTATGGACGAATCAAAATCAGAAAAACGAAGTGGAATTCATTAAAAAAATAGCTATCCATTTTGATAGGTTAACGGCATTAGACTATACTTTTGCCGAGAGTTCCTTGTCGCCAGATTATGAGGTGGGCTATGACAAAATTAATAAAGAATTCGTGCTCGAACTACAAAACGAGCTGGGTGTATATGACATTAGTTATACCTTGGATGGTACTACTCCAACACTAAGTTCAGCGGTGTATGGAGAACCCATTCGCTACACAACACCTATTGATGTACATGCGCAGACCTTTAGAAATGGTGCGCCTATAGGGTTTCCATTAAAAAAAACCTTTTCTACAGGTTCTAGCGATACCTACACCATTGCCTATACCAATCCGTATAACGAAAGCTATAGCGGTGGTGGTGATTTCGCCTTATTTGATAATAGATTTGCCAGCCCAAGGGGCGACGATCCTAATTGGCAGGGACTACCTCAAAAAGATTTCGAAGTGGTTATTAAGTTAGGTGAAGCCAATAGCGTATCCTATATTGGTTTAAACTTTTTTCAGCATATTGGCGCCACTTCTGTGATGTTACCCATCGAGGTTACGATGGCTATTTCAGAAAATGGAGACGACTATGTAACGGTATTTACAAAACAATTGGAAACAATAATGGACAGGGATCCGATGATTAAAAGAGTAGAAGCGGATTTTGAAAACCAAAATATTTCCTTTATTAAAATTTTAGCAAAAAATAGAGGTCAATTACCAGAATGGCATATTAGATCAGGAGATGCTTGGCTATTTATTGATGAAGTTACAGTCAAGTAAACCACAGCAGATAATTATAAAGAATTATGGAAATTAACTTGTACTACTTTTAAATTTTACCTATTCTAAATTTTAACCACCTTCGATACCCATTATGAAATTAACTCATTTAAAAATTTTCAGTATTATTCTTTTATTTGTTGGAGGGGCATGTAACAATTCAGAACAAAAGAAGGAAACAAAACCCAATGTGATATTATTTTATCTTGATGATAGCGGATATGGCGATTTTGCACACAACGGGAACCCTACCATAAAAACACCGAATATCACAAAACTAAAAGTGAGTGGGGTTAATTTTACGCAGTTCTATGTGACCTCCCCTGCATGTTCTGCTTCGCGCTATTCCCTAATAACAGGTCGTTATCCTGGACGATCGGGACTCGGCTCTTGGGTAATTGGTCCTAATGCTAAGAAACATCTACATAAAAAAGAAGTAACCCTAGCTGAAGGCTTAAAATCTGTAGGCTATAAAACAGGGATGTTTGGGAAATGGCATCTAGGATCACCCAACAAGAATAATCAATTTTCTCAAGAAACACTACCTCTTGCACATGGATTTGATGAATGGATTGGAACAAATGTTTCCCACGACTACCGTACCTCAATGCTTATAAAAAGCAATCCTCAAGGTGAAAATCCAATCCATGGGTATGAACTAATTGCAAAAGACTTACCAGATAATGTAAAAATTTCAGAATCGTTAACGGGTATATGTACAAAAGCAACTATGGACTTTATTAAAGAAAACCAAAAGAATCCATTCTTTGCGTACGTTGCTTATAACATGCCTCACCTAGGCCTTTTTGTTAGTGATAAATTTAAAGGCGCATCACGTAATGGGGTTCTTGGAGATGTCATAGAAGAGTTGGATGCTTCTATCGGTGCTATTATGCAAACTTTAGAAGATACTGGCTTAAAAGAAAATACAATTGTGATTTTTGCTTCAGACAACGGGCCATGGGTTAAGTTTAATAATCAGTCTGATACTAGGTATGGGGATACGCGATTGCAAGTTGGATATGCCACTCCATTTAAAGACGGTAAAGGTTCTACTTGGGAAGGAGGACATCGAGTGCCTGGAATTATTAGTTGGCCTGCTAAAATTAAAGGAAACCGAAATGAACAAACTCCTATTAGTACCTTAGATATATTGCCGACAATTTTCGAAATAGCGGGTATAGCATTACCAAAAGACAGAACAATTGATGGAAGGGATATTCGCCCAATATTAATGCCTGAAACCTATAAAAATAAACTCGATAAGTTTAATTTTTTCTATTCTTATTCTGACAACCAGCCTTCAGCAGTTCGAAAGGACGAATGGAAGTTACATGTTCGCATCGGTTCTCAAACTAAAAATGATTATGGTTTTACTGCGTCTAGAGAAACACCATTATTATTTCAAGTCGAAAAAGATTTAGGAGAGCGAATTGATGTGTCAAAACAATACCCAGAAAAAGTTTCAGAACTTCGAACCGATATTGAACTGTTTGAAGCACAAATAAAAAAAGAAGGTACTTTTTGGGATATAAAATGAGACCTAAGGCTAGTTAGTTGATAGGTATAGGAAATATAGAAATTAGCTGGTACTCTATAAATTTGAATTATTATTAATTTTAACGACCTTCGGTCAAGTAGCATATATGTATATATCATTAACAGGATTTGATAAACGCTTGCTGGCAACAATCCAACTAAAAAACCAACTATGAAGAATTATTTAAAGCTATTAATCATCATACTTTGTATGAGTTGTGCCGATGACAAAAAAGACGCTACCGAGTTGATACAAGTAGACCAAACTACTATCGGCAAACATATGGAGCGTTTAGCTTCAGATGATTTTATAGGTAGAAAACCATTTACAGCAGGTGAAGTTATTACCGTAAACTATTTAAAGGATGAATTTAAAAAACTAGGTCTTTTACCTGGAAACGGAGATAGCTATTTTCAAGATGTACCCATGGTAGAAATTACCGGAGCCCCATCTGAGCATATGGTTATTTCGGGAACTCAAGGCAGCTTCAATTTGGACTACCTAAAGGATTTTGTAGCCACTACAAATAAACCGGTAACTGATATTGGTTTGGAGAATTCCGAGCTTGTTTTTGCAGGCTATGGCATTGTCGCACCAGAATATGGATGGAACGATTACGAAGGTATCGATTGGAAAGGGAAAACAGCGGTCGTTTTAATCAATGATCCTGGTTTTAAATCTGGCGACTCCACCTTGTTTAAGGGAAATGAAATGACCTATTATGGTCGTTGGACCTATAAGTATGAAGAGGCGGCAAGACAAGGTGCAGAGGGACTTATTATAATCCATGATACGGAGCCAGCATCTTACGGTTGGAACGTAATTGAATCTGGTTGGACTGGTGCCAGATTGACTATTGAAAGTGATTTACCACTTCTAAATGTAGAATCTTGGATAAGTGGCGAAAGTGCTCAAAAAATGATGGAGGCATCGACTATGAAAGGTCAAGATTTTAAAGCGATATCCAGAAAAAAAGGCTTTAAACCCATTGTTTTGGACTTAAAGGTTTCCATAGCAATAAAGAATGAAATTAAAAAAGATGTTTCTAAAAATGTAGTAGCATTACTACCCGGTACGGAACGGAAAGATGAAACGATTATCTATTCCGCACATTGGGACCATTTTGGTATTGCAAAAACAATTAATGGGGATTCAATTTATAATGGCTCCGTGGATAATGCATCAGGAACAGCTGGCTTGTTAGCTATTGCGGAAGCATTCAAGAATAACGGTCCTACAAAACGCTCTTTGGTATTCATAGCGGTTACCGGAGAAGAACAAGGCTTGTTAGGTTCGGCTTACTATGCTGAAAATCCAATTTATAGCCCTTCAAAAACAGTAGCGAACATTAATATGGATGCCCTAGATAGTCCAGAAAAAATGAAAGATTTAACGATTACGGGTTATGGACAATCTGAAATGGATATGTATGCAAAAGAGGCAGCGCTTGCCCAAGATAGATACATCATTCCAGACCCAGAAGCTGAAAAAGGGTATTTCTTTAGATCGGATCATTTCAATTTTGCAAAAATTGGAATTCCTGCCTTGTATGCCGGTGGATCTTACGAAGGCTTCACAAAATCTATTGAGGAAATACAAGCCCTAAAGGATGATTATATTATCAATAAATACCATCAACCTTCTGATGAATACAATCCAGAAACAACTGTATTGAGTGGCGTCCAGCTAGATTTACAACTCTTTTTTAACGTAGGATTGAAATTATCCAATGAAGCCAATTTTCCCAAATGGTATGAGGGGAGCGAGTTTAAAGCTGCAAGGGAATAAGCGGAACGCTGGGACTTAGTGTTTTTATTGAATAGAGTCACTCAATTAATCTACGATGTTAAGGGAAAAATTCCTGTATTTGTTTTGAACACTTTTGATTACCTCTGATTTGTCTAAATCATGGTCTTTATGAACATTCGATTTATTATTATCACTCTATTTTTAAACCGCATACACAAGCTTGAAACTACTTTAAATACCTTTATCTACAGCTCAAATACAGGGAACAGTACAACAGATAATATGGACCAGTAACTAATAAAATTAATCAACTTTAAAAATCAAAAGATGGAATACGATACCCTGATGAATTTGCACTTGTTTACCGTAGTTCCCTGTTTTTTGATAGGCACACTATTATTGCTTATAAAAAAAGGGACCGTTATTCATAAAGCGTTTGGAAGAGTATATATGGTACTGATGCTTTTTACAGCCTGTGTTACCCTATTTATGCCAGCAGATGTAGGCCCACAATTCTTGAATCACTTCGGGTGGATTCATAGTTTCAGCTTTCTAACTATTTACACCGTGCCCACAGCGTATGTTGCCATTAAAAGAGGCAATGTGAAGGTTCATAAACGAAAAATGATTTTACTCTACTTTGGCGCCATCATTATTGCCGGCGGATTTACCTTCGTACCAGGAAGGTATTTACATGAAGTGTTTTTTTGAATTTGATTGAAAATATATTCAATACTTGCAACACTAGTTTAAACTAGGGCTATTGATTCCAAAAGCATTATTAATTAATTTTGAAAAGGTTCGAATTCTAAGTTTACAATTAAACCCAAACCTTTTTTATCATCAATTATTAATTACATGTTCAATTGCTATATCCCCTGTTGTTTCCAAGTCTTTTTTTAATTTATCTACGAACTCATATTCATCTTTGGGGTAGTCTAAGTCTACATGGACAGGAATTCCCTTAGCTTCATAGCTTATGCCTTTGGTATCCTTGTAAACTTGATTTGATAATCCAAATTCCCATCCATTTGGTAACTTTTTTTCCAGAATATCTGAAAATATACCTTCAGAAGGAGAACCTAATCGCATAATATCCTCATACGCGAGACTAGAAAGGAGTAAGATTTCTGTAGCACTTGCGGACCAATGGCTTTGCAATATGTGCAGTTTGCCCCCATAAGTGCTTTCAGCGGGTGAAAGTTCAAATGGATATGATTCAGAAAAAGAATCTCCTACCCTATTTTTCTTGTAGAAAACTGTTTTTTCGATGCTAACAAAATAACTTAAAATAGCAAGGCCCACCATATCCTCTCCTCCACCATTAAATCGAAGATCTAGTATGATTTTTTTGGTATCCCCCAAATCGTTCAAGACCTTTCGCATAGTTGTATTCATTCCGTTTATATCATCCATGAAAGGATCTTGTGTTCTTGATAGGTATTTCAAATATAGTTTTTGAGCGTCCTTCTGTGGCATTGTATCAGTAATGCCATATTCACCTTGAGCTCCCATACTATTAATTTGTATATAGCCCAAACTATCATTTATTTTACCCCAAATTGTTCTTGAAATGTTGTGGCGTTTTGGAGTTTTAATATATTTGGCAACTATCGCCATCCTAGTACCTTTAAGGTCTGCGTTGGGCCTAGTATCCCAATTACCAATGGCGGCGGCGTTTTTCATAATCTTATCGGAAGCAGAAATATCCACATGCCCGTCATTTAATTCGCTAAGCATTGCATCACAAATAGCAAATAATTCAGCATTGCTGGTGTTAGCTTTAATTTTATTACGATAAATGTCATGAAGTCTCTTCCAATCAACATTCCGCTCCTTAAAATAAGCATATTCATCGTTAAAGGAATTCCATAATACATCAAAGTTATAAAGTGGATTTTTCCGCTCTTTTTTAGATAATTTTCGATTACATAAACCCGGAAGTGCATCAATACGATCAAAAGTATATGTGGTTACTCCCCGTTTCAGGGTAAGCACATTATTTGAAACGGATAACCCTTCAGATAAAATTGCAAGAGGATATTCAGCACTAGCCGTACATGAGATTTTTGTAAGATCGTAAATCCTTATATTTTGATCATCAATTTCAGCTACCCAGCCATAACCTCTAGCCATCCATGTTCCTGCCATATCATTAGATAATTGGGTATGCATAGATGTCATTGTGTTACAAACAAGAATACTTACCAGTACACCGACAATAAGATATTTTTTCTTCAAACTATTCTTAGTTAATTATTAGACTACAAACAAAGAGCATTCAAACTAAGAAAGCGTCTCAATACCAGTATTGACACCTATTTATTGCTCTGTATTAGTCGTTTTCTATAGTCGGAAGGTGACAATTGCGTACTACTTTTAAAAATACGGTTAAAGCTTGATTTTGATTTAAAGCCACAGTCGAATGCAATTGCCAATAGGGTATATTTCTTAGCCTCTGGTGATATCATTTTTATTTTCACTTCTTCAATTCTTAGATTATTCACATAATCGTAAAAAGAGAATCCCATATTTTGATTGAGTAGTGTAGAAAGTTTTTTGTCTGGAACCTCAAGAATATGCGATAATGCACTTAATGTCAAGTTTTCATTTAAAAAAGGTTTTTCACTTGCCATTAAGTCATTCAGCGCTATGCTAAGATTTTTCATCTCAATTGAATCGTAGTTGTATTTCTTGATGGAAACCTTGTTAATTTCTTTTTTCTTTGAATTTTTATTTTCAAGGGTATCATATAAAAAGTCGGGTAATAAAACTTTACTCTGCATGATACCATAATACCCCAAATAAACTACCATAAAAACAATGGGGATAACGCTTATAAAACCTATTTCAAAACCCATATCCCCAAAGAAAGATTCGTAAATACTAGTTGAAATATCAATTGTTAAAATAATTATACTAGCCAGGAGCATATACCTTACCCAGTTTAAGTCTTTATTTTCTAAATTAGAATAATTGAATTTAACCAATTTTCGAAAACGCATCAGCTTTAGGTAGGTTACTATACAATACAGATAAGAATACACTATTGTAAATAATAATATAGGCTGCATTCTTTTGATGTAGTCCATTTCATAGGTTTCATTAATCATACCAGCCAAGGCAGGAAATGATATACCAATGACATACACTATTGGAAAAACAAAATGAATGATATTATCTCTAACTGAATTCTTGGCACTCCCAATAATACCCTTGACATATACCAATAAAAGTGGGCCTATAAGAACATCGGTACTATCAGAAAAAACAAACGTAATGTAAAACAAAAGACGAATACGATGTAAATAAGCGTAATAGGAGATAAAAACAAATAGAATTGATAGAAAAATCCAAATCAATACTTTATGATGGGCTTCTTTCTTTTGCTTTTGTATTAGAAATATAAGAAGTAAACCGGTGACTAATATTCCTGTGATTAATAAAAAATCCAGTATTAAGTCCATTGATTTATTTCTTTCGTTTGATTAACTCCTCCTCAATATCCCTTAGCGTAAATCCTTTTGCCTGCAAGAGTATCATATAGTGAAATAATAAATCACCACTTTCGTACAGGAATAATTCATCGTTATTGTCCATAGCTTCGATTACGGTTTCCACAGCCTCCTCCCCAACTTTTTGCGCAATTTTGTTAATGCCCTTTTCAAATAATGAGGCGACATACGATTTTTCGCCATCCGCCGCGTTTCGGCGTTCGGTAATGGTCTTTTCTAAATCTGAAAAGAAACCGAATTGCGATTCGTTCTTCTCGTCCCAGCAAGTATCACTACCTGTATGGCATGTAGGCCCGACAGGATTTACAGAAATGAGCAAAGTATCTTGATCACAATCATTTTTGATGTTTATTACATTTAGAAAATTACCACTTTCCTCCCCTTTGGTCCATAAGCGTTGCTTGGAACGACTAAAAAACGTGACTTTCCCCGTTTCTTGGGTTTTCTCTAAACTCTCTTGGTTCATGTAACCCAGCATCAATACGTTTTTGGTGCGTGCGTCTTGGATGATGGCTGGAACTAATCCATCAGTCATCTTTTCCCAGTTCGGTATGTTATAATCCATGTTTTCTTTAGTCATTTTTTACAATTTCATTTGTCAGTATGAACACGGTCAAAGACCTTTAATGTTCCAATTACTAATGCTCAAGCTAAAGCAAACTTAACCGCAGCATAAGCATGTTCCTTGGTCGTATCGATAACCGCAATATCACAGTCCTCTTGTTTAATTAATAAAGGTATTTCAGTACAACCTAAAATAACTGCTTGCACACCTTCTTTTTCAGCCTTTTTGATAATATCTAAATATTGCTTTTTAGAAGCAGTAGTTATAATACCCTTAGCGAGTTCCGTATAAATAATATTATGCACAACATCCCTATCCTCTTTATTGGGTATTAAAATCTCTATACCAAATTGATTTTTGAGAATGTCTTTGTAAAAGTCCAACTCCATTGTATATTTTGTACCTAGCAATAACACTTTTTGGTATCCTTTTTTTTGAACTGCCTTACCGGCTACTTCGGCTATGTGTAACAAAGGAATCGATATACTTTTTTTCATCGTTGGAACACTAAGATGCATTGTATTGGCGCAGATTAGAATTATTTCTGCACCTGCGTTTTGCAATCGTAAGGCGATATCCGTCATTTGAGTATGTAAGGTATCCCATTCACCATTCGCCTGTTTTTTAGAAATTTCTGCAAAATCAACCGATTCAATAATACACTCGCAGGAATGTTGCGCACCCAAGGTTTTGGCTACTTTAGTATTTAATAATTGATAGTACAACTGCGTGGATTGCCATGTTATACCGCCTATTAATCCAATTTTCTTCATGATTTTGAATTATAAATTTTCGCTACTTGTATGCCTGAGCGCAGTCGAAATAAGCTACGTTACATATGGTGTCTCAATTTTACACTCTAACCGGAATCCCTTCCTTTTGTAACTGCTTTTTTAAATCCTTTATTTCTATTTCCTTAAAATGAAAAACACTGGCGGCTAAGGCCGCATCCGCTTTTCCGTTTACAAAGGTATCGGTAAAATGTTGCACATTCCCAGCACCACCAGAAGCAATAATAGGAATATTAAGCTCGGTAGATAAACGAGCCAATGCCTCGTTTGCAAATCCGTCTTTGGTGCCGTCATTATCCATAGAGGTAAATAGTATTTCTCCAGCGCCCCTTCGTTCCACTTCCTTGGCCCAATCAAAAAGGTCTAACTCGGTTGGCACCTTCCCACCTACCAAGTGTACCGTCCACTTTCCATCGATTTGTTTTGCATCAATCGCCACAACAATACATTGCGAACCAAATTTAGCCACTAAATCATTGATTAATTGCGGATTTTTAACAGCCGAGGAATTAATGGAAACCTTATCTGCACCATTATGTAATAGAATATCAACGTCTTCAACCGAAGAAATACCACCACCCACGGTAAACGGAATATTAATTTTTTCGCCCACGCGGTAGACTAAGTCCGCTAAGGTTTTTCGTTTTTGTTCCGTTGCCGAAATATCTAAAAAAACAAGCTCATCAGCACCTTCTCTACTATATATTTCTGCAAGTTCTACTGGATCGCCAGCATCTCGCAAATCAACAAAATTGATACCTTTTACGGTTCTACCATCTTTAATATCCAAACAGGGAATAATTCTTTTTGCGAGCATTATACTTTATTATTTTTGGTGTTCAAATCCATTCCCTCATAAAATCCTAAATCTTTATTTTTCAACTGCTTTACCCAAAATGCAATTTGACCGGTGTGATAGGAATAGTGTTCTACAGCATGTAAAACGACCCCTACTCCCGAAAAGGAGAAACCTTGAACTTGCCTCATCTTCAAAAATTGATCTATTGTAGCATCAAATATGACCCGTTTGGCCGTATTAACAGTATCATCCAGTTTTTGAAGTAGCTCTATTTTTGTGAGTCCACTTATTGCTATAAATTCCCCATCCCTATTTCGTTTATCCTCTGTTTCGCCAAGCGATGAAATGATATATTGAGAAATATTACCACTCAAATGCAAAATCAAATTTGCTATACTATTCAAGGAAGCATTAGGTTTTTGCCAGACTTCGCTATCGGTTAATTCATCCAGGCTCTTATTAATCATACGGGTACTTTCATCCATACGATAAAGTGCATTTTTGACTAATTCTTCAACCAACTGTTCTTCTTTATCCATGGCTTAAAATGTACGTTTCTAGTTGTTTTAGGCTAATTCTATTCTCATAGATTGCTTTACCAATAATGGTACCTTCACAACCTAATTCGGCAAGTTTGGGCAATTCATCAAATGTAGATATTCCCCCAGATGCAATTAGTTTAAGTGGCCGTTCACCAGCTGTTCTATCTATTATCTTTTGGTATAAATCAAATGAAGGTCCTTCTAACATGCCGTCCTTGCTAATATCGGTACAAATCACATATTGAATACCTTTGGCTTGATATGACTGAATAAACGGAATTAGTTCCTCTTTAGACTCCTCTTGCCATCCGGAAACTGCTACTTTTTCATCCAAAGCATCGGCACCTAAAATAATTCTATTAGAGCCATGTTTTTCAATCCAACCTAAAAAGGTATCTGAGTCCTTTACTGCAATACTGCCTCCAGTAATCTGGCTTGCACCACTTTCAAAAGCGATACGTAAATCTTCATCTGTCTTTAAACCACCCCCAAAATCAATTTTTAATTGGGTCTGAGAGGCAATCTGTTCAAGCACGCGGTGGTTTACAATGTGTTTAGACTTTGCTCCATCCAAATCTACCAAATGTAAAAACTGTATTCCGCTTGCTTCAAACTCCTTGGCCACTTCTAAAGGATGTTCGTTATATATTTTCTTGGTATCGTAATCTCCTTTAGACAGGCGAACGCATTTACCATCTATGATATCTATGGCGGGTATTATTCTCATTTTTTTAACGTAAATTTTGTTTATCAATGCACATCCATAAAGGAGAATTTCCAATTTGATTAAATCCAAAACGCTGATAAAAACTATAGGCATCTGTGGTCTTTAAGGCTACTGTTTTAAGGCTTTTAATAACATCATCTTTAAGCATATTTTCAACTATTTTTTTGCCATATCCTTTGCCTTGAAATTTTGTAAATATGATAAAATCCATAAAATAACCAAAATATATATAAACCGTAACCACCCTTGCAAAACCAATCTGTTCATTTGCCTGGGTATACATTCCAAAACAGTAGGAATTTGATATTGCCTTTTTAACATCTTCCACCGTTCTACCATCACACCAATATTCATCAGCTATGAAATGTTTTATGGCGTTTACATTCAATAAATTTTTATCATTTGAGATGAAAAAATTATTTTCCATTATATTTTTAAAAAATTAAATAAGATATTTTCACCAACTGAGCTACTCTTTTCTGGGTGAAATTGAGTGCCATAAAAATTATCCTGTTGTAGGGCAGCGCTGTATCTTAAACCATACTCACATTCGGCAATAGTTTCCGCACAAACTGGAGCGTAGAAACTATGAACCAAATAAATATGCTCCTTTTCATTAATCCCTTTAAACAATTGAGATTTTAAATCGGTTATTTGATTCCAGCCTATTTGTGGAACTTTTACATCAGTACCAAACTTAACCACATCTATATCAAAAATACCCAATCCTTTTGTGTCGCCTTCTTCAGAAGAATTACACATCAACTGCATTCCCAAGCAAATTCCTAGCACCGGCTGTTGTAAGGTCGGAATCAAATCATGCAAACCACTTTCCCAAAGTTTCGCCATAGCGCTACTTGCCTCTCCAACACCTGGAAATATGACCCTATCTGCATTCCGTATTTCTTCCACATCATTACTTAGAATAGCAGCATACCCCAACCGTTTAATGGCGAACTTGATACTCTGGATGTTTCCTGCTCCGTAATTAATAATTACTATTTTCATTCATTTAGTATTAGGTACTGCGTACCAAGTAAAAACAAATTTTAAAGACTTTTTACTATTATAACATTCCTTTAGTACTCGGTAATACCATTTTTTCAACATCACGTTTTACAGACATCTTAATCGCCTTGGCGAAGGCTTTAAAAATAGCTTCTATTTTATGATGTTCGTTAGCGCCTTCTACTTTTATATTAAGGTTGGCTTTGGCTCCGTCTGTAAAGGATTTAAAAAAGTGATGGAACATTTCCGTTGGCATGTCACCTACTTTTTCGCGTCTAAAATCGGCCTCCCAGACCAACCAGTTACGACCTCCAAAATCTATAGCTACCTGAGCTAAACAATCATCCATAGGTAAACAGAAGCCATAGCGCTCAATACCTAATTTATTTCCCAATGCCGCATAAAAAACTTCTCCCAGTGCTATTCCAGTATCTTCTATGGTATGGTGTTCATCAACCTCTAAATCACCATTTACCTTAATCGTAAGGTCCATTTGTCCGTGACGCGCTAATTGGTCTAGCATATGGTCAAAAAAAGCAAGTCCGGTCTTAATATCGCTTTTACCAGTGCCATCAAGGTTCAATTTAATGTAGATATCGGTTTCGTTGGTTTTCCTGGTTATTTCCGAGGTTCGTTCCTTAAGTTTTAAAAACTCATAGATTTTTTCCCAGTCATTACTTTCCAATGCAATACTGCTATCCAAGGCTTCTCGCTTAATCGTAATTTCACCTGTACCTAGATGGGTATCGTCATTAATGAATATTCCTTTAGCCCCAAGATTTTTGGCCAGTTCTATATCGGTCAATCGATCACCAATTACAAAAGAATTCTCAAGATCATAGGCATCAGAAAAATACTCGGTTAGAAGACCTGTACCCGGTTTTCTAGTATTTGCTTTTTCATGCGGAAAAGTTCTGTCTAGAAATACCTTATCAAAAACAACACCTTCCTGTTCAAAAGACTTTAGAATGAAATTATGCACAGGCCAAAAGGTATCCTCAGGAAATACATCGGTTCCCAAGCCATCTTGATTGGTTATCATAACCAACTCATAATCTAGCTCCTTGGCAATTTTCCCTAAAAAGGTGAATACTTTTGGGTAAAACACTATTTTTTCAAAAGCGTCTATTTGTTCATCAACCGTTTCCTTTATAATAGTTCCATCACGGTCTATAAAGAGGACACGTTTACCATTAAAAGAAGTATTATTTTCTTGTTTTCCTTTACTCATACTAATGATTTTAATGCGGTGATTAAAAGGGTATTCTCTTCGGGAGTTCCAATCGTAAATCGTAAGGTGTTCTCACAAAGGGGCTGCGTTGTTCGGTTGCGAACTACGATTCCTTTCTCTAACAACTGATGGTATCGTTTTGAAGCCTTATCGACTTTAGTCAATACAAAGTTGGCGTCTGAGGGATATATTTTTGAAATAAAAGAAATTTCCGATAAGGCTTCTATAAGCAGCTTACGCTCTCCAAGAATGACATCAACTTCTTCTTGCACAGATTTCTGGTCGGATACGCGTTCCATTGCGCTTTGCTGCGTCAATTCATTTACATTATACGGTGGTTTTATTTTGTTTAAAACCGCTATTATCTGTTCCGAGGCGAAACAGATTCCTAGCCGGATTCCAGCCATACCATAGGCCTTAGACAAAGTCTGTGTTATCACTAAATTTGGGTGTTTGGATAGTTTAGAAACCCAACTTTGTTCTGATGAAAAATCGATATAAGCTTCGTCAATAACCACCAAGCCTTCGAAGTTTTCCAGCAACGTTTTAATTTTTTGGGTCGATATGCTATTTCCAGTGGGATTGTTGGGCGAACAGATAAACAATATCTTGGAATTGTTATCCATAGTGCTTAAAATCAAATCTACATTCGGTTGAAAATCAGTATCCAACAAAACGGTTCGGTTCTCTATCGTATTAATTCCTGATAATACTTGATACATCCCATACGTGGGCGGTAAAGTAATAACGTTATCAATTCTAGGCTCACAAAAGGCACGGAACAATAAATCCAATACTTCATCGCTACCGTTACCTAGAAGCATGTTTTCTTCCTGTATTCCTTTCTGCTTGGCTAATATGGATTTAAGACTGCGTTGTTTAGGATCCGGGTATCTATTTACACCATTCTCGAACGGATTCTCATTTGCATCTAAAAAAACCATTTTAGAGCCATCAGAAATATACTCATCCCGTGCAGAAGAGTAAGGGCTTAGGCCCTTTACATTCTTTCGTGTTATGTTATCTAGATTAAAACTCATTTTAAACTATTCAAACGAAGTGTAACTGCATTTTTGTGCGCCTGTAAACCCTCAGCCTCCGCCATTAACTCAATAGCATTCCCTATATTTTGAATACCTTCTGCAGTAATTTTCTGAAAGGTCATGCTCTTCATAAAACTATCCAGATTAACACCGCTATACTGCTTCGCATATCCATTGGTAGGTAAGGTATGATTTGTTCCAGAAGCATAATCTCCAGCGCTTTCTGGAGTATAATTACCAATAAAAACAGAACCTGCGTTTACCGTGTTTTCCAAATAAAAATCCTCATTTGTAACACATACGATATAATGCTCCGGACCGTATTCATTTATTAAATCGATAGCCGTTTGGTCCTCTTCAACATAAATTAATTTGCTTTTGGCTATTGCCTGACGTGCAATTTCCTTTCTAGGTAAATCTTCCAATTGTAAGGCTACTTCAAGTTCTACGCTAGCAATCACCGCTTTTGATGTTGACACGAGAATGACCTGACTGTCCACCCCGTGTTCTGCCTGACTCAATAAATCCGAAGCTACAAATGCGGCATTGGCAGAATCATCTGCTACGACCAGCAATTCACTTGGTCCCGCAGGCATATCGATGGCGACTCCATGCTTTGTGGCAATCTGCTTTGCTACAGTTACATATTGGTTACCTGGACCAAATATTTTATAAACCTGTGGTATCGTTTCCGTACCAAAAGTCATTCCTGCAATTGCCTGAATCCCACCAGCTTTTATTATTTTAGTTACCCCACAGAGTGATGCAGTATATAGTATAGCAGGGTCTAATTTACCTTCCTTATTTGGCGGAGAACAAAGCACAATTTCTTTACAACCCGCTATAGTAGCTGGTACGGCTAACATAAGAATTGTTGAAAATAAAGGAGCTGTTCCGCCTGGGATGTACAAACCTACTTTTTGAATAGGACGCTTTTCTTGCCAGCATCTAACTCCTTTTGTAGTTTCTACCTCCACCCTATCCGTAACTTGTGCCTTATGAAATAATTCAATGTTTGATTTTGCTAATTGAATCGCAACTTTTAAATCAGGTGAAATAAGCTTTTTAGCCTCGGCAATTTCCGATGATTTGACCAACATATCATCTAATGAAACAGTATCAAACTGCTTCGTATACTTTTTAATAATAACGTCTCCTTCTGCCTCTACTTGTTTGAAAATATCATTTACTAAACCCTCAATAGCTTCCACAGTCTGAGTAGGTCGTCTTAAAACGTCCTTCCAATCTTCTTTTTTTGGATTATATATCTTCTTCATTTGCTTTCCTTTTAGTCCTAAAGTTTATCGAAATCAAGATAGCTTACAAAACCATCTTTTCAATTGGGCAAACCAAAATACCTTCTGCACCAGCTTGTTTTAATTCATCTATCACTTCCCAAAAGGTGTCTTTGTTAATTACTGTATGCACCGAGCTCCATCCCTTATCTGCCAACGGAAGTACCGTAGGGCTCCGCATTCCTGGCAAGAGCGCTAGAATCTCATTAAGCTTATTATTTGGTGCATTCAACAATACATATTTTGACTGCCGTGCTCTTAAAACCGATTGAATCCTAAATTGTAATTTACGCAGTATTGCTTTTCGTTCCTCAGAAATAGTTGGGGAAACTGCTAAAACAGCTTCACTTTTAAGCATTACCTCTACCTCCTTCAAATTATTTTTGAATAAAGTACTACCACTAGAAACAATGTCGCAAATACCATCTGCCAAACCAATATTAGGTGCAATTTCTACAGAACCACTAATAATGTGTAAGTCTACGTTTACTCCTTTTTCAGCCAAATAGTTTTTTACAGTATTCGGATAGGATGTGGCAATGCGTTTTCCTTCAAAATCTTTAACAGAGTTGTATTTAAAAGATTTTGGCACGGCCAAAGATACTTTACACTTAGAAAATCCCAGCTTTTCTGCAATAGTAATATCCGTTCCCTTCTCTATCAATACATTTTCACCTATGATAGCAATATCTACAACGCCATCTCTAAGGTATTGCGGAATATCACCGTTACGTAAATAAAATACTTCCATGGGGAAGTTTCTACTAGACGCTTTTAGCTGGTCTTTCCCATTATCTATAGAGATACCACAGTCTTTAAGTATTTGAAGAGAATCTTGGTTTAACCTTCCTGATTTCTGAATTGCAATTCTAATTTTTGTCATTTGTCTTTATTGAAGTTAAACAACCAAAACAGGTTGAAAAACAAAACCCGTTTGATTGCTCAAACGGGTTTTTAAATATGTTGTACTACTACAATACATTCCTACCTCGCCTGAGCGTGTGTGTGGAAATGATGATGTGTAGTTCTATTTTTCATTACGATGTAAAAGTAAACGGTATTTTCGATTTCACAAAACAAAAGTTTAAAATGAAACAAAATAAATATAAACGTTTATTAGTTGTTTCCTAAAATCAATGGTAAGCCAGAGTCTCCACTGCCTACTATAACTACTTTAGCGTTTGGTGATTTTGCTAGTTCTAACGTAGCATCGATACCTTTATCCTGAAGAATCTTATCGGTCAATGATGCGCTCAAAATTTTATTTGCATCTGCTTTACCTTGCGCTTCAATTGTTACTTTTTCAGCTTCTTTTTTAGCGGTAACTAATCTAAACTCATATTCTAAGGACTCCTGCTCTTGCTTCAATTTACGCTCTATCGCTTCTTTGATAGTTCCTGGTAAAGTTACATCACGAACTAAAATTTCATTTAACTGAATGTATTGGCCATCAACAATTTTCTTTGTTTCTTCATAAATCTCTGCCTGTATCGCATCCCTTTTACTTGAATACAATTGTTCCGGAGTGTAACGACCGACAACACTTCTTGCTGCTGACCGAATTGTAGGTAGTAATACACGTTGAATATACTCGGTACCTTTTTCTTGGTGTAATTTTCCTAAAAACTCACGCTTCGGCTCAAACCAAGCTGAAGCATCCAATTTAATCTCTAAACCATTTGAAGATAACACCTGCATTTTTTCAAATACTTCTTGTTGACGCACTTCATAAATGTAAACCTTGTTCCATGGCGCAACTAAGTGAAACCCTTCGCCCATTGGAGGCTCATCTGTTACTACACCTCCTCCAAAAGTTTTATATAAAACCCCTGCCTGACCTGAGTCTATAGTAACAGTTGATTTTGATATTCCAATAACTAAAATGATAAAAATAAATATAGCCGGTAAGGCTATTTTTGGTAATTTGTCCATTATGTTCTTTTTAAATTAATCCGTTATATTTTCTAATAAACCACTCAAGTGAAAAAGCCATAACGATAAGCCCTAAGAGTATTTTAAAATCAATCAAAGATACACTATTTTCAGTGCTTTTCTGGGTAGGAACAAAGGCTTTAGAGGAAATTAATTCTGTTATTATTTGTTCAAAATTCGAAGAAAAAGAATGAATACCTCCCGAGTTTTGGGCGAGCTCCTGCATCTTTCTATAATTACTGGAAACAAATTGTTTCTCTAAGTCAAAATTGGAGATGGTAAATGTTCCTTTTTCTTTATAGTTCTCATCTTTCACCCCTACGGTAAATTCGTATTCCCCAGGCGCTAAATTGGTTAAATCTGCTTCAAAATAGGCATTTTTTAAAACCATAGGCATCTTTTTTACTGCCATTGTTTCCTTGTTCGTTACCGCAATATCTATTTGAGCATTTGAATCAAACACATAGGTTTCATCAAAATAGGTAGCGGAAATAAACGCCGTATTACTTCCTTCGTAATTATAACTATACGAAACGTTCAAACGATTTTTTGTGGTATTATCAGATAAGTACCTAATCAATTTCCCTAAAAAGGAATCCATATTTGAAAAATCTCCAGTATTCCTAAATGACTGCACCCTCCATTTCCAAAGGCCTTCTCCTGTTAAAAGCGCCTTTTTTCTGGCATTTTCACCATAGACAGTTAATAAAGGAGATTTCATATCAAGCCCTTTTATGCTTATACCTAAAAGTGTTTCATTAGCTTGATTTAAGGTTACCGGACCTGCATCGCTTTCCAAAGGTGGAAAATCACTTACATTAAAATCGGTAATATCATACTTAGAAAAACCACTATTCAAATTCCCAAAAACCTCTTGCTGAGGAAAACCGCTTTCGATTTTAAAATCTTCTTGTATACCGTTTAGAAAATTGAAATCTGTGTGCACACCAGTAATGATAAGAACATTGGGTCGCTTCTGCTCCAAGAATTGAAAAACTTTTCTGAATGCTGCATTGGGTTGATATAGAATAAAAAGATCCGCTTGCTCAAAAGCCTCCAAACCTGCCGAAGGTTTTAATATGGCAACCTGTCTTTGTTCATTGCTTTCAATACTCTTCTTCAAAGCACCTAAATCGGGGTGAGTAATGTCTGAAACTACCGCAACCGTAGTTTTTTCATCTATCACCTCTACAAATGTTGTACGTGTATTGTTAGTCGTATTGCGCTCTGTAGGTAGTGCTTGTACCGCTATGGTTATACTTTTGATCCCAACCTTGCTTGCGTTAATAAGCGTATTAATATTTTTTAAGTTCTTAATCTTTGATAAACCTATCGTTTCTGAATACACAGACGTACCGTTTACCTTAACCGATACTTTTGCCTTAACTGTGCCCTGTCCCTGATAAGACACAAAGGTCTCTAAAGGGTATTTATTGTTCAAGAACGCGTATTTGTTTGTGTTTATGGGACCAATACTTAGATCTTCATATGCTGTAGTGTCGCCGACAGTTATCGTATAAATAGGTGGAGAACTCACCTTATTTGAAAAGGTATAATCACGACCAATATTTTGATTTCCATCAGAAATAAGAACCACAGCCATCTTTCTTCTGGCATAAACATCAGCCAATGTAGCAAGCGGTTTTTGAATATTCGTTTGTACATCTGCAAAAGAAAGAGTATCCAAGGGCTGTAAGAT
>RCND010000005.1_pt1 | contig 112899 bp, 103 predicted proteins | sample 2041351 | NCBI WGS metagenome assembly RCND01 (sample SAMN09708230, study PRJNA481090) | Marine sediment metagenome, whole genome shotgun sequencing project. | biome: marine sediment; feature: ocean; material: sediment; isolation source: Sewage treatment plant 12B marine sediment (STP12B) ... | reverse complement strand
GTGCCCTGTCGTGTTGCCAAACAATCCGGCATCGAGCGAGAGGCCCGTATGTACATGAGTTTCACCCCAATAGACGCGGCTGGGAAAGGAGCGCTCAGCGTATGGCGAATAGGCCTTACCGGGGTACAGGCTCTCGAAATCCTCAGGTTGAGGAGTTCCAGCGTCGTGCTGCGCCAGCGCCATAGCGGGCAAGAACAAACAGATCAAGCTGGTTTGGAAGAGGGTTGAGATTCTTGTTTTCATGGATCGATCCTTAGAGTTCCAATTCTTGTGCACCGCCCGCGTCCGGGAGGTGCATGAGATTCGGCCGATTTTACTCTCGTTTCAAACGCAGTGTCACCTGATAGCGACTATTTTTTTAGACGGTCGGAAACCTTGCTCTGCGGCTCAAACGTACTTACCGATGATCCGTCGCTCCACAAATCGAGTAGCGAGCGAATCGGTCAGAACAGGTGGAAACTCAATGTCTGCAGAGCGAACGCTAATTGCTTTCGGCGGGATCATGGTCATGCACACCTCTTTATTCGCTCTGTTCCATCATCCTGGCTGGACCTGGTTTACCCTTTTCTATAGGGTCTAATTGTATTCAAAGTTTATTGACTGGTTTCTGGCCTCCCAAGTTGGCAATGAAAAAATTGGGCGTTAAAAGCAACGCTGAACTGGCCTTGGAAAACGAATAATACGCCTGACAAGTCAGCCGCAGGTGGTACGACTTTGAATTCCGTCTGTTAACCTCGCCCTATGGACGAACCCCGCGAAATTAGCCTCTCCTGCAAAAATGTCGATATCTCTGTTCCTGGACGATCCCTGGTCCGGCAGCTAAATATTGAAGTCGCTGCAAGCGAGTTCCTGGCAGTGCTCGGTCCGAACGGTGTTGGCAAATCGCTCAGCCTGCACGCGCTTGCGGGATTGCGTGATCCTGACGACGGCCAGATCTACCTGGACGGTCAGCAGATTGGCGGATTGTCACGGCAACAGATCGCAGCTCGCCTTGCGCTGTTGCCGCAATACACCGAGGACGTATTCCCGGCAACAGTAATCGATACGGTAATGATCGGCCGACACCCGCACATCGGCAGGTTTCAGTGGGAATCGGATCACGACAGGGAAATGGCGTTCGCGGCCCTGCAGGAAGTTGACCTCAATGACATGGCGCATCGTGATATAGGCACCTTATCCGGCGGCGAGCGACGCAGACTCGCCGTTGCCCAGGTACTGACACAGGAGCCTGCAATTTATTTGCTCGACGAGCCGACCAATCACCTCGATCCGCAACACCAACTCGACGTGTTACGGATATTTCGGGAAAAGGCACGCAACGGCGCGACGATCGTTGCGAGCCTGCATGACGTCAATCTCGCGGCACGTTTTGCGGACAAGTGCCTGCTGTTGTACGGCGATGGTCGCTGGATACTGGGTGATACCGACGCGGTCCTGACAACAGAGCGGCTTACCGAGCTCTACGCAACATCGATGGAATCAGTAAGCTGGCGCGACACCAATTTGTTCGTCGCCGCCGGCTAGTACATCTCAGGCGACGAATCCTGCAAGCTTTTGCAGCAACGTCTTGTGCAGCGCTGGATTTGCAGCAAGAACCGACCGGGTATCAAGGTCTGGCCGCTCACCATTGAGGTCGGTAAACGTGCCGCCCGCCTCCTCAACGATCACCGCAAGCGCTGCAATATCGAGAATATTGACGTCCGATTCGATGACTGCCTCGATCTTTCCCGCCGCAAGCAGGTGGTAATGGTAAAAATCGCCGTAGCCGCGAATCCGATCAGCTTGAGCGACCAGCTCGCCCAGTCGTGACCAGCCATCACTGTCCGCCAGTGACTTGAGATTGCCGGTCGATATCGCAGCACGCTCCGGCTTGTCGATGTCACTCACGACAAGTTTCTTGCCATTAAGCCATGCACCCTGGCCGCGCTCCGCAAATGCAATTTCTTTGAACATCGTGCCACTTGATACGCCGAGCACGATTTCGCCTTTATGCATTAGCGCGATTTGCGTCGAGAAAAAAGGATATTGCCTGACGAAACCCTTGGTGCCGTCAATCGGGTCAACTAACCACAGGTAATCTGCATCGGCTGCAGTCTTGCCGGTTTCCTCACCGAAAAAACCATGCTGCGGAAAGGCGTCAAGAATGACCTTACGAATAGCCTGCTCGCATTCTACGTCCGCCTGGGTCACGGGAGTCTGGTCCGCCTTGATCGTAACCTTGAAATTTCCCTTGAAATAGCTGCGGCTAATATCAGCCGCGACAGATGCAGCCTGCATCGCAACTTTTAGTTCCGCGGACATGTTGTCGGTGTCAAAAGTGCTCAAGATTCAAATCCTCCGCTGTGCGGCAACTATGGCGTCAGTAGAATGCAGAAACAAGTCTTCCGCTTGACGGTCGATCGCCCGCCTTCTATCGTTTGCCGGTCAGCTGGCAATTGGTGAAAGATGGCATATTTACGCCCGCATTGAGAACCTGTTTGATACAGAATAGGCAACAACATGCAGGAATTCAGCGCAACTATTGCGCATCGTTACAAGCACCATTTCATTCAGGATACGAACGTGGGTAATCGACTCAGCAAAATCTACACGCGCACCGGCGACGACGGTACGACCGGCCTTGGCGATGGCAGCCGCATCGACAAGGACAGCTCACGGGTAGAAGCGTACGGCACCGTGGACGAGGCCAACAGCGCAATCGGTGTTGTACTGGCTGTAAAATCAGTACCGGACGACATCCGACGATGCCTGACGATCGTGCAACACGACCTGTTCGACCTGGGCGGTGAACTCTGCATTCCGGGACACAAAGCGATCGAGAACGATTTTATTGATCGACTGGAAGCCGAACTTGATCAGTTCAATGCAGACTTGCCACCACTAAAGGATTTCATATTGCCAGGCGGCGGCGAGGCGGCGGCGGCCTGCCATCTCGCCCGTACTATCGTGCGACGTGCCGAAAGACGCGTAATGAGCCTGCGTCGCAATGAAGAAGTTCGGCAAGAAGTATTGCAATACCTGAATCGCCTGTCCGACCTGTTATTTGTCATTGCGCGAGTTCTGTCACGTGCAGAGTCAGGGCAGGAAGTTATCTGGGATCGAAAACGGACTTGATGGCTGTCCCGGATGACGTTTCCCGCTATTACTGGAATGTAAGTGCAGGGTCGCGAGCCCGATACCAGCAACCCCGTGAAATATGCTGGTATAGACTGCACGTCTCCCACGCATAAATTTCGGTGCATTAACCTGCCAGGTTGAAACGCCTGATCTCGGCAATCGCCCGCCCAGCGGGCGAAATCCACGACGTCCAGTGGGCGATCGCTAAAATCCGCAAAAATTCCGGAACATTGTGCCAAGTCTGCAGCCTACCGCCAGGAAGCTCGTCTTTATGGGACAGCCGTGATCTGGCTTTTCTTAATAATCAGCATTTGTGCAAGAACAGTGCTCGAGATCTTCAAGCGTTCAGTTTCTTCATCATCAGGTAAGCACTGCCCGGGCAGAGATCAGCAAACTCTTCACTTTGGCGAATCGAGTCGGGCGCCTCATCCCGCGTAACGATGTCGAACCCCTGTCTTTCGAAAAATTTTTCAGCATCAATCGTCAATAACCACAACTCCGTAATCCCTGCTGCCTGTGCCGCAAGTTCGAGCGCATCGACAAGTTTGCCACCAAGTCCGGAGCGTCCCGCGCCAGTGCTAACGACGAGTGAGCGCAGCAAACCAATCGTTTCGTGAATCTGCAGGCCGATCAGGCCGACAATTTCGTCGGCTGACTCGGCAAGCAAGAAATGCTCGAGCATTTCCGGCTGCAGATCGTCAATTGGTAATTCGGCGCTGCTTAACAATTGTCGCACTTCGCTCCAGTCACTCGCATGAGAACGTCTTACGGTCGGCATGCCGGGATCACTATTCAAGCGATACCTCCCGGTTACTGCGACTCTGATCAAGCGCGTCACACATCGCCTCCGCAGCCACCAGCAAACGTGGCGTCGCACGGCCGATCTCGTTTGCCGGCATCAGGAACTGGTTGGCGTAGCGATTAGCCGCCAGATCAGGCCATCGTTGCCACTCGAGAAACGCATCGGGTCCTGCGTCCGTGCTGGCCATGATGACTTCCGGATTGCGTTGCAGCACAGCCTCAACCCCGATCAAAGGCGCCAGGCCGCCGAGATCAGCAAATACGTTTGTGCCACCACAAACTTCAATCAATTCACTGACATAGTGCTCAGCATTGACGGTATACAACGGGCGCTTCGCAATCTGATAAAAAACACTTATCGGCTTCGCGTCACTGTATTGAACCATTAGTTTTTGCAGGCTGTCTTCAAATTCGTGAATAACAGCGTCTGCTTCATGCGCATGGCCGGTTAGTTCACCAAGCTGCTTCAGTGCAGTCGAAATATCTCCAATACCTGTCGTAGTGATCACTTCGACGCGGAAGCCACGTGCCCTGATGTCATCAATGACGTGCACAGGCGTGCCACTGTTCCAGGCAAGCAAAACGTCTGGTTGAATGACCACCAGGCGCTCCTGATCCAGCCCGAACGCATCGCCTACAACGGGCAATTTCGCTGCAGCGTCGGGGTAGTCGGTATAAGCGCTGACGCCGACCAGCATGTCGCCGGCCCCAATCGCAAAAACGAGCTCCGCCAGATGCGGGGAGAGTGACACTATGCGCAGTTCGTCTGTCGCCTTTGCGGATATGCCTGGCTGCGTTGTTGAGTACTGCCCGGCATCAGAACATGCCGACAACCAATAACCACAAACAAAAAGCAGAACGTGCAGGAAACACTTTCGCCTCACACAGACAAGCCGTACAAGGTCATTGCAGCAATCACTGCTGCCCAGATAAACAGCAACCTGAATACCAGGCCGTTTGCAGTCGTTGCACCCCTGACTCCACGATCCGCAATGCTCTCGCCCTCGATATCCTGCAATGCGAGTGCACCGACGCCGACTCGTGCCAGTAGTGATTCATGATGCGCATCCGGGCGTGCATCGTCACTTTCCCCCGGATTGCGCCATGCGGTCAGCGCGCCGTCAAAACTGCCTGCCATCGCATATCCGATCGCTGTAAGTCGTGCCGGAATCCACGCCAGCCAGCCCTGAAGCTTCTGCGCCGCATCTATTGTCTGTGGATTACTTAGTTCTTCATCATCACGTGTTGCGTTGAATACCGCACGACGACGAATCAGGTCTGTCACCCGGTACGCCCATGCACCGATCGGTCCGAGGAGCACGAACCAGAAAATCACCGCAAACAGCCGATTATTGGCCTGCACGCAAACGGCTTCCTCAACTTTGCGGATGCGCTCGATCGGATCTGCAGGAGGATCCTCCTCGATCAATGACTTCGCCGTTGATCTGATCAGCTCCTCATCATCGGCTTCGACAGCGCGGCAATAATCATCGACATCCTCGCCAATGTCCTTTGGCCCAAGAGAGAAAAACAAAACGATGATTGCCAGGATGAGATAGGGGAAGCCGAAAAACGTATCTCCCAGGCTCAGTCTGATCAGGAAAACCGGCAAAACCAGCACCAGGGCAAGAATAATCACCGGAATTAATGCCGGCCAGTTGGCGAACTGCCCACCTTGTCGGAAACCAAAATCGATGAGCCTGTCCAGCCAGCGCAATCGCCGCAGATGGAAAAGCTGCGTTGCGAGACGCTCAACAATGAGGCCGATTAACAGAGCCAGTAATTTCATGATTTGTTGATCATATCCTGCCTAGGCAGACACTTTGCCGGTAAGCCCATCATACAATCGCAACCAGTCGAAAGCAGGTCCTGGATCAGTCTTTCTGCCGGGCGCCACATCACAGTGGCCGGCGATCTGGCGTGCCGAGATCTCTGGATAGGATTCGCAGATCGCTGCAATGACTGCTGCCAGGTTCGTATATTGTTCGTCCGTATAGGGTGTGTCGTCCGTTCCTTCGAGTTCTATACCAATCGAGTAGTCATTGCAGCTCGATTGGCCGCGAAAATCGGAAGCACCCGCGTGCCAGGCGCGCCTTTCGAATGGAACGAACTGGACCAGATCACCGCTACGCCGAATCAGGAGGTGCGCAGATACGCGAACATCTCTGATCTCTGCAAAATAAGGATGGGCGTCCCAATCGAGGCAATTGGTGAAAAGCGATTCGATAAAGTCCCCACCGTACTCACCCGGCGGCAGGCTGATTCCGTGGAGAATAATAAGGTCCGGATGCACGCCCGCTGGCCGGTCATCCTGATTCGGCGACGGGCATTGTAATGCCGGACGTATGATTCCGGCACCAGGGCTAACGGCATACACATTGGGTTCCGAACCGTTCATCTTTTCGCATTGCGTAGTTGCACAGACACTTTGACATGTTCGATCGTAACGGTGCTTAATGTCAACGATGCATTCGCATCTTTAACGCGCCGGGAAGCAAAAAAAACACATGTCCAGGACACGCTTATTCAGCCCGGTTCCATTGTCTGCGAACACCGATGTCACGCTGGTTGGTGACCAGGCCCGTTACATAGGCCGGGTATTGCGGCTTAAGTCCGGAGACGGCTTCACTATTTTTGACGGCAAGGGCGGCGAATATCCGGCAACTGTCGCCACCATCAGCAAAACACAGGTACAGATCAACGTCGCTGCAATTCAAGAGCAAAATGCCGAATCGCCACTGGCTATTCACCTGTTGCAGGGCGTGTCACGCGGCGAACGAATGGACTTCGTGGTGCAGAAGGCGACCGAGCTCGGCGTGCGGCACATTACTCCGGTCCTGACCGAGTTTTCGGTCGTCAAGCTGGATCCGAAAAGGGCAAAAAAGCGTGTACAGCACTGGTCGAACATCGCGATTAGTGCCTGCGAACAATGTGGTCGAAACGTATTGCCGCATATCGACGCACCACAGCCGCTGCGCAACTGGTTTGGCGATAACCTGAGCAATAACTCCGACAACATCGAGACACGAATATTGCTCAGGCCAGGGGCAGAATCCGCACTGGGATCAATCGCTAAACCAGCAGGCGATCTGACGCTTCTTATTGGACCGGAAGGTGGTTTCAGTGACGCAGAATATGAGCAGGCAGGGATTGCCGGATTTAAAGCCGTTGACTTCGGACCGCGCATCCTGCGCACCGAAACGGCTGCGATCGCCGCGATCGCTGTTCTGCAGTCCCTGCATGGAGATCTCGGCAGTATCTAGCTGTCAATTGAAGAACAGCGTCTTTCAACAGACTGCTAGCCAACTATCGTGATCAGGCCTGCTCGGATTCTTTGACGATCATCCCTTCAAGACGCTCAAGATGCGGCACCAACGGATATTCATTGATCATCTTGACCCGGCACAGTACTGGCGCGCCTTCCGGCCAGCCCTCCGTTGCATCCAGTTTCAGCACCTCACGATTAACTCGCACCAACTGTGGAAAGCCCTGCGTGAGAATGCCAAAGTGACCGCTCTTTATCGCACCCGTGCTTGAGTAAAAGACCACGATTCGTGTTCTTCCGGTCGGCACGGGAGCGTCTTTGCCAATCGTTCCTTCAAATGATACGACCGGTAGATCACGGCCGCTCCAGTTGACGGTGCCCAACATCCACTTCTCGTGACCGGGCTGCTCAGTCGGCGCTGTATAACGCACAACCTCTGCAACACAGGCACGCGGCACAATCAGCCGATCGTCCGACAGCGGAACGAGCAAGCTGTACAGCTCTTCGGTTTCGGCTGTCACGGTAGTGCAATCCCTCGCTCTTCAAGCAAACGGCGAATGGCTTCAAGAAGCACTGATTCCTGATAGGGCTTGCCCAGGTAATCGTTGACGCCAATTTCGATGGCGCGAGCTCGATGCTTGTCGCCAACTCGTGAAGTAATCATGATTATCGGCACGTCTGCAACCCGATCGTCGTTACGTACATGCGTAGCAAACTCGTAGCCGTCCATATTCGGCATCTCGATATCGAGCAGGATAATGTCCGGTTTCGCATCCTGCATCACGCTGATCGCATCGATCCCGTCCCTGGCGGTCAGAACACGCAAGCCGTTTCGCTCAAGGAATTTTTCCATTACACGCCGTACCGTGATCGAATCGTCGACAACCATCGCCAGCGGCCGCTCATCCGCGGGTGCTGGTGCCGCTGATTTGAGTTCCGCGACCGGCGCCCCCGTTCGCACCAGCGCATTAATATCCAGAATCAATACGATTCGACCATCACCCAGGATCGTCGCGCCCGAAATACCCTGAATACCCGAAAGTTGCGGGCCGACGGACTTGACCACGATCTCCTGGCTGGCAAGCATTTCATCGGTCAGGAGTGCTGCCGAATGCTCCCCGGCGCGAACCAGTATCACGGGCACAAACGAGTCATCTTCCGACAACGTCGCGGACTGCCCGCCAAGGTACATCCCCAGGTGACGGAAGCGATAGACCTGCTCGCCGTATTCGTAGCTGGGTTCACTCTGGCTTAGCATGTTTTCGAGCTCGGTCCGCGCAATACGTGCGACGCCTTCAACAGTTGGCAACGGTAAGGCATATACCTCCTCACCTGTTCTAACGATCAACGCCTGCGTAATAGCGAGCGTGAATGGCAGGCGAATCGTGAAATTGGTGCCCTGTCCCGTGACTGAAGATATCTGCAACGAGCCGCCAAGCTGTTTTATTTCGTTGGCGACCACATCCATGCCAACACCGCGGCCGGCAGACTGCGTGACCTTCTCTGCAGTACTGAAGCCCGGCGTCAGGATCAGCTGCATGATCTCATCGTCCGTAATTTTGCTGTCTGGCTTAAGGAGTTCCTTTTCAAACGCTTTGCGACGAATGGACTCAACATCGAGACCCGCGCCATCGTCGGCAACATCGATGATCATCTCGGCACCTTCGCGATGCAGGCGCACAGTAATGCGACCGGTCGCCGGCTTGCCTGCAGCCTGGCGCACTTCCGGTTTTTCGATGCCGTGTACGACTGCATTGCGCATCATGTGCTCGAAAGGTGGCAACATTTTGTCGAGTACCTGCCGATCGAGCTCCCCTGACGCGCCCTCGACTGCAAGCTCGGCTCGATTGCCAGCCTCAGATGCGGCCTGCCTGACCAGTCGGGTCAATCTCGGCACATGTCGCTGGAAGGGCACCATGCGTGTACGCATGAGGCCGTCCTGAAGTTCCGCCGTTACACGGGATTGCTGCACCAGCAAGGTCTCCGCATCTGACGTCAGTGTTTGCAGCAAATCCTTGAGGCTGTCCATATCGCTTGCCGATTCGGCGAGCGCTCGGGAGAGCTGTTGAATATTCGAGTAACGATCCAGTTCAAGCGGATCGAAATCCTGTGCAACCAGCGTGTCCTGGTGGCTGTGCATGATCTGTGCTTCGGTTTCCAGCTCAAGCTTTCTCAACTGGTCACGCAGACGAGCAACTGTCTGCTCCATCTCGTCGACATGAAATTCAATTGAATTAATTTGCTGGCTGAGTCGCGAATGATAAATACTGATTTCGCCGGCCGCATTCAGGAGATCCTCGAGAAGCTCTGCATCGATGCGCGCGAATTCCTGACGCGCATCACCGCCGCGTTGCTGCGGTGCGCCCCGCCTTTCTACTCTTTGCTGATCGTCCGGGCCCGCTGCGACTTCCTCTTTCGCTGCCGCCGGCGGAACTTTCCTTATAACTTGTTTCTTTGCACTGACTTTTTCCGGCTCTGGCTCGGACGCTACTTTCTCCGCCGGTTTCTCTTTTACCTGCGCCGCGGCTTCTTCTGGCACCGGTGGCAACGGCTCGATTACCGGCAATTTCGGCGGCGTTTCTGGCGGCGCTTTCTCTGACGGCGCGGATTTAGCAGTCTTCGCAATTTCGTCGAGTTCATCATTGAGGGGCGTATCAACAATGACCATGCTGACGGTATCTTCTGGCTCGATAGTAAATTCGACAGACTCCGGCTTGTCAGCCTCTGCCATTTTCTCGGCTGGCGCCTCGGTAAATTGCGGCGCATCGAGAGCAGACAAATCACCGCCGTTGATCCTTTGAATACGTTGCTCAAGGTCCGCCGCTGCCGACACACTCTTACCGGCAATAACGGTGTCGCGCATGCGATGCAGTTCATCAATGCTTTGCTGGAGGATTTCGTGAATCCCTGCACTCGCCGTGATCCTGCCATCATCAATGTTGATAATCAGCGCTTCGAGTTCATGGCTGAGGTTACCCATCGGGGTAATACCTGCCATACGTGCGCCGCCTTTGAGCGTATGCAAATGACGTTTGAGCTCCTCAACCTGCTCGCGGGAATTGGCGTCTGTTTTCCAGCTGGACAAGGCACGATCGGCCGCCTCAAGTAACTCGGCTGCCTCCTCCGAGAAAATCGCGGCTATCTCTGCATCAAAGGCCACTGCCTCTGGCGCCTCACTCTGCATTTCAGGAACCGCCAGCACCGCGACTTCGACGGATTCATCATCGTCAGTGATTGGCTCTACTGCGTTGGTCAGATTGGTCAGATGTTCTATAAGGACCGCGAAGTCGGAACGATTTCTGGCGACCTGGTTGATATCCGCAACGATCGTTTCGAGCGCTTTTGCAGCTGCTCGCAGTGCGTCTGCCCCGGACTTCTGGAAACCTATCTTGTAGTCGTAGACTCTGCGTACAAAACGGTTCAATACTCCCGCAACTGCGACGCCGCGTTCGACGTTGGCCATATTGGCGCTGCCGTGCAAGGTGTGACAAGCGCGGTACAGTTTGTCTGTCACATGAAACGGTGCGTGATGCCCGTCGCAGGCATCCAGATAATCGTTGATTACTTTCAGATGACCGGCCGTTTCCTTGGCAAATATATCCAGCAGGACCGGGTCCATCTCCAGGGCGGGAGATTCTTCCGTCATCTCCTCTGCAACGGCCGAGCTAATGGTAAGAACGGCCGCATTTGGATCGCCATCGGCAAAGGCATTGGCTCTCGCCATCAGCAGGCTGATATCGGCTGTTGGCTCGGCCCCGACTTCAAGCTGCTCGACGAGTTCTGGCACAGCATCCGCAGCATGCAAGATAAACTCGACCATAGGTGGCGTGCGTACTAATGTTCGATTGATCAGACGATTGAGAAGACTTTCAATACTCCACGAATATTCGCCGATACGCTCCGCACCGACCATACGGCCACTGCCTTTCAATGTGTGGAAAGACCGCCGCACGGTTATCAGCGTTTCCATGTCGTCCGGGGATTCGGCCCACTGCGGCAGGTTACGTTTAATGGTGCCGATTTCTTCCTTGGCTTCCTCAATAAATAATTCCAGAAGCTCCGGATCGAGATGTTCCGCATCCTGTGCAACTACCGGCGCCGGAGGCTGCTCCACAGTCAGTACAGCGTCACGCTCCTCGGCAGCAATCGCGTCGAGATCGGGGCGCTCCATCCTTGCCGTTCTCGCGATAGGCTCGACATCCGATTTGTCATTTGCGAGGCGTTGCTCAAGATCTCTTAAAACTGCAAGACAGGCCTCAGCATTATCGAGCATGTACCACGGTTCACTACGACCGGCTTTGACCGTTTCCATGTAGTACTCAATACTGACAATGGCGTCGGCAAGGCGATCGGTTTCCTTTTGCGTTAGCCTGCCGGGCCCGCCGCCACGCAGCGTCAGTGAAATCAGGTTGCCAATCCGCTCAACGACCTCCATCGCGCGTGTCTTGTTGAGCATCAGCAGGCCTGCTTTGATGCCATTAATGAGCGCGGGGACACTATCGAGTCCCTGTGAACTGCCAGCGGAGGCCATGCTCTGACTGAAAGTTTCCTTAATACGTGCGAGATTGATAATGCTCTCACGCATAACAGCTTCGGCGACGCCCCGATAATCGGCATCCTCTGCCGGAGGTAGTTCTTGATCTTCGACGGCGCCCTCGGACTCCGCGGGTGCAATCAGCCGGACGAGCTGCTGATCAAGTCGGTCTTCAACCTTGAGCAGGGTCGAGGCTATTTGAATCAGGGTTTCCTCACTCGCCGAACCGCCCTGGGAAACCAGGTTTTTGAGACTATCGATTTCAGAATCGATATCACCCCTGAGTTCGCCAAGACCCAATACGCCGAGCGTATCGCTTATCTTCTTTAGCAGGTCGAGTTGTGGCACCAGTTCTGACGATTTATTCATGCCGGTGCGAACGAAAATGTCGAGGACGTCCTTAACGCGACCCAGGTCTTCCTTAATTGCCGCGGCGACCGTCTGCATGAGCTTCACGCTCGGCGCAGATAATGCCTCCCTTGCATGCTCAACCTGTTCGTCACCGGGCAGCAATTCCGAAAGGTTAAACGCTGCACGAATTTCGCTGATACGCTCGCCGGAGTTGCTGGAGCGGGCAACGTAGTACAAGAGATTATTCAAAAGATCGGTTACAGGGTGCTTGTCAAACGCGGTCAGTCCTTCGTCGATAAGCCGCTTGATCTGTCGATCGGTCTGACCCAGCAATCGCTTCAGCGCAACCGACGTATCCAGGCCACCGTTTTGTAGCGACTCCAGTACACCACCAACGACCCACCAGAGCTGATACATGTCATCACGATTCGCCGATCGTTCGAGTGCCTGAGTGACAAACGACAAAGTTTCGAGATGTCGCTTGGTATCGCCACCCTGAATCCAGCCCAGTAATGCGAGCTGGAATTTTGGGCGGAGCTTTTGCGCAACATAAACCGGGTCTTCGCCACTCGACTCCCGCTTCTTGCTACCACCGGGTTTACTTTGTGGGGATAAATTCAGGAGCAGTAATGTGCCCTCAGACAAGAGCGGTTGCCCGCGCGCAGCGCGCAGGTCATTCAGCATTGGCAACAATACCAGCGCGATATCCCGACCGCCGCCAAGCAGCCTCTCTATGTAAATGGGTAGCTGCACCATCGATCGCGTAAGTGCATCCAGGCCATCTTCGCGTCCCTTGCCTGCTCGCAAGCTGGCAAGATATGCGCAGACACCCTCCATTTCCTCGGCCAGCAATGCGGCACCATAAGTTTCGGTGATCTTTAGCGCGCCACTTGCCTGGTGCAGCAGTTGACCACACCTGACCAGTGACGCCGAACCGCCACGACCGTCGACACAGTCTTCGAGTGCCAGGTGAGCGTTGCGGATCGATTCAATCAGCTCCTGGCTGATCATCGCCAGCGCAGTGGCTGCGCCATCGATGAAACCGTCAACGTCCGGCTGCTGCTCGTTACCCGATTGGCTGCTCATGATTAAGCGCAAATAGCGGGTGCTATCCCGCCGCCTTTTCTCCGGCCTGGATGTGCGCTACTGGCACTGCCTTGCTCGTTGTAGCCGACAAAGCACTGCCTTTTAATGCTGAATTTGGCAATGTAAACCCGGCGACCGTTTGTCGAAGCTGGGATGCAAGCCCGGACAGCTTGGAAATCGATGTCGCCATTGCAGTCGTTGCTTTACCCGTTTGATCACCGATTTCTTTCAGTTTGGTGGTCCGTCGTGTCACATCTGCGGCCGCGCCAGCCTGCTCGCGCGCGGACCCGGATATATTCTGCACCAGGTTCGCAATCTGGTTCGATACCTGCTCAATTTCATCCAGCGCGGCGCCAGCATTTTCCGCCAGCAAGGCACCGCCTACCACGTCGGTTGTACTACGTTCCATCGAGACGACCGCCTCGTTGGTATCCGCCTGAATGGTTCTTACCAGCACCTCGATCTGCTTGGTGGCGTTGGTTGAGCGCTCTGCGAGTCTTTGTACCTCGTCTGCAACAACGGCGAAGCCACGCCCGGCTTCACCGGCCATGGAAGCCTGGATCGATGCATTGAGCGCGAGAATATTCGTCTGTTCGGCAATGTCGTTAATCAGTTCAACGATGTTACCGATTTCCTGTGAGCTTTCGCCAAGGCGTTTAATTCTCTTTGAGGTCTCCTGGATGGTCTCGCGAATAGCGTTCATGCCATCAATCGTCCTGCGCACAGCTTCGCCACCCTTATGTGCTACGTCAACCGAGTGCCGCGCAACATCCGATGAACGTTCTGCGTTGCCGGAGACTTCCTCAATTGATCCGGCCATCGAAACAATCGACCCCGTTGCAGCAGAAATTTCCGTGGCCTGTACGGAAGCTGCGCGCGCCATATGCACCGCAGTACCTTCCGTCTGTTTCGCGGCGGAATCGACCATGATGGCCGTCTCATTAATTGTCGCGACCAGTTCACGAAGTTTTTCGATGGCGTAATTTATGGAATCGGCGATTGCGCCGGTAATGTCTTCAGTTACGGTAGCCTCGACCGTCAGGTCACCATCGGCAAGACTGCCAAGCTCATCAAGGAGTCGCAGAATTGCCTGCTGATTGCGCTCATTCTGCTCCGATTGTTCGCGCGAAGTTCTCTCGAAGATTGCGGTTTTTGAATGAATTACGACCAGACCGATCAGCAGCAAGAGCGCAAGGCCCAAAAGACTGAAAAAAATCATTGGCAAGGGCAATATCCCACCACCACCCGATCCAAGCGACGAAAACTCACCGTTCAACAATGTTCCTGCAACGCCGCTCAACGCGGCCAGGCTTTCGGCCAAACCGTCCAGATTCGCAGTCGCGGCGACACCTGCCTGGAGCAAACCTTCAATATCCATAAGTTCACTGACAACAGGCACCAACGCGACTTCTCTGGTCGCATCGTCGAGCGGCGTAACATCCAGATTGGTTGCCGCGCCGCCAAGCGCATCCGTGACCATCCTGAGGTAAGCCATATCAGCCGCTATGGTCTGTGCGATTGCCCCGGCATTGGCATTGGCTGTATTGGCAGCGATACTTGCTATGGCGGTTTGTACCGCGACACCGCGACGCTGAAACTCCTGGATTACAGCGGTTGCTCCGGAGCGACTGAGCAGCTCATCCGAAGCCGCAAGCATTCGCGGCATTCGCTGTGCTACGCCTGCCGCTGCATCTGTAATTGCCTTGACGTCGTCACGTTTTGCCAGGATGGCCGTCGCATGTTGATCAAGATCACCCCATGGACCGGCACCGCCCGGCAAGCTAAGACTCGAGCCACTGCGACGCAATCCGGAAAGTCGTTGTAGGTCTTCCTGCAGTCGTTCAAAGCCCGCAGGGTCACCATGCACGGCACTGGATGCGTGCAACGGCATAGCCTGCGACATCGCGGCCAAAGCCGGGCCCGGACCGCCGTCGGTGCCTCCCGCAGTGGACTGCAGGTACATGACGCCCGCCGCTGCAAGTAGTGATACCGCCAGCAGCGATGCGAGAATCGTAAAAGCGGATGATTTGTTAGTTGTTCGTGCCATGGCTTTGCAACACCAAAATCAAAAATAAATTATCGCCACACTATTCCGCGGCGGCTTGCAGGAACGAACTGCTTTCCAGCAGATCGTATAATCCAAATATTGGCCAGCTATCCTGACCACGTTCATAAGCGCCGCTGACATAGCGATCGCAACGAACGGCGGTCTGCGACCACTGATCGGTGTACTCACTGTCCATAAAGCGCCTGAATCCCTGTACTTCATCGACCACCAGCCCGGCCGGTATGTCGCGATGATTAACTGATATCACGCGCGTCATCCGGCGCATTGAAGTGCGACCGCTCCCCAACATCATTTTCAGATCAACCAGTGGCAACAAGTGACCACGGAGGTTTGCAATGCCCAGCACCCAACGCTTTGCGCCGGGCACTCGCGTAATTGACTCAGGCAACATCAACACCTCTCGTACCTCGTCCCGGCTGGCGACAAATTGTTCCTCGCCAATACGAAAACCGATACCAACCCATTCATCCGAAAGCGAGCCCGTGCCCACACCGGCAATAGCCACACGGCTACGCCGCTCAAGCTCCTGGAGCAGTTCGAATGGCTGCTCAACCAGTGACTCCAGGTCCGGGGCAGCGCTCATTCAGTCAGCCATTACTGCATTGATCCTGGCAACGAGATCCTTTTGCCCGATCGGTTTAACGATGTATTCGACAGCACCCTGGCGCATGCCCCAGATTTTGTCCGTCTCCTGGTCCTTGGTCGTAATCATGATGACCGGAATACTCGATGTTCTTGGATCCTGAGTGAGTTTTCGTGTGGCTTGAAAACCATTCATGCCGGGCATCACGACATCCATCAGGATGCAGTCCGGCCGTGATACTTCAGCCTGGCGTATACCGTCTTCGCCACTATCCGCCACGATGGTTTCAAAACCGCTTTTCTCAAGCATGTTTTGAAACAGGTGCAATTCGGTTGGTGAGTCGTCAATGATCAGGATTACAGACATCTACAATTCCTCAATTGATCTGGTTGGAAATTGCGCCCAACAGCTCATCTTTGGTAAATGGCTTGGTCAGGTACTGTTCGGAACCAACGATGCGGCCGCGCGCGCGATCAAACAGACCATCTTTGCTCGACAGCATTATGACCGGCGTCTTCTTAAATACCTTGTTGTGTTTGATCAGTGAACAGGTTTGGTAACCATCCAGGCGCGGCATCATGATGTCGACGAATATGAGATCAGGCTGGTGATCCGCAATCTTTGACAGGGCATCGAAGCCGTCAATCGCAGTAAATACCTGGCAACCTTCCCTTGAGAGCAACGTCTCAGCGGTACGGCGAATCGTTTTACTGTCATCCACAACCAGTATTTTGAGACCGTTCAGACCTCGTGCAGCATTATTTGACACCGGATTTCCTCGCCCATTAACGAACCCTGTCGAGCTCGTATCCCTCACCAACAGGCCCGACACACCCAAATTGAATTAAATTTTGCATAATCTTTGTCGAGAGGAATGACTTGTACCATATTGACCAAAATGCCGCTACGACAGGCTCCACAGCCCGTAAGTGAGCTGTATAGTGGCGGCACGAACGACTGGCCAAAATCGAAAGCACCCGGGACCAATCTATGTCAGCAAAAACCCTCCGCATCGGTGTCGTAATGGACCCGATCGAGTCAATTACACCGAAAAAAGACAGCTCGCTCGCAATGCTTCTCGAAGCCCAGCAGCGTGGCGCGGAGATCCATTACCTGCTGCAAAAAGACCTCAAGCTGATGGCTGGTGTTGCCCTGGGACGCTCAACGCTGTTGCGGGTCGCCGATGACCCGGTCAACTGGTTCGAAAAAGGTGCGCAACAGGATATTCGCCTGGGAGATATGGACGCCATCCTGATGCGTAAGGATCCACCGTTTGATATGGAGTACATCTATACCACCTATATTCTCGATCGGGCTGAAAGTGCCGGCGCATTGATCGTCAACCAGCCGCAGGCTTTGCGGGACATGAACGAAAAAGCGTACACCGCATGGTTCGCAGATTGTGCGCCGCTTACGCTGATCACCCGCTCCATGGCCGAAATGAAGGAATTTCTGCAGGAACATGGGCGCATCGTGGTGAAACCACTCGATGGCATGGGTGGCAAGTCAATTTTCGTCGTCATTGACGGCGACAACAATGCCAATGTCATATTCGAAACGCTGACCGACAACGGCAATCGATTTGCAATGGCTCAGGTTTACATTCCCGAAATCACTGCGGGCGATAAACGTATCTTGCTGGTTGACGGTGAAGCTGTCCCCTACGCGCTGGCACGGATTCCACCAGCGGACGACAACCGCGGCAACCTGGTGATGGGCGCTGTGGGTGAGGCGCGGGAACTCACGGAACGTGACCGCTGGATCTGTGCACAGGTCGGACCGGTATTAAAAGAACGCGGCGTTATTTTCGCCGGCATCGACGTAATCGGTGACTTCATGACAGAAGTCAATGTCACCAGCCCGACCGGCATCCGGGAACTGGATACGGCCTTTGACCTGAATATAGCGGCCACTCTGTTCGACGCGATTGAAAAACGGCTGCGTTGACCCGCGACAGTTGCGAGAATCACGTAACTACAGCCTATTTACCTTAATTTCACAGTGAAAACGTCGTTCGTGCGGGTGACTTACGTCTCACTGCTGCCAGGGGGATACAGGTAAACTGGACAAATCGTTGATTTCCTGTGACACAATGGGGGTATCAGGGTTTTCTTTCTACTCGCCTGCTTGGGTAATGGCTGAACTAAAATCAAACACTGATGGAATCGAATCTGGCAATTCGATCGATCAATTCGTGCTCGCGTCCAGCCCCGCGCCGGACCGGCTGCCCCCTATGCTTTTCCTGGCCGCCCTGGTGCACGGCATTCTGATTATCGGGGTTACCTTCAATGCGGTCCTCGGTGATGACTTCGCCGAATCGATATCCCTGGAAGTTACTATTGTTGCCGACCCTGACCCGACCGCAGCAGAACCCGAGAACGCGCAATATCTCGCACAAGCAAACCAGCAAGGTGCCGGCAATACCCAGGAACAAACCCGGCCAAGTTCGCGGATGGCAAGCGTGGTTCCGGTTGACAACGCAGGTAGCGCAGATGGGGACAGCCTCGACGAATCTTCGATAGTCCAGGACGTCGCAGACCAGGTCCTGACTACTCGCGCAGATGAGTCACGCAATATTCTTGACAGACCGCGCGAAGATCCAATGACAGAAGAATCGCGTGCGGCCGAACTCGAAGCTGGCGTGCAATTCACTATGCCACTGCCGCAAGACGATTACGCCAATGCTGCAATTCATGACGACAATCCGCGCGAACTGGTGACCAGTGTCGATACCCGCGAATCCAAGATCGCCGGTTATCTGAATAGTTGGAAAACGAAAATCGAAACTGTCGGTCTGAAGTATTTTCCGGAACAGCGACTGATTGACGGGATTAGTGGCAGCCCGACGCTCGAGGTAACCATCAACGCATCCGGCCAGTTGCAACAGGTTATTGTGCGCAAAACTTCGGGATCGAAGGTGCTTGATCAGGCTGCGCTTAATATCTTGCGCCGGGCTGCGCCGTTTGATCCTTTTCCGGAGGCTATTCGGGTGGATTATGATCAGTTGCGATTTGCTTATAAATGGCAATTCAATCAGTCGGGCGTGCAGGCTACTGCTAGTACTAATTAGGCAACGAGATCCCCGACAATTTTAGATAGCACCTGTAGGAGCCCGCCTAGCGGGCGAGTTCGCCATGGCCGATGGTGGCGGGTGACTTCGTTTTAGCGGGCGTGCCGGGTTGATGTTTTGCAAACATTCATTGGCATGTTTTCAACATGCCAATGAATGTTTGTCGCCCGTGCCGATAGACCGTGAATCTCCGGATTTGAGGATGTGCATCTATCGTACGGCGGGCTCCTACGGGACCTTGCGACAATTTTCAGGCTCTGAATAAGGTAGGTTGGCTACAATTGTTGTGCGCGCAATTCTTGGGCTGGTTGGATTTCACCTTGCTATTGGGAGCGGCTTTAGCCGCGAATTTCACGATTGTTGAAATATCGGGTTATTGGTTGTGTCCTGCCCCGGCAGGGTCGATACTGGGCTTATGGAACTCGCAGGTTCACTCAGCAACCAGCTGCTGATCGCCATGCCGGGATTGGCAGATCCGAACTTCAACAGTACGGTTACGCTCATCTGTGAACACAACGCGGAAGGTGCCCTCGGGGTTATCGTCAATCGTCCGACTACGCTGAATCTCGGCGGTCTTTTCGAGCAACTGGCATTAACGGATGCAGATCAGGAGATCGCGAATTGCCCCGTGCTAAGTGGCGGACCCGTCGCGCGCGAAAGAGGTTTCGTATTGCACAACCCGGGGGCGAGTTACGACAGCTCAGTTGCCGTGTCCCCGGATATTCACCTCACCTTGTCACGCGATGTTCTCGACGCTATGGCGGCGGGTACCGGCCCCGAACAGTCGCTCGTCGCACTTGGTTATGCCGGCTGGGATGCCGGGCAACTTGAACAGGAAATGCTCAGCAACACCTGGTTGACTGTACCGGCAAGCCCGGAAATCATCTTCGACGTACCCTTCCCCGATCGATGGAGCGTAGCTGCAAAAACCATCGGCATCGACATCAACAAGATCTCTGTGCATGCCGGGCACGCCTGAGACGATCCTGGCATTCGATTTTGGCTCGCGGCGTATTGGTGTCGCCGTCGGCCAGCAGGTGACCGAATCGGCCAACCCGCTCGGAGTAATCAGGAACTCGGAAAACGGACCGGACTGGGATCACATCCAGAGGCTGATCCGGGAGTGGGGTCCGGCGCGCCTTGTCGTCGGTATGCCTTTGCACGCCGATGGTTCAGCATCAACGGTGACCAAACTTGTTGATCTATTCATACAGGACCTGACGCAGTTCGGGCTGCCGGTAGACTCTGTAGACGAACGCTATACCTCGGTAGAGGCAGAACAGCTGTTGCGCGCCGAGCGCGCCGAAGGCCGCCGTGGACGTATTCGCAAAGAAATGATCGACAGCACAGCCGCACTGCTAATCGCCGAACGATGGCTGAAAAAGGCAGATAGATAAGAGTAGAATGCCGGCGCGATGTCCGTAACCAATCCTTCAGAATTCTCTACCGGGCCAGACGGCGCTGACCTGCAGGTAGCCGCAAATGGCCAGTTGCGCCATTTGTTGACGTTGCGCGGCTTAAGTCGCGCACAGATCACCGACCTGCTGGATCAGTCCGACAAATTCCTGAGCCCGCCAGGCACCCCGGTCATAAGATCGCAGGCGCTGCAGGGCAGGACAATTGCGAGCCTGTTTTTCGAGCCCAGTACCAGGACACGGGCTTCTTTCCAGCTGGCCGCTACCCGCCTCGGCGCGGACGTGCTGAATCTCGATGTGAATACGTCATCAAGAGCGAAAGGCGAGAGTATCCTCGACACGATTTATACGCTGCAGGCAATGCAGGTAGATATCTTCGTCGTACGCGATGCCTCGACCGGGGTTCCCGCATTCATCACCAGTCATACCAATGGATATGTCAGCATTCTGAACGCCGGCGAATCAACTGTCGCGCATCCGACGCAGGGGCTGCTTGATTTGCTAACCATTCGTCAGCACAAGGGCGCGTTCGAGAACCTGGCGGTTGCCATTGTCGGCGACATTGCGCATTCACGGGTCGCCCGCTCTGCAGCGGAAGGTCTGATGACGATGGACGTCGGAGAATTGCGCCTGGTGTCTCCACCTGGACTCGCACCGGATTCCGCCACAATCCCCGGCGCACGGCTGTTGCATGATCTCGATGCTGGTATTCGTGATGCAGATGTCGTTATGGCGTTGCGCATACAACGGGAGCGTATTGATGATATTGATGGCATACCGGGTATGGATGAGTACGCCGCCAACTTTGGCGTTAGCCATGAACGAATGAAACTTGCGGCACCGGATGCCATCGTTATGCACCCGGGCCCGATTAATCGTGGTGTTGAAATCGAATCCAGTCTCGCTGACAGTTCTTCTTCTGTCATTACAGATCAGGTGACCAATGGCGTGGCGGTACGCATGGCAGTTCTCTCAACTGTCGCCAGAACTATGGACGTACAATGAACGACACAAACGCGCAGAAAAATCGCGGCACACTGTTCGTCGAAGATGCAACTGTTGCAACCGTAGAGCGGTTTCCGGGCGAACAATTCGTTGTTCGCCTCAACGCACCACAGTGTGCCCGGCACGCGACCGCCGGAAGCTTCGTGCATGTTCAATGTGACGAATCCATTCCAATGCGACGACCGCTATCGATCATGCGTGCAAGCCCTGCAGACGGCTGGATCGACGTGCTCTTCAAGATTGTTGGGGAAGGACTGCGTTCGCTGGGCAGCAAAACTCCTGGCGATAAAATGAGCATCATCGGCCCGATTGGTCATGGCTTCTCGCCTTCTCCCGATCGACTCAACACCTTGCTTATCGGTGGCGGCGTCGGCATACCGCCAATGGTTTTTCTTGCGGAACAACTCTGGAATGACAACACGGACTGGCGACCACTGGCAATAATGGGTTCGGAAATTCCCTTTCCGTTCGACGCGGAAGAATCCGCCATTATCACAGACTGGCTGCCTGCAGATATCTGCAAGACCATGCCGTTACTTGAGAGCTGGAACATCGCCACACGGCTTGCAAGCTTGTCTGATTTTGACGGCTGCTATCGCGGCTACGTAACTGATCTTGCACGAGAGTGGCTTAAATCCCGAAGCAAGGACGAGCTTGCGAAGACGGAAATATTCACCTGTGGCCCGACACCGATGTTGAAAGCCGTGGCGCGGCTTGCGCGTGAATACAATGTGCCGTGCCAGGTCTCTCTCGAAGAGTTCATGGCCTGCGCAGTCGGTGGGTGCGCGGGTTGTACTGTCCTCGTCGAGACCAGAGACGGGCCAGCAATGAAGAGAGTTTGCGTCGATGGTCCGGTTTTCGATGCTGCCCTCGTCTTCCCCGATCACCAGGACGAACAGCATGCTTGAGAAGTTTGCACGTTACCCGCTGACATTCGGACCAACGCCAATCGAAAAACTAGAGCGATTATCTGCTCACCTCGGTGGCAAGGTTGAGCTCTTCGCCAAACGTGAAGATTGCAATTCCGGCCTCGCGTTTGGCGGCAACAAGGTTCGTAAACTTGAATACATTGTCCCGGACGCTATCGCAGAGGGTGCCGACACGCTGGTAACAATAGGCGGCGTGCAATCGAATCACACCCGGCAAGTGGCCGCCGTCGCGGCAAAGATCGGCATGAAATGCAGACTCGTCCAGGAAAGCTGGGTGCCATTCCAGGACGCTGTATACGATCGTGTCGGCAATATATTGCTCTCACGCATCATGGGCGCGGAAATTGAACTCATCGATGAAGGCTTCGATATCGGCATCCGCGAAAGCTGGGAAGCCGCGCTCCAGGATGTCAAAGACAAGGGCGGCAAGCCGTATCCAATCCCGGCTGGCGCGTCCGTACATAAATTTGGCGGGCTCGGCTTTGTCGCTTTCGCCGAAGAAGTGAGGTCGCAGGAAGAATCATTGGGTTTTAAGTTTGATTACGTCGTTGTGTGTACAGTGACCGGCTCAACGCATGCGGGTATGGTCGTTGGCTTCGCCAAAGATGGGCGCGCCAGAAATGTTATTGGAATAGATGCGTCCTGCACTCCCGAACAAACCCACGCACAGGTTCTGGATATTGCGCAAAAAACTGCTGCCCTCGTAGAACTCGGACAAGACATTACTGCGGACGACGTCATCCTGAAAACCGATTACGCCTACCCGGTCTATGGCGTGCCTTCAGACGAAACCAACGATGCGATCCGGCTTTGTGCACAACTGGAAGGAATGATTACTGATCCGGTATATGAAGGAAAATCCATGCAGGGCATGATCGACCTTGTGCGCAATGATTTCTTTCCTGCCGGATCGAAAGTACTTTATGCCCATCTCGGCGGCGTACCCGCTATTAACGGGTACAGCTACATCTACCGCAACGGCTGATTGGACCAATCAAAGCTTAAGACTGCCGCACCATCGGCTCGAATCGCTCCAGTTTTTCAACATCCGCGAGCCAGCGAGTGATTGCGGGATAGTCTGCTAAATCCAGCTTCCCTTCGTCCGCCACGCGGAGATAGGAATACATAGCCACATCCGCGATCGTTGCGTGATCGGCAGCCAGCCATGTCCTCTGATCCAGTTCGGACTGCATCCACTTGAACAGCCTGGTTGCTTCAGCCGCGGCGCGCTCGAAGTCAACATCACGACGATACTGCCTGCCAGCTCGTGACTGCACCACACTACGGTAAAGTTCTCCGGATGCAGCTGACAACCAGCGCTGAACCGCGGCAGCACCGGCGGGATCCTCGGGCAGCCAGTTTGTTGCTTTGTATTTTTTTGCCAGATATACGAGTGCTGCGGTGGAGTCAGTAACGACTATGTCGCCATCGACCAGCGTTGGCACCTGGCCCAGTGGGCTGAGTTTCAGATACTCTGGTGCCTTGTGCTCTGCATTTGGCATGTCAACCGCAACCTGCTCGTATTCCACATCCAGGAACGACAGCAAGAGCCGGACACGATGTGAGTGTCCGGAACGCGGCATACCATAGAGTTTTAGTGGCATGGTCGGGTGTGAACGACGTCATCTGCTACAGATCGGAAAATTTTCATTGGCGTGTTGAAATCGTCGCGAACGTTTTGATCAGGTGCCGAAATTGACTTTCGCTTCAAGATTGGAACGCGAATCGGCATGCGACATGGCTTCCTCAAGTGTGATCGTGCCAGCTTTGTAAAGAGCGAGCAACGCTTCGTCAAAGTTTTGCATGCCCTTTTCTCCGCTGTCCTTCAACGCCTCTTTTACTTCGGAAATGTCGCCCTTAAGAATCAGGTCCTTGACGTGCGGCGTGTTCAGCATGAGTTCAACAGCTGCAATTCGTTTACCGGTTCTGGCGCGCACAAGTCGTTGCGAAACGATAGCGCGCAGATAATGGCCCAGATCCATAAACACCTGTGAGTGTTGCTCCTGAGGGAACAAATTGATTATCCGATCGAGTGTTTCCGGCGCGTTATTGGAGTGCAGCGTGCCGAGAACCAGGTGTCCGGTACCTGCCATGTCGATGGCCGATTGCATCGACTCACGATCCCGAACCTCGCCAATCAGAAGTACGTCGGGTGCGGCCCGCATGGCGCTTTTCAGCGCTCTGGCATATGACTTGGTGTCCAGTCCGACCTCGCGCTGATTGACTATCGACTGCTTATTCGGATGCAAAAACTCGATTGGGTCTTCGATTGTAATGATATGCGAGGAGGTTTTCAGATTGCGATGATTCAGCATTGCCGCGAGCGTCGTCGATTTGCCGCTGCCGGTCGCACCGACCATCAGAATCAGGCCGCGCCGCAACATGACGAGTTCTTTCATCTGTTCGGGCATGCCCAGTTCGTCGAGCGTTGGCAGCTCTGCGGTTATGTAACGCAGAACCATCGCGACGTTGCCGCGCTGCTGAAACACATTTACGCGAAACCGACCGAGACCAGGCTCCGAGATCGCGAAATCAAGTTCAAATTCTCGCGCGAACGTGTCAAGTTGATCTTCATTCATCAGCTCGAAGGCGGCCTGCTTGACCATCTTCGGTGTCATTTCAAGCTTGTTGACAGGCATGATCTTGCCGTCGATCTTGATTTTAGCCGGCGCAAATGGTGCGAAAAAAAGATCAGATGCCTTTTTTTCTACCATCAGTTTAAAAAGCGGTTTTACATTCATTAGTTAATCAAATCCGTTTAGGGTCGTTACCCTTAATATTTTCGCGCTAGTAAGTATTGGCCGTATCTTCTTCCATAATTCGCAGGCTTTCGGACTGCTGGTCTGCAAGCGAAGACTCGCGTTTGCTTTCCAGCTTGATACGCAGCCTGAGTTCATTCTTCGAATCAGCGTTGCGCATCGCTTCCTCGTAGGAAATATCAGCATCATCATAGAGCGTGTACAACGCCTGGTCGAAGGTCTGCATGCCAAGTCGTGTCGACTTGGCCATGATTTCCTTGATCTGCCCAACCGCGCCTTTGAATATCAGGTCAGCAATCAACGGTGAATTCAGCATTATCTCCATCGCGGCAATACGACCGATGCCGGTTTCACGCGGCACCAGGCGCTGCGAAACAAATGCCTTGGTATTCAGGGACAAATCCATGAGTAGCTGCGTGCGTCGCTCCTCCGGGAAAAAGTTGATTATTCGATCGAGTGCCTGGTTGGCGCTGTTCGCGTGCAAAGTGGCGAGGCACAGGTGACCAGTTTCGGAAAACTGGATGCCATACTCCATCGTCTCCCTGTCCCGAATCTCGCCGATCATGATTACGTCCGGTGCCTGGCGCAAAGTATTTTTCAGCGCTGCGTGCCAGGTCTCGGTATCCACGCCAACTTCACGCTGTGTAATCACACAACCCTGGTGCGGGTGTACATACTCAACCGGGTCCTCGATCGAGATAATATGTCCTTTAGAGTTCGCGTTGCGGTGTCCAATCATTGCCGCAAGTGTGGTTGACTTACCTGAGCCGGTACCGCCAACGACGATAACAAGGCCCCGTTTGTTCATAACGATATCTTTCAGTATTGGCGGCAGGTCCAGCCCTTCGAGGGTCGGAATTTCAGTGGTAATCGTCCTTAAAACGGCACCCACCATGCCTTGCTGAATGAATGCGCTGACGCGGAATCGCCCAATTCCCTGCGGGGCAATTGCAAAGTTACATTCTTTTGTCGCGTCAAATTCCCTGATCTGCTTATCGTTCATGATTGAACGCACCATCATTGCAGACTGGTCGGCAGTCAGTGATGTATCGGTCGCTTTGTGTATCGAGCCATCGACCTTAATTGCGGGAGGAAATCCACAGGTGATGAAAAGGTCAGAGCCCTCCTTTTCGACCATTTTTTTAAGCAGATTCTGCGTCAATCGCACTGCTTGTTCGCGTTCCATTTCCTTGTCTCTCCTGTCAGGCTGCTAATACTTAAGCCAGCTCTTAGAAATTCTCTTTGTTAACTGCGCGGAACCTGGCCTCTTCCTTGTTGATAAGGCCTTTCGACAACAGTTCGGTCAGGTTCTGATCGAGCGTGATCATGCCCTGGCCCTGACCGGTCTGAATCGCGGAATACATTTGCGCAATTTTGCCCTCGCGAATCAGATTTCTGATTGCGGGCGTACCGATCATAATTTCGTGCGCAGCGATTCGACCACCGCCTACCTTCTTCAATAATGTCTGCGAAATGACAGCACGCAGTGACTCGGACAACATGGCGCGCACCATTTCTTTTTCTGCTGCGGGAAAAACGTCGACAATGCGATCAACGGTTTTCGCTGCAGAACTTGTATGCAGCGTACCGAAGACAAGGTGACCGGTTTCAGCGCCCGTAAGAGCCAGGCGAATCGTTTCCAGATCTCGTAACTCGCCGACCATGATGACATCAGGGTCTTCGCGCAGCGCTGATCTTAGCGCCTCGTTAAATCCCAGCGTATCGCGATGCACTTCGCGCTGATTGATAAGCGACTTCTTGCTTTCATGTACAAATTCGATCGGATCCTCGATTGTCAGGATGTGATCGGGCTTGTTGTCGTTGATGTAATCGACCATCGCTGCAAGCGTCGTCGACTTACCGCTACCGGTCGGACCGGTAACCAGAACGATGCCGCGTGGATGCATCGATACATCCTTGAAAATGGACGGTGCGCCCAAATCTTCAAGCGACAGTATTTCAGAAGGAATGGTCCTGAATACGGCAGCGGAACCACGATTCTGGTTAAACGCATTGACGCGAAAACGGGCCAGTTTTGGTATTTCGAAAGAGAAATCGGTTTCCAGAAACTCTTCGTAGTCCTTGCGCTGCTTGTCATTCATGATGTCGTACACCATGCTATTGACGTCTTTGTGGGTCAGCGCCGGCATATTGATGCGTTTGATGTCGCCATCAACGCGGATCATAGGCGGCACCCCACCGGACAAATGCAGGTCAGATGCGTTGTTCTTTACCGCGAACGACAATAACTGGGCAACGTCTACGGCCATGTTTTTCCCTCTAGAATTTGGCTGGCCCGACTTACCATAACCCGGACCCGATGACTGCCTAGTATAGCGAAGCACCCGGAGCAAAACGTGATAAGAGTCACGGAAAACTTTCGTAAAATCCAAGATTTGCTGGCGAAAGCTGCAGCAGACGCAGGGCGCCCTTCGGACCATATACGTCTGTTGGCTGTCAGCAAGAAAAAGCCGCTGGAGGCCATTCTCGCAGCCGCATCCGCCGGACAGCGCGATTTTGGCGAAAATTTCGTACAGGAGGGCATTGGCAAGATCACCGCGTGTGGGCGTGATGATCTGACCTGGCACTTTATTGGCCATCTGCAGGCCAACAAGACCAGGGCCGTTGCCGAAAATTTCCAGTGGGTGCATACCGTTGACCGGCTGAAGATTGCCGAGCGGCTCAGCCGACAGCGGCCCGATCATGCGGATGCGCTGAATATCTGTATCGAGGTCAACGTCGATGCGGAGGATAAAAAGTCTGGTGTTTCACCGGCCGAATTGCCGGAGCTCGCGGTGGCGATTGCCAAATTGCCGCGGCTGCACCTGCGCGGGCTGATGTGTCTGCCGGCGATCCGGCACGACTTCGATGAGCAAAGAAAGCCATTCTCGGCACTGCGCGGGATGCTGGAATCACTTCAGGCGTCAGGCCTGGCGCTCGATACGCTTTCCATGGGAATGTCGGCAGATTATGCTGCCGCAATAGTCGAAGGCGCGACTATGGTTCGTATCGGTACAGCGTTGTTCGGAGCGAGAGAATGATTGATACCAAGGTTGGGCTGGTTGGTGGCGGCAACATGGCACGGGCCATCGGCGGTGGCTTGCTGCGCGGCGGTATGCATGCAACAGATCTTATGATCTCTGAACCCAATCCTGAACAATGCGATTTCCTGCGCAAGGAACTCTACGGCACGCTGGTTACGGACAACAACAAGACCGTCGCCGCGGCTGCAGAGACGCTGTTATTCGCAGTGAAACCGCAAATTCTGAAAGCAGTTTGCGAGGATCTGGCGAGTGTCGTCCAGGAGTCCAAACCGCTGATCATGTCGATTGCAGCAGGCCCAAAAATTGATGACATCGACAGTTGGCTCGGTGGTGGCTTGTCTGTTGTTCGCGTCATGCCGAATCAACCAGCGCTGATCGACCAGGGTATTTCGGCCCTGATTGCAAACGAGCGCACCAGTGCCGCCGGACGCGATATGGCAGAGAAAATCATGAGTGCTGTTGGCCACGTCGTTTGGCTCGATTCCGAGGGAAAGATGGATGCGGTTACGGCGGTATCCGGCACTGGTCCGTCGTATTTTTACCTGTTGATTGACGTGATGATCGAATCGGCAGTCAAATATGGTATTGACGCAGAAACTGCACGAACACTGGCTGTCGAAACCGCACGCGGCGCGACCTCGCTGGCAGCAGCAGAAACCGAATCCATGTCGTCCCTGATCGAACGGGTGCGCTCACCGGGCGGCACAACGACTGCTGCCTTTGATTGCCTCGATGCTGCAGATGTTCGTGGTATCTTGGCGGCTGCAATCGACGCCGCAGAAAAACGTGCGGCCGAACTGGCTCAGGATGCCGGATCGGCATAAGCCGAATTTACTATTACGACCAAGATCAGGATGACACAAGCTCTCTACTTCATTGTGAAAACGCTAACGCAGCTGTACCTGATGGTACTGCTATTGCGTTTCTGGCTACCCTGGTTCAACGTGGATTTTCGCAACCCCATGGCACAGGGGATATTGCGGCTGACCTCGCCGATAATCGTCCCACTGCGACGCTTTGTCCCCGCAATCGGACGTCTTGACACCGCCACAGTCCTGGTTGCCATGGTCCTCGAGTACCTCCTCGTGGTCTTTCTGCTATCGATTCGTGGACTGGACATGAGCTTCATTCCGATCGCTGTAACCGCTTTTTTTGAGCTGGCAATACTCAGCCTGAATCTCCTGTTTTTCATCATCCTGATCAGAATAATCCTGAGCTGGGTCGCGCCAGACAATTACAGCCCGGTTACGGCGATGTTGAATGCGCTGGCCGAGCCTGTACTGCGACCTTTCCGCCGAATGATTCCGCCGATCGGTGGTCTCGACGTCTCACCCATTTTTGCCATCATTCTTTTGCAGGCGGCAATTATCATATTGCAGGCATACAAACCCATTCCGGTCTGACCTGGTCATCGCGGTTTGCCTGAGATTCGTGAAATAATCATTGCTGTGCGTGTCAGCCCGCGCGGCAGCCGCAGCGAGATCCTGGGCGTTAAAGATGGCAACCTGCGCATAAAAACAACGGCGCCGCCAACTGATGGCAGGGCCAACAAGGACGTTATTCGACAGCTGGCAAAAGCGTTCAAAGTACCTCCGTCCCGAGTGATGCTCAGAAAAGGCGCCGCGGCGCGCGACAAGATCTTCCTGATCGATGCACCACGAGCTATCCCTGACTGGGCCGGGGAAGTGTCGAAAAGCAAGTAAGAGCCCTGAATCGACAGCGTTCGCTGGAGAAGAATTATAGGTTCCTCTGTGCCGCCAATGGGCTATAGTCAGGACAAAGGCATTTCTGCAGGTCTCGGGGGAAAGCGGAATATGAAAATAGTCAATCTAACCATCGCTCTGGCTTGTCTGTCTCTGTGCGCCGCTTGCGGCGGGCCCAGCGCGGATACTCCAGCGCCCCAGGCAGAAGATGCCGGCAACTCCTTTGTGGACATCGGCGAACATATTGTGCATTTCAGCGCACTTTCCACGGATCAGTTACCTCCTGAAGTTGCCAGGCAATACAATATTGTCCGCAGCAAGAACCGGGCAATGCTGAATGTTTCAGTGCTGCGGGAAGGCAGCAACAAAGCGGTGACCGCGAATGTAATCGTCAAGACCGTCAACCTGACTGGTCAACTCAAGAATGTCACGATGCGCAAGATTGAAGAGCAGGAAGCCATTTACTATATCGGTGAAACGCCCGTTGCAAACCGTGAAACGCTGATCTTCGATATTAGCGTTGCACCGGAGGGCGTGGCAGAAGCCACGGACGTCAGGTTCAAGCGGCAATTCTTCACCAACTAATGACATTATCGGCGCTCTATAACCCTTAACGCTGTTAAAACTACTTAAAAAAAGCACCTAAAATCCATTTTCGGGTTAACGCCCCGTAAATCTTGTGCTATCGTCGCGCAGCTTTTCGAAGCTGAACATACGGGCGTATTGCCCGTACATATACGGGCCTGTCGCCCGTATTCGTTTTTTTTACAGGAGTTACTTTTTCATGGCAGCAAAAAAATCGGCCGGCGCTAGCAGCAAGAAGCCACCAACCAAATCAGAAATTTACGCCCAGATTGCTGACGACACCGGCTTGACGAAAAAAGATGTCGCCGCGGTTTTTGAATCACTTTCCGGTCAAATCAAAAAGAACCTCGGCGGCCGTGGTGCTGCGGGCATGTTTACCGTTCCCGGCCTGCTGAAAATGCGCGTTGCGAAAAAAGCTGCCACGAAAGCACGAATGGGGCGCAACCCGTTTACCGGCGAAGAGATGATGTTCAAGGCCAAGCCTGCATCGAAGACCGTTAAAGTCTCTGCGTTGAAGGGATTGAAAGATATGGTTTGATCCTTTTTCGGATCGGATGGGAGAAACCGGGGCTTGCCCCGGTTTTTTTTTGGGTTTTTGTGGGGCGGGAGGTTCTTTGGGGCGGGTGTGCCGGGGTGATCTTTTGCAGGCTTTTGTGGGTCATTCTCCGAATGACCCACAAAAGCCTGCCGCCCGCTGGGCGGGCTCCTACGGTAGTGCTATCGAGTTTTTTTGGACGAAACTTTCTACGGCGTCGCGTAGGGGGATTAGTTTGCCGTGAAAGAAATGTTCGGTGTCCGGGAAGATTTCCAGTTCCGGGCCTGGATCCAGTTTGTTGACCCAGGCTATCGTCTCCTCGATGTCGACCAGTTCATCCTGGTCACCTTGCAAAATCAGCCAGGGGCATTTGGGCTGGCTCGCAAGGTTACCGGCGAACCGGGAAACGGCAGGCGCAACGCTTACCAGACCCGCGGGCTCGCATTCAACCGCTGCCCTGACGGCCATCGCAGCACCGAAGGAAAATCCCGCAAGCCATAAAGGCAATTGCGGCTCAGCTTCTCTCGTCCAGGTGACCGCCGCGAGCACGTCCATCATCTCACCATTACCCTCATCAAAGCTGCCTTCGCTTTCGCCCACACCGCGAAAATTGAATCGCAGGGCAGAGAATCCCAACGCAACAAAACTGCGTGCAAGCATATGCGTCACCTTGTTTTCGAGCGCACCACCGTGCAGCGGGTGTGGGTGGCAGACGACAACGCTACCCGTCGCAGCAGCCCCCGCGGGTGTCTCCAACAATGCCTCGAGCGCGCCGGCCGGGCCGGCGATTTGGAGTCGATCCTGTTGTGGTCGTTGTCGCATATCCCGATATTCTGCCAATATGGCCCCCTGCGGGCCTGCAGCCAATCCTATCGTTGCTTGCGGGCTGTGTCTGCAGGCCCTTATCCCGTACTGTCACAGATTCCGGCGGCTTGCCAACCGGTGCTGGTCTGTCTACACTTTATTGCTGTAAAATTATGACCTTATGCAATCCACCAATAAATAGAGAAATGAATTCAATGTCATCTGCAATCGAACTCGAAGATCGTTACTGCGCACACAATTATCACCCGCTGCCGGTAGTATTGACCCGCGGTGAGGGCGTCTTTGTCTGGGACGAAAACGGCAAGAAATACCTGGATATGATGAGCGCCTATTCGGCCGTCAGTCATGGTCACGCCAATCCGCGGCTGGTCAAGGCGCTGAAGGCCCAGGCAGACACGCTGAGCATCGTATCAAGGGCGTTTTATACCGACAAGCTCGGCCCATTTCTGCAGCGCATCTGCGAACTTACCGGTCAGGACATGGCGTTACCGATGAATACCGGTGCCGAGGCAGTCGAAACTGCTGTAAAGGCAGCTCGTAAATGGGGTTATGAGGTCAAGGGTATAGAGAAGGACAAGGCTGAAATCATCGCCTGTACCGGCAACTTCCACGGCCGCACGACGACGATAATCGCATTCTCAGATGAACCTGAATATCAGAAGGGCTTCGGGCCGTTCCCTGCTGGCTTTAAAATTGTGAAATTCGGTGATGTCGAAGCGCTCGAGAAAATGATCACACCAAATACCGCCGCATTTCTGGTCGAGCCGATCCAGGGTGAAGGCGGTATCGTCATGCCACCTAAGGGCTATCTCAAAGCCTGCCAGGAAATTTGCCGCAAGCACAATGTGCTTCTTATTGCCGATGAGATTCAGACCGGACTCGGCAGAACCGGCAGCCTGCTGGCCTGCGATCATGAGGATGTGGTGCCTGATGGCCTGATTCTCGGCAAGGCGCTTGGGGGCGGAATTCTACCGGTCTCGATGTTCCTCTCTAAACGTGAGGTTATGGAAGTATTTGTACCTGGGACACATGGCAGCACTTTCGGTGGCAATCCGCTGGCCGCTGCGGTCGGCCTCGAGGCACTGAATATCCTCGTCGAAGAGAAACTGCCCGAACGCAGCAAAGAATTAGGCGACTACTTGTTAGGCAAGTTGCACAAAATCGACAGCCCACTGATCAAGAGCATCAGTGGCTGCGGATTGTTTATTGGTATTTCGATCGATCCGGCGCTGGGAAGCGCACGGTCAATCTGTGAAGTACTGATGGATCGTGGTCTCCTGAGCAAAGAAACTCATGAAACAGTGGTCAGGCTTGCTCCGCCACTGGTCATTAGCCGTGAGGAAATTGACTGGGCCGTGGACCTGATAAGTGAGGTCCTGCATAAAATGGACAGGACGCGACTGGCCTCATAGATTATCTCAACATTAGTCAGGTTTAAGGATAACGAGCGATGCCTGAGTTGACTGCTGTACATGTCGGAATAATTGCGTCCATGCTGGTCGTAGGCGTTATTCTGGGTTGGATATTCAGAGGCGATCGTTGCGCAAAGGAAAAAATCGCGATCAATGCTGGCTGGCAGGATCAAATCGAGTCACAACAATCCGAACACAATCGGCTCGCTGAGCAGAACAAGAGCCTGATGGAACAAATCAGCCAGTATCAGGCATCGCACAAGGATGCGAGCAATCGCGCCAAAGAGCTCTCCGGGTCACTTAAGGAATCGTTCGTGCAACGTGACGAACTCCACGCTCAGGCAAAGGACCTCCGCGGCAAACTCGAAGTCGCTATCGCACAGCGGGATCGCCTGAAGCATGAAAACGACGGTCGCGAATCACGCGGGGCCGCATCGGACAAGGTTCTCAAAGACAAAGACGACAAGATCTTCAATCTCAGTCGCGAATTGACGAGTTGGCAAAATCGGGTGCCGCCGCTGGTTGAGAAATATCAGGAGCGCGAACAAAGAATACGTTCGCTTGAAGATGAGTTGGAAAGTGCTCGTGAAGAACTTCACCGGCTTGAAGATACTGTCAAGCCGGACAACACCAGGATAGAACCGGTTGACGCGGACTCTTTGCCCGATGGCCTTGACGCATCGAACGAACCGCATGCCAGCACTTCGGAGCATGAAGTGGCAGCGCTGCAGGATCAGATTCACGACGATTCTGCAGACGACGACGCCGCGGTAGCGCTGCAGAACGATGCAAGCCTGTTAAATGAAGACGATGCTGGAATGCACTCCCTGGCTAACGCTGTGGACCTGGTCGAGGAACAAAATTCAGCTGCGGAATACAACAGCAAATCGTTATCGGCAAGCAACGGCAGTGATGCAATCGAGACGGATGACCTGAAGAAAATAAAGGGTGTCGGGCCAGCTATAGAGAAAACCCTGAAAGGCCTCGGCATACATCGCTTCAATCAAATCGCTGAAATGAGCGAGTACGATATCGACCGCGTTGCGCAGCAATTGAAAGGCTTTCGAAGTCGAATTTATCGCGAGGACTGGATAGGTCAGGCTCGCGATTTACAATACCGGAAAAACAGCGGCGATTATTGATCGACAATTGCTGAACATGTCATCAGGCAGACGAATATTTCTGGCCTTCACCGCTATCTTTGCCACGATCCTATTATCGATAGCCAATAGTGCAGGCGAAATTCGCGAGCAATTTGTGGCGGTGGACACGGCGACGCTCACCCCGAAAATGCGCTTCGAATACGGCAAATCCAGATTATCGATAACCGGCGACACCAGCTCCGTCGCACACGAGGTTATTCTGCGGCAAGCCGCGCTGAAACTTTTTCCAGAGGCAGAACATCAATTCGAATTTCGGCAACGCACGATAATGCCACCTGGTTGGGCCTTGCTCACCGAACTAACGCTGCGTGCGATCGCGCAAACCTACTCGTCCACTGCATCCATTTCTGATTCGAACATCACCGTGCGTGGCATAACAATGCAAAAAGCAGCGTGGGATGAAGCTGCTGCAAGACTCGACAAAAACCTGCCAACCGGGACAGTGTTCCAGCAGCAGGTCATCGTTTTGCGGCCGGGAGCATCACTGGAAAGTCAGTGCAGTGCTTTGTTCCACTCTGCGCTGCAGAGAAACAATATCAAGTTTCCACCTGACAGCAACCAGCTGGGCTCAAATACCTTTTCAATGCTTGACGAATTAATCCAGATCGTCACGGATTGTCCTGCGGCGATGATTTCCATTACTGGCCACACCGACGCAAGCGGTGACGAGTCGAGCAACCAGCAACTTAGTGAGTCGCGCGCAAATTCTGTAATGACCTACATGATCAACGGCGGCATTGTCGCCGGGCGCCTGCAGGCTATCGGTGCCGGGTCATCTACACCATTGCTTGATGAAAATAGTGTTCGCGCTCGCCAAATGAACCGCCGCATCGAGTTCAGGATTAGTTTTCCGTAGTCGGCTGCTCCGGCGCGGCAGGAGCTGGCATATCCAGACCTTCCGGCATGCCGAGACCGCGCAGGTCCGCCAGTTCAACGACGAATATCAGTGTCGCACCAGGCGGTATCGCGGCGCCTGCGCCACGCTCTCCGTAGCCCATTTCAGGTGCGATCGTCAGCTCGCGGGTTTCGCCGATTTCCATTCCAGCGACGCCTTGATCCCACCCCTGGATTACTCGCCCGGCTCCCAAAGGAAACTCGAAATGTTGATCACGATCAACCGAGCTGTCGAATTTGTCACCACGAAAATTCTCCGCCTCGGCATCGTAGAGCCAGCCGGTGTAATGGACAACTACCGTATGGCCAACTTCAGCCACTGCGCCCGAACCTTCCACCAGGATCCTCTTTGACAGTCCGGGAACAATCTCCACTGACTCAATTCCTGCGGTATCCCAGTCCGGAGCCGTATCGTCAGCGGCACTGGCAGTCTCTTCAACGGCATCCGCAGGCTCGTTGCCTGATTGGCCACAGGCAGTCAGTGCCAATACAGCCGTGAACAGGATTGTTAGTCGATACATTTTCATTTTTTAGTCCTTTCCTGGATTAGCAGCTAGTCAAAAACTGCGTTTTTAGATTCATGATGGAGAAAAAACCAAGGTGTTTTTCCGCCAGATGTTGATATCAGCCAAGTCTCAATTCGTGCCGTCGAAATCAAGCGATGCTGAATTGATGCAATAGCGCAGTCCACTGGGCTCCGGGCCATCTTCAAATACATGGCCCAAATGCGCACCGCACTTGCTGCACTGCGCCTCATCGCGAATCATGCCATGGCTGGTATCGCGGGCAATGGTTACGTTGTCGCCCGCCAGTGGCAGCCAGAAACTGGGCCAGCCTGATCCGGAATTGTATTTGTGCTCAGAGCTGAAAAGTTCAGACCCGCAACAGACACAAAGATAGGTGCCATCTTCCTTGTGATCTACGTAATGGCCGGTAAACGGCCGCTCGGTGCCTTTCAACTGGGTTACATCGTATTGTTCGCCCGTCAGGCGATTCCGCATATCATTTTCTTTACTATCAGTGTCCGCCATCGTGCTCAGCTCCCTGTAACCGGATGCGAATTCTAAGGAACCTCCGGCCAATTTGCACTATTGGCAGAATGGCGAAGCGCAGAGGTCTTCATCAGACTACCGGTCAGGCTTTGACCGGTGTATCTGTATCGAGCAGGTAGCGATTTATTCTTTGTACATAGTCTGCCGGATTCTCGAGCTGGGCACCCTCCGCCAACAAAGCATGATCGAGCACAATATTTGACAGCTCACCGAATCGCCCGTCGTCCGTCTCTGCCGAAAGGCGGGTGACTAGCGGGTGCTCGATGTTGATTTCCAGTATTGGTTTAGATTCCGGCAATTGCTGGCCGGATGCTTCAAGCATACGCCGCAATTGTGGTGCGAGGTCCTGCTCAGTCGTAACAACACAAGCAGGCGAGTCAACCAGTCGCTGACTGATGTTCACCGCCTCAACTCGATCCAGCAGGACCTTTTCGATTTTTTTCAGCAGCATTTTGTGCTCATCGTTCCTGGCTTCCTGGGTCTCTTCACCCTCTTCTTCCGGGAGATCCAGCTGGCCTCGTCCAACATCCTGAAAAGACTTGCCTTCAAATTCGCCAAAATGATCGACCATCCAGGGATCGATACGATCATGCAGTAGTATTACTTCCCGCCCATTGGCTTTGAGTTGCTCCAGGTGCGGGCTGGATTTCGCCGTCTCCAGGTTATCGCTGAGCAGATAGTAGATTTTGTCCTGCCCGTCGACCGCCCGGGAAACGTAATCGTGCAGAGACTGGTCCTGTTTCCCGGACTCCGAGTGTGTTGTCGTAAAGCGCAGCAACGGCAGCAGTTTGTCTCTGTTCTCCTGATCCTCGACAACTCCCTCTTTTAGCGTCTGGCCACATTCAGCCCAGAATTTCTCATAATTGTCAGGGGAATCTTTCGACATTCCGCGCAACATATCGATGGCCCGCCTGGTCAACGCACTACGCATCGCATCCAGGTGTGGGCTGTGCTGCAACAATTCTCTTGAAACGTTTAGCGGCAAATCGGCCGAGTCGACGACTCCCTTAATAAAGCGCAGGTACAGGGGCAGGAAATTTTCTGCATCGTCCATGATAAAAACACGTTGTACGTACAGCTTGAGTCCCCTGGGCGCTTCGCGATTCCACAAATCGAATGGCGCAGTCCCGGGGATAAATAGCAGGCTTACGTATTCGCGTTTGCCTTCAACACGATTGTGGCTCCAACCAAGTGGATCAACGAAATCGTGCGACAGGTATTTGTAAAATTCCTTGTACTCATCGTCGCTGATGTCGGACCGGGAGCGAGTCCACAACGCGGTTGCCGAGTTGACGGTTTTTGCCTCTTCTTTCTCGTCCGCGGCATTTTTTAACAACACCGAAAAGCCGATGTGGTCTGAGTACTTGCGAATCAGGGATTCGAGCCGCAACGATTCCAGAAATTCAGTTTCAGAGTCTTTCAGGTGCAGTGTGACGGTTGTGCCACGATTCTCGATGTTCGCGCTTTCTACCGTAAATTCACCCTCGCCAGCGGACACCCAGCGGACTGCCTGGTCAGCCGCCAAACCTGCTCTGCGGGTCGCAACCTCAACTTTATCGGCAACGATGAACGCAGAGTAGAAACCAACGCCGAATTGCCCGATGAGACTCGCATCGTGCTTCTCATCACCGCTCATTTTTTGCAGAAATTCTGCCGTACCGGAGCGCGCAATCGTGCCCAGGTTTGCGATCAGCTCGTCGCGCGACATACCGATACCGTTGTCTGTCACGGCCAGCGTTTTGTCATCCGCATTGAAGGAAATGTTGATCCTGAGCTCCGGGTCGTCCTCTAACAGCTTCGGAGCGGCCAGGGCTTCGAAACGCAGCTTGTCGGCTGCGTCGGACGCGTTGGAAATCAGTTCGCGCAGGAATATCTCTTTGTTGCTGTACAGCGACCGGATCATCAGCTGCAAAAGTTGTTTAACCTCGGTCTGAAAACCCAGCGTTTCCCGATCAGACGTGTCGCTCACTTCGTATTCTCCCGGCTTCTAAATAGTTTCAGATTGGTCGTTACGGCAAAAGTATCCGCCGTGGGGAGACACACGATAGGGATTAATGGCCGTTTTTCAAGCTTATCCGGCCTGGATATTAGTCGGAATGCTGGCCGAGCTCAGGTCAGGCAGCTGCTTTGGCCAGCGGCAGGTTGTGGACGACGCCACGATAGAGCATGCCTACTATCAACAATGAAGCAATGGCGACAGCCATCGGTGGGCTGACGAGGGCAATAAAAATGCCCAGTAATTGCAATGTTATTGAGGCGGCCATAAATAGGAAAAATCGAACAGCGTTACGTATTTTTTCCGCCAGCAACGCTATTGCGTAAAGCAGATCTTCAAAATCGTCAAGATACTGAACCAGAACTTCCATCCGTTATGAACCTTGCAACAGCCTAGCGGGCTATTGACAGCAGCGGACCGGTTCGTTTGCACTCGGCCGGCTGCGTTTCGGCTTCCTGGAGCGCATCGCTGTTCGATTGCTTGGCATGCGCGATCGCACGATGAAACATTTCCCAGCGTTGCCGTGAAGATTCATTCTTGAGGGCCATTAGCGGCGAATCATTTTCTGAATAATTGTTTGACATACGTCCATGTTCTTGTCATTTGTGCTGTAAGACGAACTATAGTCACCTCGAATACCGCTCACCGTGAGGCGCATCACAGCTTGCAAGCGATGCCGCGACAAGAGGCTATGAATGTGCAAAAGAGAGAACCCGTTCGAACTTTTGAGCGGACCTGCATAACGTTATTTTTGGGCCTGCAACATAATCCGAGCGCCTGAAAAAGCGCAGCAGACAGGCGCGTGCAATCGCTGCACACAATGTCCGGAAAAATCTTTGGGGGATCTCGGAAAAACGAGTCGCTGATCGTACAACGAATGCTAATTAAGGAAAACTGGGAAAAAAGAGCCGCTATTCGTACAGCGAATGCTATTTAAGGAAAACTCGGAAAAACGAACCGCTATTCGTATAGCGAATGTTTATTTGGGAAAAGTTGGCAATACAAGCCGTTTATCGTACAGCGAATTATTATTCTTTGTCAGACCAATTACGCTTTACTTGCTCGGTCCAGTTTCTATATCCCTTCCAGGTATACAGAGACGGATCAACACCAGCACGTCGACCACGAGGTGCCGGGGCTTTTGAAATCCACCGGCGATATTGCTGCCAACCGTCCGGATCAGACTGGTCAGCATTGCTCGAATCAGATTCGGCTGCACTACTGATCGTGCCGCCCTCATCTTCTGCGTCTCTGGCGTAATCACTGGCGAACTTAATGTCTTTGCTATCCTGCATAGGAATGTGCTCGTGCAACCCTTTTCAGAAATGCTACGCGGCAATTTACCCGGATCACAGGAACTGCATCACAATGCAAACCGGCACTTTCCGACAACAAATCAAATAGTTATGTGACTTTTTTACTTAATAAGGCGGGCCTTGCAAGCAGATGGGCGTGCCGTTTAACAGAATACGGTAGGTCAATCACCGATCAGGCAGTGACTCGGTAGCATGGCGCGTAAGCGTCACTGGCCAGCTTCATGCGGCCATCTGCGACGAATTCTGCAAGCAATTGATCCAGCAGTTTCATGTATCTTTTCGAGCCACAAATTTCGAAGGGTCCGCCCGCCTCAATTGCCGCCATCGTATCCTCACGCACGTTGCCAGACACGATCCCGGAGAAAACACGGCGCAAATTGGCGGCCAGGACATGTGTTGGGAGCCCTTCACTGATATCCAGCGAACCCATCGATTCGTGGGTAGCTGTGAATGGCAGTTGAAAACTGTGGTCGATTACCAGGCGCCAGTTGAAATAATAGGCGTCACCATGTTGTTCACGAAATTTTCGCACTTCATCAAGGCCTGCGTGCATCATTCGCCCGACTTTCTCCGGGTCGCCGATAACAATCTTGTAGCGACTTTGTGCCTGTGCGCCCAGTGTTTGCCCTACGAATTCATTGATTCTTTCGAAATACGAAGCACTGGCAGCTGGCCCCGTCATGATCAGTGGCAATGGCAGGTCACTATTCTTCGGATGCAGAAGAATACCGAGGAGGTAGAGTATTTCCTCTACCGTACCGACACCACCCGGGAATACGACGATGCCGTGGGCAGTGCGCACGAAAGCCTCAAGTCGTTTTTCCATATCCGGCATGATCACCAGCGAATTTACGATTGGATTCGGTGATTCCGCGGCAATAATTCCTGGCTCCGTGATGCCGATGTAACGCCCGTTGCCTATGCGTTGCTTGGCATGTCCTATTGTTGCGCCTTTCATCGGGCCTTTCATTGCGCCTGGGCCACAGCCGGTACATACATTCAATGCCCGCAGGCCGAGTTCATAACCTACTCTTTTGGTGTAGTCATATTCCTCTGTCCCTATCGCATGCCCGCCCCAGCAAACGACGAGATCCGGCCGCGCTGCTGGCTGCAGCAAGCGGGCATTGCGCAATATGTGAAAAACGGCATTGGTAATGTTTTCAGAGGTCCCAAGATCGAACCTGCTGCTCTCGAAAATTTCGTAGTTGATGTAAACGACGTCGCGTAAGACAGCAAACAGCAACTCCCGGATACCACGTATCATTTTGCCATCAACAAATGCCGACGTTGGCGCATTCTTCAGGGTAACCCTGAGGCCCCTGTCTTGCTGAATGATACCCACCTCGAAGTCATGAAATTTCTCCAGGACCGCTCGCGTGTCGTCAGTTTTTGCGCCGGAATTCAAAACCGCGAGAATGCAGCGGCGGAGCAATGAGTGCAGACCGCCCTCGCCCTGGTTACGCAGTTGTTCCGCCTCAGCCTGCGACAGAACCTCGAGGCTACCCTCGGGCCAGACTTCGGCATCAATGGTTTCGTCGCTTTCTGCGCGCAACGATGATCCGGTAACGATTTTTACTTGCGGCAAAATTTCAGACCCGTTTTCGCTTGGCTGCAAGCTTGCGGCTTACGCTGCCAATCACGGCAATATCTCGATAGGTACGTTATTTGGCGTCATCAACCAAATATCTATCATGTCCGAGTTCGAAACTGCAATGCAGCCATTGGTCCAGTCTTCCTTGCGGTAATACGCAGCAGAATAGTTTGGTGTATTGGGTTGGCCGTGAATCATGATTTGCCCACCCGGATTAACGCCATCGTTTTTCGCTGCCGCGCGCTCCTGATTGTTTGGATAGGAAATATGAATGGACAGGAAATAGTCGCTCTCCGGGTTTCGCTTGTCCATTCTGTAGACGCCCTCAGGTGTCTTCTGATCACCCTCGCGTTCTTTGTCACCGACAGGTGCGACACCCAGCGCAATGTCGTAAGTCCGAAACGTCTGGCCATTCAAAAGCAAGTGCAGCTTTCGTTTGCCCTTTTCAACCAGAATTTTGTCGGCGAGCGGGAAATCACTAGCCGATGCCGGCGAAAGCGGCCCGCAAAGGACAACAAACGCCATGAGAACACTGATCAAACTACGGGAATTACCGGTTCTTGCCATATAATTACTCGCCTAAGCAATTTCCTTCGCCATCGTCGTAAGTGCAGATTAACAAACCAGACGGGCAGTGAAAACGGACTTGTGCACATTGTCCGACATCCGTCGTCATACGTTGCGTCCAACAATCCAGCCAATTGCAAAGCCGATCGCACCGGCACCCATTGTGTATGCCGGCAGATAACGAAAAAGCTCGCGTGGATAAACAGATTCGCTGTACATGCCATTAAGGTCGACGCTATATCCATAGTGAAGGTAAAGCGATAAACCCAGGGCGGGTATTGCAAACCCCAATGTGCCAAGTGGCCAGCTCCAGCCCGCTCCGGCCCATCGCCCTGCTCCCCGGAACAGCGTCACTGCAGAGATAATGATTACCGCCAGCATCGGAATCGCATTTCTTAGCAGGTAGGCACCGGCACCCTCAACGTAAGCTGCATACGCGATCGCTGCAATCGTGACGAACAGCACGGGAAGCATGCGGATGAACATTATTCCCGCAACTGGTTTCACATCAGTCAGTTGAATTGCGCACGAGGATGGGGAAGTTAAGTTGTGTGCCGGGCTGTACGCTGTCCAGATCGAGTTCCGGATTGTACTGGCGGAAAAGCCACACCGGAACATCGTATTTGCGCAGTGAGAGTATCCATATCGACTCACCACGCCTGACCACGTGCTCGGTAACGCCCGTTATCGTGTGATTGCGGAAAAACGTATCTTGTTGCTGGCGATGAAAATCAGCGCGTAAATTCTCGAAGGACTCGGTATTCACTATGCCGAAGTCAAGTTTTATACGATGCCCAACAACAACCGGTGTGCGAAATGCCAGCCCGTTAATATCACGCAGGCGTTGTGTCTTGAGGCCGAGCCAATCGGCGTAGTGCCCCAGCGTCTCCAGCGGATGAACTTCAATGGTCAGGTCGTCGCTGACTGAGTAATCGCTTGGATCGGACAACAATGCAGACTGCAGGCCACCGATAAAGTCGCTGACCTGATCCGCCAGCGGACCAGGGCTTTCCTCTTCGGGCAATTCAATCGCTGCGATGGCCGGTGCATCAGCTACGACCGCAGAGGGTATCGCAGGGGGTGGTGGCTCCGGCGCAGCGGCTGGCGGAGCGCTGGCAACAGTTACCGGAGCCGGGCCTGCGGCTGGCAAGCGTATTTGCTGCCCAGCCCGTATTCGATTGCGGCTGCCGAGAGCGTTCAATGCAACCAGCGTGGACACGCGCGTTTCATAGGTATCAGCAATTTCCGACAACGTATCTCCGCGAACAACGGTATGAAACAGGTCCGGCAGCTGCTTATCAAAAAAAGTGTCATCCGGAATCTGTGCAACCAGTTCCGACATCGATGTGTCGAGCATATTGGCAGGCATACGGACGTCGTAATTTTTCGGCAGGTACTTGCTGCCCTGCCAGACGGTCGCCTGCAACGCGGGATTGTAGCGCGCCAGATCACGCTCACTAACCTTAAGCACCGAGGCGAGTTCATCAGCAGCAACAAATGCTGTCAATGTGTAGCTCGAGTAGTCGATCGGTTTGTCCGGCACAACCCCCGGAAAGTATTTTTGCGGGTCCTGATCGACTTGCATTGCGGCCAGAAACGCAACGTAAAAATTTCGTGAGGCGAAGCCAAAGGTTCTGCCCTTATAGTTGCGCAGGATATCGACGTACGCTGTATCACCATGGCTACGCATCGCGCGACGTGCGCCGGACAATCCATGGTTGTACGCGGTAATCGCCATTGGCCAGTTACCGGTGATCGAATAATTGTAGGCAAGCAACTTGCCGGCAGCAGTAGTCGCAAGAAATGGATCGTTGCGTTCGTCGAGGACGTGGTCTACTTGCATAAACCGACGACCAGTACTGCGCGTAAATTGCCAGATGCCGGACGCGCCTACATGCGACCGGGCATCCGGATTATACGAAGATTCAACGTGCGGAAGCGCCGCAATCGCCGTCGGCACGCCAAGCCTCGTGAACTCCGACTCGACATGGTCGCGCCATTTTCCGGCACGCTGCAGCCCCTCGCGAAAGCGGTCCGACAATCCCAGTTGAAAGCGAATTTGCCCGACGGCAGCAGCTAGCTCTTTGTTGGTAACATCATCCGGCCAAAGATCCAGGACTCGCTGTTCTTCGGCGCTAAGATTATCGCGTTTGCCATCAGCCAACGTGCGCAGGATCGCCTGGTAGTGGTTGCGGCGATTGCCCGAAGTTCTTTGCCGTGTTCTGCGGCTGGCATTCCCGGGAAGCGGCACTTTCTCATACACAATCGCCAGATTGCGATTGTCATGCAATACACCTTCGTTGGTTGAATACTGTGTAAAAATGGAAACCCAGAAATTCACATCACGTTCAAGCGCTTCAGGGCGCGGAAAAAGGTCCTCAGTTTGGGCAGATGCCGAGCCAAATATGCAGAGAACGAGGGCTGCGGCGAGGATTTTCGGGAATTTACTTGTCATTTGCTCAGAATATCGCTTCAATCTAGGAATAGGCTCTAAATACTTGAATAGTTCACAGAAAATAGCTGCGGTTGAGTGTACTTTTACCCGTGCTGACAGTATTGATCAAGCCTAATTTTCCCCCGTTATATTTCCGTGCAAGAACTAATGAAAATGACTTTGACTGTTAATCCAAACCCATTGCGTCTGATCGCGTTGTCTGTGCTGCTGGTTACCGGCAATGCACTGGCAGGTGAGGCCACGAACGACAGTGACGAGTCACCAATACCTCAATCTCAGACCGATGCCGGGCAAGAGCGTTCCTTAGGAGATGCAGCAAAACCGGAGGATAGCCTGCCTGGCACGCTGACGATACTTGGTACGAAAATTCCGCCAGGTACGGTCGAACGACTCTCCTGGTCGGCCACTGAATTGTTCGCTGGCGTACCAATTGCAACACCGGTACTGGTCGTGAGCGGCAACCTCGAAGGCCCTACACTTTGCCTCACCGCGGCTGTACATGGAGACGAACTCAACGGTATAGAGATCGTGCGCCGGGTAATGCACAACCTGGAACCGGCGGAACTCTCCGGCACCGTCATTGGAGTGCCAATCGTTAATCTGCAGGGATTTCGGCGCGGCTCCCGCTATCTGCCGGACCGGCGTGACCTCAATCGATATTTCCCGGGAAATACTAAAGGCAGTGCTGCATCTCGAATTGCATATTCTTTTTTCAACGACGTAGTGTCACATTGCGATGCATTGGTTGATCTGCACACGGGATCTTTCGAGCGCTCAAATCTGCCACAGCTGCGCGCCGATCTGCGCAATCCGGATGTTCTGGCGCTGACAGCAGGTTTTGGTTCAACCGTTATTCTGCACAGTACACCGGCGGAGGGCACCTTGCGCCATGCGGCGACCGCTGCAGGTATTCCGACCGTTACGCTAGAAGCCGGCGGGCCAACGGAACTTGAGATACAGGAAGTGAAGCATGGCGTGAAGGGTGTGCAGACACTTTTGCATACGCTCGGCATGGTCAGGAAAGTTCGTCTCTGGGGCGAATCCGAACCGGTCTATTATCGCTCCTCCTGGGTGCGCGCCAATCGCGGCGGAATCCTGCTTGCCGACGTGGCGCTCGGCAGCACAGTTCGCGAGGGCGATTTGCTTGGCACGATAACCGATCCGATGAGTAATTCCAGCGCCAGGCTATTTTCACCGCACTCGGGGCGCATTATCGGCATGGCGAGAAACCAGGTGGTAATGCCGGGCTTCGCTGCATTTCATATCGGCATTGAAGCAGAGAGTGTGCCGACCGACGAGTCGGGCGATGAGCTCAACCCGCATGATGCCGACGACAGTGACAGCCTGGCTGAGTAAGTCATAAGCCCAATAAAACGCCCTCGTCCGGGTCGCATGCCCAACGTCTTGCCGATACACTGCGGGTCTGCCAATAAACACACAACCGCATGAAACAAGACGGGCGCAAGCCGCTATATCACTATTGGACACCCAATTACTGGCCCGCCTGGATCGGTTTTGGTTTCCTGCGCCTCAGTTGCTATCTGCCCTACCAGTGGCAGATTGGAATCGGCAAATCTATCGGCCGCCTGGCGCATCGCGCCGGTGCTGAACGTCGTGCCATAGCGCGGCGCAATATCGAGCTGTGTTTTCCGGAATTATCCATAGAGGAACGCAACCAGCTGGCGCTTGAGCATTTCGAGGCGCTGGGCGCATCTGTCATGGAAATGGGGCTCGGCCGCTGGGCATCCGACAAAAAGATGTCGGCATTGACCCGCATAATGGGCCTGCATCATATTCAGGAAACCCTGGATCAGGGCTATGGTGTGCTCTTGCTCAGCGCCCATTTTACAACAATTGAAGTCAGTGGCCGCGCTGTCTGCCAGCATACGGGGCCGATAGATGGAGTCTATCGGCGATTTCGCAGTGGCCTCATGACGGAATTCCTGGCGACCAACCGGGAAGTAACCATGCGAAAAATGATCGAAAAGAATGACCTCAAGAGCATGATCCGCAGTCTTCGTGAAGGCACAATCGTTTGGTATGCGGCGGACCAGAGTTATGACGGGAAACAGTCCGCGTTGGTGCCTTTTTTTGGCGTTCCTGCAATGACCAACACGGCGACAAGCACGCTGGCAAAACTCGGCAGGGCAAAAGTACTGCCGTTTTTTCCACGGCGTTTGCCGGAGGGCGGCTACGAAATACGTATCCTGGAGCCGATCGACAATTTCCCCAGCGACGATCCGGTTGAGGACACGAAGAAGTTCGTCAAACTTCTGGAAGAACAGATTCGCCGCAGCCCGGAGCAGTACTACTGGGTTCATCGAAAGTTTAAGCGACGACCGGAACCATTAGCCGATGCTTATGCCGACCTTGATGCGCTGAAGTAGCCGTCAAGAAACTGTTTCCAGTTTGCGGCCACGTAATACAGCTTCGGTTCGAGACGTTTAATTTTTCGCATTGAGCGATGCAGACGACTAATGTTTTTTTGTTGCCAGACACCCGGCGGCATCAGTTTTCCCCGATCAAAATCAAGCAGGAACAGCTTGTCGTACTGATCCACCTGAACGTTATAAGCGTTCAGGTCTGCATGATATACACCTGCGGCGTGAAACTGGTGCAAGTCCGCACCAAGGCCTTCCCAAAACTCAACATCGCCTGGTGCCTGTGAGATTCTTTCCGCCAGAGAGCGGATCCCCGCGACCCGCACGGTCAGCAGATCAGCGCGGTAAAACGGCCCGGAGCGACAATAGCGTGCTGCCGCAGGGCGAGGCACCGGCAAATCAAGCGTTATAAGCCTGGCCAGCAATCGCCACTCGGCGAATGAACGCGTTTGCGCTTCACCAGACCACAGATACTTGTCGCGAATAAGTCTCCCGGGCAGGCCACCACGCATATAATGGCGCAGGACATATTCCCGCTGGTCATCACCGACAATCAAAGTGTTGCCTCTGCCGGCAGAGCGCAACACACCGGTTACCGGCGCAGCCGTGGACCAACCACCGGCAGTAAACGTAGCGTCCGATATCTGGTTGATAAGGCTGGTATCGTATACGATAGCGCCGTTTCTGGTCTTCTCGACGGTGTCGTTCAAACCTGTTCGTTCCGTTTTGACATTAGCTGTTTTTCCGGTTTCCAAAAAATGTTCAAGCAATCGCCAGCGGAAAGTATTTGTGTCGTTCGCCTTTCGGCAATTGGCGATACTTGTCATGCGCTTGCCGTCATTCGTGCTATTCAGGACGCCTGGCCCGAAACGCGAATCACCTGGATTATCGGCAAAACAGAAGCTGGCCTGATGGCCGATATTCCTGACATTGAGTTTATCATTTTCGATAAGAGCAAACGTCATGCCGCTTACGCAGACGTTCGCAAGCAGCTTGGCGGCCGTCGCTTCGACATTGCGCTGTGCATGCACGCGTCGATGCGCGCTAACTGGCTGTGCCGCATGATCGATACGCCGATACGACTTGGCTACGATTTTTCCCGTGCACGCGACTACCAGTGGTTGTTCACCAACAGGCGGATCGAGGCCGGCCGCAATGAGCACGTCCTGGACGCGATGATGGGTTTTGCTCGAGCGATAGGTGTACTCGCGGGAAAACCGCATTGGGATATTCCACTATCGCCTGCGCAAACCGAGTTCGTGACGCAGCACCATTTTGGCGCTCAGCCACTGCTCCTTATAAGCCCCTGCAGCAGTCAGCGGGCGCGAAATTTTCGCAATTGGAGCGCAGAAAACTATGCGGCGGCAGCAAACCACGCGCAACAAAAGTACGGCTGCAAGATAATCCTGACCGGCGGCAACTCGGCCCTGGAAATCGAGTACGGAAAAAACATCAGCAAGTTGTGTGATCCCGGCCCGGTCAACCTGATTGGCAAGACCAACCTTAAACAGCTGCTGGCATTGCTCGATGCTGCTGATGTTCTCATTTGCCCGGATTCGGGGCCGGCGCATATGGCGACCACCGTTGGCACGCCTGTCATAGGGCTGTACGCCACCTCAAACCCTGATCGTACCGGTCCTTACCTTAGCCGTGCGCTTACGGTTAACGCTTATCCCGACGCAATAGGCCGGTTCCTTGGCAAGACAGTGGACCAGGTGCGCTGGGGACAGCGTGTGCGGAATCCGGATGCGATGGACCTGATACGGCTGTCCAGCGTGAAGCAAAGCATTGATGAAGTGCTCGGCATAAAAAAACGAATTCGTGATACTTAAGGCTAAATCGAGGGTATTTTCAGGATTTTAACGGTATTTTTGGCTAATCGTACCGTTTTCCCGACACTGAAACGACTCTGAATTGACAAAAAGTTCTGATCCTTCTCCTGCAGATTTGCTGGACCCACTCATATTAATCGTTTTTACAGATCTTTTTACATTTTCGTGGATTTTAATGAGCATTTAAACGTTTTTCACCAACTATAAAATTTAAGAAAAGTTTAGGTAAATAAATGCAATTATCAGAGAAATTAGGCAATTATTATTTTTTAGAGATTTTTGAGGATTTTCGTTTTATTTTGCTAGTTTTTTTCGGAATTTAACCTCACGATTTACCGAGGTAGTATTCAGCGCCGCAATACGGGCAAATAGCCTCACCGGTGTCCTGGACAGGCAAGTACACCCTTGGATGCGAATTCCACAGGTACATGCCTGGCATTGGACATGACAGCGGCAAATCTTCATGTACGACTTCATACTTGTGTTGTGCATTAGCCGGTATCAGGTTCTGATCGACTGTCCCAATTCTTTCTGCCACGTAAGTCACCCATAAATTTGTATTAGCCAAAGATTATAACAACGCATTTCCCGCTCGCGACAACTGTCATTGATTGCACAATTCCCGTTGCCACACATCACCCACAAATTTGCGCTCATCTGCAAACCTGTCAACGGCAGCCAGGGGCGGAGCATCGTCAAGCACAAGCCGATGCAGGCACAGTCGATATGCCTTGTAAGTCTGCTGCAACCGCTCGACGTCGGCAACGGCAAGGCAACCAACTGCGGCCAGCGCTCCCAACTGACGGATATTGTCCGGGTAATGAATGATGGATGGATGCTGGTCGGCATTTTTCAGCACCAGGTACTGAACCAGGAACTCAATATCGCCCAGGCCGCCCTGCCCCTGTTTGAGGTCGAATAGCGTCGCACTGCTCTTATCGAGCTGCTTACGCATTTTATCGCGCATTGACAGCACGTCTGCAGCTAATTGCTCGCGGCGTACCCTGTGGCAAAGTGTTTCTGAACGGATACGCTCAAACTCGCGGGCGACCACGGCATCTCCCGCCAGAGCCCGACTACGCAGCAGCGCCTGGTGTTCCCAGGTCCACGCATTTTCTTCCTGATAGCGCTCAAAGCCTTCGACACTTACAACCAGCAAACCCGAACGACCGCTGGGTCTGAGCCGGGTATCTACTTCATAAAGTGCCCCGGAGCTCGTTTGAGCCGTGAGGAAATGCACCAGCCGCCTTGCGAGCCGGGCGAAGAACATACTATTCTCCAGCGGTTTCGCACCATCAGTTTCCTGCGCCGTACCGCTTGAGTTGTGCAAAAAAACGAGATCCAGGTCGGATCGATAGGACAATTCCATACCACCCAGCTTGCCGTATCCTACGACCCCGATTCCGGCTTTGCGCTGCCCCTGTTCAGCCGTAAAACACGGCTCACCATGCTTGCTGGCAAGATCCGTCCAGGCGACATCGAGTGCGTAGGTCAGGACGATCTCCGCCAGCTCAGTCAGCCGATCGCTAACCTTCATGATAGGCAGGTTGCCGCTGAAATCCGCTACAGCAATGCGAAAAAGTGCTGCTCGCTGAAACTTGCCAAGAATTTCGACTTTCTGCTCGCTGTCAGCACTGCCGGCTCGTTCCAGTCGCTGGTTCAGATCCTCGCGCATGCTGGCCGCAGTAATTTTCGTCGTATACAGACGCGGATCGAGCATTTCATCGAGTAGCAAAGGAAAACGAGCTATTTCTTCCGCCAGGTACGCGCTGTTTTCACACAGGGTAACGAGACGCTCCAGCACCGCCGGATTTTCATTCAGGAGCGCCACGTACGCACTGCGGCGAAGAATCTGCGTCGCGACATTCAAAACGCGATCGCAAACAACATCGGGACTCTGCCGGTCCTGCAACAAGACCAGTAACGCCGGTACGAAATGCCGCAGACGCTTGCGTGCGCTTGCACCAATTTGTCGTTGCACCGGGGCATTGGCGAATTCGACTATTGATGCTGCCAATGCGCGCGCATCTGCGTAGCTATTTTTCCGCAGCAGGAATTCCCACTCATCGATTGCCGCAGCGGCGCCCCAAAGCGCTGACAGCGACTCAACCAGTTGTGATTGCCCGGGACCGCTGTCGGCACGAAATGCAACCTCCGCGAATAGCTCGCTCACCCGAAGTCGATGTGCATCAAGCTCCGCAATTAGCGCATCCCAATTTTCATGTTCCATCACCAGCAAGAGTCGCGCCTGATCCTGTGGATCATCGGGAATATCATGGGTTTGCTGATCACGTATAGCCTGAATCGCGTTTTCCATTTTGCGCAGAAAATCGTAGGCAACAAGCAGGCTATCTACGGCAGCTACAGTGAGGCCGCGGCCATCTCCAAGCCTTGGCAAGACCACCTGCAATTCGGGACAACGCAGTTGTTGATCACTGCCTCCCCGTACCAGTTGCAGGGACTGAACAATAAATTCGATCTCCCTGATGCCTCCGGGACCCAATTTGATATTGTCCGCAAGTTCACGTTTTCGAACTTCGGCAGAAATAAGCGCTTTCATATCCCGCAGTGACTCGAAAACACCGTAGTCCAGGTAGCGTCGATAGACGAACGGCGCGATCATGTTGTTGCGCAATTCATTTATTGTAGCCACTGATGCGTTTGGGCTTATGACGCGCGCTTTGATATAGGCGTAACGCTCCCAGTTACGCCCATGCTGTAGAAGATAAACCTCGAGTGCCGCAAAGCTGACCACTGGCGGCCCGCTTTCACCAAATGGACGCAAGCGTGTGTCCACGCGATAGACGAAGCCATCCTCGGTTGTTTCATCCAGCAAAGAGACGATCAGACGTGATATGCGGGTGAAATATTCGTGCGCACTTAAGACCCGCTCGCCATCGGTTTCACCATCCTCCGGGTACAGAAAAATCAGATCTATGTCGGATGAAAAGTTGAGTTCATGACCGCCAAGTTTGCCCATTGCGAGCACGATCAACGGTATGAGTTCGCCGGCCGCGTTCCTGGGTAAGCCAAATCGCGGCGCCAGTGATGTTTCGGCATAGCGCATGCTGGCTTCAATCAATGCATCAGCAAGATTCGACAACGAAGCCAGCGATTCCGGCAGATTGCTGCTGTTGCCGGTATGGTCAATCGTTCGCCAAAGGATATGTAGCAGTTGCCGGTTGCGAAATTGTCGCAGGCGCTTTTTCGTTTGCGCCAAGTCATCATTGGCGAAACCGGCAGCACTGGCGAATTCCCTGATCAGTTTTTGATCCGGCGGTTCAGCCAGCACACCTTGCTCGAGCGCGGCCTTGAACCAGCCCCACTCCCTGATCAAGGTGCTGCCTGCAAACTCACTACTCGCCACCAGCTGTATCAGCGTTCGCAGCTCACCATTCGTGCTGCCGACCTGGACAGCAGAACCCGGCTCTTTATCTTCCAGCCGTTCGAACCAGAGCGTAACCGATTGCTGCAGAATGTCCGCAAGACAGTCGATCTCACTCATGGCCTGATTGTTGGTAGCGGCGGTCATTGCCGCAAGTTTACTGTAGCGCGCAAGGCCGGAATACCCATAGTCGGGTTTCCGGGGGGAATATCATCAGTGCTGGAACTGGCTCAGGCTGACGACGAGCGCTTGCTGCTCGAAAAGTTCTGCAATATGCCATCGAAAGAAGTCGGTTTTCCAACCGCATGACCCTGCGCGTAATCGACGCCGAGTTTGGTAATCAGCGCTTTCGATTTCTGCGTCTCTACATATTCCGCGACAGTTTCCAGTTCCATGACTTTCGCAACCTGGGTAATCGCCGCAACCATAGACTCGGAAATCTGGTTGTAGGTAATGTCTCGAATGAAGCCGCCATCAATTTTCAAGGTGTCCACTTTGAAATTCTTAAGATATGCGAATGAACTCAATCCGGCGCCAAAATCATCGAGGGAGAATTTACAGCCTCGCTTTCTCAGCACATTGATGAAATTTTGCGCTTTGTGCCGGCTTGAAACTGCAGCCGATTCCGTAACTTCGAAACATAGCGACTGCGAAGGCACGCCGCTGGCGTCAATCTCGTCTTCAATGAAATTCAAAATATCGTCGTCGCCGAGTGATTGTCCGGACAGGTTGATAGCAAAGATCGAACCATTCTCTTTCAGGTAGTCGACATGTTCTGCCAGTCGCGACAATGTATTTGAAACCACCCAACGATCTATTTGTGGCATGAGCTGGTAACGCTCAGCCGCAGAGAAAAATGCGCCCGTGGCTATTTGGTTGCCCTTCCCGTCCTTCATGCGCAGCAAAATTTCGAAGTGCTCGATATTATTCTCTTTTGACAGAGCGACAATCGGCTGCGCCATAATTTCAAAACCATCAGAATCCAGGGTTTTCTGGATTTGCGCCACCAGTGACATATCGTCGTAACGCTGGATGATGCTCTGATTCTGCTGGTCGTAAACCTCGACCCGATCGCGGCCGTGATCCTTGGCGGTATCACAGGCTATTCTCGCCGCAGTCAGCGCATCACCTTCACTAATACTGGCGTCGAACATCGATATACCGATACTAGATGTGACCTGCAGTGACTTATCTCCCTGCAAATAACGCAATTCATGCCGATGATTGCGAATTTTTGATGTCAGCTCCAGCGCATCGTCGGCGCTGCTGTGGGTTAGTAGAATGACAAAATCGTCGCCGGTCAGTCGGGTTGCAACCGCATTCTTTGGCAGCTGGCGCTCAATTATCTGCGCAAATCGTTTGATAACTTCATCACCCGCATTACGACCAAATGTGTCGTTGACCAGTTGCAGATTGTCAATGTCGAAATAAATAAGCTGGTGTGCATCATCTTTTTCCGATAATGCTTTCATTGATTCGTGCAGCTGCGCCTCAAATCCACCGCGGTTCATCAATCCAGTCATCGAGTCGAAAGATTGCTCGATAACGTATTCAACCTTACCGACTATATGTGACATCAGGCGCGCATGGGATTCTTCGAATGGTTTGTTGCTGACGCGGCACATAAGGGCCAGCACGCCTTCGAGATTTCCAACCGGATCCAGCAGCGGGCAAAGCATCGCCTGGTAGGCCTGTTCTGACGGTCTGTCGGATCCATTAACCGCCGGAACTTCGAATATCACCGGCGAGCGCTGGTCCTCAAGCTTCTGGAACAACTCGTTGATCAGGTACTTGTCCAATGCTTTGCGATTAACGTTTTTCCAGCTTGAATGCGTCGCACTAATTCTGATTCTTTTCGATGGCAACAGCAGCACACTGTACGCAATGCCCAGGAATCGACCGCTCTGGCCGATCAATTGTGCGAGTCCCGCATGACTTTTTGATGTGGTACGAATTTTCTCATCTATCTGATAAATGAGCTGCAGCTCTTTTTCCGCTGCGACGGCTCGCTCATCGGCAAGATCCCGTTCGAGATTGAGACGCAATGTGTCGCCGATAACCTGAACCGCAGGCACGAGAATTTTTTGCAGCAGACTCGGATTGAACCAGGATGACTTGCCGGCGTTTTTTGAGAACACGGTGATAAGAAGCCCGAGGCCCTCATTTTTGGCAGCATAGACCGGCAGCACAAGCATCGTCCGGCCAGAAGTCAGCGTGCGCCGCATATGGCTCGAGTCAGGATCCTGACCTGCAATAATGCTGCCAGGTAAGTCGGCAACAAAATTGTCGATCTCGTAATCGTCTGCGCCATCACTGCTCCAGACGCAACTTCTGCCGATATCGTAAAAACAGAAACACTGCGCCCGGGGTACCAGGGACTGCAACAGCCCCTTGGCTGAGCCTATGTTTTTCCGTGTGATCAGGTTGTGAACTTCTGCAGCCATCGGCGCGCACCGCCCCTTATTCGGTCAGCATTATTTATCGCTCGGACAACAATGCCACGTGCACCTGAGAATGGCTGTGACAGAGGTCTCAGCCAGGTTTTGTGAAACAGCCTGAATCATCACTAATAGAGGCCCCGGGCAGCACTCTTGCTGCGGCCGCTATTTCACGCTTGCTTAGGAAGCCAGTGAAGCCAGCCAGTCGTCATCCGATCCCTCGTTGACGCCCTCGAACAGCGGTGTGCTCAAATAACGCTCCCCGGTATCGGGCAACATGGCAAGAATTACGGAGCCTTCGTCTGCTTTGTCCGCAACCTCGAATGCGGCGGCCAGTGTCGCCCCGGACGAGATGCCGACGAATATGCCCTCATCGGCAGCTATTTGCCTGGCAAGCTCAATGGATCGATCGTCGGTGACTGGAATGAGGTCATCGAACACCTCCCGATTCAGGACCTCGGGTATGAAATCAGGCGTCCAGCCCTGGATTTTGTGGGGCGCCCACTCTTCGCCTGCAAGTAAAGCCGCAGCAGCCGGTTCGGTCGCAACAATCCGGACCCCGGGCCGTGCCGCCTTTATTACCTCACCGGCACCCGTCATGGTGCCACCGGTGCCGTACCCCGTAACCCAATAATCGAGACGCCGGCCGGCGAAGTCCATAAGGATTTCCGGCCCGGTGGTGTGGCGGTGAAATTCCGGGTTGGCCGGGTTTTCAAACTGCCGTGCAAGAATCCAGCCGTGTTGCTCTGCCAGTTCCTCAGCCTTGCGGACCATTCCGGAGCCGCGCTCCGCGGCCGGTGTCAGGATCACTTTGGCGCCCAGGCCACGCATAATTTGTCGACGCTCGACAGAAAACGAATCAGCCATCGTCGCAACGAAATTGTAGCCCTTGGCGGCGCACACCATGGCCAGGGCTATGCCGGTATTTCCGGAGGTTGCCTCAACAATGGTCTGTCCTGATTTTATCTCACCACGTTGCTCGGCAGCGGTCACTATCGCAAAGGCCAGTCGATCCTTCACCGACGCCATCGGATTAAACGACTCGACCTTGACGTACATCTCTATTCCATCAGGGGCCATCTTATTGAGGCGTATTACCGGTGTATTGCCAATTGTGTCCAAAATGCTGTCGTAGATCATGTGGTTGTCCCCCGAATTTGTTGTTGTAGTGCTGCTGGTTGGGCCTTATGCGGATTTATTATTTGTGCAACCTTTTACCCAAATCCTGCATCAAACAGATAACGATTAATTATTCAGTATAGCCGAGAAATTGTTGCAGCAATTGCGCTGCCTGACTCGAAATATGGTTTCTTTTGTTATTTCTAAACGCTATATGCGAAACAGAAAAACGCAAATCGACGGTAAAAGCAGGAAAATCCAAAAAAGTGCCAAAAAAGTACAAATTCCTGAAACGATCACGTAATTCAACGGTCTACGCATAACAGCCGGCAACACCTGACGACAATGCCCGCATGAAACTACAACAACTAAAATATCTGATAGCAATTGTTGACAATGGCCTGAATATAACCGCGGCCGCCGATCGCCTGTACACATCGCAACCTGGTGTAAGCAAACAGCTCAAACTCCTGGAAGATGAATTGGGATTGCAGTTGTTTACGCGCAAAGGAAAAAGCCTGCACCATGTGACTCGCGCGGGCGAACAGGTCTTGAAACGCGCACGGGTGATAATGGCAGAGGTGGATGAAATCCGCTCTCTGGCTGCTGATTTCTACCAGGAAGAAGAAGGAACACTGACCATCGCAGCGACCAATACTCAGGCGCGCTATGTATTGCCCGATATCGTCCGCGAGCTGCGGACGCTGTATCCGAACGTAAGTCTCAACCTGCACCAGGGAACGTCCGAACAAATCGCTGACATGATCGCCAACGACAAGGTTGATTTTGCGATCGCCAGCGATGGCGATGAGTTATTTGGAAACCTGCTGCGTTTGCCAGGTTATCACTGGGACAGAACGGTTCTTGTTCCCAATGATCATGATCTTACTAAACTAAAACGCGATATTACCCTGTATGACCTGGCGCAATATCCGTTGATCAGTTACGTATTCAACTTTGACAATGAAAAATCGTTGCAAGGAACGTTTGCAAAACATGACCTGAAAGCCAATGTCGTTTTTACAGCGCGCGATGCCGACATCATTAAGACCTATGTCCACATGGGTATGGGCGTCGGCATCGTTGCCGGTATGGCCTACGAAACACAAGACCATCACAATCTTACGGCGATTCCGGTCAATGGAATCTTTCCGCGCAGTACCACCTGGATCGGTTTTCGCAAAAATACCGTGCTGCGCTGTTACATGGCCGACTTTATTCGTTTATTCGCGCCGCACATCAGTGCAGAACAAATTGAGAATCTGTCCATAAGCAAAAATCAGCAGGACATTGACCATTTGTTTAGAGATACGAAGTTGCCGATTCGCAACGGCTCCTGTCGCAGCTTGTTTGCAGCAGCCTGAAATACTCCGGCGAGCGGAAAATCTGATCTCCCACAAGCTGCGTGTAGTGCGTAGATAACTCTGGTAACAGAAAACTAATAGATACGAATTCCGCCGTGGCGCTTTCTACTGCGGTGGTCAATCCACCATAGTCCGCCAAGAAACCCGGCTAACAAACACACAAACATCGCACCGCTTACCCATTTGAACGGCAGGCTGAATTTGTACCGTTCATGCCGTGCCTGGAAATCATCGACCTCCGCAGACAGTTCTGCAACGCGGGCTGTACTGGTCTCCAGCGTTGCTTCGCTCTCGGCAAGCTGGCTCTCAAGTGTAGCAATGGTTGCAGCCGGCGCTGCGAAAGCTGCTTTGGTACTATCGAGCTCACTTTGCAATGCTTCGAGTGCAGCTTGAGTTTCTGCGACGATTAACCTGGCCGGCTTGTCGAACACGAGGTAGGTCACTTTAACGTTGCCGAGAACACCATCGGGCAAGCGAACACTCGCGTAATTTCGGTCCCGCGACAAAATTTCAAGTTCCTGACCGCTTTCGAGCGTACGAAACGCCCGGTCGCTGGTGTCTGCTGCCTGGTGCAGGCCCAGCCGAAGATTATCGGTGACGTAGGCGGTCTCCGCCCCGGCCGCCAACGGCAACAAAATCAATAAAAGAAATGCGCTTCGCATTATCGCGCCTCCCAGGCATCGCGTCCCCGGTGCACAATGGCTCCGGCAGGGCGGAGTTTACTACAGATATCAAATGATTAGCGTGCCAGAGATGTCTCTGAATGCCGACGCCGGGAAAACTTAAGGGTGCGCGTGCATCTATTTCTCGTATAACCAGCGCAGCAACGCTTCCTGTACTTCTTCACCCGGTCCGCGGTGAATATCAGGGTGATTTTGTAGTGTCACCACTATGTAGCGTTTACCGGAGCGCGCCTGAAAAAATCCGGCGAAGGCACTGACGTCATCCAGGGAACCGGTCTTGATGTGCGCTTTGCCGGTAAGCGCACCACCACGAAAGCGGCGCGACAATGTACCATCGAGTCCTGACAACGATAAAGACGACAGGTATTCAGGCATATACGGACTGTCGTATGCGTACCGAAGCAGTCCGCCGAGCTGGCGTGCGGTCATGCGCGAGTTTCGCGACAATCCCGCACCATTGTCCAGTTTCATTTCATCCTGGTCCATGCCGTGCCCGGCAAGCCATTCATTGACAACCTGGCGACCTTTCGCTTCAGTACCCGGGGGGCCTATTTTTTCTGCACCAAGCGTAAGCAGGAGTTGTTTCGCCATAACGTTGTTGCTGTGCTTGTTGATCTTCGTAATCACATCGGCGAGCGGCAGGGAAGCAAACGTCAGCAACGGTTCACGGTCGTCGCTGTAAGAGACGTTTTTCCAGTCCCCGGATATTTCTCCTCCCGAATCCTGCCATAAGGATTTGAACAAACCGAAGGTAAATCCATTGTGATCCAGTACGGTTCTGTCCATCGCATACGAATTGCAGCCGTCCGGAAAATTACCACTTAAAGTCATCGTACTTTTGTCCTGACTCGGCGTAATCGTAATTCCTCGTTGATAACCCCGGCAGGAGCCGCTCCTGACTTTGAGCTTGTTAACGATCTGTAGATTCTCTATTGGCGGCTCAAGCCGAACAGAAACATTGACCGGGGTTTCGCCTGGCTCGAAGTAGTACCGCACTACCTTGAAGTTAGTGAGCAACGCATTCGGTTCTACGTTGTAAGCGCGCAATGGCTCATGGTCAAACGCCGCGGGATCATATTCGCCAACGTCAAAATAACTGTCATCGATAAGCAGATCACCGCTAATAGTGTCTATCCCGGTCTGCCGAACCTGCCGCAGTAGCTGCCAGAAGCGTTCCGTGACAAGGAATGGATCACCAAAACCCCGCAGAAGAATGTCACCGTTCAAAGTGCCCTGTTCGACATCACCAAGAAGGTGTACCTCGGTCTGCCAGGTATATGCGGGCCCGAGCGTATCCAACGCCACAAGCGTCGTCAGCATTTTTTCTACCGATGCGGGATTGCGCGGTTCAGCCTCATTCCAGGCCAGCACGACTTCGCCGGTGTGCAGATCTTCAACGTAGACGCTAAGCGAGTTATCCGGCACACCGCGAAAATTCAACGCGCTTTGCAGCGGCAGCGGCAAGCTCGATGCCGGGAAAACGGTGAGCGGATATAAGACAATACAAAGAAAAATCAAGTTTCGTTTTAGCTTGTCCACGCCAGGTCCTGTGTTGCGCATCTGGAAACCATGATGCGATAGTTTTGTCGGTTTTCCTACTGCTACGGTTATTAACTGACCGGTATGCCGATTGGCTGCTGAAAAACTCTTCAACTTCCAGGTTTTCTGATACCGAAAGACTTTATCCGGTCTGTAAGCGTCGTCGGCTTGATTCCCAGAATTTCTGCTGCACCACCCTTGCCCGATACTCTCCAATTCGACTGTTTAAGTGCGGCAATAAAATTTTGTTTCTGTTGTGAGCGCATTTGTTTGTCGGTAAGAATATGCTCCGTGCTGCCCGGCAAGGCTGTCCCGGCAGCCGCGGAAGCGCCCGTGGTTTCAGGTAATGACAAATCCAGGCGCAATGTGTTGCCTTTGGACAATATCACTGCCCGTTCAATGACATTCTTGAGCTCCCGGACGTTACCGGGCCAGTCATAGGCGAGTAATGATGCCGCCTGTCCGCGAGTCAGCTTTAGTGGTTTTCTGCCGAAATCATTACAGGTGTGCTCGAGAAAATGCTGCGCGAGCTGAATCACATCTTCTGTTCTTTTTCTAAGTGGCGGGACCTCGATAGGAAATACGCTGAGCCTGTAGAAGAGGTCTTCGCGAAACTTGCCCGCAACAAGGAGTTCCTCAAGGTTTCTGTTGGTTGCCGCAATCACCCGCACATCTACGGACCGGGTGACATCGTCGCCAACCCGCTCAAATTCGCTCTCCTGCAATACGCGCAGCAACTTTCCTTGCAACTCAAGTGGGATTTCCCCTATTTCATCAAGGAAAATAGTGCCCGTGTCCGCCAACTGGAACCGGCCTACCCGATCACGGTGCGCACCGGTGAAAGCACCTTTTACATGGCCGAAGAATTCACTCTCGAACAGTTCTTTCGGGATCGACGCGCAATTGACTTTAACCAGCGGTGCTTCCGCCCTCGGGCTCTGAGTGTGGATGGCCCGCGCAACGAGTTCCTTGCCGACGCCGGACTCCCCCAGCACAAGAACATTGGCCGGTGTCCCGGCGACTGCCTCTACCTGTGCCAGCATATGTTTCAATGCCGGGCTTTTGCCGACAATACGGCCGAAGTGCAATGCGACATTGACTTCCTCTCTCAGGTAGTCGCGTTCGCGCTCCAGTTCATCGCGCAAGTGAGCGTTCTCCGCCAGGGTTTTGCGCAACTTTCGCTCTGTGCGTTTTCTTTCCGTGACGTCTTTTGAGGCGACCAGCATTCTGTGGACGCTACCTGACGCATCCCTTTCCGAGATTGCGGACATCAGGAGATCCAGAACCTGACCACTTTTGGTAACCATCTGCCGTTCTTCATTGCTGAACTCGCCACCGTCAATCAACGCCTGCAGACGGCCACTGACCAATCGTTTGCGATCCGCCGCACTACTAAAATCGATGATAGAACGGCCAATGACTTCTTCGCGCGTGTAGCCCATCCTCTGCAACCAGTGATCGGTCACTGTCACGATGCAACCCCCGGCATCAACCGTATGCAGCATCGCCGGCGTTGCACGGTACAACTGCCTGTATTTCCAGTCTGCACGAGCCTGGTCGGTGACCTCCGCATACATCGCAATCGTTCGAATAAAGGCACCTTCAGGATCGTGCTCGACCAGCGAGTTCGTCAGGCACTCGACAACTTCACCATTGCTTGCAACGAAAGAAATGGGTTTGTTTTCCAGCCTGCCTGTCCGCCTGAGCATCGGCAGCAACTCCGTCTCGATGCGCACAGCACTTTCAGCGGTAACGAAATCGCCGGGTCGTTTGCCGATCATATCTTCGCGTCGATAGTCGAGCCGTGCGAGGAACGCATCGTTGACATCGAGATAGCAGCCATCCTCGCCGATTGAGGTCGCCATAGATGGCGCCCGGCGAAACAACCATTGGTAGTCATCAATTGTGATCATGTCGGCATTGTATACGAAAAGTCGTGATTTTGGTTACGATATTCCGTAATTTACGAAATATCGTGAACACATGATTGTCACTATCTCATTGTTTTTATTCATATTTCAATGTTGGCACGAGTTGTGCATTAGAGACTAGTAGGAATATATATTCGACGGTACATATGCTGTCGTTAACTTTGTAGGGACGCAGAAAATGACACACAGAATCAACCCGGGCAGGATGACTGCCACGGTTTTAGTAGCAATGTTGCTAACCACTGCAGCGATTGCTGACACTGAAACAACGGTCGCAGTCACAGCAGAAACATCCGCTGTGAGCGCCAGCAACGAAATCAGCCGGGAGCGGGCGGAAAAAGCCACAACAGTGGCCGCAGAAAAGGCTATCGCCGCCGTAATCGCGGACACGAAACTGGATCTTGATATCCGACTCATCGGCCCAAGTTCAACGAAAATCGCAGGCGATCGATAAACAGGCAGCGACAAAGATTCATCGAATCCAGCGGCCGAGCGCAACCTGGACAACTCTCCCCTGATTGTCCAACCCGCGTGAACGCTGTGATCCGCCGCTCTTCGGACCGGTGGCAAGGACCTTAAATGGTCCGGCGGCACCACCCCCCTTTCAAGGTGCCGTCAAAACCTGGGAGCCGGGGATCGTTCCGTGTCGGATCGACCCGCCAGATGACTACTGAATTAATTTTCGAATTTGGTTTCTCCGGCTCCTTTCTTTTTACGCCTTTTGGCACGCGCGCCGGATTCCTGGCAGGCGGCTAGTCACGCTGGCGGTGCTGCTCCGCACGCAGACCATGATATTTCTGGCTCTCGGTGCTGATGCGCTCGCGTAGTCGGCGCAACCATGCTCTGGCCCAGGCGAACTCGAGCCCGAGAATCGCCAGGCCAAGTGGAATGAAAACCAACGCGGGACCGGGTGTAATAATCATAATCACACCAAGAAATAAGATCGTGCTACCAACGAGCGTAACAATAATTCGCCTGGCGACTTTGTAGGTGATGTTTAGCGAACGCATATGCCCGGTTGTATCTCTTGTCAGACAACTAAAGTTGAGTAAAGAAGATTAGCACTTGTTTTTTGGCGATCATATCGTAGCCTTGCCTTATGAACTCAGCACAAATTAGCCGCTTGATTCCGCTACTCCTGTTTCTATCCGTAACCGGCAAGAGCCAATCGGCTCCGGAAAGCAGCCTTACGGTCGTGGCGGATACACCTGTTGCATCAATTCTGCCACGTCAGGCGAACAGAAAATTCATCGAGCTACCCGAGCTTGAGTACAGTTTCGAGGTTAGCGTGCGCTGCATGATGAATCGAAAGCCGACATCATTGTTATTGAGTGTGGCTGATACTCGCAAGACTCTGGGTGATGCGGATATCTCAGCCGGAGTGCCTGTCGCGCTTACGCTGCGGATTCCGGCTGAACAGATTGGCCCAATTGCTGTTGAGGATTTCTGCTATGTCACCGACGAAGATGGAGCGGGCAACGACAACGCTAGAGACCAACTAACAATATCAGCCGCTTTGTCAGCACATGTATCCCTGCGCTGCGAGAGCGAATCTGATCAGACGGTTGTGTACGTGTCACAACCCCTGGACGTGCGCCTGGTTTGCGAACCGCCGGCAACTGAAAGTGAAAATGAGCCCTTAATCGACCTCGACTGACAGATTTCGATCAAGAAACTCCAGCGTTCTATTCCATGCTATCTCGGCGACAGCTGCATTGTATCGATTTCCGGTAGGGTTCGCGAAAGCGTGTTCCGCATCAGCGTAAATTTCGATTTCGTAATTCTTGCCAAGGTTTTCAAGCGCCTGCTCGAATGCGTTGACAGATTCTACGGTTATGCCCCGGTCATCCTCGCCAAATAATCCGAGAACCGGCACATTTAGTGGTGCCAGCTGCTCCTCGTTGTCAGTCACCTGGCCGTAGTAGATGACTGTGGCGTCCAGTTCGTCAGGAAACAATAACGCCGTATTCAATGACCAGCCGCCACCGAAGCACCACCCCAGCGAGCCGATTCTTGGTGACTGGGCCGTATCCATGAGAAATTGATAGGCCTGACGAATGTTCTCGTTCGCATCCGCAGGATTTTCGACAACACTGAGCATTTGTGCACGAGCATCGGACGGGCTCAGAGTCGACTTGCCGTCAAACAGGTCGACCGCAAGTACAACATAACCCTCAGCAGCCAAGCGATCTGCCATGGCCCGCACGCCGTCGTTTAAGCCCCACCATTCATGAATGACTATCAAGCCGGGCAGCGGATCGACCATGTCTGCCGGAAATGCGAAATGCCCGTAGACCAACTCATCATCGACTTCGGCGTAAGGCAGCCTTTCCGTGACCACAGCACGCTGTGGCCGAATGCCCGCCGCATCACTCGGCGAACCAACATCATCGGCATGCTCACGTGACATAGCGTCGACGTTTTTTCTAGCGGCCGCCGTATTCGCATCATCCGCCGTTGTCGTACTGGTGTCGCATGCGACCAAAACCGTCAGCGAAACAAGCGCTGCGAAAAACACTGTAAGTCGATGGCTGTTCTGCCCGCTCATAAAATAGCTCCCCGGAAACTGGTGGTAGTCTAAAACAAAATGTGCATTTCTGGCACTAGCAGGTTGTTGAAAAGGACACCCCGATTTTTTCATCCATGCCAGCCGAGAAACGCGGTTTTCGGATATCACGCATTTTCAATGGCTTACAGCGACCGATAAGCACGGTACGATGACCTAAGTCCAAATGCCAGTACATCCCTGTACGCTGTACCGGGCTGGCGAAAAACAGATCTTGTTGCAAGCTTGCTGGACTGACAAGATTTAGCACCATTGTCCCTGGGAATCACAGGTTACTGACAGGAGTTCTTTATGAGTCTGTTGCAGGAAGCCGTAATTTACCTGTTCGCAGCGCTGATCGCGGTACCGTTAAGCAAGAAACTCGGATTTGGCGCTGTCCTGGGGTATTTGCTGGCCGGCATTGTTATTGGGCCCGCCGCGCTTGGCCTGATTAGTGATCCCGAGCATATCCTGCACTTTGCCGAGCTGGGAGTCGTTTTCCTCTTGTTCGTCATCGGCCTCGAACTGCAGCCATCACGGCTCTGGGTCCTGCGCAAAATGATTTTTGGGCTGGGCGCATCCCAGGTCATAGTCAGCGCAGCGGCGATTGCGGCCGTCAGCCTGGCGTTCGGCCTGGATCCTGTAACATCGATTCTCATCGGTCTTATCCTGTCTCTTTCGTCAACTGCATTCGTTTTGCAACTATTGGCGGAAAAAAAACAGCTCACAACCAGTCATGGTCGTGCAGCATTCGCCATACTTTTATTTCAGGACCTGGCGGTGATTCCGCTCATCGCTATACTGCCAATGTTTGGCCCGTCGCAGACAGACGCTTTCGAGTTAAGCGATCTGATGATCATGATAGCCACGATAGGTGTCCTTATTCTTGGTGGCCGGTACCTGCTCCGCCCGCTACTAAGGATGGCAGCCAGAACCAACATTCCTGAAATTTTCACGGCCACCGCGTTGCTGGTCGTCATCAGTGCCGCACTATTTGTTCAGCTGGCTGGCATGTCCATGGTTTTGGGCGCATTCATCGCCGGAATGTTGCTGGCGGACTCTGAATATCGACATGAGCTCGAAGCCGACATCGCGCCATTCAAAGGTCTGTTGCTGGGCCTGTTCTTTATAGCGGTCGGGATGTCGGTCAATCTGCAACTGCTTTCACAGCAGCCCGGAACAATCATGCTAATCGTATTTAGTCTGATGTTCGCAAAAGCCCTCGTAATTTTCCCTCTGGCGAGAGCATTCGGCGTCTGCGATATGAAGGGGTCTGTGAGTCTTGCCGTCGTACTGGCACAGGGTGGCGAATTCGCTTTTGTACTCTTCGCCATTGTCATTAATCAGCAGATTATGGAACAGGCATTGGTTGATCAATTGATTCTGGCCGTAGCGGTATCGATGTTGATGACGCCGATTGTTTATCAGCTCAGTGAGCGGTTTTTTTCGCGACCGAGAATGCGCGCCGAACCGGTCTATGACGAAATGCCAGAACAGCACAACGCTGTTCTCATTGCTGGTTTCGGGCGTTTCGGTCAAATTGTTGGCCGCCTGCTTGGCGTTATCGGTCAGCCGTTTACGGCACTGGAGATCGACTCCTCACAAGTAGATGTCGTACGTCGCTACGGCAATATTGTGCACTATGGTGATGCTTCGAAACTGGATTTATTGCGGGCTGCGGGCGCGGGAAACGCGAAATTGTTCGTTTTGGCAATTGACGATATTGAAGCGTCACTGAAAACTGCAGAGACTGTAAGTAAACATTTCCCTCACTTGAAAATTGTCGCGCGAGCGAGAAATCGGCAACATGAATATCATTTAATGGACTTGGGAATAGAACATATTTATCGTGAAACCTTAATGTCGAGCCTGGCAATGGGTGAGCACGTGCTTGCCGACCTGGGCCATGAAAAGAGTCATGCGCGCCGCATAGTCGAAACATTTGCAGACCGGGATGCACGCTTGATGCGCGAACAACATGCGGTCCAGCATGACGAGGAAAAATTAATGCAATCCGCAAGGGAAACGGCACAAGAGCTTGAGTCTTTGCTGAGAGACGATTTGCGCGACAAGGGCGATTCCTGATATTGAGAAAAGTACTGCAACATCGTGATATAGACGAAACTGCTGAAATTTTCGGGCTACAATCCAGACATGACCACCATTCCACAAAGCCAAAGCCCCGCTGGCCTCAAATTCGGACCACGCCGAAAGTCCTTTGATATTAAGACTCCGCTTGCCAGAGACTGGAATGGCGGTAGTGTATTTAAAACTGCATGGTTCAACTCAATGTCTATGCTCTTTCCGTTGGGTGAGAAGTTCTTCATAGAGAGTGTGCGGAATTTCAAAGACCAGGTAAGTGATCCACAGCTGCTGGCCGAGATAGGTGGTTTCCAGGCGCAGGAAGCTACTCATCGACTCCAACACCAGAAATACAACGAGCTTTTGTGCGAATTGCGTGGCTATGATCTTGTCCGCTTCGAAAAAAATGAGCGGGCGCGCATGGAATGGGCCAACCGCGAGTTGTCGGACATCAGGCGTTTGGCCGGTACGGTTGCAAGTGAACACCTGACCGCAATCATGGCCCACGACATGCTGACTCGAAAAGACACGCTTACAGATGCAGATGAGCAGATTGCGAGCTTGTGGCTTTGGCATGGCGTGGAAGAGACGGAACACAAGGCTGTAGCGTTTGATGTTTATCTCGCTGTAGGGGGCACTGTCAAAGTGAGACGGTTGGCGATGATTCACAGCACAATCTTTTTCTTTAAAGATACGTTTCGCAACCTCTGCATAATACTGCAACTTGACGGCAAGCTATGGAGCCCCCGCGTATGGCTGAGCGGTTTGAATTTTCTGTTCGGCAAGCCGGGGATTCTGCGCCGCATGTTTGTTCCCTGGCTGCGATTCTTCAGGAAAGATTTTCATCCCTGGCAACAAGACAACCGGCACCTCGTTGACGAGTGGCAAAGAGAACAGGATCACATCCAGACGGTCACACCCCAAAGCAGCTGACAAGTACAACTCCGTTGACTTTCCTGATTGTTCGGTTAGCATGACGCGCGTAAGTCAAACTCAGGCAGTGCCTGGAATCGAGCCTTTATGAAAACGACAACCTGTGCAATCTCCTTCGCCGTCGTGGTCGGGCTCGTTTGTGTACCTGGCAGCTTTGATGCGGGCAACAATGCCCTGCTGCTGCCACTCAACACCCGCACTTAGTCGAAACATTCTTTAATTTCCAGAGTGTCCGGCAACGCGATTCCGGATCGGCCCGCTGTACCCGCGATTCATACGCCCGCACACAGCAGCAAGAAATAATTCAGTTATGACTTACGAAAACATACCAACAGATAAAACTCTCTGGCAACGCACGCGCCTTTTTGTACGCGAAGCCCTGCGAGATAACGAGACTGATTTCACGACCGGTCCCATCAATCGTGCACTCGGTCTGCTTGCGATTCCAATGATGCTCGAGATGGCGATGGAAGCGATTTTCGCGGTTGTCGACATTGCTTTCGTGTCCCGCTTAGGCACCAATGCGATTGCCGCCGTTGGCCTGACGGAGGCCTTGATCACTGTGCTCTACGCAGTGGCGATCGGACTGGGCATGGGCGTTACGGCCATGATATCTCGCCGTATTGGTGCAAAAGATCCGGAAGAGGCTGCGCAGGTCGCGGGGCAGGCAATCTGGGTTGGTGCCGTGCTTGCCATATTAATTGGCATCAGCGGCTACCACTATGCTGCTGACTTGCTGCGCATGATGGGCGCGAGCCAGGATGTCGTGGCGCTAGGAGAAGGTTTCACAGCCATTCTGCTGGGTGGTTCAGCGAGCATAATTTTCCTGTTTCTGCTGAATGCGGCATTTCGTGGTGCGGGCGATGCACCCGTGGCGCTGCGCTCTCTGGCACTCGCTAACGCGATCAACATTGTTCTGGATCCGTGCCTTATTTTCGGTCTTGGCCCGTTTCCCGAAATGGGCGTAACCGGCGCCGCGATCGCGACAACGATCGGTCGCGGTGTCGGCGTCGTGTATCTCTTTTACTACTTGTTCACCAGCAATGGTCGCCTGCGTTGTCGGCGTAATCATCTTGTGATCGCACCGGCGCTCATAAAACGCATGATCAGAGTATCCATTGGTGGTGTCGGACAGTTTCTGATCGCGACTGCCAGCTGGATCGCGATTATGCGTATCGTCGCCCTTTACGGCAGCGCACCGATTGCTGCCTATACCATTGCATTGCGCCTTCTCGAGTTTGCCATCTTGCCTGCATGGGGTCTCGGCAATGCCGCGGCGACACTGGTCGGGCAGAATCTCGGTGCCGGCAAACCCGACCGTGCAGAAAAATCGACCTGGGCTGCAGCGCGCCTGAACACGATCTTTATGACAGTTCTCGGCGTGCTCATGATTGCTTTTGCACCACAGATCGTTTCCTGGTTCTCAACCGAGCCGGAAATTCTGCGCTACGGCACCAGCTGCCTGCGCATAATGGGCGTCGGCTACCCCATGTACGCAGTGGGGATGATTGTCATTCAGGCCTTGAACGGCGCAGGCGATACGCGTACGCCATCAATATTGAATTTTATCTGCTTCTGGTTGGTACAGATTCCGCTTGCTTACTGGCTCGCGACCGCTGTCGGTTTCGGACCGGACGGCGTATTTCTGGCTATAGTCATCGCAGAATCAATATTGACTATACTTGGCGTTCTGGTTTTCAGAGGCGGAAAATGGCGCTTCGAACAAGTCTGACCGACACGACAGCACAAACGACGACTCGAAAATAACTAACTGGATATATTTGTAATGACTAATCTTTCTACAATGGCCAACATGGCGGAAATTCTTGGCGTCATTATTGTTGTTGGTGGTTTGATTTTCGCCATGCTGCAAATGCGCCAAATTCGCCAGCAGCGTCGGGAACTCGCGGCGATTGAACTGTTCCGATTTTTTGGTAACCCGCAGTTTTCCGCAGCGTACCAGACGATCCTCCGTTTGCCGGATGATATGAGCGTCGCAGATATTCGCAACAAACAGGCTGATCTCGAAGATGCGGCGATGCTGATTGGTGCAACAATGGAAAACATCGGTGTAATGACATTCCAGCGCATCGTGCCATTTGTGGTGGTCAATAACCTCATCGGCAGCAGTACGATAATACTCTGGCGAAAACTGGAGCAATGGGCACTGGCATTGCGCGAAGAACTGGATGATCCAATGGCGTTCGAATGGTTCCAATGGCTCGCGGAACGCCTTGAGGAATACCAGCCCGACAGCACCGAACCGGCCTACAAAGCTCACAAGTCATGGAAACCATTACATTTGCGCCAGGAGATATGAGTGGACTGCCACTCGGCCAGTCAATGACTGAAGCACCTTTGATCGAAATTCACGACGCGACTATTTATCGCGGCGATACGCGGGTTTTTGAGAACCTCAGCATCTCGATCGGGCAGCACGAGCAGGTGGCGATACTTGGACCGAATGGCTCGGGCAAAACAACCCTGCTGAAAACCATAAACCGCGAGCTTTATCCGCTGCGGCGTGACAACTCCTGGGTTCGTATTCTTGGTCGCGACCGCTGGAATGTGTGGGAGCTCCGCTCACACATCGGCATTGTTTCGCACGAATTACAGATGCGCTACCCGAATAACACGATCGGCCTTGAAGTTGTACTTTCCGGTTACCTGTCGAGCGTTGGCATACACGGCGGGCTTGCCAGCCAACTGTCAGCTGCACAAAAGGAACATGCGTTCGACATCATGGATGAACTCGGCGTCGGGTCGCTCGCAAATCGGCCCCTGCGACACATGTCGACCGGGCAACAGCGGCGTTGCCTGCTTGGCCGCGCGCTGGTGCACGACCCGGATACCCTTATCCTTGATGAACCGACCGCCGGTCTCGATCTGGCCGCGAGCTTTGACTACCTGGCGCGCACCAGGCGTTTGGTGCAAAACGGCAAAACCATTGTGCTGGTCACACACCTGCTCAATGAGATACCGCCTGAAATCGAGCGGGTAATTCTGCTGTGCCAGGGCCGGATCGTGGCGGACGGCCCAAAGGACCAGGTGCTGACCGAGGAGAATCTTCGCAAAACGTACAACACGGACATCAAAGTGGCGAAAATCGACGGCTATTTCCTGGCGTACCCACCGAGTTCTTGCTGAGCTCGAACAAAAGGCCGGATTGCACGAAAAACCTGCCAGTTGCCCTTAATATGTAAACCAATTCACAGTCTTGCCATTGCGATACACGCGGATTTCGAAAACGTGACGGAATACGATGCGTCATAATCCCGCCACATTTAGTCTCGAGCCATGATTCGCCGTCCCTTGCCATATTCCCTGAGCCTTGCCAGTCTTTTCTGTGCCTGGCCAACCGTCGCAGCTGATGCTGAAGCGGCCGTGGATGTCGTTACCGGCCTTGGCAATACCGGGATTGGCATGTTTATCATCGCCATCGCCGCAACTTTACTGCTGACCCTCGTGTTTCGTGCATCCGCGACCCACGTCGCCCGAATCATCACCGCGAAAATTGGTAAGCAACGAATTCGCAAGATCCTGGGCGGCAAGACCGCAGACGTAATGGACGATTTCATTTTGCCAGGCGCTTATGGCGGACTCACCCACATAGACTTCGCCATATTGACCTCTGGCGGCATTCTTTGTATCCAGACAAAACACTACAATGGCATCGTTTTCGGTGGGCCGGAGGAGCCTCAGTGGACCAATGTTGATGGCATTCACCGACGTAAATTTTTAAACCCGCTGATCCAGAATGAAGGCAGGACCAGGGCGTTGCAGAATGCTGCACCGAAAGTTCCTGTTGCCAACCTTGTCGTGTTTACCGGCTCCGTTCAATTCACCTCGCCGTTGGAAAAAAACGTCATTCACGTACGTGATCTCGACAGTTACATTGCGAAATTCGTTTTCGGTCCCTGCAAAATCAAGGATTGGGACGCGGTCTGGCTGACGGTCAAGGCAGCGGCATTGACGGATGAGGATTCACGCAAGGATTTTCAGGCGCAACTAAGCTTTTCCTAGCTGAGATTTTTCATGTGCGGGCGTCACTGCGCCCCATGGAAAACTGATAACACTATCAATTCCGCTATAATCGGCCGCTCCTTCTCTGCAGGCTACAGAATCATGTCCGAAATTCTGATCAGCTCCCCCGGGGGTGTACTTGCCGTTTTGTGTGCAGTCGCCGCATTCTGGTTTTTCGTCGAGCAGACCACTGAGTGGAAGTTATTCCAATATGTTCCACCGCTGCTTTTCATCTATGCCACACCAGTATTTCTCAATAACCTGGATGTCATCCCCGCGTCTTCGGTGGTTTATTCCGGACTAAGCAAGTTTGCCTTACCGGTCTTTATCGTACTGATGCTGATCAAGGTCGACGTACCGGCGGCAATCAAAATTATGGGTAAGGGCGTGCTGGTAATGTTGATGGGAACTACCGGTGTGGTGGTTGGTGCCGTCGTATCCTATGTGATCGTGCATCGCTGGTTGGCGCCGGACGCGTGGACCGGTTTCGGCGCGCTCGCCGGAAGCTGGATCGGCGGAACCGGCAATATGGCGGCAACCAGTGAAATGCTCGCAACGCCACCGGAACAGTTTGGCCTGGCTGTGCTCGCCGACAACGTCATCTACATTGTATGGCTGCCGATTTTGCTCGCGTCGAAAAATTTCGCGGATCGTTTCAACAAATGGGCCAATGTTCCTGAAGACCGGATCAGGATGATGGATTCGGCGGCGGCATTGATGATCGAAGAGGAAAAAGCACCACACATGCGTGACTATATTTTCCTTGCTGCGATTGCTATAGGCGTAACGTGGATTTCAGCAACACTTGCCAGCATCTTCTTTACCGCCATGATGGCCAGCGCACCGGGACTGGAAATCGTACTTTCAGAATCAACCTGGCGTATTTTGCTGATAACCACGATTTCATTGATTCTGTCGACAACTCCCGTCGCGAGATTGCCAAACGCAACGGCAATCGGCACGGCTATGATCTATGTTTTTGTGGCCGGCATGGGTGCGCGTGCAACCGTTGCGGGATTTGGCCAGGCGCCGGCATTCCTGCTGGGGGCATTCATCTGGATTTTCATTCACGGTGCGTTTTGCCTTCTTGGCGCGAAGATTTTCCGCGTTGATGTGCACAGCGTAGCAATCGCATCAGCTGCCAACATTGGTGCCGCCGCGTCGGCACCGATCGTCGCAGCATTTCACCGACCGAGCCTGGTACCGGTTTCCATACTGATGGCGCTGATCGGCTATGCACTTGGCAACTACCTGGCGCCTTTGGCAGCACACCTCGCGCGCATGGCGGTCGGGCAGTAGCGGCCACCTTATCTTGCGCGGATTCGATGGTAGAGTGCCTGCATGAAAGTGGCATTGCGCTGGACCCGAAATATTGTCCTGGTACTCCTGGCCCTGCTGGTGCTGGCCGCTATTATTGTTGGCCGATTGTGGCAAGATCGGGCAGCTGTTTCTGATATCGGCTGGCCGACAACAGTACCCTCGCGCGATACGACTGCCGGTGTCACAGTCACCTGGCTCGGCATATCAACACTGCTGTTTGATGATGGCGACACACAAATTCTGATTGATGGCACCTTCACGCGTATTCGACCGATAGATCTTGCGCCATTGCGGAGAATTTCATCTGACGTTGCAACGATCAATTACGCGCTGAGCAAATACCGTATAAATCGACTCGCGGCCATTGTCCCGGCTCATTCTCATTTCGATCACGCCATGGATATTGGCTACATCGCGAACCGCACAAGTGCCGTTATTCTTGGCTCACAATCGACAGCCAACATCGCCAAGGGAGCCAACGTACCGGTAGATCAATACCAGACACTAGCAAGTGGAGAAACTCGCCAGTTTGGCAATTTTACGATCAGACTTCTGGCATCCCGCCACGCGCCCATCGGCACTGATGACGAAGCCTGGTTTCCCGGAACTATCGACGCGCCACTCCGACAACCTGCACACGTATCGGCGTGGCGGGAAGGGGTGACCTGGTCAATTCTTCTCGGCCACCCGCGCGGCACCACTATCATCAAGGGCAGCGCCGGGTTCATTAAAGACGAATTGCCGGACGTCTCGGCTGACGTAGCCATTCTCGGCATAGCAGGCCTGGCAAAACTCGGCAAAGACTATGTTGATGCCTATTGGCATGAAACAGTTACCAAGACAGGCGTAAAGCGGCTTATCGCCGTGCACTTTGATGACTTTACCGCACCATTTGGCGAAGTCATTCTTTTTCCGGACATGGCTGACGAGATCATTAAGACTGCTGGCTGGATAGATGATTTGATAGCAGAGGAAAAAGAAAATGTAACCATCGAATTACCACCATTTGGTGAGCCGATCGAGCTTTACTAGCGATGAGAATCGGCACCTGAACAGTCAGGCGCCACAAGGCGAGTACAAGACTGAATAGCCGCTTCGCACGTTCCCAGGATGATACGATTGCAAGGAGCAATCGACGAGACCCTTCTGCGCTCAACGCTGCAGCAGCTTGAAACTTAGACCACCCGGAGTCAAATAATTTTGGGCGCTAAGTCAGAACTACTTCGTCGATTCCTAAAAAACTCTATAAATCGAACAAAGGTAGAAATCGATGCCGAAAAATAACTTTGGCCTGGCCTGATGCGAAATATTTTTGCATGTCTGTTGTTGCTGACGTCATTAGCCGCCATCGCGGAAGATAAATCGTCGCAGCTTGATCAACTTATGTTGCGCTACCACGATTTGGAGCAGTTCAGCGGCGTAGCGCTTGTTATCGAGAGTGGTTCGACAGTGCTACGCAACGGATATGGTCTCGCGAACATTGATTGGCAAATCGAAAATACACCGGAGACTCGCTTTGCAGTTGGCTCGATGACCAAATCTTTCACTTCGCTGGTCATTTTGCAGCTTGTTGAGCAGGGAAAACTTGATCTCGATGCAACCATCTCCGATTACCTCCTGGCGTACCGTCCGGACACGGGTTCCGAAATCACGCTCAGGCACCTGCTGACCCATACAGATGGAATTCCTAACTATGTAAAAGACACGTACTTCTGGCAGTCGAATGAAAGCGGCATGCCGCACACAACTGCCGAATTTATCGCACGATTCTGCAGTGGCGATCTTGAATTTGTGCCTGGATCGCAATATCGCTACGGGAACGCGGGATACTCGATCCTTGGTGCGATCATTGAGGAGGTGACCGGCAAAAGATATAACGAAGCGGTCGCGCAACAAGTAACGCGGCCGCTGCACATGCAAAACACCGGTCAAGTCAGAGATGACATCGTCCTGGAAAAACGTGCCATCGGGTATGAGGTTGCGATCGATGGCTACCGCCCGGCAACGCCAGTTTACAAACCACTTTTTGCCGCGGGCTCAATGTATTCGACAGTGGATGATCTCGTTCTGTATGACCGGGCGCTCTACGACGATAAGCTGATTTCGGAGGCCGGCAAGAAAGCGCTTTTCGAGTCACGCGAAGGCGCTGTGGACGGTACGTTCGCGTATGGCTGGACGGTCAGTGAGTTGAGTCTGGGCGACGCCATTGAAAGCAAACGCTATATCGCAACAAGTGGTCAGATCAATGGTTTCAACGCGATTATGCTGCGCATACCTGACGATGAGCACCTCATCATTTTGCTGAATAACACTGGCGAAACCGAACTCTCGGCAATGGCCGAAAATGTTTTGCGAATTTTGTACGGCCTGGCACCCAACGATGTCAAGCCACGCTTACGTGATGCGTTTTATCAAAAGTTACAGCGAGATTCGATGGCCGTAGCGATATCCTTCTATCGGCAACAGCGGGAGGAGCACCCCCAGGACTACATTTACTTTCCATGGCCGTTGCGAATACTGGCCGGGCAGCTGATGAGCGATGGTCGTTTTGACGATGCCATTGCAATTCTCGAATTGAATCTCGAAACAAATCCGTATGACGCGAGGTCCTTCGTGCGTCTCGGCGACGCCTATTTAGGAGCGGATGATGTCACCACAGCGATCGAATACTTCCGTAAGGCGTTGTCGATGAACAGTTCCAATGCTTATGCAACAAATATGTTGCGACGTCTGGAAAGCGGGAACTAGTTCAGGAGCACCAGGCAATCCTGAGCTGCGTCCGCCCCTGACGACGATCAGCCGCCTCAAACGTTGTTTTTTTACCTTTTGATTTGCGCCTGGCGTTAGTCCGAATTAACGAACTCATCAAGTAACGTATCAATACGTCCCGGCAAATGATGCAACGCTTCTTTTTCTACTTTGGACAATCGCTTGATGCGATGCTCGACGCGCTGTGCAAGTCCACGATCACCGATTGGTCGTTGAAAGACCAGCTTCAGAGGCCCTTTGCCACGCAGATATTTTGCCCCGGTCGTGCCCTGCTCATGTGCCTCAATGCGGCGCGATACATCCTTCGCAATTCCGGTATACAGGCTACCGTCACGGCAGCGCACCAGGTAGACACTGTATTCTGCAGCCGGCATCAATCCCTGGTCACGCGTTTTTGAGAAGCAGGATTTTTCTGCAAAAGAGATCGTGGCCGTATGGGTCGCGGCTCGAAATTACCGCCGCAATTGGGACATGCACCTTTATAAATCTCTTCCACACATTGTCGGCAAAAGGTGCATTCGAATGTACAGATCATCGCATTCGGAGCGTCTGGCGGAAGGTCGCGATCGCAGTGTTCACAGTTGGGACGGAGTTCGAGCATCTCAGCGCGCTGCCCGGTCAGGCGTGACCACCGGACAACTTGTCAGCCAGTACACGCAATGCGCCCGACTCCATATTTTCCTTGTTTTCCGCCGACTCGTCGTAAGTGAGAACGATCTCTGATGCACCATCCAGTTCGGCAGCCGGTTCGCGTAACTTGAGGATCAACATGTTTTCGCTTAGCTGTGCATCGTCGATCAGGTCGTGGCCCGCAAACTCGCGCTCATTGATTTCGATATAGAGCGCCTCGTCGAAATCCTCGCCATCCGCGCGCATCAACAACAAATAATCATCGATATCGCCACCCGGCGTGGTGCGCGCAAAGAACAACATTGTTGCGTTATCACGCTTGTCGAATGCGACCGTGTCGTAATGGTGGTTGATTGACATGTTTTGGTCCAACATTGTGGTGTTAGTAAGCTCGTAGTTTACGGCATATTGTCCATTGGGTTTGTATTTTCGCTGCAACGACTGCGGATTCAATTAGCTCCCCGACTGAGTGTTCTGATTTGCTCATCCTTTTCCTGCCAGATCCGCGTCAGCCATTTGTGAAATTTGGTACGAAATTCGCGATCATTCTGGTAGTCGCCGGCGATGATCCAGTCATTCACCGGTCGCTTCGCGATATCGACGATTACCTGGTCAAATTCGCCACACATCATGTCCCAGAATTTCGTCGGTCCGGTAGGATAGACAATCGTAATATCAACAATCGCATCAAGCATGCTGCCCATTGATGTCAGCGCCAGTGCCACGCCACCGGCACGGGGCGGCAACAAATATTCGAATTGCGAAGCACGTTTTTTCTTTTTTTCCGCTGTGAAGCGGGTGCCTTCGACGAAATTTATGACGGAAGTCGGCGTATCAAGAAATTTTTTACACGATTCGCGCGTCACCTCCAGGTCTTTGCCTTTTTTATGCGGATGTTTTGCGAGATACGATTTTGAGTATCGCTTCATGAATGGCATGTCCATTGCCCACCACGCGAGGCCAAGGAATGGAAACCAGATCAGTTCCTGCTTGATAAAAAACTTCAGGAACGGGATGCGCCTGTTCAGCACAGTCTGCAGCACGAAGATATCTACCCAGGTCTGATGATTGGCGACAACGAAATACCACTTCTCGTTACTAAGGCCCTCCAACCCGCGGACGTCCCATTTTGTTGCGTTGCCAAGCGAAAAAAGCCAGGCATTGCAGCCTATCCAGTTTTCGCCCATCGCCATCACCCAGCGCGTCATCAGCCTGCGAAACGGCTTGATCGGAATAGTAAATTTCAGCAGGGCGAATGTCATGAGCGGAATGAACCAGAATATCGTGTTCAACGTACAAGCAGAAAAGGTGACCAGGCCCTGCAGGTTTCTTAGTATTTTTGTTGCCAATTCATATGCTTCCCATGTACGACAGTCGGCAGTTTATCGTGAATTGTGCCTATTTGAGCAAGGGGACCAAAAACAGATTCAATTTGCCGCCCCAATAAGCTTGGAGTAGTGTGTCTCGGTACATATTCAGGGGCACTCGCAACATGATTACACTGAACGTCAACGGCGATACACATGAGCTGGATGTCGATCCAGCTACACCACTCTTGTGGGTGATCCGTGAGCAGGTAGGCCTGATCGGCACCAAGTTCGGTTGCGGCATATCCCAGTGCGGCGCCTGTACCGTACACGTGAATGGCGTTCCAATTCGCTCCTGTGTAACCCCGGTGCAGGCAGTGACCAACCAGGAAATCACAACAATTGAAGGAATTGGTAGCGACGAGCCGGGTTTACATGCTGTGCAGCAGGCATGGATTGACGAACAGGTGCCACAGTGCGGTTACTGCCAGTCCGGGCAGATCATGGCGGCAGTTGCGCTGCTCAATAGCAACCCAGCACCGAGTGACGCGGACATTGATGCTGCCATGAGCGGCAATATTTGTCGTTGCGGAACGTATTCACGCATTCGACGCGGCATCAAACGCGCGGCCGCAGCCACCTCTGCCACGGGGGATACTGTCAATGGGTAAATGGAGCAGACGCGCATTCATTACCACCGGCGTACTTGCGGGCGGTGCCGTTGTCATTGGTGTCGGTATCCGCCCTGGCAATCGAGCTGGCAAGGTCGCGGGCCTGATTGCAAGTGATGATGAAACCGTATTCAACGTCTGGGTCAAGATTTCTCCCGACAACACGATTACCGCAGTCATACCGCATGCGGAAATGGGCCAGGGTGTGCACACGACACTCGCCATGATGCTAGCGGACGAGATGGACGCGGACTGGCAGCTCGTTAAAATGATGGAAGCACCGGCGCATAAGGAATATGCAAATTATGCGCTCGCCAAAGGCTACTCATTGGGCGATGTTGATTTTCCGGCATTTCTTATCGACACGGTGGACGGCATTTTTCTGACCGCGACCAAGGCAATGAGCTTGCAAATAACCGGCGGCAGCACATCAGTGCCGACAACTGGCCAGTACGGTATGCGGGTATCAGGAGCCGCTGTAAAATCAGTTTTGCTGCAAGCCGCGGCTGATAGCTGGGACGTACCGGTTGATGACCTGATCGCGAGAAAAAGCCACGTATACCACCAGGCAAGTAATCGATCCGCACCGTATGCCGACTTCGCACAACAGGCGGCCGAATTGTCACAGCCGGCGAAGCCACGCCTCAAGACGACGGATGAATACACCATCATGGGCACGGACGTGCAGCGCTTTGATGTGCCCTCCAAAGTGGACGGCAGCGCGCAGTTTGGCATCGATGCTGTGTTGCCGGGCATGAAATACGCAACCGTGAAAGCCTCGCCGGTATTCGGCACAAAAGTTAAGTCAATTGATGCAGCATCCATCCAGGACATGCCAGGAATTCGCAAAGTAGTAGACCTGGGAGATGCTGTTGCTGTGATTGCCGACGGCTACTGGCAAGCAAAAAAGGCGCTGGACCGATTACATATCGAATTTGAGGAAGCGGGTAACGAAACGGTAGAACAGAGCGATATTTTCAAACAATTTGCAAGTGACATGGATACGACGTTGGCGAACGGCGACGAAATTGTCGACAAGCAGATTGGCGATGCCGACGCGGCGATGGCCGGGGCGAGTTCGGTTGTCGAAGCAGAATACCGCGTTCCATTCTTGTCACATGCGCCAATGGAACCGATGAATTGTACGGCGTGGGCACATGACGACATCTGTGAACTCTGGACCGGCACACAGAATCCGCTGGGTTTCGCCGCCGAAGCTGCTGAAGCCATAGACATGGATGCAGAGAAAGTTGTTTTACACAACCATTACCTGGGAGGCGGTTTTGGCCGGCGTGCATTTTCTGACTATGCTGTGCAAGCGGCACGCATCGCGATTGACGTCCCGTATCCGGTAAAACTGATCTGGTCGCGTGAAGAAGATATGCGACACGACCACTATCGGCAGGCAAGCATCAGTCGTTTCAAAGCTGCGCTGGACAGTACGGGCAAGCCGACAGCGTGGATAAATCAGTACGTTGAAAAACATGATCCGATTGAAGCGCCTTATATCCCCTATGGCATAGACAACCAGTTCATACACTACGCGGATTCAAAAACCCATGTTCCATGGGGCTTCTGGCGCAGCGTTGATCATTCCGTGCATGCATTTTTTACCGAGTCGTTCATCGATGAAGTTGCAATCGCGGCCGGTGCGGACCCTTATCAATATCGTCACGACCTGCTGGCGCATGCGCCACGATTCCAGAGGGTTCTGGACCTTGCTGCCGAAAAAGCGAACTGGGGTTCACCCATGCCCGCGAACAGGGGGCGCGGCATCGCGATTCACAAGTCATTCGGCACGATCGTCGCGCAGGTCGTTGAAGTTGACATTACGGACGGCAAAGTGCGACCGCATCGTGCGGTTTGTGTTGTCGACGCCGGTTTTGCCATGCATCCGGACGGCATCAAAGCACAGATGGAAAGCGGCATCATTTACGGCCTGACCGCTGCGCTCTATAGTGACATTTCCATTCGACGCGGTGCCGTTGCCCAGAGCAACTTCCACGACTATCAAATGCTGCGTATGCACGAGTCACCGGAGATCGAAACCTACATTATCAACAGCGGCGAAAAAATCGGTGGCGCCGGCGAACCTGGAACTCCGGCCATAGCGCCCGCTTTGGTCAACGCGATATTCAATGCGACCGGAAAACGTATTCGCGAATTACCAGTAAAACTCCACGATCTGGCCCGCGAAAATCTCGAGAACAAAGACGTCGCGTAACCTATACAGGCAAAAAAAAGCCCCCTGACTATCGTCAGAGGGCTTTTTGCAGGGATATAGGCAATCAATCCGTGCGACTGGTAACTTCCAGCAAATGATAGCCGAACTGGGTTTTCACCGGGCCCTGGACTGAATTCAGGTCAGCGCTGAATACGACGTCATCGAATTCCTTGACCATCATTCCAGGCGCAAACTCTCCCAAATCGCCACCCTGCTGACCCGAGGGGCACGACGAATGTTGTTTCGCCAGATCGGTAAAATCTGCGCCTCCGGCAATGTCGTCTTTGAGTGATTGGCATTGTTCTTCTGTATCCACCAGAATGTGTCGTGCAGTTGCTTTGGACATGCGTTGTGCTCCGTAATAATAAAATCGTTGTTATTGTCCGGATTGAGCCTGATTTGTGGACAGAACCTCGGTAATAATCCGTCAATCGATGCCGAATTATGCCATAACTGTTAAAATTCAAAAACCTTGTCCAATACGAATCACATGCCGAAACACCTTATCCCAATAGTAGCGACTGTTTTCGTGATGCTTTTTGTCTGGCTGAGCATGACGCCACTGCTGTCGTGGTATGAATTCGGTGGCTACGCAGAAGAACTTGATGACGCATCAAACAAATGGCGCAACAACGGCATAACTGATTACAGGTTTGTGTACGAGATATCCTCTTATTTCGCCCCGCCGCTTCCTGGTTCTGTACGCATAATCGTTCGTAACTCGAAATTATCGAGTGTTAGTCTGCTTGACGGCGGTGACAAAATAGATATTTCGGCTATGCCGACAGTGCCCGGAACGATTGAATTGTCCTATGAACTCATCACAACGCTGCTCGCCGAATACCCCTATCGTATCGATATCGAATATGACGCTGCTTTAGGTTACCCGAAGAAGATCATGGTAGATTTCGACGACTCGACCAACGATGAAGTCACTTATTTTATAAAGTCCTTCGAAGTCATTCAGGACGGCGTCTGAAAAGGTGGTTCGCGGAGCTTCTGATGCGTGGGAACCAAACAGTAACAGGATAAATAATGAGCGATTTACCCAATTGCCCGACATGTAACTCCGAGTACGCCTACGAAGATGGCAATATGTATGTCTGCCCGGAGTGCGCTCATGAATGGGTGAAGGATCAGGCAGCGGCAGGTGACGGTAATGAGCACGTCATCAAAGACGCCAACGGCAATGTGCTTAATGACGGCGACACCATCGCAGTGATAAAAGACCTCAAAGTAAAGGGCTCATCATCCGTTGTGAAGATTGGTACAAAAGTGAAGAACATACGCCTGGTTGATGGCGATCATGACATCGATTGCAAAATTGACGGAATCGGCGCGATGAAGTTGAAATCTCAGTTCGTTCGTAAGGCCTGACCTGTATGAATCGAATATCAACGGACCCGGTAAATTTGTTTAAATTCTGCAAGAAAGAGAGGTAGTGATGACCTGGAGTGTTTATTTATCGGGCGAAATCCATACGGACTGGCGCCAGCAAATCATGCGTGGTGCAGAGTCACATGGATTGCCAGTAGCCTTCACATCTGCTGTAACTGATCATGAGGCAAGTGACGCCGCGGGCGATGTCCTTGGAAAAGAGGACAACAGTTATTGGCGTGATCACAAATCATCGAAAGTGAATAGCATCCGTACGAAAACCATGATCGGGCAATGCGACATAGCGATTGTCAGATTCGGCGACAAATACAAACAATGGAACGCGGCGTTTGACGCCGGTTGCTGTGCGGCGCTCGGCAAGCCGTATATCACGCTGCATGACGCTGATATTATTCATCCATTGAAGGAAGTAGATGCCGCAGCTATGGCATGGGCCGAGACGCCGGAGCAAGTTGTGGAAATACTGAAGTATGTGATTGACGCAAACTGAAGAATTCGGTGATAGGGGCAATCAACGCATGAGCATGTTCGGAAAAATTACCCGGATTACCCTATCGACTCTGGTCGCCGTGATCGCAACAGCGTGTACCACGGAGTCAGAGTTGCAACCGTTCACCAGTGACGGATGTTCACTTTTTCCTGACACTTCCCTGATTAGTGAAAAAGACTGGTGCTCCTGCTGTTTCGAGCACGACCTGTCTTATTGGCGTGGCGGAACCGCCGCAGAACGCGAACAGGCTGACGTACTTCTTAAGGATTGTGTCGCCCGGAAAACAGATAACGAAACACTGGCAGTCATGATGCATGAAGGGGTGCGACTCGGTGGCAGCCCTTATTTTTACAGCTGGTACCGCTGGGGTTATGGCTGGGGATACGAGCGTAAATACCAGGCACTCACACCGACGGAAGTAGAAACTGCAGATAGCCTGATAGAAAAATACTACGCTACGAATAAGGCCCCGGCATGCCCGATTTAGATTTCTTGCGAGCTAAATCGAATAACCCGCAATCGCCCGCTGGGCGGGCGATGTCCCAAACCCTCAAGAATACCGGAACATTGCGGCAACGCTTCAGCACACGGCTATGAAAATCATTTTTATGGGAAAGCAGTGGTTCTCGATCATATTACTCGCATCCTGGCAGTTGGCTGCTGCTGGCGATGCGAATGTTCTCCAGGTAAAACCAAGTTGTACAAAGGACCTGGTGTGCAGCTTCGACGTCACTGTCGAACACGCTGATTCAGGGTGGGATCATTACGCCAACAAATGGGATGTACTGACAACAGACGGAACGATTGTCGCCAGCCGCGAATTGTTGCATCCACACGAGAATGAGCAGCCGTTTACAAGGTCATTACACGACGTAAAACTTCCAGCGGGAACAAAGGAAGTCGATGTACGGGCCTACGACTCCGTGCATGGCTACGGCGGGCAAATGGTGCGAGTAAGTATTCCGTAGACTGACAATTTGGTTCTTCGCGGTGAGACAAAATGACCTACATGATAAATCTTACTGTCAAAACCTCTTTGTTGCTGACATTGAGCTATATCATCATTTATCTACCAGTATTGCTCCACCCTTTAGAAAAAAGGAACCTGTAACTTCCCAGCGGAGTACTTTGATATGAAGAAATTCTTGCTCGTCCTGCTTTTTTCCGGGCCCCTGCTCGTCACCAGCGCATTTGCTGACGACGAGGCTGCGGTCGTCGAAGTCGTCAAGGTATTCTTCGAGGCGATGACCGCAAAAGATGTGGAACGCTCGAGCACTCTGATGACAGCGGATGGCATTCTCTATGGCTATCGTGAAACCGCAGAAGGGTTACAAATCGTACGACCGACACACGCCAGTTATCTGGAGGGTCTCGCCGGTCGCGAGAATGAACTCATTGAACGTTTCTGGGATCCCAAAGTATTACTGCACGACCGCATGGCAGTCGTCTGGACGCCGTATGATTTATATGTTGATGGCGAATTCAGTCATTGTGGCATAGACAGTTTCAGCCTTCTCAAGACGGAACAGGGATGGAAAATTACCGGCATCGTATTTTCGATGGAAGCGGAAAATTGCGCGCCCAGCCCACTGGGCCCGCTGCAGACACCACAATGAAACGACATCTGATCACATTCCTCTTCCTCGTGCTCGCGATTGCGCTGTATGCTGCTGGTGCGGCGGGTCCGGCAACATTACTTCTCATTCTTGGTTTCGTAGCCGAAGCAGTATTTTGGCTTCGTATCTCCGGAAAAGATAAACAGTTCAAAAAGAAACCTCTTTAAGACGAAGCATGATAATGAAGAAAAAATTGGTCATTATTTGGGGCGTAATAATTTTTCTGGTGGCCTTCACTCACTGATGGCTGCCGCAATCAGTTGATGAGTGTCAAAAAGACGTAACGCACAGAGGGCACTTTCTCGGCCTGGCGCCATTCCACTGCATTGCACATAGCGAACGCGACTATCCACAAGATGAGTGGAACCAAGTGCAACCGTGGATGGGAAGAGAAACACCCACATATGCGGCAGTAATTAATGGTTGGCAGCACAATAATTCCAGGCGGACCTGATAATATGAACGACTCAGCAGACAGACATGTATCGTGGCTCCTGTGGCCTTTTTATGCGTTGTGGCGCCTTCTCACATTCATACTCAGCCTGATCGGTCGATTGCTCAGCGCTTTGCTGGGAATTGGGCTGATGGCTGCAGGCGTCGGCATTGCACTCAGTGTAGTTGGTGCTCCACTCGGAATCCCACTGACCGCACTCGGTTTTCTGCTCCTTGTCAGGGCGCTTTTCTAAGCAGGGAGATTATCTTTTGTCAGTATCGCGACTGGATCACATCAGCAAAATTGGCGTTGAGCAAATGGGCGATCTCGCCGACAGCCTCGCTGATGCCGAAGTCCTGCGCCTGGAAAACCTCGACACAAATATATTGCCGCCTCCTGCAGCTATCGCATTCACAAGAAACGCGATTGTCGATGATGAGGCCAACAGCTACCTGCCCTTTCTAGGCCTTGATTCGATGCGCCAGGCAGCGACGACTCTGGTCGGAGAACAAGCCGGGCAGGAATACGACTGGAAAACCGAATGTGTCATCAGTGCCGGCGGGTTGTCCGGAATATTCAATGTGCTGCTCGCAACACTGGAACCTGGTGACGAAGTGCTTTTGACAGATCCGACTTACGTTGGCCTGATCAATCGGGTACGACTGGCTGGTGGCGTGCCACGTTTTGTGCCCCTGATTCCTACACGGAATGGCTGGCAACTGGACCATGATACGTTGCGAAAAATCGATCCCGGACCGGTCGAAGTATCGCTGCTGATGAGCCCGTCCATGCCGACCGGCGCTGTGTTCGACCAGGATGACTGGAAAGCCTTAACTGACTTTTGCCAACGCGCAGACTGCTGGCTGCTTAACGATTCTGCGATGGAGCGTATTCTTTTTGATGATCGCGATGTAATTCACCCGGCATCGTTTGCCGGCATGCGCGACAAGGTCATCACTGCGGGCTCCGCATCAAAAGAATATCGCATGATTGGCTGGCGCGTAGGCTGGGTGGTCGGGCCCGCAACGATAATTTCCGATGTCGCCAGGGTCAGCATCAGCAACGTTGTCTGCCAGACTGGTATAGCGATGGGCGCGGTTGCTACCGCAATCACGGCTAACGACGACGGCATTGCTGCAAGCGCCGCCGAGCTGCAAGCACGACGCGACCTGATCATTGAAGAACTCCAGGATTTCAATGTAATACCACCACACGGTGGCTGGTCATTGTTGGTTGATGTTTCATCGCTCGGCCATGATGGCGCCGGGGCCTCGCGGCTACTGCTGGAGAAAGGAAAAATTGCTGCCACACCTATGATTAACTGGGGCGGACCTGACTGCCAGAACTATGTACGCCTGGTTTTTTCGAACGAAAACCTGCAACGGTTATGCGGAATCGGGGATCGGTTTCGCAGAGCCCTGACTTAGTAAACAGGACCTGACATGAGTGAAAGATACACAATAGAAAAAGCACTGCAGCTCGTCGCGGATTCTCCTGACGAGGCGTACGGTGTATTGCTATCGCGTGGCACGCTCGAACTTGGCTATTACAAGCCAGACACTGTAGATCCACAACAGCCGCATACACAGGATGAAATTTACATCGTGCAGTCAGGTTCCGGCTATTTCGTACTGGGCGATGACCGACAACTGTTTGAACAAGGCGAGGCGCTCTTCGTGCCGGCCGGTGTCGTACATCGTTTTGAGGATTTCACTGATGATTTCGCAGCGTGGGTAATTTTCTACGGTTCCCAGGGCGGTGAACTCGACGATTCCTGAGCCCGTTATTCTCTATGGACCACAGGGGGAAGAATAGTGTCGGAAGAAAATAGTAACCGATTGAACTTTCAGTGGATGTGGATTCCGCTCGAGTCTGCCCCCGGGTCGTAATCTGCCCTGACTCACTTCGACAACCAGACGAGCTCCTGCACATCAGTGAGTCCCGCAGCACGAAATTTGGGCGGGCAGTTGTCAATATCGTCTTTCTTGCTAACGCAGACGAGGTCATCCCAGTAGGTGGATATTTCTCCTTCCGGAACTGAGAATGGCGGACCGTTGACGACGGCCTGATCATATTCCAGCGTTATTATCATTTTGCTCGCACCTGCCCGCAGCAGGCTTTTCGTATGCTTTACATATCGTTCTCGCAGATCAACCGGCAACGCGACCAGTGCACCGCGATCGTATAGTGCATCGAACCCGGATTCGTCAAAATTGAAATAGTCACCGCAGTAAAGTGTCAGTGACCGATCGGCAGCGCTGTAACGATCGAGACGGCCGTCCTCTACCATTTGGTATTCGATCGCGTTCTCCGCGAAAAAATCGCGCACTGCGATCTCGGAAAGCTCGACACCAGTAACGTCGTGTCCGCGCCTGGCCAGCCATAGTAAATCCGGAGATTTCCCGCACAATGGGACCAGGACTCTGGCGTTCTGAGTTAGTGGCGGCCAGGCCGCCTGCAGACCAGTGTTGCCCTGCGGCTCATGCCATCCGGTTCTGCCCTCTGCCCAGCGGCCGCGCCAGTCTTCTTCGGTCATTGTCAACGCAGACACCGCGGCTTGTCTGACAAGCCATTGCCCAACAGCGCAAGAATCAGCCGGGGCTTCACCGCAACCCGTGACTTTGAATCAATGCAATCAACCATACCAGTCCTCCTGTATGTCGCCACCCAAAAGGCGACACAGTAACATTGACTGATGTTAGCACCAGATTTGTCCCGTTTGCGCGTAATTCGCACCGGACTACCCATACTTGGGTTGGTTTACGCAGACGGAACGAAGAGGTTACTATCTGCGCCCGCCACGCTTGCAAGGCGTTCACATTAACTGACCGGCCAAAGTGTCGATCGAATACGTTCAGAGACAGGAACCCATGACCCAGGCAACGACCATCGATGGCAAAGCCAAGGCCGCCGAATTATCTACCGAGATTAGTGCGGCAACAGCAGAACTCGTGCGCAGCAGGAATATTAAACCTGGTCTGGCCGTAGTAATTATCGGCGAGGATCCGGCAAGCCAGGTGTACGTCAGAAACAAAAAGCGTACGGCCGAGGCCTGCGGCTTTAATTCAGTTCAACATACCCTGGCAGAGAGCGTGTCACAGGAGGATGTACTTGCACTGATTGATGACCTGAACACCGATCCGGCAATTCATGGCATCCTCGTGCAACTACCTATTCCTGCCCATCTCGACGAACTCACAGTAACGCAGTCGATAATCCCGGAAAAAGATGTCGATGGATTTCATTTCCAGAACATCGGCATGCTAACGACGGGAAATACACAAGGGGCTTTTGTGCCGTGCACACCTGCGGGTTGTATGTTGATGATCGAAGATCAGCTGGGCAAGGATTTGTCGGGACTCAATGCGGTAATCATCGGTCGTTCGAACATCGTCGGCAAACCGATTGCCAGCCTCCTCCTTAAAGCCAATGCAACAGTAACGATCTGTCACAGTCGCACCAAAGACCTGCCGCAGGTAACGCGAAATGCAGATATCCTGGTCGCCGCGGTCGGGCGCCCGCAGATGGTCAAAGGTGACTGGATCAAGCCCGGCGCTGTCGTCATTGATGTTGGCATCAACCGTATTGAGGTCGAAGTGGAAGGTGAAAAGAAGATGCGCCTGGTAGGTGATGTCGATTTTGCCGAAGCTGTCGGGGTTGCAGGTGCTATCACGCCGGTTCCGGGTGGTGTCGGCCCGATGACTATCGTTATGCTAATGTCGAATACGCTGGAATCGGCGCAACGAACATGACGCCAGGCTGAGCAAAATTTGCGTGCATGATTGCTGCTTTCATCCACCAGGAACCAGCGGGACAGAACGAAACTCACAGATCAGTTAGTCAGAAGCTGCGTTTCGACTGAATGAGCAACTGTACGCTGTCGATGGACGGGTCACCATCCAGAGGAAATGCGACATCAATATGGATAACGTCGCGCCCACTGGCGCGCGTCGGTCCCAGGCGTAAGCCGAATCCTACGTCTTTGAGCCATCCCAGGGAGGACTCTCCAACCGGGTTAACGCCCCAGGTTCTGCCGACGTCAAAAAAAATCGCGCCACCCACGCGAAAGAGCTTGAAAGGATACCAATCCGTAAAATAGCGCTGTTCGGCGGTTACGATAATTTTTGAATCACCAGTCTGATAGCGAAGCGGGTAGCCTCTCAGCCCGGTGTCACCACCCAGTTCGACGAGGTTGTCGAGATCCAGATTGTTGCCAATACTCCCTTCGACAGTTGTGAAGAACAGTCGCTTGTCGGATATCTGGTTGTAGTAACGAGCAACTATTCCCAATTGGCTGTTGGCCGATTTACCGTCATCTATTCGACCGCGCAATATTGAAGACAGAGTCAGTGCTTTCTTTTCTATGGCACCGAATCCACGACGGGCACTAAGCGTATACAGGAGTGAGTCACGATCCGAACCGAAGCCCTCGTCCGCCCAGCCCAGATTTGCGGAGAAACTCGTGCCCATGAAAAAATCCTCAGTTCTGCCGATCTGATCGCGGTTACTGGTCGTCTGAAACTGATCTTCGACCACCTCGTAACGGATGAACGGATAATTTAGTTGCCGGTCATCAGGAAGCAGTGTTGGCAAATCGCCGTCAATCACTGGAGAAAATACGCTGTCATCGAAAACAATTCCGCTGGTCCAGCGTTGCACCCAACCACCAGACAGGCCAGCAGACCATCCTGCAAACGCACGGAAAGAGTTCGTCTCAGCTGTGTAATCCGCAACCCGGCTGCCAAGCTCGTAAAAAGATTCTATGCGCTCATCGTCCAGAAATACTGTTCCAGCCGACCAGCGCGCGTCCAGTGCGTAAAATGGTCGGATAAGACTGGCCTGAACCGTGTCACCATCGGAGCTGTCTGCCACCTTGACGAATGCGGTGGCCCAGCTTTTGCCCAGATTCCTGTCCAGATACTCAAAGGATTTGGAACTTCGATCTACATCATCGGTGTATGAAAGTTTCAGCGTAATACCTGTGCCAACAAGATTGCGCTCTGAAATACTCACTCGTGAACGGTTTTCCCCACCTGAGCGCGATACTGAAAAACTTGGCGTCAAGGTCCAGAGGTCGCGTGTCCATATCCGAACATCCACAACACCGTTTGCAAATCTGACTGGCGTGATTTTCACGTCGAAAAAATAACTGTTGCGCCGCAAGAGTCGCTCTGATTCTTCCAGCAATCTCTTCGAATATTTGTCTCCGGGCCTGAATAGCAACTGTTGATCGATAACCGAATCACGCGTGATGATGTGCAGACGATTCGCAAGCCGGAACAGTGATTTGTTTTCGCCGGGTTGTGTTGTATCGAAAACGTTCTTTTTATCGAAAATGATCTTGCCGATGATGGCACCCCGAGCTTCCAGTTCCGCTGCCGACGGAATTGCTCCTTCGATATCGGTGGCCACGCTTTGAACTTCGGCCTGAGCCAATACCGGGACAGATCCGGCATATACCAACACCAGACCAATCAGGAAAGCCCATGGCTTTGTAATTAGTCGACCTCGCATTACAGTCCGAGACTAACACTGCGATTAGCATTTCACCCGGAACCTGGGTCGATTCGGTACACGAAACCTGTGCACGGGCGTTAGAATAGGTTGCAACAGAGGAAATGTTAGAGGAGCAAAAACGACTTGCGCAAAACCGGCGAAAATTTTCGGACGATCTGGCAAAAACCTGGCCACCCTGAGGTGGTACAGATTATCGATCAGCGTCGTCTGCCACACGAATACGTGGTTCATGACCTGATTACCTGGCGCGACGGGGCAGTCGCGATTAGCGATATGCTCGTGCGGGGTGCACCGCTAATAGGCGCGACCGCTGCCTGGAGTCTTTACCTGGCCGCAATCGAGAGCCGTGATTCTCGCGAAGGTGCAGCATTTATCGCGCATGCGGCGAAGGAGATCGGTGCAACCAGGCCGACTGCGATCAATCTCCAGTGGGCATTGGACAGGGTAATGAATGTGCTGCACGGCGCTCCGGGCGAGGCCGACCTGGTCACGATACTGGAAAAAGAGGCGCGCGATATCTGCACCGAGGATATAGAAATTTCGCGCGGCATCGGACGATACGGGCTCGCGCTGATTGAGGCGATCGCACGTAAAAAACCAGGTGAAACCGTAAACGTTCTTACCCACTGTAACGCTGGATCACTGGCAACAATCAACTGGGGTACTGCGACCGCACCAATCTACTTTGCACAGCAAAAAGGAATAGACGTGCACGTCTGGGTAGATGAAACGCGACCACGCAACCAGGGCTCGCAGTTGACCGCCTGGGAGCTGGCCGAAAATGGTGTGCCGCATACGCTCATCGTTGACAACGCGGGTGGCCACCTGATGCAACACGGACTCGTGGACATTGTCATTACCGGTACCGATCGCACAACACGCAGTGGTGATGTAGCCAACAAAATCGGGACTTACCTGAAGGCACTGGCGGCACATGACAATCAGATTCCGTTCTATGTCGCCCTGCCCTCCACAACCATCGACTGGACAATTCGTGACGGGCTTAGCGAGATTCCCATCGAGGAGCGTGACCCTGAAGAAGTGACTCACATATATGGGCGCGTCGGCGATCAAATGTGCAGCGTACAAACCGTGGCATCCGATACGGGCATCAGCAATTTCGCGTTTGATGTCACACCTGCCCGACTTGTAACGGGCTTGATTACTGAATGCGGCGTGTGCCCGGCCAGCGAAGCGGGGCTGGCCGGCTTATTTCCTGAGCGTGCGAAAGCGGCCCTGTGATAGATGACGCGCACAGCTGAATTCAGCTGCACCGGCGCAAGACAGAGATAATCGATAGATCGTAGATCCTGACACGCATAGACTCACACTGCTATTTACCAATTGGAGCGGAAAATTCGTGCGGTCGTTCATGTTCAAGACACTGAATTATGGTTAGGATCAGGAGACTTGGCCATGACCACGGATGCTCGCAACCAGCTCGGCATGCAGGTTCGAATAGTCCAGATCACTGTTGTCGGGAGGCCACCGCGAGTATTTTAGTAATCAACGCGGAAGTCTGAGCCCGAAAGTCGCGGAGCGTTACGATAAAAGTCAAAACACTCTTGATATCCCTTGGCGTTTGCCTGCTATGGCAACCGATGAAGAGCTATGCAGACACAGTCGACATTCGCGAATGGCTCGTGCCGTGGGCGAAATCGCAACCTAGCTCTCCTTACGTCGATGGCAGCGGTCGCGTCTGGTTTGTCGGCGAACTCGATAATTACATCGCCAATCTTTCACCAGGAACTGGTGAATTCAATCGCTATGACCTGGAGAAGCGTAGCGGGCCGCACAGCCTCATCGTCGATAAAAACCGCAATATCTGGTTCACGGCTGCACAGGGGCGGCATATCGGGATGCTGAATCCGGGAACGGGTCGTGTTGCCAAAATTGAAATGCCGGACAAAGGAGCGAAAGATCCACATACGCTCGTATTCGATTCTGCAGGCGATATCTGGTTCACAGTGAAGAAGGGAAATTTTATCGGCACGCTGCTAACTGAAAACAGTGAAGTGATTTTGCTGCCGCTACCAACGAAAAAATCCAGACCTGAAGGTATCGTAGTCAATTCAAGAGACGAGCCGTGGGCAGTGCAATCGGGCAGCAACAGTTTGCTCCGTGTCGATCGTGCAACGATGTCACTCGAAGAAATCACCTTGCCCAGGGAAGATTCCAGGCCACGCCGCCTGGTCACAACATCAGACGACGCCGTCTGGTATTCGGATTTCGCGCTTGGGATCCTGGGTCGTTACGACCCTCAGAATGGAGGCTTCACGGAATGGCCAATGCCCGGCGGGGCCGACAGCAAACCTCTGGCTATGGCGGTAGACCGAAATGACCGTATCTGGATCGTTGAAACAGGTGTTTCACCAAGTCGCTTCGTCGGCTTCGACACAGCCAGTCGCACATTTCTTACCGAAACAGATATTCCAAGTGGCGCCGGAACTGTACGTCACCTGTACTACTACGAGCCAGCGGGTGAAATCTGGTTTGGTACGGACAGTAACTATATTGGCCGGGCGAAAGTGCACTAGCAGGATGTCGTTACTGCTGCAGATTCGGCTCTGCTTTCACGGCAACAGGCTCTAGTCTGAACCGATACGTGCGACAGGTTTTTGCCGTTGCCAATATCTGGTTCGGTCCTAGTGGCTCAAACGTTGATTTTTTGATGGCGCGCAGTGTCGGCCTGACAAAAATCTTGTGCGAACTGTTACGCATTGACGGTCGCGAAATCTTGCCATTGGTTTTTATCTTGAAGCAAACGGTTGCTTCGCCTTCTATCCTGTCACGTCGTGCTACGGACGGATACTTTGGAAACGCAGTCACAAACGGAATTCGATCGGTAGAAGTATCAAAAAGATGGGTCACCACTGACCCGTCTTCTTCTGCAATAGTAAGTGCCGACACAAGCAGAAGAACCATTGATATTGCAACACCGGGTAACGCACTGTTTATGTTACTGCTGATCTTCCTGAACATTTTCTTTTCGTTGCCTGTCATCTATCTCAATTTCCGGCGCCACTGGATGCACTGCATCCATATACATGGCGCGTGCGACCTTCATAGTGTTCGCGCCTGGCCGCAGTGCCTCGCCGCTTATCAGATCCTGCTCAGCTTTTTCCCATTTTTCGGTCATTATGAATATAACAGCCCTGTTGTTGTAACCGCGCCAGTTCCCGTCATTGAGGGTCAGCAGCTGATCACAGTACTCTAGCGCCCTGTCATACAGCTCAAGCTTGATGTATCCGGCACACAGGTTCGACAATGCGGCTTCTTGCTCGCGTCGCCCATGCGCCCGCATCAAACCCTGGCGTGTAAGGCGTACTCCCTCGGCATTGTTTCCCGCAAGCAATTCCTGCGCACCATCGTACAAAGGCAGGTTGCGTGGCCCAATGATTGTTGTCGGGTTCTGCTCGTGATTAATTCTGTCTGCGCCCTGGCCCCAGCAAAAAGTGGCGAACAGGAGTGCAGCTGCAAAAACAATGACGCGGACGCCCATGTGCGCGATCTCCAGTAATTCCTGTAAGTCTAGCAGGCTGTTGGCGGTTCTGTTGTTTTACAGACCGCCGCGACGCCATCCCAGGGATCGCGAAGAGAGCTTTGGCTCCCCGTGATAACGGGTACTGGCCTGTCACGCATGACATGATGACCAACCACCGGTCAAAACATCTGCTGACCTTTATTCAGACCAGATTATAGCGAAAAAATTCAATGGTCCGACGCCAGGCCAACCCGGCCGCATCCTTGTCATAAGGTGGCGTTGTGTCATTGTGAAAGTCGTGCTTTGCGTCAGCGTAAATGCAGGCGCTGTACTCGCTAGCAAAGGACTATACGCTAACGGGCTAACTCTCTTTTTCTACCCGCCCGCCGATATTCGAGAAATCCAGCGAACCACTGCCATCTTCTTCGATGATCAGGTCCTGCTCGACGTCGGAAACGTTGATGCTGCCGGAGCCATCATCGACTGTTACGCTGCCTGCTACTTCGCGAACTTTGATACTGCCCGATCCGTCGCCGATGACCAGATCACCACGGACACCCTCGACAGAGATCGTGCCAGACCCGTCATCAATATCGACGTCACCACCGACATTCATCATTGATATCGAACCGGATCCGTCTGCGAGTTTGATACTGCCTGCAACATTTTCCAAAACAATCGATCCTGAGCCGTCGTCGATGTTCAGGTTAAGCCCCTCAGGGACACGAACTTCAAGCTGTACATGCGGGCTGTCGCCAAAATTCATGAATCCGCTTTTGAAATAGCCCTTCAGTACGGCGTGATCCCCTGATTTCTCGAGGCTGAGCACAAGGTGAGAATTGATTGCTTTACGTGCTTTGTCCTCATCATCTTCCGCCACCTGAATAGTCGCGGTGACGACGATTTCATCGGAGCCGGACAGACCGATAACTTCCAGGCTACCGGCACCTGCCTCAATCTCAAGTGCGCTGATGCCGCTGGCGTCCAGATTCAAATCGCGCACTTCCTGGTATTCTTCACTCCAGGCCGCGTTTGCCAGGCTGGCTGTAAACATCGCGAAAATAATTAGACTGCGCATGATTGATGCCCCTGAGTAAATGAAATGGCCCGGTCTCGCCGAACCTTGCTCAATTTAGATACTGCCCGAGGCCCAATGGTTGCGCGGCAGTACTGCGAAAATGGCGTATTCCAGACCAGCAGCTTGTTGAAAAACCTGCTAGCGCTCGTATTGTTTTAGCAATCCATCGATATCCGAGCGCGAAAGCCATCGACCGCTCACCATGACACCATGCACCCGACGTGAATTGGAAATATCCTGCAGTGGGTTTGCATCGAGCAGGACGAGATCCGCAACTTTCCCGGTTGTTATAGATCCGTAATCGAGCTCCTGGGCGAAAAATCGCGCGGCATTGACCGTTCCCGTCTCGAGCGCTGCAAATGGCGTCAACCCGGCATCCACAAGGAATTCCAGCTCCCGATGAATAGCGAATCCCGGCACATTGAAAATCTGCGGCGAATCAGAGCCCAGAAGCAGACCAGCGCCAGCGCTATGCAATTCCCGGATCAGTCTCTGCCTAATGCGGACGGCGCGGGCCGCCGTTGCGGCATCGTAGTTGGTATCATTTAGCAGATCTCGTTTCGTTTGCCGCCATTGCGACACGGTCGCCGCCGGCATGTAGATCATTTCTGGCCAGTCGACCATGTCATCCGGGTCGGTTGCGGCAGAGGTAATATGTTCGAATAACGATTCAGTAGGCACATTCCACGCGCCAGCCGCGGCTGTTGCCGCTACGATATCCGCGATTTTCTCTACATCCGCCTGATCAGCGATAAAAACACCAAACACTCCACCCAAACCGCCGGATGGATCATCATTGACCGGCAGCAACGCCTGCATGTATCCGTCAAGATGATCAACCGTCGCGATGCCCGCATCCAACGCACGCTGGATTCCCACATCTTCCGGGACATGGCCCGCAAAGGGCATGCCGAGCTGCCTGGCTGTTGCGGCCATTGCGTCAAATTCAGCTCGCGTAAGCCCGGGGTGAATTTTCAGGAAATCGTAGCCGGCTGCATGCTGTGCCTCCACCATCGCTATAGCAGCCTCAGGACTGCTTACGCTACGCCCGTTCAGTGACGGGCCTGAAGTAATGAGTCTTGGACCCAGCGTTTCTCCTGCAGCGATGCTCTGCCGCAACTCAAGATGTGACGGCTGGCCCAACATTCCCCGCACGGTTGTCACCCCATTGGCGACATAGAGGCTCAAGATCCGCTGCAGGCTCTGCGACGTACCGCCAGGCACATGGCCGTGCATTTCGGCCAGGCCGGGAAGAAGAAAGCGATCAGTACCATCCACCACGACCGCATCTGTTGGCAGCGAGGTGCTATCAACATCGCCTATTGCGGCAATTCTGCCATCGGTCACTATAACTGTCTGAGCGTGCAGAACCGTTTCGGACGTCATCGGTATAACGTTGACATTAACGAATGCGGTTGATGCACCATTAGCGGCAGCAACAACGAAAAATGAAAGGGCCGCAAGCAATTTAGCTTTATTCATTTGCCTCACCTGGCAACTGCTCGAAAATGATTGGAACAATGTTACGGCAGGCAGTTCCACGAACGGCGCGCAAGGTTATTTATGATTTGCTGCGACCAGTGATCAGATCACTTTCTTCAGCGTTTCCCGGCTTATATTACCGCCGCAAACAATAATGACGACGTTCTTGCCTTGGTATTTTTCTGAACTCGCCAGAAAACCGGCTATGGCCACACCGGCAGCGCCCTCCGGCAACATGTGATGAGAATCTATGAACATACACATCGCATCACTAATCTGGTCTTCTGCAACGACCTGATAATCGTCGATCAGATCACGGCAGATTTCAAAGGTAATCGCACCGGCCTCAATGCCGCCTGCGGTTCCATCAGAAAGCGTTGGATTACTTGGCAGGTCGATAATTTCTCCCGCCTTGACCGACTCTGTCATCACTGCAGAAGCCGACGGCTGACATGCAACTACAGAGATTGCCGGGTTTACCGACTTCAGGAACGAACCGACGCCACTGATGAGTCCACCACCACCAACCGCAATGAATACTGCGTCGATATCAGACAACTGCTGCGCAATTTCGACACCGCAGGTGCCCTGCCCGGCAATAACGTCAAGGTCGTTATAGGGAGACAGATAGACCATATTATTTTGCTCTGCATAGTCGCGCGCGTGTATCTCGGTGTCGAGACCGTCGTTGCCAAAGAAACGTACTTCCCCACCCGCGCGTTTAATCGCATCCACTTTGGTTGAGGATGTCTGCTCTGGAACAAAAATAATCCCGGTAACACCCAGCTTGTTCATCGCATAGGCGATCGCCGCGCCATGATTGCCACTGGACGCCGCAACACCGCCCGCCTGGCGTTCCTCCGGCGTAAGTGACAACAGTTTGTTGAATGCACCACGTAACTTGAAAGATCCGGTGTGTTGCAGATTCTCAAGCTTGAGGTAGACATTCGCGCCGCTCTTCTCGCTTAGAGCCGGTGAATAGTCCAAAGGTGTCTCCCGAACGTGAGCACCAATTCGATTAGCTGCAAGAACAGCATTTGCGGGCAACATATTCTTATCCATAACGATATCTTACCGCAGCAGAAAGCGTGCCAACATTAACAATTTGCTTCCAGATCAAGTACAGAGTGATATGCAAGTCTGCTGGCCAAAAAGCCGTAGCTCGGACTATTCATGAATTGCCGCGATGATTACACAGAGCAATGTCCGCACACGGGCGCGAGCACATTCATGAAAAGTCCGGGCTAAAACATCTCCTGTTCCTTGAAGCCGGCTGGTGGTACGAAATCGCCGGGTGCAAGGCTGACACTTTCGCTTGATATCAATCTGGACTCACTGGTTAGCGCACCAGCATCGTCGAACGATTTTGATGAAACCGGGAATCCATTCAGATCCTGCATGTGTGCAAACATTTCCTGCTGATGATCAAGTGCAGTCATGCCACCAGCAGCAGTTACCGCGTCACGTATTCCCGAGAAGAAATCGGCAATTGCCATCATTGCGTCTGTTGATTCCCGGCCACCATCAATTTCATCCCAGGGCGTCACGCACATATCGCGAGTTTTGCGCCCGGCTTCTGAAACTTCGTAGTTATCACAATCCAGCCCGGCGACTGAGCCACTGCTGCCCGTTTTGCTGATAGTCGACGCCGGCCCGGCCTCTGCAGGCGCCTGTTGCGGCATTCTGCCTTTCATCATTTGCTCAGCCATCGCTCGTTGTTCGGGCGGCATTGCCGCGAGTGCTTCTTCCATTTGTCGCATGGCGTCACTGACCTGTACCGCCATCGCATCCATCTGCTCTCGTGTCATTACATAGAATTTCATACCGGCGTGATCGAGTACGATCAATTCACCTTTACCAGCATCAAAAATCAATCCTGCATCTCCCCCTGTGGAATCGATATCCAGGCGGGTCATGGATCCTTGAGTGGACAGTTTCACGGTGCCCGAAAGCGGCGACCCCGCCGCATGTTCGATCGTTTCGAACTCGATTACAGAGCCGGCATGCGACACTGAAGCCAGCAAACAAAATGATGCGGTAACTAAGGATAAACGAAACAACATGGCACGATACTCCCTGGTCGGTCAGTTTTCAGATCGCTGAAAACAATGTTTCCCAGACTTCAATTTAACATTATCTGGAAAAAACTTTGCAGCAAAATTGACAGCCTGTTTCCCGATATGTAACGATTATCCTACGTTTGAAAAAGGCACACCTGCCGAAAGGAAGGGTCGCAAAGCTACCGGTCTAAGGGGAAACCTATGACAGCGGGGTTGCCAAGTCGATGAGGTCAGCTCGTTCGAGCAATCAGCACCTCATGTTTGTGGCTTTCGCCAGGCAACGCCCACTGCATTATTGCCCAATGATGGATGTCTTTTCGCCTGTGCCTGGACTCAAGCATCGAATCTCGTCCCATTCGATTTTGGAGTCAGCGATGTCAGTTAATGCAGTGAATGTCCGTAGATCGGGCAGATTTCGTTTACATAAGCAGTCTGCGCCAACAGTTTTACACCCCGACAAAGTACGGGAAATACGTGATGCGCTCGACCCCGGTTCGCGCTATCGAACACCGTTTCGCCCTGTCGGTGCCAACAGCTCCGCCACGGACTGTACGTCTTCCGCGGCCGGAACGGTTGTAGATGTTTCCGCACTCACGCAAATCAGAAACATCGATTCCTATACCTGTACGGCTACCGTGCAGGCCGGAGTGCGTATTGGTGACCTGGCAACAGAGCTTGCAAAGCACGGCCTCGAGCTGGCAGGTGCTCATGACCTGATGAGTCGTACCGTAGGTGGCGCAGTTGCCGGGGCCTGTATTGGGCCTGCTTTCGGCGACGATGGTGCATATTTCGCCTCTCAGGTTAAGAGCATTCGTGTGATTACCCCGAACGGTAAGCCTATCCATATCAGAAGCGATCAGAACAACCTGCTAAATGCGTATCGCCTTAGTTTCGGCATGCTGGGCATCATTTATGAAGTCGAACTGAAGGTCCGGCCCATCCGCATATTTTCTGTCACTCATCGACGTTGCACATTCGAACAGTTCGCCGCGGTCTCTGAGCGGCTGTCTAACGTCGATGTCGGACTCAAGTATTTCTTGCTGCCGTTTCGCAATCGAGTCTATCTCGATCTGCGCCGCCACAGTTCCGACGCCAGCGCCGGGCATCGCATTGCATGGAAAATAAAGGACTGGGGAGAAAGCACAGTCCTGCCCCATGTTTTCAAATCAATTAACCGGGTAGTGCCCGTACCAGGCGTACGTTACCGACTCATCGATCAGGTCAGCAAGATGAGCCAGGGCCTGGTGAGTACACGGTTGGTGAACTCCGGCAGCAATTCCACCACACAGATGAGCCGTACAAAAGGTAACGACGCCTCACAGCGACTGTACTACTCGACCTGGTTTTTCCCGGCCGCAGATTTCGCTATTGTGGTGCAGGCGTATCGCGAATTCTGCCTGCGTATTCACAAGGACAGCGGGTTCCGCTGTGACATGCCCACTGTCGGATTCAGGATCGGCAGAGACCGGTCCGCATTACTGTCTCCAAGTTTTGACGAACCAATGATCGCGCTTCGTGCGATTTCCACGCAGGCCAGGGGATGGGATAACTTCGCCATCGATTTCGGTGACTTTGCGCGACACTGGGGTGGCATACCGGTTTTCAACCAGACACTCGAAGTTCCGGCAGATTACGCTGGCCCGGCGTTCGGCACCCGACTCGATTTCTTCCGCAAAATCCGGCGTCAACTTGACCCGGAAAACCGCATGATGAATCCGTATCTCTCACAGTATTTTCTGTAAGTCGACGTGTTCAATCGTGTTGCCGTAACGGCGACGGCAACACGACACTGGGTATGTCCAGGTCCCGGTTTCACCACACATCAGCCTTTCCCAGCCGCCGCCGCGGTCAATTCTTTCGGGATTTAGAAGAAATCCCATCATAACCCGTTGTTTTGTAATGTTTTATTGATAGACACAATTCCTTATATCGATTTACTGGTTTTTATATATCAAACTGATACTATGCATCGCCTCGATATATATACATCGTCTCGATATATGGGCTGACGAGCCTGCAAGGAATAAATCTATGGATGTCAAAACGGTTTGCCTCGGAATGCTGACGGATGGCGACGCCTCCGGCTACGACATGAAAAAATGTTTCGAGTCCTCGTTCGGCCATTTTTTTCCTGCCGGGTACGGATCGATTTACCCCGCGCTTGCCACACTAGCAAGAAACGGGTTGGTGGAATTCGAACTTGTGCCCCAGGACGGTAAACCGGATCGCAAGGTTTACAGCATCACCGAAAAGGGTCGTGAGGAACTATTGCGTGGGCTTGACAATCCGAATGCCGCGCACAAGATCAGATCGGAATTTCTCGCAACCTTATGGTTCGCGCATCTCATGCCGGACGAACAGGTCGACAGAATGTGCGAGAACAAATTGGCAGAGATAGAAGAGTTTCTCATATTAATTGAGGAATTCACCACATGTGAATGCTCAACAATGCCGCAAGGCGCACAGTTTGTTGCCGGCATTGGCAAACACATGGCCTCCTCGTTCAAACAATACATTGAGGAAAACCGCGCGATGTTATCGAAATCCGAAAAAGATGATCTTCAGTCTGCTATTGGCTAGCAAAGTAATTTTTACAAGGCTAAATGAAAATGCAATTTGAAAAACTGAAACGCTACAAATCCTGGCTTGTCTCCGCGGCAATCACATCTGCTATTGCGTTGTGGCTTGTTAGTGGGCAAATCGGTAGCGACAACAGCGACCGGGACGTTGCGCCAGTCGCAAATCAGCAAAGCGAGGATCGTCCCAGCGTCCGTGTCCGTCGCCAGACGGCCGAAGAAGTAACTCGCACCATTACGGTTAACGGCAGAACGGCGCCGGCACGCATTGTCGACATCAATGCCGAAACCGACGGGCGTGTTGTTGCTGTGGGCCGGGAGCGCGGAGATCGACTTGATCGCGGCGACATAATCGTGCAACTGGATGAACGTGATCGGCACGCACGTCATTCACAGGCGCTCGCGACAGTAAAGCAGAGGGAACTGGAATTCGCCGCTCGTGAAAAACTGCTTGGGGACAGTTACGTTTCTGAAGCCCAACTGCAGGAAGCGGCGGCTTTGCTGGAAACGGCAAAGGCGGAGCTGAGACGTTCCGAACTGGACATCAACTACATGGTTGTCCGCGCACCTTTTGATGGTGCGCTTCAGGAACGTCATGTAGAGATCGGTGATTTCGTTAAGGTAGGTGATCCAATCGCATCTTTTGTGGATGACAGGATGTTGATTGTGAGCGCCAGTATTTCCGAATATGACGCACATTACATTGTGAAAGGTGAAGAAGGCACCGCAGAACTCGCAACAGGTGAAATCGTAACTGGCGTAATTCGCTATATGGCTCCCGTTGCTGACGAGGCAACGCGTACATTTAACGTAGAGCTGGCGATCGACAACGCGGCTGGCGCTTATCTCGCGGGAATGACAGCCAAACTTATGATCCCGGGCGAAACAGTCTCCGCGCAACGCGTATCGCCATCGCTGTTAACGCTCGACGATGAAGGAAACCTCGGCGTCAAAACATTGAATGATGCCGGCGTAGTCGAGTTTCACCCTGCAGACGTCGTAATGTCGTCGAGTGACGGTATCTGGATCGCGGGTTTACCACATTTGACGACGTTGATTACGGTCGGCCAGGGCTTTGTCAATGAGGGCGCGCTGGTCAAAGCAATTCCTGAAGATGATATTGATATCGCGGTCGCTATCAAATCAGGGGCGCAGGCCCGCTAACCATGCAAATCATAGAATCCGTAATGCAACGCTCACGGACCGTCATGATGTCACTGGCGGTCATCATCATTGCAGGCGTAATCACCTATGCCAACGTTCCCAAGGAAGCGGAGCCGGACCTGGATATTCCTGTCGTCTATATAAGCATGAAGCATGACGGCATTTCACCGGAGGACGCAGAACGCCTTTTGGTTCGTCCAATGGAGCAGGAACTGCGGACTATAGAGGGAATAAAGGAGTTAACTGCGAGCGCTTACGAAGGCGGCGCAAATGTACAGATTGAATTCGATGCGAACACTGACATCGATATTGCGCTGCAGGACACACGGGCTAAAGTTGATGCAGCCAAGGCGAAGTTACCCGGCGAAACAGAGGAGCCGGTTGTAGCCGAGGTCAAGTTCTCGCGCTTCGATCCAATGCTGGTCCTTAACCTGGCGGGCGACGTACCCGAACGAACGCTTACCATTCTCGCCAGGGACCTGAAAGAAAAAATCGAAGGCATCACCGGGGTTCTCGAGGTCAACCTGGTGGGCGTGCGTGAAGAATTGATGGAAGTTGTCATCGACCCCCTCTCTATGGAGAGTTATGGCCTTGATCAGGCACAGATTTTGTCGCTCATTAGTCGCAACAACCGCCTGGTTGCTGCAGGCGCACTGCATACCGGCGAAGGACGATTTCCGGTCAAGGTTCCGGGCGTATTTGAATCTGCCAGCGATGTACTCGACATGCCGATTAAGGCGGTCGGCGAACGCATTGTTCATTTTAAGGATGTAGCTGAGGTACGCCGGACCTATAAAGATGCGGAGAGTTATGCGCGCCTTAATGGAGAACGGGCGCTGGCGATCGAAGTTGTGCAACGTGGTGGTGCAAACGTGATAGGCACCGTAGAGGATGTCAAAGCGCTGATTGAATCTGAAAAAGCTTACTGGCCTGACGGTATCACCATAGTAGCGTCGCGTGACAAGTCGAAAGATGTGCACCGCATGCTTTCCGATTTGCAGAACAGCGTGATTTCGGCAGTTCTGCTCGTCTTCATCATTATTATCGGAATACTGGGCGTCCGGGCTGGCATTCTTGTGGGTATCGCTATTCCGGGTAGTTTCCTGCTCGCAATACTCACCATCGCATCTTTCGGCATCAGCATTAACATGATGGTGTTGTTCGCACTGATCATGGCTGTCGGCCTGCTGGTCGATGGCGCTATTGTGGTTACCGAGCTGGCAGACCGGCGCATGGCGGAAGGCATTGACCGCCACGACGCATACTCAAGTGCAGCGCGACGTATGGCCTGGCCGATCATTGCGTCGACCTGTACGACGCTGGCGGCGTTCATTCCGCTGGCATTCTGGCCGGGCGTTATGGGTGAGTTCATGAAGTTCCTGCCCATTACGCTAATTGCTGTGCTACTCGCATCACTGTTAATGGCACTACTTTTTGTACCGACGCTTGGTTCCATGTTTGGCTCCACTGGCGCGATGAATGATGAGGCCAGACGAAACCTGACGGCGGCAGAGACCGGAGACCTCGACACGGTAACCGGTGTGACCGGAAGCTACATCCAGTTTTTGAAACGCTCACTGCAGCGGCCATGGCTGAATGTTGGCGCTGTTTTCGTGGTTCTCATTGGAATTTACGCAGCCTTCGCCTTGTTCGGCAGAGGCATGGAATTATTTCCCGACATAGAACCTGAATTCGCGAACATAGATATTCGCGCCCGCGGCGATCTTTCAATTGATGAAAAAGATTTTCTTGTGCGACAGGTTGAGGCCTATGTGCTGGACCTTGACGAGGTTGAAAGTGTCTATACAAAAACCGGCGGCGCGGGCCGTGACGCAGCAGAGGATCTGATAGGTTCGATTACGCTGAATTTTGTCGAGTGGGATGAACGTCGCAAGGCAGACGTAATATTGAAAGAAGTACGTGCGAGTGTTGCCGGACTGGCTGGAATTTCCATCCAGGCACGCAAGCCTGATGATGGCCCCCAACAAGGCAAACCGATTCAGATCGAATTGTCATCACGTTCGCCCGCAATTCTCGCTGAAGCAACCGGCCGGGTCCGAACAGCGCTGGAATCTATTGATGGCCTGTTAAACATAGAAGACACTCGCCCGTTACCGGGTATCGAGTGGCAAATTCAGGTCGACAGGGCACAGGCCGCAAAATTTGGCGCGGATATCACGCTGGTTGGCAGCATGATTCAATTGGTAACCAACGGTATCAAAATCGGCGAATATCGCCCCGACGATGCCGAGGACGAGATTGATATTCGGGTTCGCTATCCCTACTCCAGCCGCAACCTGGCACAGATCGATGAGTTACGAATTCCGACTAAAGATGGCCTCGTGCCGATCAGTAATTTTGTCAAACGAGTTCCGGCCAACAAGGTCAGCACGGTTCAACGAACGGATATGCGGCGTACGATGCGTGTGGATGCTGATGTGCAGGAGGGATTTCTTGACGCAGACATTGTTGCAGAGATGAGTGAGCTGTTGCCGTTTCTGGATATAGATCCAAACGTGAGCGTCGTGTTCCGCGGCGGCAACGAAGAAGAAAACGAAGCATCAGCTTTCCTCGGCAAAGCGATGATGATTGCTATTGCTGTGATGGCCATAATTCTTGTTACTCAGTTCAACAGCCTGTTCCAGGCGTTCCTGATTCTCACTGCCGTTGTATTTTCAACCGGGGGTGTTCTGCTCGGCCACCTCATCATGAATAAACCCTTTGGTATCGTGATGAGTGGTGTGGGTGTAATTACGCTGGCAGGAATTGTAGTCAATAACAATATTGTTTTTATCGATACGTATAACGTTTTGCGCCAACGCGGCAATGAAGCGTTCGACGCGATTGTTAGAACTTGCGCGGTACGCCTGCGCCCTGTTCTGTTGACTACGGTCACCACCATTCTTGGATTGTTGCCGATGGTCTTTGCGCTCAATATTGACCTGGTGAATCGTGATGTTTCGATCGGCGCACCGTCAACACAGTACTGGACTCAGTTGTCGTCATCAGTTGCTGGCGGCCTGGCTTTTGCGACAATTTTGACGTTATTCCTGACCCCCAGCCTGCTAATGATTCAAGCCAGGGTATCAGCGCGACTAGCGGCTCGCCGCGAGATACGCAAAGGCGAGGCTGCACGCGCAGTTTCGTAGAATGTATTGGTGGTCATTACCCAATTCGCGGCCTCTTCGGCAAGTGATGCCCGCCAGCCCGGCTTTTAATTCCATCTGCCTTGCATAGCTGCTTAATCCAAAAGCACGCGGCGTGCATCTAACAACTGAAGATGCACAGAGTGAGATCTTTTCCGGCCCTGCAAGTAATACAGCCTACAGGCAGCAATATGGGCGATCTGGCAAAATTTGTCGCCCAGAGCCCTTAGCAGAACCCGATTTTGATCTCATTTCAACTTTGGAATTTCTTTAACTAACTGAAATTGCGAGGAATAACATGATTTCCAAAATGTTGGTTACGATCTTGCGTTATAGTTATCTAGTGTTATACTTAACTACAACACTATATGGCTCAACTGGCCGACTGACCGGCCTCCGGGAAGACAAATGAATTTTAAAGTTATTGCCATCGGCTCTTTCGCAGCAACTCTCATGATTGGTCTGAGTGGCTGTGGCGACGTCGATGCGAAAGTCACGAACGACGCCAGCAGCGATGTTCAGCTCAGCGTAGCCGCCATGCCCGTTGCCGTTGAAGCGGCGAGCACAGGCGACATTTTCGCTACCTATCACACCACAACGGCGATCACTTCTGACGCGGAGGCGCCTGTTCTTGCCAAGGTTGATGGCGAGGTGACCCAGCTTTTTGTGGAAGAAGGCGACCGGGTTGTGGCGGGGCAGGTTCTTGCCGGGCTAGACGGGGAAAAATTGCGTTTACAGATGCTGCAGGCAAAATCTTCGCTGGATAAGGTCCGCAACGAGTATGAGCGTTTCGTCAGTTTGCAGGAAAAGGGGCTGGTTAGTGCAGCTTCGGTCGAGGGACTGAACTTCGACATGGCCGCGCTCAGCGCCAGCTACGAATTGAAACGCCTCAATTACAGCTACACGAAAATTCGCGCACCAATTTCCGGCATTGTTTCTGCACGTGACATAAAAATCGGTCAGCATGTTGCGATCAGCGATTCGACATTCAGGGTCACTGACACCTCTAGGTTAGTTGCCTATCTCAAAATTCCACAAAGTGAGTTGGCGAAAATCTCTGCAGGCGACAGCGCAGAAATTCACGTCGACGCGTCGCCGGGAATTACATTCGCAGCTACTATCGAGCGTATAAGCCCGACGGTCGATGCCAGGAACGGCACATTTCGCGCTACGGCATATATAGATAACAAGGCAGCGCTGCTCGCCCCGGGTATGTTTGCTCGATTTGATATCGCTTATGAAAAGCATGTTGACGCGCTGCTAATTCCAGTCGCAGCACTGGTTCGTGAAGATAGCCAAACTGTCGTTTATGTTGTCAAGGATGGTGCGGCTGAACGGCGCACTATTGTTACCGGAATTGAATCGAATGGCCGCGTTGAAGTACTCGATGGCCTTACCCCAAATGAGCAGATTATCGTTGCCGGTCAGCGCAGCCTGCGTGATGGCAGCAAAGTACTCGCAAGCATCCAGGTCGGGACGTCTGTTGCGGGTTAATTGATCGTTCAGAAACCAGTCCACACCAGATGGATACAGCAGATCAAAAGGAATTTGTAATGACACCGAGACGGTTATTGCCGGGTTTGGTATTAGCTACAGTCATGCTTGCTTCGTGCCAGCAGGGCGATGAAGAAGTTGCAGCCGAGTCTGCAGACGATGAAAGCCCTGCCATCCCCGTGGAAACCGCGTTACCAACTCGCGGTGACATTTATGCCGTTTACTCCGGTACGGCACCGATTGAAGCTTTTGCCGATGCCACCGTGATCGCCAAGGTAGGCGGAGAGGTGCGAGAACTTTTCGCCGAGGAAGGCGACGATGTCCGCAGCGGTCAGATCCTCGCACGCCTCGACGGCGATCGCCTGCGCCTGGAGAAGCAACAAGCCGAAGCAAATCTGAGGAAGTTGCAGCGCGACCACCAGCGCAACGTCGATCTAAAGGACAAAGGTCTGATCAGCGAGGGCGACTTCGAGAAAATTCGCTACGAAATGGAGGCCCTGCAGGCAACTTATGATCTTGCAACGCTGGAGCTCGGATACACGGAGATTCGGGCGCCAATCGATGGTGTGATATCGGAGCGATTCATTAAAATCGGCAACACGATCGACATTAATGAGCAAACCTTCAAAGTAACCAGCCTGGAACCGCTTATCTCTTACCTGCATGTGCCGGAAAGAGAATATAGGCGCATCGAACCTGGCCAGAAAGCGATAATCGAAGTGGATGCACTCTCAGGCGCAAGTTTCGAAGCTGTCGTCGTCCGCATCAGTCCGATCGTTGATCCTGAAACCGGTACCTTCAAGATTAGCATCGAGGTATCCGACGACTCCCGAAGATTGAAACCCGGCATGTTCGGTCGCATCGGTATTGTCTTTGACATGCGCGCCAATGCTCTGCAGATTCCGCGCAGCGCCATCGTCGAGAGCGCAGGGCAATCATCCGTCTTTGTTGTCAGCGAAGGCGTTGTCGAGCGGCGCTTGATTAGCACCGGATATGCTGAAAGCGGGCGGATCGAAGTCCTGCAGGGTCTGGATGACATAGACGAAATTGTTGTGGTCGGCCAAACCAGCCTGAAAGATGGCTCGAAAATTTCCGTAATCAACGCGCCTGTAACGACGACCAGTGCCGACGATAACGAATCTTCACCTGAATAACTGTCATCGATAGTCTGACTACAAGAAACCCACATGCAACGACTGATTGAAATAGCAACGGAACGCCGCGTCACAATAATGATGTTTACAGTCGCCATCGTGCTTTTCGGCATGGTGTCTTTGTCGCGTCTCAAAGTGAATCTTCTGCCCGACATTTCATATCCGACGATTACGGTACGCACAGAGTTGACTGGTGCTGCGCCGGTGGAAGTCGAAAATCTATTGACCAAACCGATCGAAGAAGCGGTCGGCGTCATTCGCAATGTACGTCTTGTTCGGTCAGTCTCGAGGTCGGGACAGTCCGATGTCACGCTGGAATTCCTGTGGGGCACCGACATGAACATTGCCGGTGTCGATGTGCGGGAGAAAATAGACATCATCGAGTTACCGCTCGAGGCCAAACGCCCGTTGTTGCTGCGCTTTGACCCATCATCAGAACCCATCATGCGCCTGGGGCTGCTGCAGAAAGATGAAAGCTCCACTGCAACAGATGCCACCGCGATCGAGGCCAACCTTAAGGCGCTGCGCCGGCTCGCGGAAGACAGAATAAAAAATGACCTGGAAGCCGAAGAGGGAACGGCCGCGGTAAAAGTCAGCGGCGGGCTCGAAGACGAGATTCAAATCCAGGTAGACCAGCAAAAACTCTCACAGCTTGGGCTAAGTATTGATCAAATCGCTCAGAGAATCCGCGCGGAGAACGTAAACCTGTCCGGCGGACGCCTGGAGGAAGGCACACAAAGATTTCTCGTTCGAACGATTAACGAGTTTCAATCAGTTGCAGAGTTTGCGGATGCAATCATCGCCACAGTCGAAGGTCGCCCGGTCTACTTGCGTGACGTGGCTACCGTTGCGCGTGGATATAAGGAACGGGAAGCCATAACACGCGTAAAGGGCCGTGAGTCGGTCGAGTTGGCTGTCTACAAGGAAGGCGATGCAAACACTGTGCAGGTCGCTAAACGGGTCGAGCGCAGGTTGGAGCAAATTCGTGAATCGCTCCCGGACAACCTGGAACTCGTCAAAATCTACGATCAATCAAAATTCATATCCGCCGCGATTCAGCAAGTAACGTCAGCCGCGCTCATTGGTGGGTTGCTGGCAATTATGGTTTTGTACGGCTTCCTCAGAGATGCCCGAGCCACAACGATCATCGCTGTCGCGATACCCGTTTCGGTGATTGGCACATTCCTGCTCATGTATTCATACGATGTCTCGCTCAACATCATGTCGCTTGGCGGGGTAGCGCTCGCCGTCGGCATGCTGGTCGACAACGCAATTGTCGTACTGGAAAATATCGTCCGCAAGCGCGAGCAGGGCCAGGGAATCCTGGAATCCGCACGCAAAGGCACAGCCGAAGTATCGGCCGCCGTCGTGGCGTCAACGCTCACAACAATCGCCGTCTTTTTTCCGATGGTATTTATTAGCGGTATTGCCGGGCAGCTTTTTCGCGATCAGGCCCTGACCGTCACCTTTGCACTGGTCTTCTCACTGATTGTTGCACTGACACTAATTCCAATGCTTGCAGCTCTTGGTAGCGGAACGCGCTACGTCGAGGCTGGAGAGGAGTCTGCACCCAACAGGTTCACCCGCGGTGTCGCATTTGTTGTGCGCCTGCTGGGCTTCGCATTCACTGGCATAAGGTGGCTTTTCTGGGCCATCCTTTGGTTACCTTCGCAGTTAATGCAACGACTGTACCGCGTAGCCGCAAAGGGCTACATGCCGCTGCTGCGCTGGTCTCTTGGCCATCGAGCGGTTGTCGTTGCCGGCGCAGCAGCAATATTCGCTGCAACGATGCTGCTTATCCCACGATTGGGAACAGAACTTATTCCTCAGTTGTCGCAAGGCGAGTTTAGTGTCGACCTGCGACTTGCACCCGGAGCTCCGCTGGCGGAGACCGATCGTGCAATCCAGGTGGCGCAGAGCGTCACCAGCGACATCGATAATGTGGAGCTCAGTTACTCAGTTGCCGGTACCGGAAATCGACTTGATGCCAACCCAGTCGACTCCGGAGAAAATACCGGCACGCTGAGTATTACCTTGAAGTCTGGTGCCGGACGCGTCGAAGAAGACGCTGCGATGGATACCATGCGACAGGAACTCGCGATGTTACCGGGCGTGCAATACGAGTTCAGCCGCCCAGCACTCATGACATTTGCAAGTCCCCTGCAAATCGAGATTTCCGGATTCGATCTCGCCGGCCTGGAATCAGTCAGCCAGACCCTGCTGAGTGAACTGGCGGCCACGAATCGATACACCGATATCAAAACAACCATCGAGTCGGGTAATCCGGAAATCCAGATTCTATTCGATCAGGAACGCGCAGCGGCGTTAGGACTCACCGTCAGAGAGATAGCCGACAGGGTTGTGGCGAACGTGCGTGGTGAGCTGGCGACCCGTTATACCTGGAGAGACAAGAAAATCGATGTGTTGGTAAAGAGCGTTGACACACGCCAGGCCAGCATTGACGAAATTCGAAAGCTAATCGTAAATCCGGCGGCAGAGAGACCGGTTACGCTCGAAGCGGTCGCTGATATTCGGGTTGCTCGTGGTCCGGCAGAAGTGCGCCGGATAGCGCAGGAACGTGTGGCTGTCATCACAGCAAATCTTGCTTATGGTGATCTTGGAACTGCAGTTGCAACTGCGAGCGCAATCATCGACAGGACGCCAATGCCATCCGGCATTACCGCGATGGTTTCCGGCCAGAATGAAGAAATGCAGAACTCGTTTCGCTCAATGCAGTTTGCATTGGCGTTGGCAATTTTTCTTGTCTACCTCGTTATGGCATCACAATTTGAATCGCTCATTCATCCGCTGGTTATTCTTTTCACCATTCCGCTTGCATTGGTCGGTGCGGTACTTGCGCTCTACCTGACAGGCACCACGATCAACGTGGTTGCTTTCATTGGCGTCATCATGCTGGCAGGCATTGTTGTGAACAATGCCATTGTACTGGTTGACCTGATCAATCAGCTGCAGGCACAAGGCGTTGAAAAAATTGCTGCAATAATGGAAGCCGGACAGGCCAGGTTGAGGCCCATCCTTATGACGACGTTGACTACCGCGCTCGGCCTGTTGCCCATGGCGATAGGTTTTGGTGAAGGTGCTGAAGTTCGGACGCCGATGGCCATTACTGTTATCGGCGGCCTGCTCGTGTCAACTCTGCTGACGCTTGTCGTCATACCGGTCGTTTATTCGCTGTTCGATCGTAAGAAGTGGCCGGCCAGTGCCTCAAGTGACCGTGCAATTCCGGCACCTGCGGCCAGCTAGTCCGGGCTAGGGAGACCTGCTAGTGAAACACACGGAAATAGCGCTAAATCGGCCCGTCACGACAGTAGTATTGTTCGTGGCGCTGGCACTTATCGGTATCATCGCGACCCGGCTTCTGCCATTGGAGAAATTCCCGGACATCGAGTTTCCTGGAATATTTATCCAGATTCCGTACGAGGGATCAACACCCGAGGAAATTGAAAAACTAATAACGCGACCGGTCGAGGAAGCGCTGGCAACTTTGTCCGGGGTCGAACGAATGTTCTCGTCATCAACCGAGAATATGGCGCAGGTGTTTCTGCAATTCGGCTGGGATGAAAGCATGGGCTCGAAAGGTATCGAAGCCCGTGCCAAGGTCGATGGCATTCGCCACGAGTTACCACTTGATATCAGGCGCACCTTTATTTTTACGGGGTCGCTCGGCGACCAGCCTATCCTGGAGCTGAGAATTTCCAGCAGCCGGGATCTCTCGAACAGCTATGACATGCTTGACCGCTTGTTGAAGAGGCGCCTTGAGCGTATTGAGGGTGTCTCCCTGGTCGCGTTACACGGCGTCGAACCGAGGGAAATTCGCATACTTCTGAGCTCCGATCGGCTGGCTGCGCACAGCATCGATATCGATGACCTCCGGCAGTTACTCGACCGCAGCAATTTCGCAGTAAGCGCGGGACGTATAACTGACAACGGACAACGCTTTAGTGTTCGACCGCGAGGCGAATTCCAGTCCATAGAAGATATTCGCAACCTCGTCATTGACGATGAGAGCCTGCGTCTGAGTGATGTAGCCGATGTGGAGCTGCGTAGCCCTGACCGGGAATATGGCCGGCATCTCGACAGGGAATATGCGATCGGCGTGGCGATCAGCAAATCCACCGGATCGAACATGGTCGAGGTGACCGATCGGGTCATGGCCGAAGTCGAAAAAATTGGCCGGCTGCCGCAAATGCAAGGCATCAATATTTTTGATCTGGACAATCAGGGCGACAGCGTTCGCGGTTCATTGAGTGATCTGCTGAACGCAGGGATGATCGGCGGCTTGCTGGCAATCCTGGTTCTCTATCTGTTTCTGCGTCACTTCATGACGACTTTGATCGTCACTGCATCGGTCCCGTTTTCACTGCTGATTACGCTTGGCGCGCTCTACTTTGCCGGTCTGAGTCTGAATATGCTGACGATGATGGGCCTGATGCTGGCGATCGGTATGCTGGTGGATAATGCTGTCGTCGTTACCGAAAGTGTGTTTCGTCAGCGAGCCCTGGACCCGTCGAATCCGATCCGGGCGACATTGAAAGGCGTGCAGGAAGTCGGCATGGCCGTCATTGCCGGGACCCTGACAACGATAATCGTTTTTGTGCCGATTATGTTTGGCGCGAAAACAGACATATCGGTTTTCATGACGCACGTTGGAATCACTATCATTGTGGCGCTGCTGGCCTCGCTTCTGATAGCACAAACCCTGGTACCAATGCTCGCGGCGCGTATTCCACCACCACCGGAACCAAAACCCGGCGCACTGATCACCAGGCTGACCAATCGTTACGTAGCAAGCCTGGGCTGGATTCTGACTCGCCCCTGGAAGACATTTGGCGGCATCCTGCTGATCTGTGCTATCGGCATCTCGCCACTGATACTGGAGCTGGTCAAGTTCGATGCATTTCCACAGGACTCCGGACGGCGTTTGCATATGCCGCTGCACATTGAAGGTCAACATCCACTGGAGCGCGTTGAAGCCGCAGTGGACACCATTGAGGAGTATCTGTTCGAGCATCAGGAAGCGTTCAATATCCGATCGGTTTACAGCTACTACGAAAAGGGCAATGCGAGCACGGTGATTCTGCTGACCGAGGATGACGAGGCGACACTCTCCACGGCTGATATTGTCAAGAGAATTGAAGAGAACCTGCCAGTGATCGCTATTGGCAAACCCAGTTTTTCGTTCGAGCAGCAAGGTGGCGGCGATGGCTTCAGCCTGCAGATCTCCGGAGATTCAACTGCACGTCTGAACGAGATAGGTGTAGACGTCTTGCGCCTGTTGTCGTCCGTTGAAGGATTACAGGACGTTCGCTCAGATGCAGAACTGGGCGACCGCGAGGTGCGAGTCAGCATTGACCGGGTACGGGCCGCGGCGAACGGACTGACAGCCAAGGAGATCGCCGATGCCATCGGCATTGCGATGCGCGGCCAGAATCTGCGTGAGTTTCGCGGTGACATGGGCGAAGTTGCGGTACGCCTGGCATTCCGCGAAAGCGACAAACAAAGTATTGATCAGCTTGCTGATCTGCCACTCTACACGCCGGACGGACAACGTATTACGCTCGGCACAGTCGCCAATTTCCGCATCAGTACATCACCCGCATCAATCAGGCGTACTGACCGCCAGACTGCCGTTATTCTGTCGGCTAATCTTGCGGAAGACGAAAGTCTCGATTCGGTGCGGCCGAGAATAGAAGGCCTGATGGATGAATTTGATCTACCACCGGGATATAACTGGAAATTCGGCCGTGGTTTCGATCGTGAAGACGAAACCCAGCAAATGATGTTGACAAACATCCTGTTGGGTATCGCCTGTATTTTCCTGGTTATGGCAGCACTTTTTGAATCCCTGCTATTCCCGTTCTCAATAATTCTCGGCTCGATCGTCTTTTCAGTCTTCGGCGTTTTCCTGTTCTTCGCCGCAACCGGCACGACCTTCTCTTTCATGGCATCCATCGGCATCATGATTCTGATCGGCGTGGTCGTAAATAACGGAATTGTGCTGGTAGATCACATCAATAATCTTCGCCAGGACGGTATGCCACGTAACAAGGCAATCATTGAAGGCGGCCGAGATCGACTACGACCCATTCTCATGACAGTGGCAACAACGATCGTCGGTCTGGCGCCACTGGCCGTCAGCACAACGCAGATCGGCGGTGACGGACCGCCCTATTTCCCGATGGCGCGAGCTATCATCGGTGGATTGGCGTTCTCGACGGTCGTGTCTCTGCTGGTCGTACCAGCGCTGTATGCCTACTTCGATACGCTTGCAGCATGGGGTCGAAAAGTCATGCGCACCGCACGGCGAGAGGGTACTGGAACTGACGCGGCTGATTCCGTTGTATAAGCGGTTGATCCAGAAACGTCGGTAAGCTTTGTGGACCTTAATCAGATAGTTGATCGGGTTGGCGGCACAAGCGATGTGTGGCGCATTCGCGGCAAGATGCCGCTCCCACGGATTCTTCGCTATTTTCGTGGGAGCGGCATCTT